>Ga0181525_10004029_pt1 | contig 11424 bp, 10 predicted proteins | sample PEATcosm2014_Bin_48_FD_121100 | JGI IMG/M metagenome (GOLD analysis project Ga0181525, IMG submission 121100) | Peatland microbial communities from MTU Mesocosm Facility, Houghton, MI, USA - PEATcosm2014_Bin06_10_metaG | ecosystem: Environmental > Terrestrial > Soil > Wetlands > Peat | place... | reverse complement strand
TTGAAGGTCGGCCAGGAAATTGACGTGGTGGTGCTGGACGTGAACAAGGAAAAGGAACGCGTCAGCCTCGGCCTCAAGCAGAAGATGGCGAATCCGTGGGACAGCATCGAGACGAAATTCCCCGTCGGTCAGAAGGTCAAGGGCAAGGTCGTCAGCCTCGTGCCTTACGGCGCATTTGTGCAGCTCGAACCGGGCGTGGAAGGCCTCGTGCATGTCACGGAACTTTCCTGGACCAAGCGCATCGCCAAACCGAGCGACGTGCTCAAGCAGGATCAGGAAATAGAGGCGGTCGTGCTCGGCATCAACCGCGAGGAACAGAAGATTTCCCTCGGCATCCGCCAGTTGGAAAGCAATCCGTGGGACAACGCCGCGGCGAAATATCCCGCCGGCACCAAGGTCAAGGGCAAGGTCCGCAACCTCACCAGCTACGGCGCGTTTGTGGAGTTGGAAGAGGGCATTGACGGCATGATCCACGTGTCCGACATGTCGTGGACGCGCAAGATCAATCATCCTTCCGAAGTGATGAAGAAGGGCGATGAAGTCGAGGCGACCGTGCTCGAAGTGGACCGTCCGAACCAGCGCATCGCGCTCGGCATGAAACAGCTCGGCACCGATCCGTGGGAAACCATTGACACTCTCTACAAGGTCGGCGACCTCGTCACCGGCAAGGTCACCAAGCTCGCCAGCTTCGGCGCGTTTGTGGGCCTGCAACACGAGATTGACGGACTCGTCCACATCTCGCAAATCAGCGAGGACCGCGTGGACAAGATCAAGAACGTGCTCAAGGTCGGTCAGGACGTGAGCGCCCGCGTCATCAAGATTGACCGGGGCGAACGCCGCATCGGCCTGTCCATCAAGGCCGCCGCCTACAGCGACGAGCAGCTCAAGGAAGAGCAGAAGATGCTCGACGCGCTCAAACCCGGCGAAGACCTCGTGGCGTTGCAACACGCCTTCGACGCCGCCGACGAAGCGGTCAAATCGGAATAGTTCTCCGAACGAAATTCAATTCACGAACGGGCGGACTGGAAACGGTCCGCCTGTTTTATTTTTGTAGCGGCGGCCTATGACCGCCGTTTAGGGGTGACGCTCACAGATCGCCGCTACATTTCATTTCATCAGCGACTTGTGCCGGTAATGCAGAATCTTGAACTCCGGCTCATCACGGATTTCTTCAGCCAGCTCGAATTTATTTTCAAACGGCGGGAATAACACATCCCCTTCCACCTCGCGTTTGACGAGCGTCAGGAAAAGGTCGGAACAGCGCGGCAAAGCCTCCTCGTAGATCTGCGCACCGCCGCAGATGAAGATGTCATTCGGGAATTCCGCCGGATCCAGTTTTTCAAGCGAATTGAAAATCAGCATTTCCGTCTCCAGCTTTTCACCGAGCTTGGTAAAACGGAACTGGTAGGCGCGCTTGAGATATTTTCCTCCACGCCATTCGTGGTATTGCCCGAAAATCTCCGGATGACTTTTGATGAGCCGCTGCGGATGCCGCGTCAGGATCATGTTCTTGCGGTTCGGCAGCGGCTGGCCGAGGCTCTCAAACGTCTTGCGCCCCATCACGACGACGTTGCCCATCGTCATTTTCTTGAACCACTTGAAATCCTCCGGCAGGTGCCACGGGATTTTGCCGCCCGCGCCAATCACGCAGTTCAGCGACATTGCAGCGATGGCTTTGAAATGTTTGATGACTGAAGAATTAACGCCCAAGTGAAAGAATGCAATAAATCTTTCCCCGCGAGGCGTTCTGAATTCAGAACCGAAAGAAGGTCTGAACCGTGTAAGATTGTTTATCTCAAATGGCGACAGAACGAAATTTGGTTGGACCAAGAGTGCGGGAAATCCGGTGCCAACGGAAACTGACCCAGCCAATGCTGGCGGCTCGGTGTGGGCGTTGGGGCTGGGATTTAAGTCGCGAAACCCTTGCGAAAATTGAAGCTCAATTTCGTTGGGTTTCTGATTTTGAATTGCTATGCCTTGCCATGTCCCTTGGTGTTGAAATTTCCGAGTTGCTGCCGTCCAAGGAATACGCGCCTACAGTCTTAAAGAAGAGCTTTGCTAAACTTGCAAAAGGACCGGATTGACATGGGTAATCCTGTCCACATGGAGGTTGCACGTCGCGGAGTTGCGGAATGGAATCGGTGGCGTTCCAAAAACTTGAGGGTTCAACCCGACCTCACAAGAATCGATCTCTCTGGAAAAGATTTGTCAGGTATTGATTTTCGTGGCGTAGGTTTGTTCAAAGCAAATCTTTCAGGAGCGATTTTGCGCGGTGCGATTCTGCGCCAATCAATTTTAATTAAAACGAATTTTGCCGGTGCGGATTTGACTGGCGCGCATGTTTATGGAGCATCTGTTTGGGATGTCAATTTGGATAGAACAAAACAAAACGATCTCGTCGTCACCGAGCCGGGAGATAGCACAGTAACGGCAGACAACTTGGAAATTGCCCAATTTCTTCATTTGCTTCTGACAAATAAGAAGCTTCGTGATGTGATCGATACTATTACGTCGAAAGTTGTTCTTATTTTGGGGCGTTTCAATAGCAAGCGGAAACCTGCCCTAGATCATCTAAAAGCGCTTTGCCGAAAACGCGGCTTACTTCCCGTGCTTTTTGATTTCAAGGGGCCCGAGAATCGGGACATGACCGAAATGGTTAAAACACTGGCGTCACTTTCCCGCTTTATCATCGCAGATATAACTTCACCCAAATGCATCCCTCAAGAATTGCAAGCTGTAGTGCCAGATTTTGAACTACCGGTGGCGACTGTTATTCTCGATACTGAAAAACCTCATGCCATGTTTAACGATTTTTTGAAATATCCATGGGTGCTTAAGCTCAAAAAGTATAAAAGTTTGACGGATTTGGAAAAGAATGTTTTCCCAAATTTGCTTACAGATGTTGAAGCCAAATTGATTGAAATCAAGAAACGACGGGCGCTGGTTCTGTAATGCCAAATTTGTCACAGAACTCACGCCATTCCCTATCTGATAAACCGCTGGTTTCCTTGCTTGGGTGTTTGCCTGCAATCATTTGCCTGATAATTTCCGATTCCTGAGCAGACAGGTGAGCGGCATTACGCCGATAATCCAAGAAAGCTTCCCAAGTGTGAGGAGCCCATTTGCTTACAATACCGCTTATCACGTCAGCGTATGCCCGGATTTCAAATTGTGCATGGTGGTCAGCACGAAGTGCGGTAAAATGTAGCAAGTTGTGCAGATCAATTTTCCAATACCACTGTGTATAATAATTTGTTGGCAAAACGATTCGTGCCAACTCGCGAGCTATCCCTATTCGATTCGGATCGGTCTTCTGTCCGGATTCATCTTCATTTAAGAGTTTCGCGTAGGTCGTATATGCGACCGTGCTTGCTCGAGAAATTGCCTTTAAGCTGTCTCCGGCTTCATCTTCATCCACCAAATCGCCACGCCCCTGCTTGTTTATGGTGCTTTGAGCGGCTGTGGCTTCCAAAGAATCAGACGCCGTTTCAACATTGAGCAGCATTTCCTGTTGCCCTTGATCCTTTAATTTTGCCGCCCGCTTTTCGGAACGTTCTTTCGCTAACACGGTGTCAATATAACTTCGATCTGGAATATAAAACTCCTTTTCGAGAATCGAATATCTTGCTGAATACTCGTTAACATTTGCCGTGCGATGCCTGATCCATTGACGAGCAACAAAAATCGGAAGTTTCACATGAAGCTTGATCTCGCACATTTCAAATGGCGTAGTGTGCCGGTGTCGTAAAAGATACCGAATTAAACCGCGATCTTGCGTCGTTTTTTTTGTGCCCTTTCCATAAGAAACCCGCGCGGCTTGAACAATAGCTGAATCGCCACCCATATAATCAACGACCCGAACGAATCCATGATCAAGAACGGGGAATTCCCGCTCAAGAATTTCTTCCATGGCCGGAACAGTAAGCCGTTTTGTCTGAAAAAACTCGTCTTTTGTATCGCTTGGTTGCATGTCGGCCACCAATTTGACCACTTGTTCCTGAAAAATTCCACCAAATTCTGACCGCCTCTCGCCCGGCTGAATTGGAATCGGCTCGCCTTGCCAAGCTTTTGTTGCAAAACTGTGGGCGCAATGCGAATCCTCGCCCTTGACCACGGAACCAAGCGCATCGGCGTCGCGGTGAGCGACGAGACCAAGACCATCGCGCAGCCGCTGGAATACATCCCCGCCGGGCCGTTCGCGGATTTTCTGGCGCGCCTGAAAAAAATCCTCGTCGAGAAGGAGATTGACCTCATTCTCATCGGCCAGCCGCGCAACATGGACGGCAGTTACGGCCCGGCGGCGCAAAAGGTAGAGGCGTTCGTCGCCGTCTTGAAGACGGCAATCACCGTCCCCATCAAATTGCGGGATGAGCGGCTGACGTCCGTGATGGCCAACCGGATTTTGATCCAGGGCAACGTGCGCCGCGACAAGCGCAAGGAGAAGGTGGACAAGATGGCTGCGGCGATCTTGTTGCAGAGCTATCTGGACGGGATTTAATTTTTCAACCACGGATGGACACGGATAAACACGGATTTAACAAAGGCAGGGCGCGTCACTCTGTGCGCGCCGCAGGTCTCCTTTTCTCGAACGGCGGGCAGAGGACTACCCGCCCTACCCATCAGCCTGTTTTCATCCGTGTTTATCCGTGTCCATCCGTGGTTTAATTTTGTGAAATTCAAACTGGTCATCGCCTACGACGGCTCCGGCTATGAAGGCTGGCAGGCGCAGAAGATAGGCACCGGCGTCCAGCAGATCGTCGAGGCTGCGCTGGCGAAGTTGTTCCCGAGCGCGCCGCGATTGCACAGCTCCAGCCGCACGGACACCGGCGTCCACGCGCTCGGCATGGTCGCACATTTCGAGATTCCCCGAACTGAATTCAAGATGGCCGTCCGCAGACTGGTGATCGCCATCAACGCCTGGCTGCCGGAGGACGTGCGCGTGGTCTCGGCGTGCAGCGCGAAGGGGGAATTCCACGCACGGTTCGACGCCGGCGGAAAGCAATATCGTTATTTCGTCTGGAACCACGCGGCGATGAATCCCCTGCTCCGCCGGACTGCGTGGCACGTCCCGCGCAAGCTGGATGTCAGGGCGATGCGAGCGGCGGCGAAACTGTTTGTCGGCAGGCGCGACTTCAAATCGTTCGCAGGCACGCACACCTATGAGATGAAAACCACCGTTCGGCGGCTGACGCGGTGCGACGTAAAGAAATCCGGCGAGCAATTCACGTTCATCATCGAGGGCGATGGATTTCTTTACAAAATGTGCCGGGGCATCGTCGGAACAATTGTGCAGGCCGGCCTCGGCAAGTTTCCACCGGGCGAGGTCAAGACGATGCTGGCCAAGGCCGACCGCTGCGTGGCGGGCATGACCGCCCCGGCGCATGGGCTGGTGCTGTGGAAGGTTTTTTATGCAAAACGGAAAAGCGGACAGAATTAACAGAATTTTCAGAATTCTTTTCTACGGTTTCTAATTCGGTCAATTGTGTAAATTCTGTCTAAAAGAATGAATGTTGTTCTAGTCGAACCGGAAATCCCGCCGAACACGGGCAACGTGGCGCGGCTTTGCGCGGCCACGAAATCAGTGCTCCATCTCATCGAACCGTTCGGCTTCAAACTGGACGACGTGCAGCTCAAGCGCGCCGGTATGGATTACTGGCAACAGGTCGAGTGGCACCGCTGGAAGAGCTGGACGGCGTTCGCGGAAAAACTTCCGGCGAAGGCGCGGCTGTGGTTCGTGGAGTCAAATGGGCCGAAGCTTTACAGCGAGGCGAAATTTTTGCCGGATGACTATCTCGTTTTCGGGCGCGAGACGGCAGGTTTGCCGAAAACACTTTTGGAGCAGCACCGTGAAAACTGGCTGCGGATCCCGATGTTCAACGAAAAATCGCGTTCGCTGAATTTGTCTAACTGTGTCGCGCTGGTTTTGTTCGAGGCGTTGCGGCAGCAGGGATTCAAGGGCGAGATTCGTTGAATCGCGAATAGTTGGATCGTCAGCCGATTTAACGATTGAACGATTCACGATTCAACGACTAAACTTTGGAGGTTGGGCGGTTGGCGCAGTGGTAGCGCAGCTCCTTTACACGGAGACGGTCGGGGGTTCGAATCCCTCATCGCCCACCAGCCTTCGCTCTCCGCCACGCTACGAGCTTCGGCTCGGCAAGCCAGCTAGATTTCTTCCAAGGTTCCATCACGGCGCAATCTCATTTTCCGTCCGCGCCATTCGACGGTGTCGCCGGTAAATGCGCAAAACCACAGCGCGGCCTGAAGCAAATCCTTTACCGGCACGAGCCAGAACGGGGACGCCAGATTGCGCTCCGGCGTCAACCGACGTTGCAAGTTTTGGGCGAGAACAATTCGAAACAGCAACAGCACAGTGACAAAGTTCGTGACGGCAAGCAGGCTGATCGTGATTTCGAAAGAGCCGATGGAATCGTTTGGTGCGCCAGAACCAGCCATTAACAGCCATTTGAATAATTCCGATGCCAGCCACAGCATGGGCCAGAGCGTGGCGTTCGACAGGATGCTGAAAAAATACGGCAGCGGCTGGCAGACGCGGATGGTGCGCGCCCAGCGGAGTTGATGTTTCCAGACATCGCGCCAGTTCATCGGCGCGTCCCAACATTCCGCGACGACCGGGCAAAGCACGATGCGATGGCCGCTTTTGGCGATGCGATGGCCGAGCTGATAATCGTCGGCGAGGCAATCAACCAGCGACCCGAAGCCGCCGATTTCGGCGAGCGCATTCCGCCGCATCAGAATCGCCGCGCCGAGGGCGAAGTCGAGCGGCTTCAAGGTTTGTGATTGCAGCACCTGGCTCCAGAAATCAGCGTTGATGGCGACAGCTTCCCAACGCATGGCGGCCGTGGACGGATTTGCCAACCGGTAAAAGCAATTCACCAGGCCGACCCGTTCATCGCGCAGCGGCGCAACGATATTGGCAAGGAAATCCGGCGGGACGCGAACGTCGGCGTCGCTGACGAGAATCAAATCATGCTTCGCCAGTTTTTCGAGTTGGGCGAGCTTGGCAACTTTGGCGTTCGCTCCTTCGAGTTGCTCGCAGATGACAAGTTGCACATCGCACTTTGGATTTTCGGCGATGAGTTCCTGGGCGATTTTGCAGACGGGGTCGCTCGCGTCCGCGACGCCGAGGAGGATTTGCGTCTGGCCGGAATAATTCTGATTAAGCCAGCTTTGGAGCGATTCGACGGTGGTGTCGTCGCAGCCCTTGAGCGGTTTGAGCAGGGAAATGCCGGGCGCGAAACGGGTTTCGGGAATGCGCTGGTGCAGCGGGAATCCGCGCGCGGCGAGCCATTGCCAGAGCGCGAGCGCGAGGCTCAAGAGCGCGAGGACGGCGAAAATTGCGTTGGCGGAATTCAACGGCAGACAGGCAACAGGAAATCAGGCGTTCGCGCCAGAAATTTTAACTTCGGAATGCTCGTCTAGGACGAGGACGCCGTGCGGCGGAAGGTCGTAATTGCCGGAGAAGGTGTTGCCGGTGAGAAAATCGTGCATGGGTTTGTAGAACTGGATGCGCACGGGCGAGTTCTGATGGTTGAGCAGGAAATAGACGCGCACGCCTTCCTTCTGCCTCATGCTGACCTCGACATTTTCGGGCACCTTCAGGAGCGGATGCAGGTTGCACATCTGGCGCAGCCAGCCGGCGAAGTCGTTGTAAAAATGCTGGTGGCTCATCGTGCCGATGTAAATGGCCTTGCCGAGGCCGAAGTTGTTCATCGTCATGGCGGGACGGCTGGCATAAAACCCCTTCGCATACACGGCGAGAATCTGGCAACCCTTCGGTTCAAGGATGTCGCACCAGAGCCTCGCCGGATGCAGATGGCTGGTCGGGAACGCGCCCTTGAACGTGAGATGATTTTCCTCGCCGGGCGGAATGGGATCGAACTCCAGAACTTCCAGCCCGAACAAATCGGTCATGTCGCCCGGAAAGCCGGTGTCGGGGGCGATGTGATGCTGGTCCACCAGGCCGGTGTTGAAAGTGCTGACGAGCGTGCCGCCGTTTTGGACGTAAAGTTTCAGGCGGTCGGCCTCGGCCGGGGCGAGCAGATGCAGCGACGGCGCGAAAACGATTTTGTATTGCGAAATATCCTCGTTCGGCCGCGCAAAATCCACCGGGATGTTGCGTTCGTGCAGCGCGTTGTAGATGAGCTGGATGTGTTCGCGCAGGCTGAAATATTTGTTCGGCTGGTTCGGCTGCTGCAGGGACCAGTCGTTTTCGTGGCTGTAAAGGATGCAGACTTCGGAAACGACCTTGGTGTCCTTGAGGGACGGCGCGAGCAGTTTCAATTCATCGCCAATCTGGCTGATTTCCATGAAGACGCGGTTGTTGCCCTCGGGATGATGCGGGAGGATGGCGCCGTAAAATTTCTCGCTGCCAATCCGGGGTTGACGCCAGCGGAAATAGAGGATGCCGCTCGCGCCGCGGGAAATGAGCTGGTAGGTGAAAAGCCGGATGAGTCCGGGTTGCACGAGTGAATTCACGTCCTGCCAGTTGACCTGGCCGACTTTTTGTTCCATGGCCCAGAAACCGCAATCGCCGTCGGGCGTCTGGACGTTCGTTTTTTTCAGCGAGCGCAACATGTCTATGTCGCAGGCCAGTTCGGCGGTTTTGGCCTTCATGACGACGTTGCTCTCGATGGAAACGAAATCCACAGCGTCCGCCATGTCGAAGTGATCATACTGGCGGAGAAAGGAGCGCATCGTGACGGTGACGGGAAGTTGCGGGCAGCGCTCGTGCAGGAGGTCGGCCTGCATTTTGACGAACTGCACCATCGTGTCGCTGCTGAAACGGTTCCAATCCAGAAGCAAGGCCGGGTTGTGCATCGCTGGCGCGAACATCGGCATCGGCACCTGATTCCACGCGGTCACGGTCTGTCCCCAGAAACGAAGCCCCAACAGGTCGTTGAGGCGTTCGATCTTTCCATATTTGGCCTGGAGCCAGAAATGCCATTCCTCGCGCGTGGCCTCGTTGAATGCGAATTCGGTGTCGTTCCCACCCATGCAGTTGTCAATCTGCCACGCGATAAGCTGCGGATGGTCGCCCAGCGCCTCCGCCATCGCGGTAACGACGCGCTTGGAATAATCCCAGAAGACGTCGCTGCTCAAACAGACCGCGCGGCGTGTCCCCTCGTGTTTGACGCGGCCATATTCGTCGAGCGGAAGGATTTCAGGATGTTTTTTTGAAAGCCAGAGGGGCGGCGCAGCGGTCGGCGTGCCGACGACGACCTTGATGCCGTGGCGCCCCATGATGTCCATAACGCGGCGCAGCCAGAGGAAATCGTATTTGCCTTCCTCGGGTTCGCAGAGGCCCCAGGAAAATTCACCGATGCGGACGACATTGATTCCGGCCTTTGCCATCAACACGGCGTCGTGTTCCCAAGCGCCTTCGGGATTGTCGGCGGTGCCGGCATAAGGAAAGACCCAGTGTTCGGGATAATAGTCAGCGCCAAAAAACATAACCTCTAACTACGGGATTCAAAAAGACATTAAGGGCAAACCGTGGCGTTTGCAATCCCAAAAACATCAAAACTACGGTGAACGGAAATCCGCGGATTAATTCGCCGCTTACTTGAACAAACCACCAAGGCCGGAGGTGATTTTTTTTACGCCTTCACCCGCAGTCTTGCCGGCGTCCTTGCCGATATTGGCGGCGGCGCTGCCGACGGCTTTGATCGTGCCGCTGATGACTTCGCCCAACACCTGTTTCGTCAAATCCGCAGGAGTGATGCCTTCCGGGCCTTTGCCCAAATCCGTCAAGTGAATGTCCGGCAACGGCAGGGTGGCACCGGTGCCAATATGAACCTTGGCGCCGGTAATCAGAAAATCATCCACTTCGAGTTTTGCGCCCGTGTTGGCGGGTGCCGCAGTCTTCGGCGGCTGGTTTGTGGAGAGCGGCGACTGGAAGTTCGCGGCGGCGGCGTTCACATTCGCCTGAATTTTTTTGAGGTTGTTCTCGCCGAAAGGATTGCCTTCAAAGGTGATTTCCGGCGACTCAACCCGGATGGACCGGACGACAATCTTGTCCGACAACACCGACATCGGGCTGACGCTGACGGCGGCCAAACCGACGCTGATGGCGTTGGGCGCCTTGAAACCTTCCGGGTTGCCTAGAACCAAGTCTTTAACCTTGACCGAGCCGGTCAGCATGGACACATCCACCGCGTCCACCGTGAGGGTGGTCTGGGTGATTTTCGGACCGACCGTTTCCATGCCCACCTTCACAATTTTGCCGAGGAACAACCCCACGACAATAAGTGCGATGATGATTAAAACCAAAAGTCCGATGCCGATGCTCAAGAGGATTTTCTTAACCTTTTTCATAGACAGCTTCAGTTAACAATTTGCCCGGCCATTTGTCCAGTCCAAACGCCCGACCTGCCTGCTTCAAGCCTCCGCCAGCGACTGGACGGATTTGATGAAATCAGGGATTCGATACGGCTTGGCCAGAAAACGATCCGGCTTGATTTGCGCATTGGCATAAACATTTTCGTCCACCGTGCCGCTCAAGAGGATTGTTTTCTGCTGCGGATTGACAAGCCTGCACTCGCGCACCAGATCCAATCCGTTCATTCCGCCCATCGCGTAATCCGTCACGACCACCACCGGCCTTGCCACCGGATATTCCGCCAGCGCCTTCTTCGGGTCGCGAAATGTCCGCACGTTGAAACCGAGCGGCTGGAGAACCGTCGCCGCCAAGTCCAGCAGCATCGGCTCGTCATCCACCACGAAAATCGTGGCAGGCGGGTCGCCGGTGTGACTGGTTTTGGTGAAACTCATAGCCCAAAGATGTGGGAATCAGACACCCGCATCCGGCGGCTGGCAAGCCTGTTTCGGCGAAAGTTATTCACAGTTGCCGGAAAATTTGCATTGCCAGCGTCACCTGCCTGCCGTAGTGTTGACCCGGCAAAAGGGGAAGTAATGCCAGAACCGGGTGTTGCAGTTATGAAAGCAAAAATAATGCTAGCATCAAATCCGAAGAAAACCACCGGCGCAACGCGTTTGCGTCGTGCCGCAAAGACGCCTGAAGAACCCACTGCCACAGCCCCGGCAACCAAATTCAAACCCAAAAGCCCCAAACCGAAAACCCTGCTCGCCCGCGCTGTGGAAACGGCCAAAAAAATCGTGAAGCCCCGACGGCCCGCGATCCCCCGCAAAACAATCGAGGTGCCGCCTATTCTGCTCGAAGGCGACCAGCCCGCGCCGCCGTCCGTCAGCGGTCCAGGCGAAAAATTTTCGCTCGGCCCCACGGCACCCGCGCCGCATTTTGAGACGGCGGAAACCGAGCTGCCCGAGGCCTACGGCACCAAAAAACTTTCCCTGACCGCGCGCGATCCGCACTGGCTTTACGCGCACTGGGATCTGACGCGCGAGCAGCAGGCGAAGCTGAACGCGAAGTCGGGGGACAGC
>Ga0181525_10004028_pt1 | contig 11424 bp, 13 predicted proteins | sample PEATcosm2014_Bin_48_FD_121100 | JGI IMG/M metagenome (GOLD analysis project Ga0181525, IMG submission 121100) | Peatland microbial communities from MTU Mesocosm Facility, Houghton, MI, USA - PEATcosm2014_Bin06_10_metaG | ecosystem: Environmental > Terrestrial > Soil > Wetlands > Peat | place... | reverse complement strand
TCGCGAACTCGGGGTCCTCGAACGTGATCGGGATGTACCAGACCGTCTTGCCCTTCAGGGACTTCACGTTCAGACTAGGCCCAGGCGCGGGGTATGTTTTCGTTTCGCGCATGAGCTGCCGTACGACGCTCTTGGTGTGTGCGACGCCGCTGCTCGCCGCAGCGGCGGCTGCCGATGGCCCAGCGCCGCCGGACTTCGCGACCGCGATCGAGCCCGCGGCCATCGCGAGGCCGCCGATCACTGCGGCTCCGACGGCCCATCGAGCAAGAATCAACCACGGCACAGCTCTCTGGTTTCTCCGGTAACTCACTCCGACTCCTCTCCCTTTTGTTGGCGTAGTCTCATGAAGCTCGACCACCCAGAACGCTCGAGAGCGCGACGGCAGTGATCAGCGCGGCGCCGTAAAAGACGTCCGCAACCCATCCCGCGGCGCCGAGAATCTCGAGACCGAGCTCCCCCGTGGCCAGGAAATACAGTCCGATGATTGCCCCGAGCGGATTGAAGCGCCCGGGCTGGATCACAGTCGCGCTAAGGAATACCGCGGAAACCGTCGGCAGCAGATAGCCCACGGACGACGATGGGTCGAAGCCGCCCAGACCCGCACTGACGATGACACCGCCCACACCGCAGAACAATCCGGCCATCACGAAGGCACCGAAGCGAATCCGATTGACGCGGACGCCGGCGAGTCGACTGACCTCGCGGTTGGAGGCTACGAACTCCATGTGCCTGCCCAGGGGGGTGAAGACAAGGATGTAGGCAAAGACAAGGACGAGCAAGAGCCCGTAGTAGAACGCGATTGGGAGGCCCCACACGTTCGCTACCGCGATGTCCGCAAAGCTCGGCGGCAGCCCGCTCACGGCATTGAGATGAGATATGAGCAGCGCAATGCCGAGCAGAAACGTCGACATCCCGAGCGTGATGACGATCGTGTTGACGCCGAGGACCACAACGAAAAAGCCGTTCAGTGCTCCCGCGGCCGCTCCAATCGCGATGCCAATCGCGGACGCCACCACGAGGCTGGTGCCGTGGAACACATAAAGCACCGGTACGACAGTGGCCGACAGGCCCAGCAATGAAGCCACCGACAGGTCAACGAACTCGCCGGTGGCGATCGTGCACATCAGCGCGAGGACCAGGAAGACGAGCGCCGTCTGCGAACCAAGGACCGTCTGCAGCGTCCCGATCGTGGCGAACGTTGAAGGCCGTAGCGCGCTGTAGATCCCGGTCATCACGAGCCACGCCCCGATGATCCAATAGCGCTCGAGCTCCTTTCGCGCCCGCCCCTGCCGGCGTACCGGGAATCGCTCGTGTCGATCCGAGGAAGCAACGCGCGCCGTGCTGGCGTCGTTCGGGCGCCGGGAGGTCTCAGGGTCCATCGTGGCCTCCGCCGCCGCGATGCACCATCGTGCCGGCCGTCGCTCCATACACAGCGACGACGATCTCGTCGGCCGTGATCGGCGGCGTCAGTTCCGCGGCGGCACGGCCCTCGCGCAGGACCACCACTCGGTCGCATAGCGCCACTAGTTCAGCGGGGTCGAGGCCAGCGACGAGCACGGCGCTGCCCTCGTTGGCTGCTTGGCGCACAGCCGTGATCAGGTCATCGTGCGCACCGACGTCGACGCCCTGCGTCGGCTCGTGGAGCAGCAGGAACGTAGGCGCGGTCCGCAGCCACTTGCCGAGCAGAACCTTCTGCTGATTGCCACCGCTGAGGTCGCCGACCCTGTGTTGCGGGTCGGCTGGCCGCACCCCGAGCTGGTCGACGACCCATCGAGCCTCTTGAAGCTCCCAGGCGGAGCCGATCCACGCCTTGGACCGGCCGGTGCCGATCTGCGGTAGCGTGACGTTCTTCAGGACGCTCAGGGAGAGGGCGAGCCCGTGCTCGTCGCGGCGTTCGGGCACCAGAGCGAGGCCGGCCGCGAGCAGGTCGCGCGGGGAGGCGCCCACGAGTTCGATCCGGTTGTCTCCGATCGTCAGCGTCCCCGCGCTCGCACGCGCGGCTCCGGCGAGCAGATAGGGCAGCTCCTCGTATCCGGAGCCCACGAGTCCGGTCACACCCACGACCTCGCCGGCGCCGATGTTGAGATCGAGATCGCGGACGAGACGGCCGCTGACACCTTGGGCGCGGATGCCCGGCGCACTGGCCGTCACGCGGGCCCGTTCGGTCCGCGGCTGCTGGCGCAGGCTGTGTCCGAGCATCAGCCCTATCAGCTTGCCCTCTGTCAGCTCGTCCGTGGCTATGGATGAACCGGTCACGGCCCCGTCGCGCAGGACCGTGACGCGATCGGCGAGGGCCAGAACCTCGTCGAGATGATGACTCACCAGGAGTACTGATCCGCCGCGAACTGCGATCCGCCGGACGAGTGCGTAGAAATGGTCAAGCGATGCGCGCGGAAGGGCGCGCGTCGACTCGTCAAACATCACCAACCCGTGGCCGGGCGCCTGGTGCTGAAGCGCTCGGGCTATCGCAACCGTCGCGCGATCAGCCGCTGACAGATCACCGACCCGAGCGCGAGGGTCAATGTCGTGTCCGAGTTCGGCGAGCGTCGCGCGAGCCAACTCGCGCTCGTGCGGCCATCTGATCGCGCGGCTCAGACGGTTCGCGCTGAAGGCGCCGATTCGAAGGTTCTCGACGACCGTGCAGCGGTCCACGAGGCCCAGGTCCTGGTGGACGACCGCGACGCCACGATCGCGTAGCTCGGCCGCGCGAGTCGGCAGCCGCAACGGCACTCCGTCGACCAGCATCGCCCCGCCTGGGTCCGGCGTGTGGAACCCCGACAGCAGCTTCGCGAACGTCGACTTCCCGGAGCCATTCTGGCCCACGAGACCGTGGATCTCGCCAGCCGCGATGCTCAGACTCAGGTCGCGCAACGCTCGGTTGCGGCCAAAGGTCTTCGAGAGACCGTTCACCGCGAGCCGCGGGGGGTCGGTCATGAGCCACCACGGCCGGAGCCGCCAGTCCTCGAGGCGATTGGCCGGCTCGGCACACCGCAGGGATGCACGGCGCGTACCACTAGACGGCGCTCAAGAAGTCGATGATGATCCGGTTGAACGCGTCCGCCTGCTCAAACTGCGGCCAATGCCCAGCATTCTCGATGAGCTCAAAGCGTGCCCCGGGTACGAGCTCTGCCGCGCGCCGGGCGACCGAGGCGGGGGTCGTCGGATTGCTGTCGGTCCAAAGGATCAGGACAGGAACGGTGGTGCGCATCAGGTCCGCCTCGGTGAGCATGTCCTCGCGCGTGTCATCGCTAGTCAGATCGGCGTTGACCTTCCCCATGACCTGCCTGCTGTCGGGGAGGTTGAAGATCGCGTACCGCGTCTCGACAAGCTCCTCCGTGACGCTGCCGGGATCCGCCATGAGCCATTCGAGTCGCGCGCGCACGCGCTCCCGTGTAGGCTCGTCCAGCGCCGCCTTCGACACGGCCCCCACACGCGCGTGGACCTCTCGGCTGGTGCGCTCGCTCTCGGCATCGGCGAGTCTGAACCCCGCTCCGGTCGCGGAGGTCAGAGAGAGCACGCGCTCCGGGTGCGCCAGCGCAAGCCGCCAAGCCGTCCAGGCGCCGAGTGACTGGCCGATGAAATGGGCCCGCTCGACGCCGACCGAATCCATGACGGCCATGAGGTGCGCGACGAACGTCGCGGGGTTGTACGTGACGTCTTCCGGCTTGGCGGAGTACCCGTGCCCCACTGCGTCCACGGCATATACGTGATAGCCGGCTTCGGCAATCGGGACGACGTTGCGGATGAACCCTTCGGCGTGCCCCGTCAAGCCGTGCGTCATGAACACGGCCGGACCGTCACCGGCCTCGATGATTCGCGTACGGACACCAGCGGCATCCACGTAGCGCACGCTCGCACCTAGTGCTTCGGTCCAAAACGACATCTCAAAATGCTCCTTCGTTGCTGATTTGGGGAACGCCCTCAGGCTCTCTCACTGCGACTACCGGCCGATCGCGTCTCCCGACGATGAGCCTTGTCGAGCGTTGTGTGCGTGTGGACACACACGCCCTCCCCACAGACAGCGCCGCGCCAGTAATCATGGAACCGCGCCTTGCACTGAGACCAAATCGCGCAGGTCAACCGCCTCATCCGCCAGCTCGGCGACCTCCACCGCGCAGCGAGCCTCGATCAGCTTCGCGGCCCGGCGCACATCGCGCCCCGCATTCACACCGAACGCGGCCGATACGCGCGCATCCTTTAGGTAAAACGCGGTGAAGCGCCGCTCCGCTACATTCCCGCGAATCACGAGATCATCCCAACGCGTGGCAACGCCGACGTGCTGCAGATTCTCCTGGTACTGATCTGACCAGAACCACGGAACCTCAACGTACGGCTCACCAGCACCGAGCATGCTGTCCGCCGCGGCCTCTCCTTGAAGACGCGCATTCTGCCAATGCTCAACGCGGAGCGAACCGAAGAGCGCATGCTGGTGGCGAGCAGCATCGCCCGCCGCATAGATCTCGCGCACGGTGGTCTCGCAGTAGGGATCGGTCAGAACACCATCACGCATCTGCAATCCGGAACCCTCCAGCCACTCGAGTGAGGGTCGAAGCCCGATGCCGAGGATGGCTGCGTCACACGCAATGACGCGATCGGCGGACGTGCGCAGCCCGGTGATCTTCTCGCGTCCTTCGAATGCCACCACTGCGGTGCCTGTCCGAAAACTGACACCAGCGTCGCGATGGACTCCAGCGCAGAAATCCGCCATGTCGCTTCCGAGCACGCCCTCCAAGGGAGCGTCGAGCGCCTCAACGATCGTCACATCAACGCCCCTGCTCCGTGCCATGGCTGCAACTTCGAGCCCAATGAAGCCGGCGCCCACGATGCACAGCTTGAGCCCCGGTTGAAGCGTGTCACGAATCCGACCAGCGTCGGACAGGGTTCGGAGGTACATGACACCGTCGAGCTCTCCTCCCTGCAGACGCAATTGGCGCGGGTGGCCGCCGGTGGCGATCAGCAGCTTGTCGTAGCGAAGTGCTCGGCCATCGCTCAACGAGACCGTCTTCTGCGAGGGTTGCAACCGGATGGCCCGGATGCCGAGCAGCGCCTCGACGGCGTTCTCCGCGTACCACGTGGGCGGACGCAGAGCCACGTTCTCGCTCGACACCGATCCGTCGAGGTATCCCTTCGACAGCGGGGGCCGGTCGTACGGGTGAGCCGCTTCCTCTCCTACCATCACGACCCGTCCGTCAAATCCGGCGTCGCGCAGGCGGGCTGCGGCGCTCAAGCCAGCCAGGCCTGCTCCCACAATCACAAATGTCGCCATTTGCCGCCCACTCGTGACCCGTCACGACTCCGGGCCAACGGGTGTCTCGAGAAACTTTGACAGTGTGTTGGCGTTCTGCCAGGACAGCGCCTCGAGAGTCAGCGCGTCGAGTCTGACCGTGTACCCGAAGCGTGGCGAATGGATCTCTAAGCGCTCGCCGTTACGGGTTCTCACCTTCCGCACACGTGCCAACGCGAACTCGTTCACGATCGAAAGCTCGTCGATTACACGAACGTCATCGGCGTCGTCCGGCGCGGTCCCACTCCGTTCGTGATCGGGCGAACCGCTCATGTCGTTGGAAGTCGTCACCGAATCAGACGATGACCCGCAGCGACCAGGTCGGCAGGTTTTGCTCGAGGTAGACTTTTCGCAGCGCGAGCTTCAGCGCGCCCTTCTCCGCTCGGAGCGTGTCGTGACGCTCCGCGGCGAATACGCTCGCCGCATCGTCGAGGCGCGAGATCGAGATTAGGATGTTGGCTCGGACGCTGATCTCACCTGGCGCGTCGCCCTTCCTTGCGCGGATATTGGTGATGAAGTGCCGAACACGTGCCGGGGGATTCTCGCTCCAGGCCGTGTCAATGTTCTGTGGGCTCAGACGGGCGACCCATCCACTGAGTGTCCCGCGGTTTTCCGCCTGCAGATATGCGATGTCGTCGTAAGCGGGTAGCTCTGGATTGTCGCGCGTGACTGGGAGCGGTAGGAGATATTGAAAGTCATCCGTCAGAAGCTCCAGCCATTCCGTCCACTTCCGGTCGTCGAGCAATTCCGCCTCGTTCAGAAGGAAACCATGAACCTTGAACACATCGTCCGTCGCGAGGGCGCCGCCAGCCGGGGGTGTGAGCTCATCGCCTCCCATCACGCCGCCTCTTCGCCCTCATAGACGATCTTGCGCCAGTGCTCGTAGAAGTAACGCTGGTTGGCCTCGGACACCCCCGGATACACGCGCTCACCGGGGTATCTGGACCCCTTGTCCTGCGGGTAGTGGCTGCCGAGCTCGTAAACAAAGTCCTGTCCGCGCGCCACCTCCCCGCGGTTCGCGGCCACCATCGATTCGACGATCTCGGTGTCGTCGGCAGAAATAGAACCCCCGTGGCCGACCGTGTTGACGACCGCGAAGTGAGCACGCTCCTTCCACTCCTTCGGTGCCGACTTCGGGAACAGGTGCCAGTTGGAGTATTCGATCTCGTGGGGCCCTCGTGGCTGCCAGAGCCCGAACCACACGTAGCTGTACGGAGCCCCGTCAACCTGTACCACGGTGTCCATGTAGGACAGGTTGGGGAAGATGTTCCCGTGAATGATGAATGTGCCCGATTTCATGTCGATCTGCTCGGGACTTAGGTTGCGCATGAACTCGGCACCGGTCTGCTCGGGGTAACCGAGGAACATCGGGGGGTCCGGGCGGAACGGAAATTGCTCGAGGCGAGCCACGTGGCCGTTACCGACGTTTATGTGGTGGGAGATGGTGTTGAACTTCAAGAACTCCTCGGACGGTCCGAAAAGTCCCTGCTGTATCGCGGACTCATGCGTGGTCGCGAGGTGGTAGCTATCACCCGCGAAGTTCTCGGCGCCTATCTTCCAGTTCGACCGAAGAATCCGTCGTGACGGCGAGCCGTACACCTCGTACCCGTCGTCGGTGCCGCCCAGGATTGCGTCGAGGTAGAACCTCAGGTCGCCAAAGTCTTCCTCGAGCGGCAGCGCACCTGGGTCCCAGTTGCCGAAGATCAAACCCTGGTAGACGGCGACGTGGGGAGGCTCCGTCAGTGCGTAGTCATCCCGGCTGAACTCCGGGGGCATCAGCTCTTTCTGTCGCGGCACGCCGCGGAGGACCCCGGAGTTCGTGAACGTCCAGCCGTGGTAGCCGCAACGGTAGTGCGCCGAGTTTCCCGTTCCAGCTCGACAGAGCTGATTGCCCCTGTGCGGACAGGAGTTTTGGAAGATGCGGATCCTGCCGGCCTCATCGCGCGCCACGATGACGGACTCCTGCCCCATTCGCCGCGTAACGTAATCCCCCGGCGACGGGATCTCCGAGTCATGCCCGACGAACAGCCAGCTCTTACGAAACACCGTGCGAAGCTCGCGGGCATACACGTCCTCGTCCCACAGAACGTCACGCGGAACCCGCGTTAGTGTGCGATCTGCCATGTCAGGCATCGTGTGCGCTCCTCTATTGAACGGCGGTCATTGCGCGGCGAGGACTGTCGACTTTGAAAGTTGGATGTCGTTCCCGAGCAGCTGTACGGGATATGTCGCAAGGGCGCGCGTCGGCGGTGGCGACAAGACGCGTCCGGTCACGACGTCGAAGCTCCCGGCGTGCCAAGGGCAGTTGATTGCCGTGCCGTCCAGCTCGCCTTCTTCCAACAGCGCGAGCTGATGTGTGCAGTACGCCGCGAACGCGTATATCGAGCCGTCGACGTTAGCCAGCGAAACCGGTGTTCCGCTGCAGTCGACGCAAACCACGCGACCGGGAGGAACCTGACCAAGCGTGGCCACTGTCACGAACTCCAGCTCCTCGCTCATGCTGCGGTCATATCTGCAGGGACGGCACCCGCCGCAATGCGCTCCGCGAGAAACGGATAGACCCTGGACCAAAGGAGCTCGGTGGCCACACGGTCGTGGTTGGGGTGCCCAGGATCGGCAAACACGTGGCCTGCGCCTGGATACCGGTGGACCTCGGCGACTCGGTCGTATCGGCGGAGCTCCTGTTCGAGCGCGTCGACATCCTCGGGTGGGACGACGTGGTCCAGTTCCCCATAGTGGCCCTGGAAAGGGCAGCTCAGCCCACGCACGTGCCGCAACCTTGAGATCGGATTGAAGTCCCGCGTCAGCTCGCCGGGAAGCACGATGTTCCCGTAGATCGATACGACGCAGTCGAACATGCCCGGGTGCGTGCACGCCGCCACGAACGCCTGCGATCCTCCGGAACAGAAGCCAAGCACTCCGATCCCGCTGACAGACGGCTGGGCTCTGAGCCATCTCGCGCCCGCGAGGATGTCCCCGAGCGCCTGCTCGTCGGGCATCGCGAGGAAGTTGGTCCGCCGACGCTCGGCGTCGTCGACGAATGGTCCGGCGGGTGGCCTGCCGCCGACGCGCGAAAACAGGTTGACGGCGAGGACCGCGTAGCCGTGCTCCGCCATCGCCGCGGTCTCGGCCTGTCGATGTTCGGTGAGGCCCACGTTTTCCGGAACCACCACGACACCCCGGTGGTTCCCTGGCTCGGTGGGTCGAGCGAAGAAACCGGCAACGTGAACCCGCGAGTTCGGGAACGACACCAGCTGGCAGTCGACCTCCACCGACTCTCTCTCCCGCCTCTCGGATATTTCACGCGCTGGCTAGTTTCGTGATGATATCTTTTCGCTGCTGAAAGTCAAGCGGTTTGGGATCCGAACTGATGCGTTTCGCGAACGTCGAATTCGATGCGGGCCGGCGGACCCATCCCAAAGGGGTTACAACGTGGCAAATGACGTATCACTGCGTGACCGCCAGTCACACAGTCCGCCGTGGTCGCACGGCAAGGCGTCGTCGCGCCGCACGCCGCTGGGGCCTTGGGTAGCGACTGTTGACGAACTCGGCGACGCGATGGGCCTTGAGATCGGGCTCGCGCTTGACGGCGTTGAGCTGCAGCGCGCGAAGACGGACCCGATGCTCTTCGACGTGCCGACGACGATCGCCGGGTTGTCTGAGTTCGCTCAACTCGACCTTGGAGACATCATCGTGATGCGCACTCCCAGCAGCGTTGGGTTCAAGCGTGATTCGCCGGAGCATCCAACGCCCGGGGGGGCGCGCGCGTAGAGACCGAAGCGATCCGTGCAATCGAGAATGTCGTAGTGGCCGAGGATGTCCCAGGCAGTTGATGTGCTAATCGTCGGGAGCGGGCCTACCGGTTTGGCTCTGGCCAACGCGCTCGGCAGGTACGACGTGACTGTCCTGCTCGTGGAGGAGGACCCCGGCGTCGCGGAGTTGCCGCGAGCCAGGGACATCGGAGTCCAAGTTCGCAAGCTCAAGCCCCGCGGCCTGACGGTCACCCAGATTGCCCAGCGGCTCGAGCACAGCGTGCCGACCGTCTGTTACCACCTAACGCGTTCCGAGCCGATCCCACACGGCGGTCGGCATCGCCGCCCCCAGGCTCGGCGGCTTGCGCATCAGCGAACTGTGCGACCTGCTCGTCTGGCAGGTCGACCTGCCCCGCGCCCGCTTCAAGGTCACCGACGCAAAGACCGAGAAGGGCGTCCACATGGGATGCAGGGCGCCCTGCACATCCACGACACCGTGGGGATTGGGGCGCTGCGGGACCGCGACGACGTCGTAGAGGCCGTGACCGCCCAGGACATTGAGCAGCGCGATGCCGACCTGTTCCGAGGCTGGCGGGTGCTGATGGGTCGACCACTCCTGTGGATGAACAGCGTGGCACTAATCGGCACCCTTCAGCTGTGCGGCGTCGAGGGGTGCGAGCCGCGTGCAGCCGAGGTCGCGCGGCCGGAGATTCGCAACCATCTGCTGGGATTACCCGATGACGATCGATTCGCGGCCGCATGGCGCCTCCAGCGTGCGCTCATCCGCGCCACGGTGCGCGTGCTCACCTTCGCGCGATTGGACGCACTAGTTGAGGACCTCGAGGCCGTGGCCCAACTTGGCGTCTCGATCGCATGGGTTGCGACGCACTGCACCGAGGTCGACGTCTCGATCCAGCACCTCCCGGCCGCACGTGAACTCGGCCTCGAGACGGTCGGGTTCCTGATGATGGCGCAGATGGCCGAGCCGGCCGTGCTCGCCGCAGGCGCGGATCATGGTTGACGCTGGCTGCGAGTGCGTCTACGTCGTCGACTCAGCTGGCGCGCTCGTGCTGGACGGTGTGACCGATCGCGTCGCCGCCCTTGTGCAGGAGCTCGGCGACGAGGCACAGGTTGGCTTCCACGCCCACGACAACCTCGGCCTCGCCGTCGCCAATTCCGTGCTCGCCCACCGTGCCGGCGCACGCCAGCTCGACGGCTCGCTGCGCGGGCTCGGCGCCGGAGCAGGCAACGCCAAGACCGAGCTGGGAGAGCGCTACGGAGTACCAGCCCACGAGATCCTGATTGAGGCCGGGCGGCGCGGATACGTCGGCGGACAGGAAGATCTGATCATCGACATCGCCGTCGGCTGGGCGCAGGCCACCTGATGGCCGCCTCCGCAACCATCGACCACGACAGGCTGGCAGAGCGGCTCGAGCTCGCCTGGACTACCCGCACGCCGATCGCCCCGCTGAGCGAGACCGACGGCCTTCACGATCCCGCTGACGCCTACCGGGTTCAGCAGCACTGGACGGAGCGTCGGATCGCCGCTGGCGACCGGATCGTGGGACGGAAGATCGGCCTGACGAGCGCGGCGGTGCAGCAACAGATGGGGGTCGACACCCCGGACTTCGGGACGTTATGGGGCTCGCGTCGCTGCCCAGTGGTCGACGGCCATGCGAGCGGACCGACGGCCGCTTTCCTGCAACCACGGGCCGAAGGCGAGCTCGCGTTCCTGATCGGCGACCGGCCACCGAGCGGTTCCCTCGTCGAGGCGCACGACGTACTGGCGGCGACGGTGGCGGTTGCGCCGGCGATCGAGATCGTCGACAGCCGCATCGCCGACTGGCGGATAACGCTCGCGGACACGATCGCGGACAACGCCTCCTACGGCGCATTCGCCCTGGGCGAATGGAGCGAGGAGCTAGCTCACGAACCACTGGGCGAGATCGAGATGCGCCTCGCCGAGGATGGCACCCAGGTCTCGTCGGGAATCGGCGCCAACGCGCTGGGCCACCCGGCACAGAGCGTTGCGTGGCTGGCCAACACGCTCAAGAGCTTTGGGGTCGCCCTGGAACCGGGCGACATCGTCCTGTCGGGAGCCCTGGGACCGCTGGTCCCCGTTGTGGCCGGGTGCGAATACACGCTGCACATCTCCGGGCAGGAACCGTTGACGATCGCGTTTACAGAGGAGAGATACCGGTGACGCAGGCACTCAGCACAGCCGTCGAGGGAGAATACGTCGAGGCCGCCGACGGCGTCTGGCTGCACTTCCACAGTGTTGGTGACGGTCCGCTGCTGGTACGGCTTCACCGTTCGGGACCGGCGCCTCCGGGCTCAGCGCCTTCTCGGCATTTCAAAACTTCGTACTCGACTTGGCGCGTTTTGGGC
>Ga0181525_10004027_pt1 | contig 11425 bp, 4 predicted proteins | sample PEATcosm2014_Bin_48_FD_121100 | JGI IMG/M metagenome (GOLD analysis project Ga0181525, IMG submission 121100) | Peatland microbial communities from MTU Mesocosm Facility, Houghton, MI, USA - PEATcosm2014_Bin06_10_metaG | ecosystem: Environmental > Terrestrial > Soil > Wetlands > Peat | place... | reverse complement strand
GCCCCGAGACCGCGATCGGCACGGCGCCAGCACGGGCAATACGGCCGACGATCGGCACTTCGGCGCGGCTTCCCGGCGCGAACATTTCGGCAAAGATCAAATCGTTGAGGATTGCGAGGATCTGTTGCGTCATTTCCGCCAGCTCGGCCGGAAGAAAATCCGCGGGGGCATTTTTGAGATAACGCTCGATCGCGGCTTTACGTCCGGCTTCCGGGATGTCGGGCAACGACTGCATCAGCCGATGCGCGATACGGCCGCGCAGAAGCGCCTTGCGGCGCTCGCCGGGGGAGCCGGCGGGCGCCACCGTGCGGCCGATCTCTTCCTCGAAGGCCGTCGAGGGAGAGATCGAAATAAAGCTCGGCATTGCCGGCGGAGCCGGTTCGCGCAGCCAAAGCGGCAGCTCGCGCCGCTCGCTATGCGTCGCTTCCACCGGTGAAGGCACGGGCGCAGGCGCTGCAGGGCTCGCGGCGGCATCCGACGCCGGCTTGCGATAGCGCCAGACTTTCTCGCCGCCGTCGTCTTCTTCCACCAAGAGTGGCTTTAGCGGCTCATAGATCAGATCGTACCAGCAGCCGCGTGGCCGCCGGTTGATGCCGTCAGCGCCGCAGATGATGAGGCGATCGGCGGCGCGCGTCATCGCCACATAAAGAAGCCGGCGGTATTCGTTCTCCGCCTCGGTCAATGCGTCTTGGCGCGCGATCGCGACCGGCTCCACGTCATCATCCTTGCGTCCGGCCCAGACCACGGCGCCGGCGGGCAGCGCAAGAAGCCGCGGCGGCCGCGGGCCGGCGGGCGGCGTCATGGTGTCGGCAAGAATCACAATCGGCGCTTCCAGGCCCTTGGCGCCGTGCACGGTCATCACCCGCACCTCGTCGCGCGCCATCTCCATGTCGCGTTTGACCTCGGCGCGCGCGTCCCGCAGCCAGGTCAAATAGCCTTGCAGGGACGGCGCCTCCCGCCGCTCGTATTCGAGCGCGAGATTGAGAAATTCGTCGAGCGCGTCATCGGCTTCCGCACCGAGCCGCGAAAGAAAGCGCCGCCGCGCGCCGCCGGCGCCGAGGAGGTGCGCGTAAAACGTAAAAGGCGTGTCCCGCCGCGCCGCTTGCGCCAACTCGTCGAGGCGTGAAGCGGCGTCGGCGAATTTTTGCTGCTCGCCGGTTTTGGCAGAAAGCGCCGCGCGCAGCGAAACGCGGCCACGCCCGTAAGCGATATCGTACAAATCCTGATCCTCGAATCCGAACAGCGGGCTGCGCAGCACGGTCGCCAGCGCCAGATCGTCCTGCGGCAACAGCAGCGCCTCGGCGAGCTCCATGAGGTCCATGACCGCGATGTGCTCGGTGAGCACAAGGCGGTCGGCACCGGCAACCTCGACCTCCATTCGCTTGAGCGCGCGGATGATCGCCTCGAACAATTCGCCGCGCTGGCGCACCAGGATGAGAATGTCGCCGTAGCGCGCGGTTCCCGCGTCGACCATTTTTCGCACGTTGCGCGCAATGCGGCGCGCGAGCTTCACGCGCGGGCTGGTCTCGCTCAGGGTGTCGAACGGCGCATCCCAGCCTTCCATATCCTTGCGCTCGTCGGGCTTCGTCGGCTCCCAAATCTCGACCATGCCGGGTGCGGCTTCGGGCAAGGCGATGTGCGGCGGGAATCCGTCCTGATCCGAGGTCACGCTCAGTGCCACGGCTTGGGCTTTGAACACTTCGTCGACGGCGCCGAGGATGGCCGCGCCGGAACGGAACGAGTGCTCGAATTTGCTGACGACGAACTTTTGCCCGGCCTGCTCGTGCGCGCTTTTGAAATAGCGCAGCATCTCGGCGAATTCCTTCGGCGCTGCGTCCTGGAAGGAATAAATGGACTGCTTTTCATCGCCCACGGCGAACATGGTGCGCCTGATCGCGCGCGCGCCGGCGCCGGCCGTGAACTCGTCGGTCAGCTGGCGCACGATCGCCCACTGCTTGTGGCTCGTGTCCTGCGCCTCGTCGACCAGCACATGATCGATGCCGAGGTCGAGCTTGTAATGCACCCAGGCTGCTTCGACTTTGCCGAGGAGCGCGAGCGTCTTGTCGATGAGGTCGTCGTAATCGAGCAGACCGCGCCGCTCCTTCTCCTTGGCGTAGCGCGTGAGCACCGCATGGGCGACGGTAAGCAATGACGCGCTGCGATCGCGGCTAGCGGCGGCGCGGCGGCGCTGGAGCAGCTCGCAAATACGCCGCTGCTCCGCGGCGAGCCGCTCGGCCAAAACCGGGTCGCCGATGGCCTTCGACACGAGGGTTTTTCGCGGCGTGCGCGCACCGCTGGTGCAAAATATATCGAGATAGGTCTCCACCCGCTCGGCGTCGGATAATGCCGCGAGGCTCTCGAAGCGGCGGGCTTGCTCGTTGTCAGCTTTGCCGCCCTGCGCCAGGGTTTTCGCCAGCGCCGGCCATTCCGACGGCGCGATAACCTCGCCGGAAAAATACGCTGCTTCGATATCGTCGATGCTGTCCGACGGCGCGACCCCGAGCGTCTTCGACAGATCGGCAATCGCCGCTTCCACGCCGCCCGCACCCATGACCCAGTCGTTGACCGCATCGCGTTTGTCGATCGCTTCGCGCACCACGTCGCGGAACGTCTGATCGGCCGCCACGGTCATTGCTGCATTGAGTGCCCGGGCGAGGGCGCTGTCGGGATTGGCGGCGCCATCGAGCAGCACGCCGAGCGTCAGGCGCTCCAGCAACTGCGATTGCTCGGCCTCGTCGAGCACGCTGAAGCGGGCGGCAACGTCGGCTTCGAAGGGAAATTGATGCAGCAATTGCGTACAGAAAGCGTGGATAGTCTGCACCTTGAGACCGCCCGGCGTTTCCAGGGCGCGGGCAAACAGCCGCCGCGCCAAAGCCCGCCGCCGCGGGTCGGCTACCATGTTGCAGTGCTGGCGGATGACCTCATCGAGCGCCGCATCGTCGAGCGTGATCCAGGCCGCCAGCCGGTCGAATACCTGCTTCGCCATGTTGGCCGCGGCGGCCTTGGTAAACGTGATGCAGAGGATTTTTTCCGGCGCGCAGCCGTTGAGCAGCAGATTGATCACGCGCTGCGCCAGCACATAGGTCTTGCCCGAGCCGGCATTGGCGGCGACCCACGCCGAGACGTCCGGATCGGATGCCTCGCTCTGTTTGCGCCGCACTTCGCTGGGAATGCTTTCGGGCGTTCTCATTCGCCGCCCCAGATGTCGTCGATTTCGCCGCCGGTGGCCGACCATTCCTTGACCCGCGCGAGATGATCGTAATCGCCATAATGGGTCGTCCACATCGGATGAACGAGGGAGCGGTAGGGCTGGTCGTCATCGTCGAAACTGGCGACGAGCGCGGTGAGTTTTTTCAGCGCGTGATCGGCTTGGCTGTCAGTCGTCCCCTCGGTGAAAGCGATAAGCTTGGGCTCGCCGGGCCGCGCGCCGCCCTTGAGCAGCACATAGCCGACCTGCGCGACCGAACCGCCGGCCGCAATCCCGGGAAAGCCGCCCTGGCGCAGGATCGCGGCTTCAAGCGTGAGCTGCGGCGCCAGCCCGGTGCGAACCTGCCTTTCCGTGCGCGGCGATCCGGTCTTGTAATCGAGGACCACGTAGCGGCCATCGCTGTGCCGCTCGATGCGATCGGCGCGCCCAGTCAGCCTGAAGACGCCGTCGGCGAGCGGAATATCGATCTTGCCGCCGATCTCCGCGACGATCGCCGCGATATCGGCCCGGCGCTGCGCTTCCCAACCGGCGAACCAGCGGGCAATGCGTTCGAAGCGCGGCCACCAGAATGCGCGCGTTTCCGGAAAGTCTTCGAGCGGAGCAAAGTGCGGCCGGCCGAGCTTGATGAGTTCGTTCGCCGCGTCGGGCGGCAAACCTTTGGCATGAAGCTGCGTGAACTCGCCGACGGCGGCGTGGATGATCGTGCCGCGTTCGGCGGCGCCCGGCGAAACGTCGACCGGATCAAGCGGGGTCAGCCGCAGGATGTGCTTGGCGTAGATCGTATAAGGATCGCGCAGCCAATTCTCGATATCGGTGACGGAAAGCCCCTTCGGCCGCGCCGCGCGCGGCGGCTTTGGCGCGGGCTGCGCCGCCGGTCGTGGCGATGTTTCCGGCCGGTCGAGCTCGCGCGCCCACGTCAGATAATCGTTGCCGCGATCGAGCGCCGACCGCCATCGCTCGGCGCCGGCCACCGCCGCGAGACGCTGGAGGAAACGCGACGGCGAGGTCGGGGCGCCGGCGATCTTGGCGGCGCGCGTGAGAATAACTTCCCGAGCGCCGAGCATTTGCGCGAAATCATGCGCGGAAAGGCCGATCCGGCGTTCCGGTAGATCGAGACCGAGCTGTTGGCGCATCGGGCGGCTGAGCCAGGCGTCGGTCTGGCTTTCCGGCGGCCACGCTCCTTCGACCAGCCCGCCGAGAACGACAAATTCGCTGTCGGTAAGGCGCGCTTCAAGCAGACCGAGAATGCGCACCCGCGCGCCAAGCTGCGGCGACGGACGCACGACGCGGCCGGCAAGCGCCGCGGCAAAGAGTTCGGCATAATCCGAAGGCGCGATGTCGAGTGTCGCCGCGGCTTCGCTCGTCGCCAATTCTTCCAGCGCGTCGGCAAGCCTGGTGCCGTCGCGACCGGCAAAGGCGCGCTCGTTTTTGCCGTCCTGCGACAAGGCGGCAAGTACATCGCGGTGTCGCGCGGCAAGCTCACTCAGCGGGTGCGATCGATTGGCGATGCTTTCGAGCGGCGCCAACGCCTCCGCCAAGCAGCGAACGAGATCGGCCGCCGCCGCCAATTCGCTGTCCGTCAGGGAGATACGCGGATCGGACGGATGGAGATCGGTCGGCTTCTTGCGGCGGAATTTTTCAAGCTGGGCGCGAAACGTCTCGAGCGCGTGCGCCAATCCGGCACTGCCGGAACGCGGACGCGGACCACGCAGGATCGCGCGTTCCAGGGCGGCGACGGCCTTCTCCGTGTTGACGGCGTCAAATCGCAGCCGCGGATGTTTGAGCAGAGCGAGCAAACTGACCGGCGCGAGACCCCCAAGCGCCGCTTCGGCGGCAAGCCGGGCAAAAGTGCCGGCCGGCGTGTCGGTGAGCCCCTCGCCTGAGGAATCCTCCGCCGCGATATTCCAACGCGCGAGCGCCGCCTTGACGCGACGGCCGAGCGCGCGGTCCGGCGTGACCAATGCGGCGGTCTTTCCGTCGCGCACCGCCGCGCGCAGCGCGACCGCAACCGCCAGCGACTCCTCCTCGGCGCTGGCTGCTTCAACCACGGCGATGGTCGCGAACGCGGAATCCGCCTGAGCACCAAACGACGGATCGGCGGCGCGTTGCCGCCACAGATCCGTTGCCGAGGCGGGGCGCAACGTTTCCGATATCAGCCGCTCGCGGCCGCTCGCTTGCCCAAGGCTTGAGACGGCATCGCGCGCGATGCCGATGCGCGCAAGCAGCGCTTGCAGCGCGAATTGCGGATGGCCCGGCACGGGGGCAATGCCTTTGCCCTCGTCGCCGCCGATCAGCCGCCAGGATTCCTCGTCGAGGTCGGTATCGAGTCCCGGCAATACGACGGCGCCGTGCGGCAGTCTGGCGATGGTGGCGATGAGTTCGGCCGTCGCCGGGATCGATCCGGTCGAGCCGGCGGCGATCACCGGGCCGCCGGTTTTGCGTTTAAGCCGCGCGGTCTCGGCCTTGATCAGCCTGTCGCGCCGTCCCGCCGGCTCGATGAAGCCGCGATCGCGCAACACATTCGGCCAGTTGTCGCTCGCAATCTCCAGGAATCTCAGCGTCAGCCGCCAATAAGGATCGAGAAAGTCGGGGACGAGGCCGTGCAGCTTCTCCCAGGGGACGCCGCGCGTCGTCATGTCGTCGATCAGCCGCGCCAGATCGTCGGCGAGCGCGCAGGCCGCCGCGGGCGTTTGCGCGACCAACGGCGCTCCGCTCGCGCCACGAACTTCGGGCGCCGCGGCCCATGTGCGGATCAGTTGAGCGAGCAGCAGACGCCGTTCGAGGCCGCCGGTCGCCGGAGGCAGATTGAGCGCCTCTTCCGCGAGGTCGCCCGATGCGGCTTCGGCAAATGCAATCTCGTCCTCGTCGATATCGCCGAGCGCGACAATGCGCGGCAGAATCGCCGCGTCGATATTCAACGCTTCGAGGAAAGCGTCGCGCGCCAGCCGGCAGGCGCGCTGGGTCGGCAGATAGAGCGTGACCGCGGCTAGCGCCAGCGGGTCGTCGGACAGACGAAAGCCCAGCTGGCCGCCGGTCAGCGCCTTGATCAGCGTCGGCAAAAACGGCGCCGATGGCGGGATGGTGAAGACGCGCGTAGGCATATCGAGGATCGATTCGCATTATGCCGCCGACCCGCGAATGCGCGGGCCATACGAGGCGGATTGCGTAGCCAATTCTAATGCGTGGCGGCGAGCGCCGCCTCGGCGGCGGCGACCGCTTCCGGCGTCCCCACATGCATCCAAACGCCCTCGAGGCGCAAGCCGAACAGGCGGTCCTTAGCGCCGGCGCGGTCGAACAGAGCCGTGAGCGGGAAGGCTCCGGCGGGGGCATCGGCGAATAACGCGGGACTGAGGATCGCAGCGCCCGCATAGACGAACGGCACCACCTCGCCTTCGCCGCGCCGCCGCAGCCGGCCGTCACTCGCCATGGCGAAATCGCCACGGCCGGCATAGCCGATGCTGTCCGTGGTCGACGCGAGCAGCAACAATGCGTCCATCGCGTCGGCCTCGAAGGCCTCGCCGAGGCGGGCGAAGTTCGGCTTGACGCCGTCGAGCCACACGGTGTCGGAATTGACCAGAAAGAACGGCGCGTCGCCGAGTTGCGGCAGCGCCTTGGCGATTCCGCCGCCGGTGCCCAGCAGCACCCCGCGCTCGTCGGAAATCACGATCTGCGGATGACGCCGCCGCGCGAGATGGCGTTCCACGGCGTCGGCAAGATGATGCACGTTGACCACGGCGCGCTCGACGCCGGCGTCGGCAAGGCGATCGAGCGAATAGTCGATCAGCGACTTGCCGCCGATCTGTACCAGCGGTTTAGGGATGTGGCCGTTATACGGTCGCATCCGCGTGCCGAGGCCCGCAGCCAATACAATCGCTCGCGTCGGCTTCATGACGTTCCCCACCCCGTCTCGCAACATCCGCCGATTCGGCCGATCATAAACCATCTCGTGGCAACACGTGGGCGGCATACCAGGCGTTCAACAGCACCAGCGCCGGATGCGCCAGCGAGCGGCGCAAATAGCCCAATAAGCGGGGGACATGACGCAGATATTGCGGCTTGCCGTCGCGCCGGTCGAGCCGGGCAAAGATGCCGAGGATTTTAGTGGCCCGCTGCGCCGCGAGCGTTGCGTAAAGCCGCGTGAAGAACGCGGCGTCGAAACGCCCGTCGTCGCCGCGGCGGGCGGCGACATAGCGGCCCAGCAGCGCCACCTCCAAAGCTTCGGGCACATCGACCCGCGCGTCCTGCAACAGCGAAGCGACGTCATAGGCCGGCGGCCCAATCAAGGCGTCCTGAAAATCGAGCACGCCGATCCGGGCGACGCTCTCCCGATCCGGCAGCCACAGCAGATTGGGGGAGTGAAAATCGCGCAGCACCCAGGTTGCCGCAGCGTCGGTCGCCGGCTCAAGCGCTTCCTGCCACAACGCCACGAACGCCTTGTGTTCCGCCTCGGTCGCGGCCGCGCCGATATGCGGCAAATACCAATCGAGCAGCAGCTCGGCTTCGATCAGGAAAGCTCCCATGTCGTAATGCCGCAGGTGGTAGTCGAGATGCGGCGCTGCCGGAAGCGTTTCCGGCAACTTCCGCCGATGCAGCGACACCAGGAGATCGACGGCGGCTTCGTAACGTGCCTCGATCGGCGCCGGGGGATCGCCGGCGACAATCAACTCGTGACCGAGATCCTCCATGATGATCAGCCCGCGCTCGATATCGGCATGCATGATCGCCGGCGCCGACAGGTTGCGGTCGCGCAAGCCGGTGGCGATGGCGACGTAAGGAACGACGTCTTCCGCCAGATGAGCGATGGCGCTGTAGGGCTTGCCGTCGAGCACCGGCGGGCCGTCGGGCCGGCGCGGCGCGTTCATCAGGATCGCTGTCTGACCCTCGAGCCTGAGCCGCTCGAAGATGCGGGTCGAGGCGTCACCCACCATGCGTTGGCGTTCGGCTTCGCCAAATCCGGATTCATCGAGGAAACTGCGCAGCTCCGTCATGCGCTCGACGCGGCCGCTGAGTGCGCCATAGCCGACGACGCGCACGTTACGGACGTCCGCGCCAAGGAGCGGCGCCAGCGTGAAGGTGATGTCCAGACGATCCGCCGGCAGCAGGCGGGCGGCGCGGTCGGGCCATTCCAACAGCACTACCGTGCGTTCCGGCAGGTCGTCGAAGCCGAGTTCGGCAAGCTCGGCCGCGCCCGAAAGCCGATAGAAATCGGCGTGGACCAGCGGGAAGCGCGGCAGCTCATAGCTTTGAATGAGCGTGAAGGTCGGGCTCGGCACCTCCATCATTTCGTCGGCGGCCAGATGGCGGATGAGCATGCGCGCAAACGCCGTCTTGCCGGCGCCGAGGTCGCCGGACAAAGTCACCAGATCGCCGGGCTCAAGGGCTGCGGCAATATCGACGGCAAAACGCGCCGTCGCCTGCTCGTCGGCAAGCGTGACGTTGAAGCTCGCGCCACCCGGGGCTGCCGGAAACATCGCGCGCTCAACCGTGCATGGCGACGACGATGCAGCAAATAGCCCAGAAAAGGCAGTATTCGAAACCGCCGATTTGCCACAGCCATTTGCCTTTGCTGTGGCGCCACACCGCCCAGGCCGCGACCAGCAGAAAAACCGCCTCGAGCAGCGCGACATATCGGGTGTAGATCGCGAATACCATCCCGACCGCACAGATGGCCTCGATCACGCTGCAGGAGAAGACCCACAGCTTGACCGGATACAGCCGGAAATCGTCGTAGATTTTGTAGGTCAATTCCAGATTGGTCACCTTGGCAAAGAAATGCGGCAGCAGAAACAGGCCGCAGATGAGCCGGAGGATGTTGAACTCGTTGGTTAGATCAAAATGCTGAGCAAGGCTCATACCGTCACCCCAAGGACCTTAAGCCGAGTTTCACGCCGCTGTCTGACTGGCCGCGGCGGCGAGCGGGAAGATGCAGGTCACCGTAGTGCCTTCGCCGACCACGGAGGAGATTTCAACCGTGCCGCCATGCAACTCGACGAAAGAGCGCACCAGCGACAGGCCGATGCCGGTGCCGCGATGCTGCGAGCCGAGCGAATTGGTTTCAAACCAGTCAAAGACCTTTTCCAGCATGTCGTGGGGAATGCCGGGACCGCGGTCGGTAACCGCGAACATCAGCGCGTCGGCGCGGCGCTCCGCGCGCAACGTCACAGTGGAGCCGGGCGGCGAGAAGCTGACGGCGTTGGCCAGGAGGTTAAAGAGGATTTGCCGCACGCGCCGCTCATCGGCGACGAAGGAACCGATGTCTTGAGCAGCCTGCGCATCGAGCACGAGGCCGGCGCCGACCAGTCGGTCCTGCACGCCTTCGGCGGCGGCGGCGATAGTTTGCAGGATATCGACGGGCCCAAGATTGAGCTGCATGCGGCCGGCGTCGATGGTCGCGAGGTCGAGGATGTTGTTGATCAGCGCCAGCAACGTGTTGGTGGAGACCGTGATGTAATCGAGATACTCGCGCTGCTTCGGCGCCAATTCCCCGGTGCCCGGATCGCCGAGCAAGTGAACGAAGCCGATGATGTTGGTGAGCGGCGAGCGCAGCTCATAGGACACGTGATGGACAAAATCGATCTTGATCTTGTCGGCATCTTCCAGCGCCTCGTTGCGCTCGACGAGCGCGCGCTCGACGTTCACTGAATCGGTAACGTCGTGGAACGTCACCAGCGTGGCGCCGGCCGGCAATGGCACGGTCGTGCAATCGATGACGCTGCCGTCGCGCCGCTCCAGCCGCCCGGAGATCGCCACGCGGCTGTCGATCGCGGTCACCACCTGGCGCAGCGCCTGCCAGGTGGGATCGTCACCGTGCAGCGGCTCGCTCTGGATGGAGATCGTTTCGATGTGCGGGCGCTCGGCCAGCATTTGCGGCGATAACCCCCACATCCGGGCGAACGCGGAATTGTGCAGCCGCACCCTGCCGTCGCTGCCGAACACGACAACGCCTTCGGCCAAGTTGTCGAGCGTCTCGCCCTGAACGCGGATCAATTCGTGGAATCGCCTCTCGAGATCGAGCCGCTCGGTCACATCGTCGAACAGGTAAGTGACGCCGCCATCCGGATTGGGCGTGGTGACGACCCGCAAGGTACGGCCGTCGGGCAGATGCCAGGTGTGTTCCTGCGCTTCGAGAGCGCGGTAAGCCCCGTGCAGCTGCATTTTCCATAGCCGAAAGTCCTGCTCCTCGGGCAGCTTGTCCGCAAGACGCAGCTCCTCCAACAGCGCTGAATCCGTCGGTCCGCCATCAAGATAGAACGCGTCGAAACTCCACAGCGCGCGGTAAGCGGCGTTGTAGAAAGTCAGCCTCTGATCGGCATCGAACATGGCGACGCCGGTCGACAGCCGGTCGAGTGTGCGGCGGTGGGCGTCGACCATGCGGGCGAGCGCGCTGCGCATGGTTTCCGCCTCGGTGGCGTCGATGCCGAGCCCGGCACTGCCGGTGTCTGTCTGAAAGTCGAGCACGTCGAAGCTGCGGCGCGCGCCGGCGACCACGACCGGGAGCCGTCCGGCGAAACTGCCGCCGTCACTGCGCGCCCGCGCAATGTTGTCGCGCGCCGAACGATCGAGGAGCTCTGCATTGCGCTCGATGGCGTCGGCGGCGTCGCGCGCTTCGACCGCCCGGGCGTAAGCGGCATTGACGAAGTTGAGCTGCTCGGAAGCGTCGCGGGTCCATACCGGCGACGGCAGCCGCTCGATCAAGGCGCGGAGCGAAGCGACCTCGCGCAGCAACGCTTCGTGGCGGCCGGCAAGATCGAGAAGTTCGCGCTTGATGCCGCGGGCGTCCTTGAGCCGGAGCACCGCGCGGCCGGCAATGGCGCGGCCTTGCGCTTCGATCGGACGGCCATCGCGCGTCGTGAACGCCAGGGAGAAAGCTTCGCCGCGCGCGCGCAAAGCTTCGACGGCCTTTTCCATGGCGGCGGCACGGGCGCCATCGAGCCAGGTGCCGAAGGCGAGTACGCGATGCGGCGCGGAAACGCCGACCACCGCGGGATCGCCGTCGATGATCGGTTCGTCGGACGCCGCCGGCCAATCAACCATGACTTGCGGCTCGGTCAGCAGCAGCGCATTGGCGCGATCGAGAGCGGCGCGCAACGCGCCGATCTCGTCGTGCGCGGAAGCTTCAAGTCGCGCCGATCGGGTGCGGGCGCGCAACAGCACGACCGCGGTGACGACGGAGAACACCAGCAAACCGAAGAGCAGCACCAGGGCCGCGACTTCGTG
>Ga0181525_10004026_pt1 | contig 11426 bp, 10 predicted proteins | sample PEATcosm2014_Bin_48_FD_121100 | JGI IMG/M metagenome (GOLD analysis project Ga0181525, IMG submission 121100) | Peatland microbial communities from MTU Mesocosm Facility, Houghton, MI, USA - PEATcosm2014_Bin06_10_metaG | ecosystem: Environmental > Terrestrial > Soil > Wetlands > Peat | place... | reverse complement strand
CGTCAGCATGCGATTCAGCCACCAGAGCTGCATCGAGAGGATCGACTGACGCGCGTCCTTGCGCACGTCCTGCGCGGCTTGCCGTTTTGCCATGTCGTCCATCATGCGCGCCGCGGCCAGTTGCGGTACCGGATACGGCAAGACGTTCTCGGGCGCCGGCAACGACGCGGTGTCGGGAAAGTGAATCAGCGACTCGACCGCATCGTGCGGGGTCATCGCCGCATACCGCGCGATCTCGGTCGGCGAACCGCCGAAGCCCGCGCGACGCAAAAGATGCGCGGCGAGGCGATCGTTCCCAGCGCCGCGATAGGGCGCAAGCGCCGAGGCCGCGTCGAGCGCGCCGGCGGGGCGGTTCATTCCGGAAGCCATACCCCATTGTAACGAAAGCCAAGGGCGGTTCGTCATGAAGCAAGGGTTAAGCCGGAGGCGCCGAACGCGAGCCGCGTGAGCCTTCTAGAGACCCGTTTGGATCGCGGGGGCGAAAGCTTTGCCCAAAACGCCGCCCGCATGGAGCACTTCGTAGCCGACCTGCGCAAGCGCTTGCTCGCCGTCCGCGAGGGCGGCGGAGCGGACGCGACGGCCAAGCATCGTAAGCGCGGCAAGCTGACCGCTCGCGAGCGGATCGACACGCTCATCGACCCGAACTCGGATTTTCTCGAATTCTCCGCGCTTGCCGCAAACGGGATGTACGACGACGGTTCGCCCTGTGCAGGCATCGTCACCGGACTCGGATACGTCGAAGGGACCCCGTGTATCATCGTCGCCAACGACGCGACCGTAAAGGGCGGCACGTATTACCCGATGACCGTGAAGAAGCATCTGCGCGCGCAGGAGATCGCCGAGCAGAATCATCTGCCGTGCATCTATCTCGTCGACTCCGGCGGCGCGTTCTTGCCGCTCCAGGCTGAGGTCTTTCCGGACCGCGAACACTTTGGCCGGATCTTTTACAACCAAGCGCGTATGTCGAGCAAACGCATCCCGCAGATCGCTGCCGTTATGGGATCGTGTACTGCCGGCGGCGCCTACGTGCCGGCGATGAGCGATGAGACCGTGATCGTCAAGGGCAACGGCACGATCTTTCTCGGCGGCCCGCCGCTCGTGAAGGCGGCCACCGGCGAAGAGGTGACGGCCGAGGAACTCGGGGGCGCCGACGTGCACACGCGCATCTCGGGCGTCGCCGATCATTTTGCGGAGGACGATCTCCAGGCGCTCGGTATGATTCGCGAAATCGTACGCAACCTGCATCGCGAGCTTCCGCAGCAGTGGGATCGCGCGGAGCCGATTCCGCCGAAATACGACCCGCGCGAGATCTATGGGATCATCCCGAGCGACAGCCGCGTCGGGTACGACGTGCGCGAGGTCATCGCCCGGCTCGTCGACGGATCGGAGTTTCACGAGTTCAAAGCACGCTACGGTACGACGCTCGTGTGCGGCTTTGCCCGTATCGAAGGCCACCCGATCGGCATCCTCGCCAACAACGGCATTCTTTTCAGCGAGAGCGCGCTCAAGGGCGCGCACTTCATCGAGCTCTGCACGCAGCGCGGCACCCCGCTTCTCTTCTTGCAGAACATCACCGGGTTTATGGTCGGCAAACAATACGAGAACGGCGGCATCGCCAAGGACGGCGCCAAACTCGTGATGGCCGTCGCGTGCGCGGAAGTGCCGAAATTCACCGTCGTCATCGGAGGCAGCTTCGGCGCCGGCAACTACGGGATGTGCGGACGCGCGTACTCGCCGCGACAGTTATGGATGTGGCCAAACGCTCGAATCAGCGTGATGGGCGGCCCACAGGCTGCAAGCGTCCTCTCGACGGTTAAAGGCGAGATGAGCGCGCAAGAAAAGGCCGCGTTCGAGGCTCCCATTCTCGAAAAGTACGAACGCGAGGGCAATCCGTATTACTCGACGGCGCGGATGTGGGACGACGGCATCATCGATCCACTCGACACCCGCCGCGTTATTGCGATCGGTCTCGACGCGGCGGCGAACGCGCCGCAACCCCAGACCCATTTCGGCATTTTTAGAATGTAATGACAACCGCTTCCTCGCGCGCGAGCGTGATCGCCGCGTACGCGGGAATGTGCCTGATTTGGGGCACGACATGGCTCGGCATTAAGATCGGTCTTCGAACGCTCGGCCCGCTGACGGGCGTCGGTCTCCGTTTTGTTATCGCCGGTATCATCCTGAGCATCGTAGCCCGCCTGTGCGGCGAGGCGCGTCCCGCACGCGAGTATCCTTGGCGCCAAATAACCATCTTGTCCGTGCTGCTCTTCGGCGGGAATTACGTGCTCAACTACGTCGCAGAGACGCGCCTTGATTCCGGTTTGGTCTGCGTGCTCTTCGGAACGTTGCCATTCTTCACGTTCGGTTTTGGGGCGCTGATGATCGGCGAGCGCGCTCGTCCGGCGGTCATGCTCGGAGCGGTTCTTGCTTTTGCCGGCGTTGCCGTGATCTCGCTGTCGGGTGAGGTGCGCGGATCGCTCCTGTTTGCACTCTGCGCCATTGGTGCCGCTGCGACCGCCTCGCTTGGGAACGTCTATGCCAAGAAGCATTCCCACCACCCGCCGCTCGTCGTGCTGCCGCCCGCCATGCTCATCGCGGGCTTCGCGGTCCTCGCCTTCGGCCTTGCGTTCGAGCGCACGCAGTGGGATACGGTGCTGAATCTACAGTCGCTGGGCGCGCTGCTCTACCTCGCGATCTTCGGCAGCTGTATCGCGTTCTTCCTGATGCTCTGGCTGCTTCAGCGAATTCCGGCCTACGCCGTCGGCATATCGTCGCTCATTACCCCGGTTATCGCACTCGCCGTCGGCGCCGCATTCGGCGGCGAGCACGCCGGCCCGCGCGAGCTCATCGGAAGCGCGCTAGTGATTAGCGGCCTCGCGCTGGCGTTGGTTCCGGCCGGCGTCGCTAGTGCGGAAACGCGTTTGGGTAAAACTTGAAATAGTCGGGCGTTTCCGTCCATTTTCCATCCGAGTAGATCAGGGTCGCGCTCGCATTAGCTTTGGTCGGACAGCACATCGCGGCGTGTTCGTTATAGTAGGGACCGGTCAGCAACAGGGCGTCGGGAGCGCCGTTCTTGCCGTGCACGATCTTCGCGCTCAGGTCGCAACCATTCTCGACGGTGACCTCGGGAACGACCTTGTCCGTCTTGGCATCGTAGCCGAAAACGGTGAGGTCGGCCGAGCCGCAGTCCGCGCCGGTTTGATGCGTCGCAACGACGAGTTGCTCGACGGCAGGCTCCATCAGTTGCGCCGCTCCGACGATCGACCCCGACTGCGCCGGAAACCACATCGTCGCATCGTTGGCCTTTTCGACCTTGTCAAAGGGGCCGCCGTTGACGGGCGATTGGTAACGCAAGCGGTACGTATCTCCGTCGATCTGATAGATCGAAACATACCATTGGTAAAATGACATCCCGGCCGACGTCCCTACGAGCTTTTTACTGACGACGCCCCTCCACTGGCTCGACATCGCCTGGCCAGCGAGGTACACGACGCGACTCTGGACGATTGCACCCGGCGGCTCGGGTGAATAGACGAACTGCCTCGGCTCCGCCGCCGATGCAGCGCCGGCGAGCGCAAATGCGAGGGTCACGATAGCAGCGAGCGATTTCATAACGTCCTCAGTGTCGTCTTTTAAATCCTCAAATCCCTGCGTACCATTCGTAGCCCTGGTCTTCCCAATAACCGCCGGCGCCGCCGCCGATCTTGGCAAAGCTGTCGACCAGTTCGATCCGGCCCACCCACTTCGCGCTCTTGTAGCCGAGCTGCGTCGGGACGCGCAGGCGCACCGGCGCGCCGTGATCGGCATCCAACGGCTTGTCGTTGAGCGTTAGCGCAAGCAACGCCTGAGGATGGCGCGCCTGATGCAGATCGAGGCTTTCGTAATACTGCGTGCCTTGATCGTCCTTGTCCAAACAGTGAAACACGACGTAACGCGCCGTTGCCGCCGGCTTCACGACATCGAGGACGTCGCTCAAGCGCACGCCGCTCCACTTGCCGATCGCGCTCCATCCCTCGACGCAGTCGTGACGCGTCGTCTGCGTAACGCGCTGCATCACCTGAAGTTGCGCGAGCGGAAACTGCATCGGTCGTTCGACGGCGCCATCGACGATCAAGCGATATCCCGAGAATCCCGTTTGGACGAGTTCCTTGTACGACGAATCGCTCGGCGTTGCCAGACCGTTCACGCGAAAATCTCGATCCACGTCGGCGTCGCTATACTCGCGAGCCGATCCACGCGTGCCGATGACGAGATGGTTTAGTCCCTGGGCGGTACCGAGCAGGTTATGAAATCCCGGCGTCTCGTTGAGCTTCGTGCCGAGCGGCGAACAGGCCGCGAGCGCCGACGATAGGCTACTTGCCAGAAACAGCCGCCGTTTCACGGACCCACTCCATCGTGCTCGCCGAGTCGAAACCAACCGGTAATCATCGAGCGCATTTGGTTGACGACGCCTTGCGTTGCGACTTGGAAGGTATGCACGACAAAGAAACCGATCAGCAGAATCATCCCGACGAAGTGCCACAGTCTTGCGAACTGCCGTCCGCCCAAAACCCACGTTAGCGGCGAGGCAATCGCATCGATCCCGGGGGACAGCGCCAGCCCGGTCAGTACGACAAGCGGCGCGATCACGAATCCGATCGTCGTGTACGCGGCCTTCTGCAACGGATTGTACGTCCCATGGGGCGGCGGTTCGGGCCGCAGTTTCAAGTAGTAGGCTTGCATCGGCCAGAGCTTCGGCAAATCGCTCGGGCGGAGCACCATGTCGGCGAGATTGCCCTTGATCGCACTCGAGATTAGCCAGGCGAGCCAGCACGCCGCTGCGACCCAAGCAAAGAACAGATGCCAGCGCCGGCCATCGGCGAGATCTTGATACGCGGGAATGGTAATCCAGGCCGGAAAGCCGCGCGCTCCGCGGCCGCCCATCCCATCGTCCGTATAGCCCAGCCATCCCGTCGTCGTAAACGTATGACCGAAGATCGTGGTGGTCCCCACGCCGTCGGAGGGCGAGTCGAGTGAGAGGACGCGCCGGGCCGGATTGGATTTGTCGGACGCATCGAGGTACGGCGCGGCGTTGAAAATCTGCAAGCCGCTCGAGACGAGCGCTGCAAAGGCGAGCACCCAGAACCAGTGGCTGACTCGCGTCATCAGCGCGTACCGGTAGATCTTACGGCCAATCTGCATATCGGTAGTATAACGCTTCCAAGGCGGCAACGGATGGGAGCCCGAAGCAGCTTCTCCCTATGCCCACGACGATCGCCGTTAGCACCGAGCTCGACGTGGCGCGCGTGACCATCGCGCGCCCCGACGTGCGCAACGCCTTTAATGCCGAGGTCATTGCCGAACTCCGCGAAGCCTTCACCGCCCTTTCAAAGGATACGCGGGTCCGCGCGATCGTGCTCGCCGGTCAGGGGAAGACATTTTGCGGAGGGGCCGACGTGAACTGGATGCGCGGCGCACTCGCGCTTGGGTTCGACGGCAACGTTGCGGATGCCGAAGCGATGAGCGCGATGTTTCGCGCGATCGATCGCTGCGACAAGCCGGTGATCGGTCGCATCCACGCCGCGGCGCTGGGCGGCGGCGCCGGTCTTGCAGCGGTCTGTGACGTCGCGATCGCGAGCGAAGAGACGCTCTTCGGCTTCACCGAGGTGAAACTCGGCATTATTCCAGCGGTGATTTCTCCGTTCGTGCTCGCGAAGATCGGCGAATCGCATGCACGTGCGCTGTTTCTTACCGGCGAGCGATTTGGTGCGCCGCGTGCGCTGTCGATCGGCCTGATTCACGAAGTCGTTGCGGCTGACGCGCTCGACGGCGCGGTCGAACGGATCGTCGAAGAACTCCGCACGTCGGGTCCCCAGGCGGTCACGGCGGCGAAAGCGTTGATCCAGCGCGTCGCAGCCGCGAGCTACGACGAATCGTTGAGCATAACGGCCAACGCGATCGCCAAGGCGCGGACGAGCGATGAGGGTCAAGAGGGGTTGCGCGCGTTTCTCGAACGCCGCCCCGCGGCGTTTTCGCCGGTAAAGGGCGATCGGCCGTGATTCGGCGCCTGCTCGTTGCAAATCGCGGCGAGATCGCGGTTCGCGTCGCGCGCGGCGCGCGCGAACTCGGCATCGTGCCGCTCGGCATTTACTCGGAGGCCGACGCGCAGGCCTACCATCTCGAATTCGTCGACGACGCACGCTGCGTCGGCCCCGCGCCGGCCGCGGAATCGTACTTGAACGTCGACGCGGTCATCGCTGCGGCGGTGTCGATGAACGCCGATGCCGTGCATCCGGGATACGGCTTTCTCTCCGAGCGTGCGAACTTTGCGAAAGCCGTGCGCGAGGCGGGACTGACGTTCGTCGGTCCGACGCCCGAGGCGATGGCGGCCATGGGCAGCAAAATCGCTGCCAAGCAGCGCGTGCGCGAGTTCGACGTGCCGGTCGTGCCGGGTTACGACGGCGACGATCAATCGTTGGCCACCTTACGTGCGCAGGCTGCGCTCGTCGGGTTTCCGCTGCTCGTGAAGGCCAGTGCGGGAGGCGGCGGCCGCGGCATGCGCGTCGTCGAATCGATCGAGACGTTCGACGAAGCACTCGATGCGGCCAAACGCGAGGCGCTTGCGGCCTTCGGCGACGACGCCGTGCTGCTCGAACGCTACCTGCGCGATCCGCGACACATCGAATTTCAGGTGCTCGCGGACACGCACGGCAACACGATTCACGTCGGCGAACGCGAGTGTTCGATTCAACGGCGCCACCAAAAGATCGTTGAGGAAGCTCCGTCGGTTGCGCTCTCGCCGGAACTGCGCGCGACCATGGGTGCGGCCGCGGTGCGCGCGGCCAAGTCCGTCGGCTATACGAACGCCGGAACGTGCGAGTTCATGCTGGATAGCGACGGCTCGTTCTATTTTCTTGAGATGAACACGCGACTGCAGGTGGAGCATCCGGTCACCGAACTCGTCTACGGCATCGATCTCGTGCAGTGGCAACTTCGCATCGCGAGCGGCGAGCGCTTAACCCTCTCGCAGGACGATATCCATCCGCGCGGGTGGGCGATCGAGACGCGCATTTATGCCGAGGATCCGGCCAACCACATGTTGCCTTCGACCGGAACGATTTCGTGCTGGAATCCTCCCGAGGGCCCTGGGATTCGCGTCGACGCAGGCGTGCGCACCGGAAGCGAAGTGAGCGTGTACTACGACTCGATGCTCGCCAAGCTCATCGTGTTCGGCTCGGATCGAGCGCACGCGATCGCTCGTCTCACGAACGCTCTCGACGACTTTACCATCGAAGGCATTCGCGCTAACGTTCCGCTCTTAGCGTGGATTGCGCGCGACGAGTGGTTTCGTGAGGGAAAGACGACGACGAGTTTTCTCGCCGCGCGCCTCGACGAATCGATTTTTTCGAGTCCAACCGTTTCCGACGATGCACTCGCGCGTGCGGTCGGTGCGCGTCTCGCGGACGGCGACGCGGCGTGGCGGATCGCCGGAGTCGGCGCGCCGGTTTGGCTCGCGACGCACGGCCGCGGATTTCGCGTCGACGCGTCGGTCGTCGGACCGGGAGAATGGCTCCTATCCGGCGCGCTCAATGGAACGCTCACCGCTCGGCGCCGCGGCGAGCATCTAACGGTTACGCTCGACGGGCGCGAGATTTCGCCCGATGCAGGCCGCGTTGAGTTCGTCCCACTGCAACCACCGACGGCCGACGCGCGCGACGGCGCGGGAGGGGCCGGCTCGGGCGACGGGCGCATAACCTCGCCTATGCCGGGGAAGATCGTCAAGGTTGCCGTGAATCCAGGCGACCGCGTGGAACCCCACGCCTTACTGCTCGTGTTGGAAGCGATGAAGATGGAGCATCGAATCGAAGCCTCCGCCGCTGCAACGGTACAAGCATTGCTTGTTAAGGAAGGCGACATCGTGTCCGGAGGCGCGCCGCTGGTGGACCTCGCGTGAAGCTGCCTAGGTCGGTCACCATCGTCGAGATGGGCGCTCGCGACGGCCTGCAAAATGAGAGCGCGGTCGTTTCGACCGCCGACAAGATTCGTTATATCGACCTGCTCTCCGAGACGGGTCTGCGCTGGATCGAAGCGACCTCGTTCGTGAGTCCGAAAGCGATCCCGCAACTTGCCGACGCCGCGGAAGTTTTTGGTGCGATCCGCAAAGCCAAGGGCGTGCGGTATCCCGTGCTCGTGCCCAACATGAAAGGCTATGCTCGCGCGAAAGCCGCAGGGGTCGACGCAATCGCAGTTTTCAGCGCGGCTTCCGAAGCGTTTACGATGCGCAACATCAACATGACGATCGACGAGTCGGTCGCAACGTTTCGCGACGTCGTTGCGAGCGCAAAACGCGACGGCATGTGGGTGCGCGGCTATATCTCGACCGCATTCGGTTCGCCGTTTGGCGACGTGGTGACGCCCGCGATGGTCGTCGACCTCAGCGCGAAGCTCATGGATCTGGGGTGCGACGAACTTTCGATCGGGGACACGATCGGCGTGGGCGTCCCGAGCCAAGTCGAAGCGCTCGTTCCGGCGCTGTTGAAGGTCGTTCCGCTGGAGAAACTTGCATTTCATTTCCACGACACGCGCGGCACCGCCCTCGCAAACGTCTATGCCGCCCTGCAGCAGGGCGTGCATATCTTCGATAGCTCGGCCGGCGGACTCGGCGGCTGCCCGTATGCTCCCGGCGCCACCGGCAACGTGGGAACGGAAGACGTCCTGTATATGCTGCACTCGATGAACGTCGAAACGGGCGTCGAAATCGCGAAGATACGAGCGGCATCGCGTTTCATCCGTACGGTGCTCGACCACGACCTCACCAGTAAAGCATTCGCGGCCATGGAAGCCGCCGACTCGCGCCGTAGCGCGTAAGGACCGATCGTGATCGTTCGAGCCGGAGTCTTCTACGACGGCAGCCTTAGCAAGCCGCGCCGTAACGTCGACGTCGAAATCGACGGGACGTCGGTCGCCGCCATTCGCGATGCGGCCGAGGGCGTGACGCCCGATCGTTCCGCGGCATGCGTGACTCCCGGCATGGTCAACGCGCACGTCCATCTCATCATGAGCGGCGAACCCGATACGATGGCGACGGTCGCGGCGATGACGCAAAATCAGGCGATGCTCTGCGCGATAGAAAATGCGCGCAAGTCACTCCACGCAGGCATCACGACCGTGCGCGACGTCGGCGGCAACCTTCGCATTCCCCAGGACGTGCGCGACGCCATCGACGCCGGTCGCATTCCCGGACCGCGCATGCGCGCGGCGGGAAACATCATCTGCATGACGGGCGGACATGGCTGGTTCGCCGGCCGTCAGGTCGATGGGCCTTGGGACGCGCGCAAGGCCGTGCGCGAACAGCTCGCCGCGGGCGCCGACTGCATCAAAGTTGTTGCAACCGGCGGCGTCCTCACCAAAGGCGCCGTTCCCGGAAACGCGCAGCTGTTACCGGAGGAACTCGAAGCCGCAATCAACGAGGCGCACCGTCACGGCCTACGCGTCGCCGCGCACGCCATCGGCACCGAAGGAATCAAGAACGCCCTGCGCGCCGGCATCGATTCGATCGAACACGGACACTTGCTCGACGACGAGGGAATCGAACTGCTCAAAACGCGCGGCGCATACATCGTTCCGACGCTCACGGCACCCGCCTGTATCCTCGAACACATGCACGACGGAGGCCAGCCCGACTTCGTCATTCGCAAGGCCGAAACAATCAACGAAGCTCTAAAGATCAACTTGCGGCGGGCATTTGAGGCCGGTGTCAAATTTGCGGGTGGCTCGGATGCCGGCACGCCGTTCAACTATCACGAACGTTACGCATACGAAGTCGAGCTCATGCAGTCGCTCATCGGCATGACCGCGCATCAAGCGCTTCACGCGGCGACCGCCGTCGCGGCCGAACTGCTCGGACTGCATCGCGGCGTACTCGAGCCCGGCGAACCGGCAGACGTGCTCCTGCTCGACGCCGACATCGCCGACGACATTCGCACGCTGGCCCGGCCGCAAGCCGTTATTAAAGCCGGCCGTTTCGTCACGGCGTGAACCTCACCGGGTTGCGCCTCGCTATCCTCGCCCCAATCGCCTGGCCGGCGCCGCCACCGGGCTACGGCCCGTGGGAGCAGGTCGCATTTAATATCGCGAGCGGCATGCGCGGGCGGGGCCTCGACGTCACGCTTTTTGCGAGCGGGAACTCCAGCTTCGAAGGGCGCGTTGCCTCCGTCGTCCCCGTGGGGATCAACGAAGACCCGGCCCTCAATGGCGACGTATACGGCGCGCTCCATACCGGCGAACTCTTTCGTCGAGCCGGTGAATTCGATCTGATTCACAACAACTTCGACTGGAAGCCGCTCACGTATGCGCTGGCGACGAGCGCGCCACCGCTGGTCACGACGATTCACGGATTCTCCGCGCCGCAGATTCTGGCTGCCTACTATGAGTGCGCGTGGCGCAGCTTCTTCTGCTCGATCAGCGACGCCGACCGCGATCCGGGCCTTGCATATCTGGGAACGACGTACAACGGCATCGACCCCGCACTCTTTACGTTTCGTTCCGAACCTGGCGACTATCTTGTGTTTCTCGGCCGCTTCCACCCGGAAAAAGGCGCACACCTTGCCATCGAGATCGCACGGCAAGCCGGCGTCCGCCTAAAACTTGCGGGCATTCCGCACGACGAGGCCTATTTTCACGAAGCGATCGAACCGCACATCGATGGCGACCGCGTGCAGTTTGTCGGCGCGGTCGAGCGCGACGCGCGTAACGTATTGTTGAGCGAAGCGCTGGCCCTCGTCCACATGACCACGCGCCCGGAGCGTTTTGGTCTCACCCTCATCGAAGCGATGGCGTGCGGTACCCCGATCCTCGGCGCAACTATGGGCTCAATTCCCGAAATCGTGCTCGACGGCGTCACGGGCTTTCTCTGCGACGACGTCGCAGCGGCGGTCGCGCGCGTGCCGAAACTCGGGTCGCTCGATCGCGCTGCGTGCCGAGCGCACGTCGAGCACTCGTTCAGCCTCGAGCGGATGATCGACCGCTATCTCGATGCGTATGCGATCGCGCTGGCAGAAAAGCTTCCGGCGCCGCCAACCGCCGAGCAACAGCGCTGGCGAAAACATGACTGGTGGGATCGTCCGATGGCGTTTACCGATATTCCGCAAAAACCCCGGAGCCTGCGTTTCGATGGCGCGTGAGGAACGCGACTACTCGCATCGCTCGTTGCTCGACAAACTCGGCGTGAAACCCGAGCACCGCGTCTTCGTGCGCTCGGTGTCCGGCGACTTCCGCAAGGGCGTCGATTCGGCACTCGAACGGCCGAGTTCGCATCGACTAACCGGCGCATTCGATCTCCTGTTCGTACACGTCGATGCACCGCGCGATCTCGAAGACATTCCGCGCTACGCCGCGCACCTCACTCCCGCGGGCGGTTTATGGATTTTCCACCCCAAGGGCAAGGG
>Ga0181525_10004025_pt1 | contig 11427 bp, 12 predicted proteins | sample PEATcosm2014_Bin_48_FD_121100 | JGI IMG/M metagenome (GOLD analysis project Ga0181525, IMG submission 121100) | Peatland microbial communities from MTU Mesocosm Facility, Houghton, MI, USA - PEATcosm2014_Bin06_10_metaG | ecosystem: Environmental > Terrestrial > Soil > Wetlands > Peat | place... | reverse complement strand
TGTGAACCGGATTGGCGTTTGGCAGCATGCCGCCGACGATCGCATGGCCCGACTCGTGGTAGGCAACGATCTCTTTCTCTTTTTGCGAGATGATTCGCGAGCGGCGTTCGGGGCCAGCGATGACGCGATCGATTGCCTCTTCGCAGTCAGCCATCTCGATGACCGATTTGTTCTGACGCGCTGCCAACAGCGCGGCTTCATTCAGAAGATTCTCGAGATCGGCACCCGAGAATCCGGGCGTGCGCTTGGCAAGCGTCTCGAGTGAGATTTCTTTTGAAAGCGGCTTGTTGCGCGCGTGCACGGCAAGAATCTGCGCGCGTCCCTTGACGTCGGCGCGGTCGACGACGATCTGCCGGTCGAAGCGGCCAGGACGCAAGAGCGCCGGGTCGAGGACGTCAGGCCGGTTCGTTGCGGCGATCAGAATAACGCCGGTATTCGGATCGAATCCATCCATCTCGACGAGCAGCTGGTTCAGCGTTTGTTCGCGCTCGTCGTGTCCGCCGCCGAGTCCGGCGCCGCGCTGACGTCCAACTGCGTCGATCTCGTCGATGAAGACGATGCAAGGCGCGCTCTTCTTGGCTTGTTCGAAGAGATCGCGCACGCGCGAAGCACCAACGCCGACGAACATCTCGACGAAGTCGGAGCCCGAGATCGAGAAGAACGGAACGCCGGCCTCGCCCGCAATTGCGCGCGCGAGCAGCGTCTTACCGGAACCGGGCGGGCCTAAAAGCAGAACTCCCTTAGGAATCCGCGCGCCCAGCGCTTGGAACTTCTTCGGATATTTGAGGAACTCGACGACTTCCGCGAGCTCTTGCTTCGCCTCTTCGATGCCGGCCACGTCGTTGAACGTTACTTTCGGACGATTTTCCGATAGCAGTTTCGCGCGCGACCTTCCAAAGGAGAGAGCCTGGCTGCCGCCGCTTTGCGCCTGACGCAAGATGAATATCAGCAACAGCCCCATGAGCACGAACGGGACGAGTTGCAAAATCCAACCGATGATGGGCGTTGTGTTCTGCTGGTCCACGTTGATCTCGACGCCGTGTTTGCGGAGCTCAGGCAGATAGTCTGATTCGCTCGGCGTCGTGACTTGGAACTTGGCGCCGGTATCGCGATACTCGCCGGCGACGTCGTGCCCCGAGAGCGTTACCTTAGAGACTTTGCCCTGCTGAACGTACGTATAGAATTGCGAGTAGGAAATCCGCGTGGTCTGCGTCGGTGAGAGCACCCGCTCGACGACGAAGATCACGAAGACAAAGATGCACAGGATCAGCAGTATGGCTCTAGCGTGTTTGCCCATCGGTTCCCAAGTTACGATACCCTCAGCGGCCCAAAAGGTTTTCCCCCTAGGGAACCGGTTCCCCAGGCGGGAGAATTAAATTCGCCACAAAGGGCAAAGTCCGGTACTTTTCCTGATAATCCAAACCGTACCCTACGACAAAGGCATCCGGCGAGACAAAGCCGACGTAATCGAGCGTCACGTCGGTGATGCGGCGGTAGGGCTTGTCCAGGAGAACCGCCGTGCGGAGGCTCTTCGGCGCTCTGCTCTTCAGCAAACCCTGCAAGTAGTGCAGCGTGAGACCGTTGTCGACGATGTCCTCGACGATGAGGATGTCGCGGCCCTCGACGCTCTCGCTCGTGTCCTTAAGCAACCGAACCTCACCGGAGCTTCGCGTACTGTTTCCGTAACTCGAAACGGCCATGAAATCGAGCGTGCACACCGGGCCTGGTTCGACGCGCGCCAGGGCGCGCGCGAGATCGGTTACGACGAACATCGCACCTTTGAGAATCGCGATCAAATGCAGCGGTTTAGAGGCGTAATCGCGCGCGATATCGTGCGCCATTCGCTCGATCGCGGCGGCGATTTCGTCAGCCGGGAAAATTACTTCAAGTTTTTCTACGGATGACTCGCGTGTTTGCACTCTTCTCCCCTTTGACGATCTCGACGCCACTCTTGATGTGGACGCGGCCACGCCGTGCACCGAGCGCCGCCTCGATTCGTTCGAACGACACGTCGCGAAGGCCCACCTCGCGCTCGAGGGTTTGTCGCAAACGGCGGCGCGCGCCGGCGACGCCCGTCTCTTCGAGCTCGGCGGCGACGATGGCGGCACAGCGCGCTACCGCCTCATCGAGCCGCGGGAACCCGCCGCGCAGACCCGCAAGCGCCTCGCGAACGGCGTTGCGACGGTAGGCGACGTTCGTGTTGGTCGGATCGCGCACGTAGGGGAGGGCGCTGGCTCCCAGCTCGGTCTGGAGCGCTTCGTGCCCAATCTGCAAAAGCGGCCGGACGATCTCGATCCCCTCCGCCAAGCGCCTGCGGACCGGGATCCCGCGCAATCCGCGCAGGCCGGTTCCACGAAAGAGCGCGAGCAGCACCGTCTCCGTCTGATCCTCGGCGACGTGCGCGGTCACGACCGCGCGGGCTCCGGCTTCTTCCGCGAGACGCGTGAGCGCCGCGTACCGCGCGTCGCGCAGCGTGGCTTCATCGGCACGCACTTCCGCGGGATCGAGCGAGGCGATGCGGACCGGAATCGAAAGTCGCGCTGCAATCGAAAGCACGATGGCTTCGTCTTGCCAGGACGATTCGCGCAGATGATGGTTGACGTGACCGAGGACGAGCCGCCAATTACGACGCGGCGCGATGCGTGCCAGCAAGCTCGCGAGCGCCACGCTGTCGGGACCACCCGAACACGCGATCAGTAAGGTCGCGCCTTTCGGCGCGATTTTCTGGCCTTCGAGAACGGCTTCGAGTCCGCGTTCGGGATGCGTTCGGCGCATTATCGTGTGGCGCGCTCGAGCTCGCGCTTGACCTCGCGGTCTTGAATCGACTTGCGCTTATCGTAGAGCTTCTTGCCCTTGGCGAGACCGATCTCGACCTTTGCTTTGCCGCGCGTAAAATACAAGCGCAGCGGAACGATCGTCAAGCCCTTTTCAGCGCTACGCGAAGCCAAACGCGCCAGCTGCGCTTTGTGCACCAACAGCTTGCGCGAGCGGCGTGGATCGTGCGCGGAAAATACGTTGCCGGCCTTATACGGCGGAATGTACATGTTGACGAGCCACAGCTCGCCCGCGCGTACGCGCGCAAAGGCTTCGTTCAAGCTGACGCCGCCGGTGCGGATGCTCTTGATCTCGGTACCCGTCAACGCCAACCCGGCTTCGAGCGATTCCAGAATCTCAAACTCGTGCCGCGCGCGACGATTGTCGAGCGACGGCTCCTTCGTTTCCTTTTTCTTCGCGCGCTCTTCGGTGCGCGCGATGCGCATCTTAGGCATTGCCGAGCTTACCCGGCTCGATGCGCGCTTTGCCGACGAACTTTCCCTCGCCGCTTGCCAAGACAGTCCCGTCCGCACCCAGGATCTCGGCTTCAACGCCGACGACGTTGCGGCGCTCCCACACCACGCGTCCACGCAGTTGGATCGTCGTCTCGAGCGGTACCGGATGACGGAAGCGCGTCGACACTTCCGCCGTCACGCCTTTCCAGCCGACGCTGCTCGCGGCGTACGCCATCGCCTCGTCGATCAGCGCCATGACGATCCCGCCGTGTGCGATCCCGCGCCAACCCTGAAAGACGGCCGGCAGCACGGTCTCGCACGTCGCAGTCTTATCTTCGATGCGAAAGCGCAAATGGAGCCCGATCGGATTGTCGGCACCGCACAGAAAGCAGCGCCCGTCGTCGATGGGTTCAGTGCCGGGATTCAGTGGTTGAGCCGCTTGATTTGTCGTCGTACTCGCCCTTCGCGATTCGGTCCAGGAGCTTGCGCGCGTACATGCCGTCGGCATCGTTCGCAACCGCCTCCTCGAGGTATTTCTTCGCGTCGGCGACTTTCTTCTGTTTGAGCAAGATCTGCGCGATCAGCGTATCGCCGTATTGGCCCGCTTCGCCGGCCCTTCCGCTATCGAGCGCAAGGCCTGCTTTCGCATAAGCGATGGCCGCGTCGTATTGCTGAAGGTCTTCCATGATCGAGGCGATGTGGAACTGAATGTCAGCGTAATCCGGTACGAGGTTCGGCACCGCGATCGCGTATCGAAGCCCGGTCTGCGGATCGCGAAGATCGACTTGATAGATGCCGGCCAGATATTCGCGCGCCAGCACGTTGTTCGGATCGGCATGCAGCGCCGCGAGGAACTCGACTTTCGCGCGGTTGGCGGAGCGCTCGTTTTCGCGCAAGATCCCGAGACCAATGTGCGCAGCTTGCGCATTCGGGTCGATGCTTATCGCCGCATTGAATTCCTCGCGCGCGTCCAGGCTGCGATCAGCGCCCGACAAGCTCGCAAAGAGATACGAGAATCCCAAGCGCACGTGGGCGAGGTAATCCTTAGGCGCCTTTCCGACTGCGTCTTCTTCCGAGTTGGTCAGCGCTTCGAGCGCGCCGCCGAGATGCGCCGCCGACGCATTCATAAACGAGATCGCGAACGTATTGTCGGGGACGATGCTCAGCGCTTGCGTAAACTCTTTTTGCGACTGATCGAAGTCGCGCGCATAGAAATGACGCAGCGCCGCTGCGAGCGGCGCCGTGAAGTTCCGGTTGGCGTAATCGTTGCGCGGCTGACCGGTGTACAGCGCAACCAGCATGATGAGAGCGAGCGCCCTCACCGCCCCATGCCCAACCGCCGCGCCAACACCTCAGGCAGATGCGCACACTCGATCTTCTCTTGAACCGCGGCGATCGGATAATCGAAGCGAACGATTTCGATGCTGCGCTTCTCGGAATCGAAGATGCCGAAGCTGGCTTGCGGATTGAGATCGCGTGGCTGGCCAATGCTGCCCACGTTAATGATGTAGCGGTAACCCTCTTCGAGCTGCGCCGTTCCGCCGTACTGGAAATGGCGATGCGCGATCGTACCGTCGGGCGCAAGCGCGTACATTTCGGCCAGATGCGTGTGTCCGATGAAGAGCAACGTCGCGTCGGTCGACTCGAACGAGCGCCGCGCGCTATCCTTGTCGGCGATGTACGCGAAGTAATCGGGATGCGGCGCGCCGTGCACGAGCAGATAGTCGTCCGCACGGTGCTCGTAATCGAGCGTACCGAGCCACTTTGCGTTTTCCGCTGAAAGCACGCCCTGCGTCCATTTGATGGCTTGCTGCGCGGCCGAATTGAACCACTCGACGCCGAAGTTCTCGATGGCGGCGAGATCGTGATTGCCCATTACGGTAACCCCGCCCCGTTCGCGGACTTTGTCGACGCACTCATTTGGATTTGGGCCATAGCCGACGATATCGCCCAGACACCACAGCACGTCGCCCGCTTCGACGCGCGAGAGCGCGACGTCGAACGCTTCGACGTTTCCGTGAATGTCGCTGACGATCGCGTAGCGCATTAGACGCGCGCCTTATTTAAAGAGGTGCGCATCTCAGCGATAGCTTCAGAAAAAATCTCTGCGAAGCGGCGGCGCTCGTCGGCAGTCCCGACGGTTACGCGCACGTAGCCATCCAGCGGCGGCGCACTCGGTTTACGCAGAAAGACGCCGCGTCGCAGCAGCTCTTCGAGAACCGCATTGGCTTCGTCTTTCGTGCCGATCTCGATACAAACGAAGTTCGTCAGCGACGGAACGCTGCGCGAACCGTGCCGCGCGGCGAGCGCATGGTACTCTTCACGTCCGCGCTCGACTTCCGCAACGACGCCGCGAATGAAATCGTCGTCGTCGAGCGAGGCGAGGGCCGCGATCTGTCCATTGCGGTTCACGCCGAAATGCTGACGGATCTTCTGGAACGTCTGGATGATGGCGGGATCGCAGATCGCGTAGCCGATGCGGGCGCCCGCGAGGCCATAGGCTTTGGAAAAGGTCCGCAGGCGCACGACTTGCGGATCGACGAGCGGTGTCATCAGCCGCGGTGGCGGGACGAAATCCGCGTAGGCTTCATCGAGGACGAGCACCTGATCGGGCAACAACGCGTCGCGCAAGGCCGCTACCGCATCCGGCTCGGCGAACGTCCCGCTCGGATTGTCGGGATTCGCAAGATAGATCATCTTCGGCCGCTCGCGGCGAGCGACGTGGATCAATTGCTCGATGTCGTTGGAACCGTCGGCACGATAAGGAACCGTGCGCAGGTGCACGCCGTTGGCCGCGACGTGATATGCGAAGGTCGCATACGTCCCTTCGGTCTCGAGCGCGACCGTGCCGGGCGCGCAAAACGTGCGCACGACGAGGCTGTGCAAGTCGTCAATTCCCGAACCGACGGTAAGATGCTCGGGCGTGCAGCCGAGACGCCGCGCGAGCGCAACGCGCAATTCGTACGATTCAGGGTCGCCGTACCACGAATTGTGCTCGGCCTCGGCGCGCATTGCAGCGATCGCGCGCGGCGACGGACCGAAAGCGCTTTCGTTTGCACCGAGCCGCAGCATCCGGGCGTGGCCGTAACGGCGGCCCAAGACTTCAGGCGCGACGAACGGCGTCGTCTTGGGTACCGCGGCGATCAGCGGCGCCGGTGAAGGAGCCTTCCTATTTCCCGACACGCAGCTCGTCGACGACGTGTTTCACGCCGTCCAAGTGTTCGACCGATTCAACGGCTGTCGTTCTTATCGACGAGGACGGTACGTTGCCGCGCAACGTGATCACGCCGTTCTCCGCGCTGACACGGATGCCGGCGGCATTGATCCCCGTCTGAGCCACGATTGTGCCCGTCGCATGGGCGGCAAGCGCGAAATCACCACCCGAAAACGACTGGGCCTTCGAATTGATGCGAATTTCATCGCGCAGCTGCTGCACGCCGTTCACCTTGCGCACTGACTTATCGATCTTTGAACGCTCGGAGGAGTTGCGCACGATGCCCGTGATGACGACGTCGCCGTCATGTACGTGAACGCCTAAGTGCGTGGCCGCGTCGACGTCGACGGAGACGACTTGCGCGCGAACCTTGGCGGCCAACAAACCGTCCTTGAGCGTTTGCGTTGCATTCGGAGGAACGGATGGAGACGTGATCGTGACGGCGCCGTTGGATGCGTGCACGCATCCACTTACTATGAGAAGCAGAACAGCGCCGGCGCAGAGTGCGAATCGTTGAAACATACGGATTAGATATCCCCACCGTCGAGCGTATGTACCTCGATTTGCTCGCCTTTCGCGATGCTGGGACGATCTTCGGAGAGAACGACGAATCCGTTGGCCCGTGCAAGCAAGCTCGTATGGGACGAATGAATGCCGAGCGAGGTGGCAATCCGATCCGGACCTTCAGCCGTCACCACGACCGGAACAAACCACGTCCAACCGGGCCTTCCTTTGAAATCCGTGCCGGCGCGCGCGAACGCATTCGCCGAGGGCCGCAACACTTCGCCGGTCATCCTGCGCAAAATCGGCGCAGCAATGTTGCGAAAAATCATCATTGCCGAAGTCGGATTTCCCGGGAGACCGATGATCGGCTTATCGCCGATCGCCGCGAGCACCGTCGGCTTTCCCGGCCGCACGCGCAAGCCGTGGACGACGACGCCGGGCGAACCAAGACGATCGATGATACGCGGAACGAGATCGCGCACACCGACCGATGAGCCTCCGGTCAAGAGAACGCCGTCCGCAACGTCGAGTCCCTCGCGCATCGCGCTCTCGTGTGCTTCCGGTTCATCCGCAGCGCGCGGAATGTGGATCGGTTCTGCGCCGAGCGCGCGCAATGCACCGGCTAACGCGTAACGGTTCGAGTCGCGCACTTGTCCGAGCGATGGTTTTTTCGCGGGATCGATCAGCTCGTCACCCGTCGAGATAATCGCAAAGCGCGGACGGCGGAAGACGGGGACTTCGCTGAAACCGAGCGTTGCGAGCACGCCCATCGCCGCACCATCGATGCGGCGGCCGGCCGGCAGCACCAGATCGCCCGGCTCCATGTCTTCACCCGCAGGCGTTATGGCATCGCCGGGCGTTGGCGGTTCGCGCGGCACCATCGAGTCGCCGCGATCGTCCGTATCTTCAATTGGAACGACGGCGTCGGCACCGTCGGGAACGGCGCCGCCGGTCGGAATGCGCATCGCTTCGCCTGCGCCGAGCGGACCCGGAGGCGCATGCCCCATCCGGATCTCACCGACGATCCGGCGCTCCACCAGACCGTCTTGCGAGCGAACCGCAAACCCATCCATGGTCGAACGTGGATGCGACGGATAACGTCCGTCGGCTGCGGCGTCTTGCGCCAGGATACGGTCGAACGCGGCGTCCAGGGGGACGCGCTCGGCGCCGAGCGGGGCCAGCGCGACTCGCGCGTGGTACGCCAGAATCGCTTGCGCGGGCGCCAGCAGCGCGGACGGTTCGAAGGTCTGGCCGGGTAGGAGCGCTCCTGGTGCACGCATAACGGGCCGGTTCTGCTCGATATCGCTCTTATCCGTCGCGACCCCGAAAGCGTCCGCCGTGCAGCGGCGCGGAAGGGAGACGCCTCCTTTGTCGACCGCGTGCTGACGCTGGACGTCGAGCGGCGGGCGGCCCTAACCGACGCGGAGCGCCTAAAGGCCGAGAAGAACGCGCTCACCCAGCAGATCGCGCGCGCAGCCGATCGGGCCGCGGAAGCCGGGCGCCTCAAGCCTGAAATTGCTTCGCTCGACGCAAAGATCGCCGAGGCGAACGGCCGCGTTCCACTCGTCGAGGAGCGTCTGAACGAACTGCTCAGCGACGTACCTAACATCCCCGATCCGAGCGTCCCCGACGGCGCCGGCTCGGACGACAATGTCGAAGTTCGCAGCTGGGGCAAGCCCGCGGACTTTGATTTTGAGCCCAAGCCGCATTACGAGCTCGGTGAAGCGCTCGGGATTCTCGACTTCGAGCGCGCCACGAAACTGTCGGGAAGCCGCTTCGTCATCTTGCGCGGCCCCGGCGCGCGGCTCTCGCGCGCGCTGGTCGATTTCTTTTTGGATCGCGCAGCCGGCGCGGGCTACACCGAAGTCGTCCCGCCGTTTTTGGTTTCGCGCGACACGATGTGGTCGACCGGACAGCTTTCGAAATTCGCCGACGCGATGTTCGCCGATCCGGATGCGGATTTGTTCTTGATTCCGACGTCCGAAGTGCCGCTCACGGCACTGCACCGCGATGAGATTCTCGCGTTCGAGCAATTGCCGGCGAAATACACCGCGTATTCGCCGTGCTTTCGCAAAGAAGCCGGTGCTGCAGGGAAAGACACTCGAGGCATGATGCGGTTGCATCAGTTCGAGAAGGTCGAGCTGGTGCGTTTGTGCGCGCCCGAAGACGGGCTCGAGAATCTGGAGCGCCTGACCGCGGACGCGGAAGCGTTGCTGCAGGAGCTCGAGCTACCACACCGCGTGATGTTGCTGTGCGCCGGCGATACCGGGTTCAATGCGGCCAAGACCTACGACATCGAAGTTTGGGTACCGTCGCAACAAACGTATCGCGAGATTAGCTCGTGCTCGCTGTGCACCGACTTTCAAGCGCGGCGCTCCAACATTCGGTTCCGGCGCGACGCAAAGGCCAAGCCGGAGTTCGTGCACACGCTCAACGGCTCAGGTCTCGCCGTCGGACGCACGCTCCTTGCCATCCTCGAGAACTATCAGCAAGCCGACGGAACGATCCGCGTGCCGGACGCGCTGGTGAAGTACACGGGCTTCACGACGATTGGTTGAGCGCGCCGCACAGATACTGCGCGAAGGCGGCGTCGTTGCATTTCCGACCGAGACGGTCTACGGATTGGGAGCGGACGCCGAAAATGAAGCTGCGGTGCGGCGCGTGTTCGAGATCAAGGGGCGTCCAATCGGGCATCCCGTGATCGTGCACGTCGCAGATCGCTCGCAGCTCGACGATTGGGCGCGCGAGATCCCGAAGTCCGCGCGCATTCTGGCGGAACGTTTTTGGCCGGGACCGTTGACGATAGTCTTGGCGCGCACGTCGCGCGCCAGCAATCTGGTGACGGGATCGCAAGATACGGTTGCGCTACGCGCACCGTCGCATCCGCTCGCGCAAGCAATCTTGCGCGAGTACGGCGGCGGTGTCGTGGCACCGTCGGCAAACCGGTTCGGGACGGTAAGCGCAACACGTGCCGAGCATGTGATTGCCGATCTCGGCGAAGCCGTCGATTTCGTCGTCGACGGTGGACCCGCGACGATCGGCGTCGAGTCGACGATCGTCGATCTCTCGCATGGCGAGCCCGCAATATTGCGTCCGGGCGGCATCACGCGCGAACAGCTCGCCCAAGCGCTCGGCGTGCCGGTGCGTGAAGGCGGCACCGAGGTTCGCGTTCCGGGGAGTCTCGCGTCGCACTACGCGCCGCGCGCGCGGGTCGAGCTGGCAGAAAATGACGCAGTCGCCGAAGGACTCGCGAGCGCGCTTCGCTCGCAAGGAAGACGCGTAAGTCTGATCGGCTCGAGTGAGGTCAGCGCGTTCGCGCGCGATCTCTACGAACGGCTGCGCGCAGCAGATCGCGAGGGCGCCGACGCTATCGTCGTCGTCCTTCCGCCGAACGAGGGTATCGGCGTCGCGCTGCGCGATCGGCTGCGCCGCGCAGCCTCACCGAGGCGCTAGCTGCGCTTTTTCGCTTTCCGTTTACGCGTCGCGACGGCTTTCTTCGCCGCTTTCTTGCGTCCGCGCTGTGGACGAGGCGGCAGATCTTTAGCCGACGATTCGGAGAGATCGATGCCGTAGTATTTCGCGGCGCGCTTGATGTTGGCAAACGCAAGCTCACGCTCGGCTTTGCTCACACCCTCGACCTGATCGAAACGCGCAATTGCGTTGCGGACGTGCCGCGCGTCAGTCAGCGGTTCTTTGCGCTCTTTTGGAAATGCGAAGACGCTGCCGGGGAGATCGCTTTTCTTCGTGAGCCGGCCATGCCGTTCGTAGGGTTTCCAGGTAGCTCTCATGTCGTTGCTTTTCCCATTTCGGCGAGAAGATTCACGCCGACTTTGCGCGGCCGTAGGTTGCTTCGTACAATATCTTCTGATACGCACGGTAGGTAATCGGCGGATACTTCGGCGGACGATCCGCCGAGGCGCATGCGGGCAAGCATTCGATCAGTGCGTCCGCATTGGGATCTCCGAAAAACGCCACGGAATACCGCTCGCGCCCGGACCTGTTGACGACGCGATGCGGCGTGGAAACATAGATGTCGTTGGTCCACCGCATCAGCGAGTCGGCGATATTGCACACGAACGTCCCGGGCGTAGGCTCGACCTCGACCCACGTACCATTGCGGGCGCGCACCTCAAGTCCGGCCGTGCCGTCCTGTGCCAGCAGCGTCAGAAGACCGTAATCCGTGTGCGGTGCCGCGCCGTGCAAATCGCCGTCGAACTCGCCGGGATGCGGGGGATAACGCAGCAGTCGCAGGACGGACATTGGTTCTTCGAGCAGCGGCGTGAAGAAGTCGGGATCGTCTAGTCCGAGATCGAGTGCAATCGGCCGATGCAACGCGATCATCAAATCAGTCATTACGCGGAAGTACTCGAGCATCGTCGTCTGAAAGCCGTCCAACGACGGCCACATGCCGAACTGGTCGAGCGCGATGTTGAACGATTC
>Ga0181525_10004024_pt1 | contig 11427 bp, 8 predicted proteins | sample PEATcosm2014_Bin_48_FD_121100 | JGI IMG/M metagenome (GOLD analysis project Ga0181525, IMG submission 121100) | Peatland microbial communities from MTU Mesocosm Facility, Houghton, MI, USA - PEATcosm2014_Bin06_10_metaG | ecosystem: Environmental > Terrestrial > Soil > Wetlands > Peat | place... | reverse complement strand
TGGCAGCACCTGCCGGTTCCCGCGTCACACTGGGTCTTGATCCTGGAATTCGCACCGGTGTAAAAGTGGTTGTCATTGATGGCACAGGAAAATTACTCGCGCATACTGTTATTTTTCCACATGCGCCGCGCAATGATTGGGATAGCTCGATTGCCGTGCTGCATAAATTATGCGTGAATCATCAAGTGAATCTTGTCAGCATTGGCAATGGCACGGCTTCACGCGAGACAGATAAACTCGTGATGGATTTAAAAAAGCGTTATCCCGAATTAAACCTGAATAGCATTGTTGTTTCTGAAGCAGGTGCTTCTGTTTATTCCGCATCAGCATTGGCAGCAGAAGAATTTCCTGAACTGGATGTTTCTTATCGCGGTGCGGTTTCCATTGCAAGACGCTTACAAGACCCGCTCGCTGAGCTTGTCAAAATCGAACCTAAATCCATTGGTGTCGGCCAATATCAGCATGATGTCAATCAATCACGCTTATCGCGTGCACTGCATGCTGTGATGGAAGATTGTGTGAATGCAGTCGGCGTGGATGTGAATACAGCTTCTGCTCCGCTTCTTGCATGCGTCGCCGGTTTGAATGAAGCGGTTGCAAAAAATGTGGTGAGTTATAGAAACGATCACGGTGCATTTAAAAACCGTCAGCAATTGAAAAAAGTACCAAAGCTGGGCGAGAAGGCTTTTGAACAAGCAGCAGGTTTTATGCGCATCATAAACGGCGATAATCCGCTGGATGCATCAGCCGTTCATCCTGAAGCTTATTCCGTGGTGGAACAAATTCTCGCAAGTGAAAAGAAGGCGATAAACGACATCATGGGCAACAGGAATGTAATTAAAAATCTCAATCCTGCAAAGTATATCAATGAACATTTTGGCTTGCCGACAGTAAAAGATATTTTCGCGGAACTGGAAAAACCGGGACGTGATCCGCGTCCGGAATTTAAAACAGCGACATTCAAGGAAGGCATAGAAACACTCGCAGATTTACGTTCCGGCATGCAGCTTGAAGGCGTAGTCACTAACGTTTCCAATTTCGGTGCCTTTGTTGATATCGGTGTGCATCAGGATGGGCTCGTGCATATTTCCATGCTGGCTGAGCGCTTTGTCAAAGATCCGAATGAGATTGTGAAAGTCGGCGATATTGTGAAGGTCAAAGTACTTGAAGTGGATATTCAACGCAAGCGCATACAATTAAGCATGCGCCTTGGTGACACACCTGCTCCTTTGCAATCAGCAGCAGCAAAACCCAAAGTCAGACAGGAAATAAAACCACAGGGAGTGACACTTGGAAATACGCTGCTTGAGGCATTGAATAAGGGGAAGGGCCGATAAAAGAAAAAGGGCAGTTTTGGAGCTGCCCTTAACAGAAATCTGTAAAGCTTCCTTGTTAATATCTGCATCCATGCAATAACACAAAACGAGGAGTGGTTGCAGAATCCTTTCAGTAACCGCTAGTCAATCCGTGACTATGGGTTGCATTCTAGCGATCATGACTTTGAATAACAATAGGCTAAAAATGCATTCCCTAGCCGGCTGATCTGGAAAAGATTAAGGTTTTCTTAAGGCTCGCCAATATTAATCAATATCTTATGCGTAAGTGCGTCAAAATTAAGGCGAATATCGACGCTGTTTTTGCGTGGTTTACCTTGTTATGTATGGCGAATGTCTTACATTAGTATGGGGTGCTTGCTTACAAAGAGACAGCTTTTTTAAAGGCCCTCCTCTCCCTAACCCTCTCCTCCACAAAAAGCGTGGAGGAGAGGGAACGCTCTCCGCAATAAAGCCCGTCTCACAACCAAGGAATGCTTAGAGCAATAAGCGCTTTGCCGGCTTATACCTCGCGGTTAATAAAATAGCCTGACTGGATATCGAATAATAATAATTTGCAGGGAATGGCGCCGTTGAATAAGGCATAGAATTTTTTAGCGCGTAATCCCATTCTCTTGCCAAGATCAGGATTACCAGTGAAGATCGCCGCTTTCCAGCCTGTAAAACATTCTTTTAAACGATCTGCCAGCAAGTTATATAAAGACTGCAATTCATCCGCATCTCCCAGACGCTCGCCGTAAGGCGGATTGGTGATGACCAGACCTGGCTCAAGATTTTGTCTGGGCGCAAAAACTGCCAGCTCGCGTTTTTCAACGTGAATTTTGCCTGACATACCCGCACGCTCAATATTCTGAAATGCAATTTTGATGGAAATGGGATCGTGATCGAAACCAATTATCTCAGGAAGATTTTTTAAACCCTCGGCATAACGCATACGCGCGTTTTCCTGCAATTGCTGCCAAAGTTTAGGTTGATGCTGCTTCCAGCCGAGGAAACCAAAATAATCACGATCAAGACCTGGCGCTTTGTCTGCTGCCATGAAAGCAGCTTCAATTAAAAGCGTGCCTGAGCCGCACATGGGATCAAGCAGAGCACCGCCCTCTTTCGCAATCGCAGGCCAACCTGCGCGCAGCAAGATGGCGGCTGCCAGATTTTCCTTGAGCGGCGCCGTGCCTGAAATCAGCCTGTAACCGCGTTTATGTAAACTTTCACCGGATAAATCCAGACTCACCGTCGCCTTATCACGATGCAGGTAAACATAAATACTGACATCAGGACGCTCGCGGGAAACATCAGGTCGTGTACCAGATTTTTCGCGGAATTGATCGACTATCGCATCTTTAACTTTTTGCGCGCCAAACAAAGAATGTGTCATGGTGGACTGCGAACAAATAAAATGAACGGCAAGCGTGTTGTCTGCGTTCATGTGCTTGCTCCAGTCTATCGTTTGTATGCCTTTATATAATGCTTCGGGTGTGGAGGCTGGAAATGCAGCAAGCGTTAATAAAATACGATTCGCCAAACGCGACCATAAACAGGCTTTGTAGGCGAGAGCAAGATCTCCTGAAAAACTCACGCCCGCTAATTTTTCTGCAGGATTGATAGCACCCAACGCACGCAATTCTTCAACCAGTAATAGTTCAAGACCTTTTGGAGCCGTTGCAAATAAGTTTAATGTTGTCATTGATCCACTCGCACAGAATATTCATAAGCCTTACTTAATCCCTGCAACACAAGATCAGGAAGGATGACATCAAACAGCGATTTTCCGCGGAATAATTGTGAAAAACCACCACTGCCAATGATGAGCGGCGCTTCATCTGCAAAAACTTCTTCTTTCATACCGCTGATGATTTCTTTCAATGCGCCTAACTGGCCGTAATAAAGACCGGATTGTATGCTCTCTCTGGTCGTTTTGCCGATAAAGGTGGAAGGCTCTTCAATATCAACCTCCATTAATTTCGCAGTATTGCTGCGCAGGGATTCCATGCCAAGACGCATGCCAGGCAGAATGGAACCGCCAAGATAATCACGCTTCTTGCTAATGGGATCAATGGTGGTTGCCGTTCCCATATCGACAATAATCAGATTTTTATTGGGAAAAGCATGCGTTGCGCCTATGGCATTTGCAATTCTGTCTGCACCCACTTCATTGGGATTTTTTACACGAATGTTTAAACCGGTTTTTACACCCGCACGCAGCATAAAATACTGGGACTTGATGTAAAGCGAAATGGTGTGTTTGATTGTGTAATCGCAGCCTGGCACCACCGAACTGACAGCGGTTGCGGTAATTTCAGCCGGTGAAATATGATGGGATTCGAGAATATTCAGCAAGAACATTCCAAACTGATCGGCCGTACCAATTAAATGTGTTGCATAACGAAAACGCGCAAGCAAATGATCTTTTCTAAAAACACCGCCTAAAATATGCGTATTACCAACATCAAGACAAAGCAACATGATGAACCTCCATGGGAATGTTATCTATTAAACGTACGTCATCTATCCATACTGCACCTAAACGACGCTGCCATTTTTCCTCAATATAATCTACCGAAAATCCCAGCGCCTGCAATTTTGCTGTGATTTGTGCAGGATTTTCTGCACTTTGAAGCAAGGCCGGAAAATGCGCGGCCATTTTTCGCTGTGATGGTGTAAGACGTGAATTGCGCGAACTCAAGGCAAGACCGTCATCATCACGTATGGTTGGACAGGCAATAATTTCTATCGCAAGAAATAAAGCCTGGGACATTTTTTTGATAAGCAGCCATTGCTGATAATCTTTTTCACCGTAGTAAGAGCGCGCAGGCTGCACAATATTCAGGAATTTCAGCACTATCGTCAACATGCCGGTAAAGTGACCCTTACGATACACACCTTCAAGCATTGAGGCTGTTTCGTTTTCTGATATCTGAATGTGATAATGATCTGGATATAATGTTTCTTCATCCAGTAATAATAAATAATCCACTTTGTTTTCAGTCAAGACAGTAATATCGTGCGCAAGCGTACGCGGATACAATTCAAAATCACGCACCTGATTAAATTGCGTAGGGTTCACAAAGATAGCAGCAACAGTGACATCATTCATTTGCTTTGAAGCTTGCAGCAAACTGATATGACCGGCGTGCAGATTTCCCATGGTATGCACAAGGCCTATGGATTTTGCTAATAATTGTCTGCGTATGATCTGCCAGTCTTCAAGCTTTGTAACAATGTTCATCAGCAGGAAAGCCTCCGGTTTTAACAGCACTCACGTATTCTTCTATGCCTTGCTTGACTTGCACGTGCCCTTCAACAAAGGTTTTGACAAATCTCGGCTTGAAATCCAGATTTAATCCCAGCAAATCTTGATACACCAATACCTGTCCATCTGTGTTGGGTCCCGCGCCTATGCCTATGGTGGGAATAAACAAGGCTTGTGAAATCTCTGTTGCAAGCAGCGGCGGAATACATTCAAGCACGAGCGCAAAACAACCTGCTTCTTGCAAGGCAAGTGCATCCTGCTGCATGCGTTCTCTCGCCGCATCCGTTTTACCCTGCACTTTTAAACCGCCTAGCGTATGCATCAACTGCATAGTGAGACCAAGATGCCCCATCACAGGAATGCCGGATTCTGTCAGATGTCGAATGAGATCGAGATTGCCCGCGGCATTCTCAAGCTTGACTGCACGCGCACCTGCTTGCATGAGAACTTGCGCAGCAGAAACATTTTCACTGAGCGATTTGCGATAACTTAAAAAAGGCAGATCAGCAATAATAAATTTATCGCCAGCACCGCGGCTCACAGCCTGCGTATGAAAAGCCAGCATTTCCATAGTGGCAGACAAGGTATCTTTGTAACCGTGCATGGTCATGGCAACACTGTCACCAACCAAAAGACAATCCACCGATGTTTGCGCAAGCAATCTTGCACTGGTGTAATCGTAACAAGTTACCATCGTAATTTTTTCACCGTTTTGTTTCATCTTTGTGAAATCAAAAATATTCATGTCAACCCTCACTATGTCATGCGTTGATAACAGGCTAGAAAACTTTTATAAACATCCTGGAAAGGATCAGAAGTTAATGCAGCAATATTTTTTTCGATTGTCATCTTGTCATTGCGCACTAAAGGACCTGTTAAAGCAGCTTGCGGCTGCATCATCAGGTTTTGCATTTGTTGCTGCAAAAATGGATGTGCGATGGTGCGCGGAATATTAAATTCATTTTCGAGTGTGTTAAAAAATTTTTGCCATAAGAGACAGGTAAAATTGCCGCTCATCACACACAAGGCATGATATTTTGCCTTGAGCGATGTGCGTAAACGTGTGTGTTGATTGGGCAAGCCTGGAAATAATTCATCAAACGCAGGCGCATTATCATCCAGCACAAAGGGGATCGCCTGATAGGTTGGCAGTTCGTATAACTGCTGCGCAAACGTCATGAGAGGATGCGCACCGTAAGCAAGATCAGTGACAAGACTGCCAGAGAAATGAATTTTAAGCGCGGAGGAATGCTGTAAATGTTCGTCTATAAATGTTTCAATGGCGCCATCATTAATCAGCAATAAAATATGCGTGGCGCTTGGGATTTTTTCATCAAGCAAGGAATGGGATTGTGTTCTATGCCAAGATGAGTACGGCACAGACAGCAAGGAAAAATAATGCTGGATGTGAGCAGCAACACGACCACTGCCGATAATTAAATAATGAGGTACCTGTCTCAAGATCAAGTCCTTCAGCTTGTGAAAAATTCAAGTGTCTCCGCGATGACCTGTCGGATCGGCTGCTAATTTACCTGACAAAAATAATCAAGTAAAGATGCACTATACTTACTCATAGAGATAAGACAAAAGCATAAGACGAGGAATTTATTATGGAAACCAGAGCGCCCGCTGCCACTGCACCTGCGGATAGTCAAAAAAATATAAATGATTATCAGAAAATACGTGAAACGCTGGAAGCCATGAGCAAAACCGCTGCAGAACAAATGAAAGACCCTAAAAGCTCGACCTTTAAAAACTGGGCAGTCCTTGCACTCAATAATCTCATCTTGCATAAAGAACAAATAAAAATTGAAGGCATGATAAGCGCAGCCTTGAATGGCGGCATCAACAATAGCGCCTTTCTCGATAAAGTATTATTGACTGCACTAAAAATCAGCCTTCCTGATATGGATACAAAAGCAAAATATGAAGTGGATGAGAAATTAAAAGATATAGATATCAGAATTACCATGGAAGAAGAAGCAGCTAAAAAAGCAGAAGACGAAGCGGAAAAACCAGATAAAAAAGAGGAAAAAGAAGAAAAAGAAGAAAAGGAAAAATTGCTTAAAGCTGAGGAAGAGAAAGAGGAAGAAAAGGCAGAGAAGGATGAGGAGAAGGAAAAAGAACATGAGGAGACGCCAAAGTTTACGCCGCGCAGGTGACGAAGGCGCGTCGTTGTGAAGAATCCGCTCGCCCTGAGGAGGCGCGCTCCGATTGCCCTGAGCTTGTCGAAGGGTGCGCCGTCTCGAAGGGTTTATTCAATAGTCTTTAAGAAAGACTTTAAAATAAACCCTTCGAGACGGCGCACCCTTCGACAAGCTCAGGGCAATCGGAGCGCGCCTCCTCAGGGCGAACGGATTCTTCACAATGGCGGAGATTGTATAAATAAAAATAATTGTTAGAATTAGCGAAATATTTTTATAAAAATTTAAACAAAACGAGGCGGTGATGAAAAGTCGAAAACAGCTTTTGGAAGAAGAACTGGGTTCATGCGAGAAAGAATATCTCGCATGCGAACGCGCCCTGAAAGAACATCAAGAACTTTTAAGAAAGGCACCATCACTCGATAATGAAGAATTTCAACGAGATTTATCGAATAAAATTAGCGCAGCGGAAGACACAGAAAAAAATATGTCGGCTGCAAAAGAACGCATGAATGAAATTCGAGCCATGCTGAAAAGCAGACAGGATCATTTTAAAGAGAATCTCGATGCTTTAAATAAAGGATTAAACCCTGAATCAAAAATTAATGATGAACAAGTTCAACTGTCTTCTATTATCACCAGACTTGCCATACAAAGAGCCGGTATTGACCATGCTGCTGCCAAAACAAATAATCATACTATTGCAAACAGCGATGGCAGCATCAACATCATCGAAAGTTTTGATTTGTTTCTTTCAAACAAAGCATCCAGCAAACCTGATGCCATTATCATCACCGAATACTGCGTCAAGCGGGATAAAACGTCTTCAATACCCTCTATTCATCTTGTTTCTGATAAAGCGATACTTTGTCATGAAAGAGCGAATGATCTTTTCTTTCCGGGTGAAATCAATACCACCAAACTTTATCAGGAAAAGATAGAAACAATTAGAGAGTTACTTGAGAATGAATTCAATTTAAAAATTCTGACTCGCTATATCGAGGAGGTAGATAAATTTTCTGAAGCTGATGCACTTGCCTTATCACTGATACAGTCAAAACATCACCTTGACTGGCTGCTGCTGCATAAAACACTCGTTACTCTCATCAATCAAGCTGGTTCCAATAAACAAATTGAAAATTATCTTGCCAGTTCTCTTTGTGAAAAATCCACTCAGGCACAATTCTTTCAACAAGCAAAAAATATTTTGCTGCGTGCATTTGAAGCTGAGAAATTATCTACTGGCCTTGCGAATATGCAGTCGCATGCACATCTGGATGCTGATAAGTTTATTGAATTCTGCCGCAAGGAAGTGCTGAAACGCGGCGCCGAGTCCTACAGCAGACCCCAGGAAACCAAAGACTTATATACTGCGATTACAAACATCCTCTTTAAAAAGAGCAAAGATGGACAAATTGATACCGCCTGCCTGAATCAGCTTGAAAAAGCAGTCCATCATTACCTCAATCCGCCCAAGAGCCAGAAGCAATTACACCATGAACTGAAAAAATATGAAAAGCAACGCGCTGAACTCCTGCGCGAGATTCGTAATATTAAATATTCGCTAATATTAACAAAGGAATTTTGCAATAACAGTAGCATTTTTTTGAATGATAACAAGCAAACGATTTTTGATCTCGAGAACAAGATCAATAAAGGCGAGCCGATACCCATCATAACTTACGGCCTCAATGCAGCCATTGATCTTGATAAGCGTAAAATAATTTTTTACAAGGGTGGGCATGATAAAAATTTACAGCTCCATTTTTCTAAAAATAGCGCTCGCTTCAGATACCGTGACCTAAGCTTGCAGAATAACGATCCTCTGGAAATGTCTTTCAATACCGGAGCAAAAAATACACACGAGGAACCCAAAGACAATTCCCTTCTGCTTGAAAGGCAGAAGTTAACCGCTGAAATTGACCTTGATAATTACAAGACAACCATTAACATCGAAGGCAGCAGCGCAAATTCAGGCAATCTTAATCATTATGAAATTCCACTTTCCATTAATAATAATGAAATCCTGATAAATGTTAGAAATCAGAGCGGCCAAGCGGAAGAACTTGAATTATTCAGGAAATATTTTTCTAATATGAAAATGCATTATCAGCCAGAGGATAATGACCCTGATCCTGCAGAAACAATGAGCGCGATAAACGAAACGATTAAAACCATTAAAGATTATTCAAAATTCGTTACCCAAAAAGTATTCATGAATTTTATCCGTCACTTTCCCCAGGGTAAAATCAATGAAATAGTGGAATCAGCAACCTTCCTTCTTGCTCAGCATCAACTTATTTTAAATAAGAAGATTATCCCGGATACAAAATTAATCGATGAGATTAGATTACAGATAAAGTATCTCCAGAAAGAGACTTATAAAATACTGGATTGGTATGCCAACAATATTGATTATAAATTTAAGCTGCTTAACCCTCTTATTAAATATTTCATCAGCACGGAACTTGCGAAATTCGACATCTTCCAGCTTCAGGATCAGCTTGCCAGTAAAACAGCCATGATAAAGCAACTCGAAAATCAGATGGCCGACACCAAATCTTTACTACAGCCTCTATTCACTTTTTATAACGAGGCAGGCGTTATACTAGCAGAATTTTTTAGGAATAATACTTTCGATTCTGAAGGTTTGAATGAAATGAAACAACATTGTTCCAGTCACACACTTAATTCCATAGAGCTTATCGAGTATTGCCAGGAAAAAGTTAATCAAAGAGGAATCTCCTGGAACAGAGCAAAAGCTACTACAAAAATTTACGATGCCATCAGCAAAATCCAATTCGATGAAAAAAATGATGTGAATAAAAAATGCCTGGAAGATCTAAAAAAAGCTCTGTGCGCTCAGCCGCAAGCGGCATCGTCAAAAAGCAGCCTATTTGGGCAAGCTAAACCTCCGAAAGAAGATGTCAAGCATGATAATCGCAACCACATTGATACACCCAGGAAGTGAGATGCCTTATCGTGGAATCCACAACTGATTATAAAACTCACTATCATAATCCAGCTGCGCTTCAAGTTCGGTATGGCGGTTTTTAGGAAATACATTTTTTGCAATAGCTGAGTAACCCAGCCCCAGCTTGCTGGTTTGATATTGAAATCCCAGCGTATCGAGAATGGTTGGCAGCCAATCAAAATGCACAATTTCATCCGATGATTTCTGAAAATGCTGACTGCTGATGAGCAGATTGAATATTGTATGATCTGGAACCATTCGCAATTGATCGTTAAGATCATTACTCATGGCAAGATGATCGCCCATAACAAGAATATTTACTCTATCAAGCGCACCTTCACGAATAAGATCATTGATAAACTGCGCAACAAGATTCGATGTGCATTCAACGATGCCTTTAAAATCATGATAGCCGCTTGCCTTGCACGTCGGACTTAACTGGCCTGCTACACCGTGCGTATCTACCGTGAGAATAGTCAGATTAAACGGCTGCTTGCTTTTCATTAATTCATGAAATTTTATTTTTGCTTGTTTAAGCAATTCATCATCCGGCAAACCCCATTGATTCATATCAGATGCGCGATAACCCTGTTTCAGCCAGTCATCCAGACCTATTCGTTCTGCGTAATGATGATTTTCAAAAAACTTTCCTTTGCCGCCTATTAATAAAGATGCACCGCCCATGAAAACATTTTTGTAGCCTTGCTCTGCCAGTATGTCACCCAGACATTTCACATTCGGCAAAAAATACTGAATGTTTTCACCGACACGATTATTTCCCATGATAGTCAGACTTTTTAAGGGAATTGCACATTGCGTTGCAACAAGACCGCCCATCGTCCAGCCTGTGCCCGTCACTTGCCTGAATTGCGAGAACACCAGTTGCTGCTGCGGCAAATGCGTTAACTGCTGCAGTAAATCACGGCCAAAAATACTGGCATTTGCATAACTCGCTTCAAGACTCTCAACATATATCAGCACCAGACTTTTAGGCTGCCGCACTTTAAATGAAAGTTTATTGGCATCGGTAAAATTGAGTGCAAAATAATCCTGAGCAGGTTTGTACGAATGGCGGATGCTTTGCAAGACATTATACTGATAAGAAAAATACACGAGACCCGCAGCGAGAATAAAAAATGAAAGAAGAGATGAAATCTTTTTTTTGGGATAAACGTGTGAGGATAGCCATTCAAAAGTGAGAAAAATAAAAGTGAAAATAATGGGCCAGATAAAACCCCAAGTGATAAATCGTCTGATGTAAACGGAATCTGCAGCGAGCACACCTTGCATGCCAAAGCGAATGGTCCATAAAGCCTGGTCAAGCGTGACATCGCCGAAGAAGCGGTACGTCCAGAGGGATATGCCGATTAAGGTGAAGCCGAGGAGATAAATGATTGTGCGCATAAGTATAAAAATTTTTGTCCGAATGTTAGGGTTGTTGCGGAGAGCGCTCCCTGGTTGTGAGAAGAACTTGTTGCGGAGAGCGTTCCCTCTCCTCCACGCTTTTTGTGGAGGAGAGGGAACGCTCTCCGCAACAAGCTTTCCTCTAGCGCTCTCCGCAACAAAGTTAAACTACAACTGCTTCCTTCTGTTCACATACCGCCTGCTTGCACGCAGCAACCGACATCTCCCCTCGCCCAATACCATAATAAGCAAATCCCGCCGCGCGTATATGCTTGGGATCATACTGATTACGCCCATCAAAAATAATCGGCTGGCGCATCA
>Ga0181525_10004023_pt1 | contig 11430 bp, 11 predicted proteins | sample PEATcosm2014_Bin_48_FD_121100 | JGI IMG/M metagenome (GOLD analysis project Ga0181525, IMG submission 121100) | Peatland microbial communities from MTU Mesocosm Facility, Houghton, MI, USA - PEATcosm2014_Bin06_10_metaG | ecosystem: Environmental > Terrestrial > Soil > Wetlands > Peat | place... | reverse complement strand
TCGAAGATGCTCTTCTTTTCTGGTTCCTGATCCTGATTGAGGCTGCCGAACAACGTCTGAATCATGAGTACTGCGCCCTCACTACACTTCTTCGAGTGTAGCGAACCTGCTGCCTCCATGTTGTGGGTCCGGGCTCCAGAGATCAGGCCAGATCAGACGAGCTCAGGCACCGGTTTTCTCATGCGGAACGAAACCGGAGTCCGCACGTTCCTGATTTCCAGTGCTCCGGTACTCACCAGCTCCGTCAGCGCAATCACCACGTTCGAGTCATAGCGCGTGCCCGACAGCCGAGAGAGTATGTCGAGTACGTAATCGGCATTCATGGCGGCCTGATACGGCCGCGGTGTGGTCATAGCATCGAACGAATCCGCGACCGAAACAATTCTTGCCATCAGCGGAATCTGCTCCCCCCTGAGCCCATACGGATAGCCCATGCCGTCCAGCGATTCATGGTGCAGTTCCACGCCCGGCACCAAATCCTGCAGCATAGTGATGGGCCGCAGAATGGCCGCGCCTTTCACCGTGTGCGCCTTGACAATCTCAAATTCCTCCGGCGACAGCGGAGTGGTCTTCATCACCAGGTAATCCTCGACCCCGAGGCATCCGATGTCGTGCAGCAGCGCCGCGAGCCGGACACGCTCCACTTCCTCTTCGTTCAGTCCCAGCTTCCAGGCAATCGCCGCCGCGTACGCCGCAACCCGCTCCGAGTGCCCGCGCAGATACGCGGTGCGCTCGTCAACGGCCTTCGCCACCATGCGCATCAGATCTTTCAGCGTGTCGTAATGCGCGCGCGCTTCTTCGTTCTTTTCCTGGCTGCGATCCCGCAGCGCCTTCAGCGCCAGCTGCCAGGTCGGAATCACATCCGCGAACAAGTCGTCGGCAGCCTCGGGCGGAAGCTCCTGGAAATTTCCCGCGATCCCGGACTCCAGCGCCTCGACCAGCCGGCCGATCCGGCCCTCCAGCCACGCCGTCAACAGAAACGCGGCTCCGGCGCTTCCGCTCAACTCGATGAACACAATGGCCCATCCGGCGGGTACCGGGTGCAGCGTGCGCTGCGCCACCAGCATGGCGAGGACGATGACCGTCGACGCTCCCGCGAAGATCGCAAGGAAGCGCGCGAACACACGCCAGCGAATTCGCGTCCCGGGCAACGAGGAAAGCCGGTCCGCGCGAGCAGGAACACTTTGCATGCTGAACCCTTCTCCGACAGTCTACGAAGATAAGGGCTTTTCCTGCTTCACCCGAAGGTGGTAAAAGCGCCCTCTGAGCGGGTCAACACGACCTTACCACCGTAATGGTTGATTCGAATGGGACCTAAGTAACAGGAAGGATGACTGCCAGGTTATTCGTCCCTACCCGGACGCAGCATCAGCTCTTCAATCGCGCGTTCCGGCGCCTTGCCATGCATCAGGATCGCCGCCATCTGCTCCGCAATTGGCATCTCCACGCCGTGCTTGCGCGCAAGACCCAGCGCGGCGGACGTCGTGCGCACGCCTTCCGCCACTCTGCCCTCGAGCCCGGCGAGTATGTCGTCAATCTTGCGTCCCTGCCCAAGGCCCATGCCGACGGATCGATTGCGTGACAGCGACCCGGTACAGGTCAGCACCAGATCGCCGATGCCGGAAAGGCCGGCCAGCGTCTCACGCCGCCCGCCACAAGCCACAGCCAGCCGCGTGATCTCCGCCATGCCGCGCGTGATGAGCGCAGCGTTGCTGTTGAATCCCAGATCGAGGCCCGCCACGATGCCGGCGGCAATCGCAATCACGTTTTTCAGCGATCCTCCCAGCTCCACGCCGACCACATCGTCATTCGTGTAGAGCCGCAGAGAGCCGCTGGAGAATTCCCGCTGGACCCGCGCCGCCAGGTGCGCATCGGTCGAAGCCATAGTGATGGCCGTGGGAGCACCGGCCGCCACTTCCTGCGCGAAGGAAGGCCCGCTCAGCACCCCGCAGGGCAGCGCCAGGCCACGCTTCGCCAGCACTTCGTCAATCACCTCGGTCATGCGCAGATACGTCTCGTCTTCAATGCCCTTGGTCGCGCTCACCAGCAGCTGTCCCTTGTGCAGATGGCCAGCGAATCCCTCGTACGACGACCGCACAAACTGCGATGGCGTCACACTGACGACGATCTCCGCACCCCCCAGCGCGTCGGCGGCCTCCTCAAAGACGCCAACTGACTCGGGAATCTTGAATCCGGGCAGAAACGCGACGTTCTCCCGCTGTTCGCGCATGGTCGCGGCAACGTCCTTCGCGAACGACCACAGCGTGATGCGATGACCGCCGCGGCGCGCGAGGCTGATGGCGAGCGCCGTCCCCCAGGCGCCACTGCCCATGATGGCGATGCGGCTCATACAGCTGTCGTTCCTGCATGCGGCGTTTTCGCTTTGCCGAAACGATACTCAGTCCCGCTCATCAGTCGCCCAATGTTTTGGTGATGCTTCAGGATCACGAGGAGCGGAATGATAAACATCGCTGCGGTTTCCAAAGGCGTGCGCGGAGCATGTGGCAGGAACAGTGCCAGGAATGGAAATGCCACAGCCGACAGAATCGACCCCAGCGAAACGTAGCGCGACACCGCGAAGATCAGGGCAAAAATTCCCACACCCACCAGAGCCGGCCACAGCGCCAACGCCAGAAAAACACCGAAGGCCGTTGCGACGCCCTTGCCCCCTTTGAACCCGAGCCAGACAGGGTAGATGTGCCCCAGCACAACCAACAACGCGGCAATCGCGATGGCGTTCGAGCGCGCATCCGGCGTCAGTCCTGCATATGCCGAATAGACGCCGCACAGCCACACGGCGCCATACCCCTTCAGCACATCCAGAACAAACGTCACCGCGCCCAGGCCCTTTGACCCCGAGCGCATCACGTTCGTTGCGCCGATGTTGCCGCTGCCCTTTTGCCGAATATCTTCCTTGCGGAAGATTCGAACCAGCAGGTATCCGAAAGGAATAGACCCGAGAAGATACGCCGCCAGCGCGGCGCCCGCATAGAAGATCAGGGGCATTGCGTTTACGAGTCTATCAGCAGGAATCAGAGCGAATGAGTCCGATCGAGCGATGTCCAAACAGAGTTAAGGCCGCGAGTTTCCCTCTCGCGGCCCCGAACTCACCGATGAGTCCCTGGTTACGGTTCTACGGCTGGCACCTGCGTCGCTTTGCCGTTGTGAAGAGTCTGATCGATGATGCTCCGCACCTGCTGATCGGCTTGCCTGGCGAGCCTGCCCTGCTCCTCACCCAGGCGGCCCTGCTCGTCGCCCAGCTTGCCCTCCCGCGCACCCAGCTCGCCCATCTTCTCGCCGAACTCGCCCTGACGCTCTCCGGCCTTGCCCTCCAGCTCGCCCAGCCTCGCCTGCAGTTCTCCCAGCCGCTCCTGCATCTCCGCCATTCTTTCGGAACTGAACGCGTCCTGAGCCGCCGCCAGCTTCTCCTGCAGCTCGGCGACTTTCTCCGGCGTCAGCATCTGATTCTGCGCGGCCTTCAGATTGGCTTCGGCTTCGGCCAGCTGTTTCGTGTCCCACTTGTCCTGCGCCTCTTTTGCTTTGGCCACCGCCGCATTCAGCTCCGCCATCTCTTTGGACAGATCCGGCATTCTTACCGCGCCCGCGGCTTCCTGCTCACGCCCCAGCTCCTCCTGCTGCTTGCCCAGAGCTTCCTGTTGCTTACCCAACGCTTCCTGTTGCTGTCCCAGAGCCTCCATCGGCTTGTACATCGCGCGAATCTTCGCGATGATCGCCGGATCGGTGACCACGTACGACTTTCCGGCATGCGTAAACCAGAGAAAAGGTCCCTTCGCCACTTTGCGCGCCGCTTCGAGCTCGGCTTTCCGGTCGCCGCTCCATTCCCCTGAAAACGTGATGTTGTCATCGGAGCCGTCAATGATCGCGTACGAGTCACCGTTCTCAGAGAAGTGATAGGCATAGCCTCTGATGTCGTCCCCATCCACAACGATGTTCGCGCCCGGTCCACGCACGGTGACCGAATTTCCATCGGAGAGCATCCCGCTCACTTCACCGGGTGCTGGAGGAGCAGCGGTCATTGGCGGAGGTGGTGTCGGTGCCCCGGGAGCTGGGGGCGCACTCTGGTCCTGTACCTGTTCGGGCGTTGCATCAGGCGGTGCCTGACCGTCCGGCGCGGCCGCCGGAGTCGGAGCAGCGGACGGTACCGTTGGGGCCGAGGGCGCCGGAGCCACCGAGGGAGTGGGTGCCGTCGCCGGAGCCGGGGCCGTCTGCGCGACCGCACTCTGCACGCGAATCAAAGCGGTCGCGGCAAACAACGCCGCGGGGATCAGCAACAGCGAGACCACCGCGCGCCGCCGCCCCTCAGCAAACGCACTGCGGAAAAGATGCTCGTTCAATAGCCGTTCGATCCGGTGCGTGAGATTTCCTGGGCGAGCCATGGCAACTCCTGGCAAGGTTTGGCGCGGCATGGCCGCGAATTCAAGCAGCACCTCGGCATAGCGCGATCGGCTCGCCGCGACATCGATTCCGGCCCGGTCGCCAATCGCTTCTCCCAGGGAAGCCAGCGTGCGGCGCAGCCACCATCCCAGAGGACTGAACCAGAACAGCGCCGTGTAGAGCCCGGCGAGCAACTGCAGATAGAAATCCATCTGCCGCACGTGGGAACGCTCATGCGCCAGCACCATGCGCAGCTTCTTCATGTCCCACTCGGTGTAATTCGCCGGCAGCACGATTCCCGACCCGATCGTCACGGGTGAAGGTACCCTGCTGCTCGACCGCACATTCGGCTCTGGCGCAACCAGCGGCGAAACCAGATCCGCTGTCATCCAGAGGCGCAGCGCAACGGCCAGCCCCCACAAAAGCCGCATCAACAGAGCGCCCGCGACCGTCAGATAAACCAACGCGATCAGTCGATCCGTAGCAGGCCAATGAAATTTAGGCTGGCTCGGAATGCCGCCCGTCGGCGCAATCGTCACCGTGCGTGCATCCTGGGCGGCAGAGATCAGCAAAGGGCCCGGCGCAACCGCGGTATCGGCAGGCGTTGAATCCTTCCCCTCATCGACTGTCGCCAGAATCACCGGTGCCGCCACCGATGCCGGCATCTGTGCCTGCGGCGCTGCATCGCGGTTCATCCGGATCGGCACCGCCCACCCCACCCGCCCTGTCCAGGCCGCCATCGCGGGCCAGCGCATCAGGAACGGCATCGCCAGCGAAGCCACCAGCACCAGGCTCCAGGCCGCCTTCCGCACCGGCACGTTGCTCACCCGCAGAAGACGCAACCCCGCGCCCACCGCGATCGCAAACACCATCGCCCTCACCGCCGCTTCGATCATGAGGACCGTCATGCTTTGCCTCCCTCCTGCTTTTTCGCCGCAGCCACGCGCTTCGTCAGCCGTTCCAGCTCCGCGCGGCTCACCACTTTCGAATCCAGCAGACCCACCAGCAGCTCTTCCACCGAGCCTTCGCAGAACCAGTCCACGATGCGCTGCACCGCGCGCGCCGCGACTTTCTGTTGCGATTCGGCAGGCCGGTAGATGAAGGTGCGGTTGTCGACCACATGCGCCAGGTACCCCTTCTCTTCCAGCCGCCGCAGGACGGTGCGAATCGTGGAGTCCTTCAGCGGCCGGTCCAGTTCTTCGCGAACCTGCTCGGCGGTGACGTTGCCCAGCCGCCACACAATGCCCAAAATGCCGCGCTCCAGCTCTCCCAGTTCGGCTGGATCGTGCCCGGATGGAGTGTTACTCGTCATAGTGTTACCCACTGTAACACATAAGACCGGGCACCACGCAAGAGGGTTAGCAAAATATTTTTACGAGTTTTGGACTGCCGTGGTTCCGAGGGCTACATCAATCGCCGCCGCACCAAATCCAGCCCCTGCTGGCTCGCATTAAAGCGCACGCCCGCCCGGTCCCCTGGAAAGCGCTTCTCCACGCACTCCGTTCCATCCGCATCGCTCACCGCGCAAAACACAAGCCCCACGGGTTTCTCTTCCGTGCCCCCGCCAGGACCCGCAATCCCCGTGATCCCCAGCCCCAGCGTCGATCCGCATCGTTCCCGAATCCCCTCCGCCAGCGCCATCGCGACCTCCTCGCTCACCGCACCCTGCTTCGCGATCAACTGCGAATCGACCCCGGCAAGATCCGTCTTCAGCCGATTGCTGTAGACCACCGCGCCGCCCACAAACGACCGCGAGCTTCCACTCACGCTGGTCAGCCGTTCGGCCACCATGCCGCCCGTGCAGCTTTCCGCGACCGCCAGAGTCGCGCCGCGCATCTCGAGGTGGTACAGAACAATCTGCTCCAGCGTCTCCCCCTGCGACGAGTAGACCAGCTCCTCGAGTTCGTCTTCGATCTTGCCCGCCAGCTCATCCACGCGCGCCTGCGCCAGGTCTGGAATCCCCTTCACGCACGAGAGCCGCAGCTCGATGTCGCCCATGTGCGCGAGAATCGTCGTCTCCACATCCTTATAGAGCGTGTAAATCGGCGCGATCCTGGCGTCGGCCGCAGACTCGCCGATCATCGCCGCCTTCAGCACGCGCGTAGCGATGTGCCGCTTCGGCACAATCTCCCTGAGGCGCGGCAGACACTCCTCTTCGAACATCCCCTTCAGCTCGTGTGGCGGCCCGGGCAGCAACATCGCCACCTTGCGATGCTTCCCCACCACCGTGTCCAGCCACTGCCCCGGCGCCGAGCCGAGCCGGTTCGGCAGCATGGTCGCGCCTTCAATCACGTCGGCCTGCTTCTCGTTGTTGCGCGTTATCGTCATGCGCCGCGACGCAGCGCGCGCGTAAAGATGCGCGATCAGGTCCGGGTCGCGTTTCAGGCTCAGGCCCAGCGCCTCAGCCACGGCTTCGCGCGTCAGATCGTCTTCTGTCGGTCCCAGCCCGCCCGACAGCACCACGATATCCACCCGGCCCAGCGCATGCCGCACCGCGTCGGTCAGCTGCTTCAGCCGGTCGCCCACGATGGTTTTGAAGTCCACCGCGACGCCCAGCTCATTCAGTTTTTCTGTGATGTAAAGAGAATTCGTATCCTGGCGGAACGGCGTGAGCATCTCCGACCCAACCGCGATGATCTCCGCGTTCATCGATCTCCAGGATTCCCGAGAATCAGATCGCAAACCGCTGCGCGATCAAACCAGCCGCCAACCCTCAATGCCCAGCGCCAAATGGTAAACGGACGTGCTCGTCGCCAGCAGCGCGCCTCCGCCCGGCACAAAATTGAAGCCGATGATGCCAGGGCCCGACACCGCCAGCGAGGCCTCGCCCTCCGGCGTGATGACCGCAACGCCGCGACGCCCGCGCAAAGAAGCCGCCACATAAAGATTGCCCGCAATGTCGACGGCCACACCCTGCGGCCGTCCCAGTCCGCGATGCAGCACCCCGATATCGCCATCGCGGTTGATGGCATACACCGCGTCGTAACTCGACGTGGTTGGCCCGGTCACGAACAGCGTCCCATCCGGACCAAACGCCAGGTGGTAGGCCGCCACGCTCGGTTCGAGCGTCGCGAAGACGAAAATCTGCCGATCCGGCGCAATTTTAAAAATGGTCCCGCTGCGATCGCCGACGTACAGATTCTGGTCCGCGTCGAACGCCAGCCCCGTCGCCACGCCCATGCCTTCCGCGTAGACAGCGGCCGCGCCATTCCTCGCCACGCGATAAACCTTGCCCTCATGCCGCGAGGAGACGTAAAGATTCCCCTCCGGATCCACCGCCAGTCCGGTCGCGTTCGCAATGCCGCGCACGAACGGCCGCATCTCCCCATCGCGCTCGATGCGAAACACCGAGACCGGCGTCTCCTGCCCGCGCTGTCCGGAAAACGTGACGTAAATGTTGCCGGAATGATCCATCACCGGATTCGCCACTGCATGCACGCCGGTGGCAAGCAGGCTGGCCACCCGCACTTCCACCGCATTGCTCTGCGCGCCGTTCTGCAAAATGCGCAGCCGCCCGGACTCCGCCTCGTCCGGGACGCGCAGCGTCAGCCGTGCGCCGCGGCTCAGCAGAATTGGCGCCGCCAAATCCCCCAGCATCGCGATCGGCCGCCGATACTCTCCGCCGCCAACACGGCTCGGATCGGGCTGGCTCGTCGTCACCGCCCCCAGATTCGCGCCACGTACTTCAACGTCGCCACCCGGCATCGCCGCCGTGGGCGAAATGGCGTCGATCCTCGGCGCCGTGTTCGATTCGGATTTCAAAAGACGTACCATCGCTGATCTAAATCTGACTCCGTTAACCTGATCCCATCACCACCATATCCGTATCAGCAGCATCACCAGCAACCCCAGCAGTCCCGCGCCAATATCGTCCAGCATGATTCCTGTGCCGCCCTTGAATCGCTCCAGTTGCCGTACCGGCCACGGCTTCACGATATCGAAGAACCGGAACAACGCGAAACCCAGCAACGCATGCCCGATGGTGACCGGTGCCGCCGCCAGCGTAACCCACTGCCCCGCGACCTCATCAATGACCACGAACCCAGGATCCGGGTGGCCACTTTCCCTCTCCACAATCGTTCCCGCCGGAATCCCGATCAGCGCGACCACCAGCGCGCCGGCCAGCGTCAGCGCCGTCGCCACTCCATCGGTGAGATGCGTTGCGTCCAGCCCTATATACCAGATCGCAGCCGCCACAAGCGATGCCCATGTGCCCGGCCCCGGCTTGAGCCAGCCGATTCCCAGTACCGTTCCCACCTTCCACGCCCAACCCGTCCTCGCCGCCGGCGCCGGCGCTCCGCCCTCGTGAATCCGCACCCCCGGTGGTGGCAACTCAGTCTTTCTCGTCATGCTCCTCTAACGGCAGCGAATCGCCGCTGAGCCCCTCCAGCACCTCAGGATCGAGCACCGGCGACGAAATGCGATAGGCCCCGCTGGCCCACTTGCCCAAATCGATCACCCGGCAGCGATCGCTGCAGAACGGAAAATTCTCATCCTTTTCCGTCACGACCGTCCGGCACGTCGGACACCGCAAAATTTTGCCCTGCAAACTCATCGTCCCACTCCCACGCCGGCAAACTCCGGCGCCTCGACCTCGCCCGGAATCTCTTTCGAAGCTCGGCCCACGACCCGCGCTACCAGGTCGTAATCATGCGCTTCAGTCACCTCGCATCGGTAGAATGCACCCGGCGTCAGCGCCTCGAACGGACCAAAGTCATTCAGGTAAACCGTTCCATCGATCTCCGGCGCATGCAGCTGCGTGCGCCCTTCCCACAGCAGCGGCGTCTCTTCCGACTCGCCCTCCACCAGCACGTCAAACGTCTTCCCCACACGCGCCCGCATCGCCTGGCGGCTGATTCCCTTCTGCAGCTTCATCAGCGCCCGACGACGATGTTCAATCACCCGCTTCGGGATTGTCCCAGCCAGATCAAACGCCTTCGAACCTTCCTCATGGGAATAGGCAAACACGCCAAGCCAGTCGAACTTCGCTTCGGCGACAAAATCGCACAGCGCCTCGAAGTCCGCGTCGGTCTCGCCCGGGAATCCAACAATAAAGGATGTGCGCAGCGCGATCCCCGGCACCGCTGCCCGCACCTTCGCCAGCATCTTCAGGAAAATTTCCGCCCCGCCGCCGCGCTTCATCGTCTTCAGCACCGGCGCCGACGCGTGCTGCAGCGGCACATCGAGATATTTGCAGATGTTGTCGTGCTTCGCGATGGTCTCGAGCAACCGCCCTGTGATCCGGTTCGGATAAGCATAGAGAAACCGCAGCCACGTGAGGCCCCCAACCCGAGTCATGTCCCGCGCGAGCCGATCCAGCAGCAGCGCCAGACCATCCTTCAGGCCAAAATCCTCGCCATAGCAAGTAGTATCCTGGCCGATCAGCGTGATCTCCCGCACTCCCTCAGCAACCAACGCCTCCGCTTCCGCCACGACCGACTCAAACCGCCGCGACCGGAACTTGCCGCGCAGATTCGGAATCACGCAGAAGCTGCACGGATGATCGCAACCTTCCGCAATCTTGATGTAGGCCGACGCGCTTTTCGTCGTCCGCAGCCGCGGCGTGGTGTGGTCGTACAAATATTGCGGCAGTTGCGCTCCGGCGCCATCCCAGGTCGCGCGCGAAAACCGGCCCTGCTCCTCGCGCCGATCGCCTTCAGGCCGAAAAGCCGACGTTATGGTCCCGTCTTTGTGCGTCCCCGCAAGACTCTCCCGCCCCGGTCGGACATCGGCATGGCCATTGCCGTTCAGAATTGTGAAGGGCGACGCCGCCCCGGTCACGGGCGCAGGATGGTCGAGCCCAGCAGCGATGAGAATCTGCTCCAGCTCGCCCGTGCCCACCACCGCGTCCACTTCAGGAATGTTCTTCTGAATCTCGTCGCGATAGCGCTCCACCAGGCATCCGGCCACAATCAGCTTCCGCGCCGATCCCGCTGTTTTCAGCCGCGCCATTTCAAGAATCGCATCGACGGACTCCTGCTTCGCCTTGTCTATAAAAGAACAGGTATTCACCACCAGAATGTCCGCCGCCTCGGCGTTCGGCGTCATCTCCGCCCCCGCGCGATCCAGCAGCCCCATCATCACTTCGCTGTCGACCAGGTTCTTGGGGCAGCCCAGCGACACAAACCCCACCCGCGGCCGGCCCTGCGCCTCTCGGACTCCCGGGGCGCGTTCTGTCAGCAATTCATCTGTCACATCTTTATTTTACCGATGATTGCAGCGGTCAGGATTGCGGGAGGCCCGAGCACCAACCCAGTCTCACCTGCGCAGGCTTTTCCCCGTCGAAGTAATATCCTTCGACAGCATCCGCCACATTGCGGCGCAGATCGTCCCAGCTGTCGCCCTGGGTGAAGATACCCTCCCCCAAAGCCTCCGCCGTATAGCCGCCGTCCGTCTCCTGAGTGACCTCGAACACCAGCTCCCGCATAGACGCCACTTTAACGAATCACACTCAGCTTCACAAGAAAATCGTACTCCCGATCATGGAGCTGGTTCACCGCCTCTTGCACCGCCGGCAGCTATCTGTCAGCCAGCCGTCACAAATTTCCCCTAACGCCCCGGCCACTCCCTCGTGAAATGTGGCATCATCTTGTCTCAAGCGGCCTCATTCGCGCGAGGTTTCACCGTGAGCACTCATCGGTTGGTCGCAAAACGGCTTTCCCTCGCCCTCGCCGCTCTGCTCCTCGCTCCAGGCCACTCGACCCGCGCGCAGACCCCCCAGGGTTCCTTATCAGGCGCTCAACAGAACCTCACCCCCGTGGCCACCGGCGATCTGCTCTTCGCCCGGGGCGAATTCATCGAAGCCATCGACGCCTACAGTCGCGCCCCCGCCGACGCCGCTACCCTCAATAAAATCGGAGTCGCCTGGCATCATCTCTCCGCCGTCTCCCAGGCGAAGGTGAACTACCAACGAGCGCTCTCGCTCCGCCCCGACTTTCCCGACGCCCTCAACAACCTCGGAGCCACCTACTTCGCCGAGAAGAAGTACGGCCAGGCCATCCATCTCTACCGCCGCGCCCTCCAGCTCAATCCCGG
>Ga0181525_10004022_pt1 | contig 11432 bp, 9 predicted proteins | sample PEATcosm2014_Bin_48_FD_121100 | JGI IMG/M metagenome (GOLD analysis project Ga0181525, IMG submission 121100) | Peatland microbial communities from MTU Mesocosm Facility, Houghton, MI, USA - PEATcosm2014_Bin06_10_metaG | ecosystem: Environmental > Terrestrial > Soil > Wetlands > Peat | place... | reverse complement strand
CGCCTGCGCGCCGAGGGCAATGTCAGGCTGACGGAGCCGGACGGCAAGATCACGTACGGCCAGCTCATCGATCTCACCGACGATTATCGCGACGGCTTTGTCGATTCGCTTCGGCTTGAGACGGCTGACGATACCCGCTTTGCCGCCGCGCGCGCCGATCGCGCCAAAGGCAACTACACGGTTCTGCAAAACGGCGTCTATACGGCTTGCGAGCCTTGCAAGGACAATCCGAAAAAGCCGCCGTTGTGGCAGGTTCAGGCCGCCCGCATCATTCACGATGAGGGCGAGAGGATGCTTTATTTCGAAGACGCCCGCGTCGAGTTCTTCGGCGTACCGCTGGCGTATGTGCCGTTCATGTCGGCGCCCGACCCGACGGTGAAGCGCAAGAGCGGATTCTTGTTTCCCACCATCTCGGACACCTCCCAGTACGGCGTGGGCGTCCAGATCCCTTATTTCTGGGCGCTGGCTCCCAACTACGACCTGAGCTTTGCAACGACGCTGACGACCAAGCAAGGTGCGCTCGTCCAAGGCGAATGGCGCCAGCGTCTGCTGGACGGCGCCTATTCGATCAGGGCAGCGGGAATTTTCCAGGCGGACCCGGGTTATTTTGCCGCGCGCGACGGCGCAACCAGTCCGACCGCGGATACATTCCGCGGCGTCATCCAGACCGCGGGCCAATTCGCGTTGACCGACAAATGGGTATGGGGATGGACCGGCACGCTGCTGACCGATACGCAGTTCCTCAGCGACTATGGGCTGCACAAATTCACCAATGGATTTTACGATCCATTCCAAGGCGGCTTTGCGTCCGAGGCCATCTCACAAGTCTATCTGACGGGCGCCGGAGACCGGAGTTACTTCGACATACGTTCAATTTATTATTACGGCTTCTCGGAACAGGACGTCCAAGCACAGATACCCATCATCCATCCGGTGCTGGACTATTCAAATGTCCTGGGACAGCAGGTACTCGGCGGCGAATTCAGCTACAAGCTCAACCTGACCAGCCTGTCCCGTCAGCAGGCTGAATTTCAGGCCGTCACCCAGACCGCCGCGGGGAGCGGCGTATGCGGCGCGCCGACGGCCGATACCGCCGTGCCGGCCAATTGCCTGCTGCGCGGCATACCGGGAGACTATTCGCGCTTTTCGGCCCAGGCCGACTGGCGCCGCACATTTGTCACCGATAACGGCCAGATGATCACGCCGTTCTTTCAACTGCGCGGCGATTTCGCTTCGCTCGACGTGGACAATCAACCGGGGGTCTCGAACTACATCGCCACCGGCCAGAGTGAACTCGCCCGCGCCATGCCGGCGGCGGGCGTCGAATATCGCTATCCCTTCGTCGACATCCAGCCGTGGGGCACGCAGACGATCGAGCCGATTGCCCAGCTGATCTTGCGTCCGAACGAAACCGATATCGGCAAGTTTCCGAACGAGGACGCCCAGAGCATGGTGTTCGACGACAGCAACTTATTTCAAATCGACAAGTATTCGGGCTGGGATCGAGTCGAGGGCGGCAGCCGCGTCAATGCCGGCATCCAATACACCGCCCAGGTCAACGGGGCAGGTTCGCTCAATGCGCTGTTCGGACAGTCCTACCAACTGTTCGGGCAGAACTCGTTTGCGGTCGGCGACACGACCAACACCGGTCTCGATAGCGGCCTCGACAAAACCGTTTCCGACTACGTCGGCCGCGTGACCTATCAGCCTAACCAGATCTATTCGTTCACCGCGCGCGGGCGTTTTGACGCGACAACCTTCGCCGTCGAACGCTTCGAGGCCGAAAGCCGGGCCAACTTCGATCGCTGGACTTTGCAGTTCCTGTACGGCGACTATGCCGCACAGCCGCTTCTCGGATTCCTGACGCGACGCCAGGGTGTACTCGGCGGCGCCTCGTTTAAGGTCACCCAGAATTGGATCGTGCTCGGTTCGGCCCGCTACGACATTGCCAACGACCAATTCGACCAGACCCGGCTCGGGTTAGGTTACGTCGACGACTGCTTTATGTTGTCCCTGAACTGGCTCACCGGGTACACTTACACGACGACAACGCCTTACCGGAGCAATACGTTCATGCTGCAGCTCAGCTTGCGTACGCTCGGCCCGGACGCCTTGGCGCCGGTTGGCGGTTCGTTCTAAATTTTGCCGCGAGTCTGTATGATGTTCTGTGCCGGGGGTTGGGGGAAACTGGAGAAGTCCGCCGGCGGCGCCCCGGCGACTGAGGGAGAGCGAGCCAAAATGACGCAATTGCCAGTGGGCGCATTTCAAAGACTTTTCGGAACGGTCACGCTAGCCGCCGCAATCATGCTCACCGCCGCTTCGATGGCGAGCGCGCAACAGGTTGTTGCGTTTGTCAATGGCGAGCCGATTACCGAACTCGACGTCGCACACCGCACCAAATTCGGCGAAATGAGTACGCACCAGACCCCCTCGCGCCAGGAGGTTCTCGACGGCCTTATCAACGAAATTCTGGAGATCCGGGAGGCCAAGCGCTACACGATCGAGCCAAGCGATTCGGACGTGAACACTGCCTACGCCGACATCGCGACCAAAATGGGGGTAGACCCGCCGAAGCTCACGCAGATATTGGTGGCTGGCGGCGCGAGTGAAGCAACTCTCAAGCACCGGCTGCGGGCGCAAATTGCCTGGGCCAGCCTGGTCCGTGGTCGCTTTAGGGCGAGCCTGGAAATTCCCGACAGCGACGTCGAAGTACAACTCCAACTGCACAAGCCCGCGGACAAAGATCAATTAGGCTATGAGTACATCGTGCGGCCTATCATTCTTGTCGTGCCGCATGGTTCGCCCGACGCCGTGTTCGAGGCGCGCAAGCGCGATGCCGACGCACTGCGCGTACGTTTTCAAAGCTGCGCCGATGGCATTCCGTTTGCTCGCGCGCTACGGGAGGTCGCGGTGCGCGATCCGGTCAGTAAATCTTCCGCCGATTTGCAGCAAGACCTACGCGATATCCTCGATAAGACCGAGGTCGGCCATCTGACGCCGCCAGAGCAGACCGCCGAAGGCGTCCAAATGTTTGCTGTTTGCTCTAAGAAGGAGACAAAATCGGATACGCCGGGTCTGCGGGAGGTTCGCGATGAAATGTTCCAACAAAAATTCGGCGCGAAGGCCAAGCGCTATCTCGAGGAATTGCGCCGCGAGGCGATGATCGAATACAAATGACAATGCGCTTTTAACGAAGCACGATCTTTTCGGATAAGCGTGCCTCGCCGGCATTTGGTCCGGAACAGGCTTTGACGGTTCGTGCAGGAAACAAGATCGTGCAACCTTTGGCATTGACGCTCGGCGAGCCGGCCGGCATCGGCCCCGATCTCGCTTTGGCGATCTGGCGGCGGCGCGCCGAACTTGAGATTCCGGCATTTTATCTCGTTGCCGACCCTGCATTTCTCGGCCGCCGCTCCGCGCGGCTTGGCCTCGACGTCCCGATAGCCACCGTGACGCCGTCGTCCGCCGCTTCAACCTTTCGCTCCGCGCTCCCGGTCGTCGCGCTCGACGTCGCGGTGACCGCCGAGCCGGGCCGTCCGGATCGATCAAGCGCGCCGGCCGCCGTCGCATCGATTCGCCGCGCCGTGACCGACGTTATCGCGGGTTCCGCGGCGGCGATCGTGACCAACCCAGTTGCCAAGAATGTGCTTTATAACTGGGGCTTTGCCGAGCCCGGCCATACCGAATTCCTGGCCAAGCTGGTGCAGGAGGCGACGGGAAAAATACTCCGGCCGGTCATGATGCTGTGGTCGCCTGAACTTGCCGTGGTGCCGGTGACGATCCATCTGCCACTTCGCGATATCTTCAAACAGCTTTCGAGCGAACTCGTGGTCGAGACCGGACGCATCGTCGCGCGCGACCTTGCCCTGCGATTCGGTCTGGCGCGGCCGCGACTCGCGATTGCCGGGCTTAATCCGCATGCCGGCGAAGCGGGCACGCTGGGCGAGGAGGACCGCACGATTGTCGCGCCCGCCGTCGCGCGCCTGGTCGCCGATGGTATTGACGCGCGCGGTCCGCTCCCCGCCGACTCTTTGTTTCACGAACGCGCCCGCGCGACCTATGACGTGGCATTATGCATGTACCACGATCAGGCGCTGATCCCGATCAAAACACTCGCTTTCGATCATGCCGTCAATGTCACGCTTGGCCTTCCCATCGTCCGCACCTCGCCGGATCACGGCACCGCATTCGACATCGCCGGGACCGGCAGCGCCGATCCGACTAGCCTGGTCGCGGCGCTGCGGCTGGCGGCGCGGCTTGCTGCCGCGAGCATTCCGGCGACCAGCCCGGCACCCCTTCCTATTTCGTGAACAGCGCCTACGACAGCCTGCCGCCGTTGCGCGAGGTCATACGCAAGCATGGTCTCGCGGCGAGGAAATCGCTCGGCCAAAATTTCCTGTTCGACCTCAACCTCGCGGCGCGCATCGCACGTGCCGGAGGTCCGCTGTTTGCGGTAACCGTCTTCGAAGTGGGTCCCGGCCCCGGCGGCCTTACCCGCGCGTTGCTGGCACTCGGTGCGGCCCGCGTGATCGCGGTCGAGCGCGACGGGCGCGCGATCGCCGCCTTGCAAGAGATCGCCGCGCTCGATCCGGATCGGCTCGAGATCGTCGCCGCGGACGCCCTGACCTTCGATCCGCGGCCGTGCTTTTCGGGCGGCACTATCCGTATCATTGCCAACCTGCCCTATAATATCGCCACCGCCCTGCTGGTGGGTTGGCTCAGCATCGAGCCGTGGCCGCCATGGTACGATTGCGCCATCCTCATGTTCCAACGCGAAGTCGCCGAGCGCATCGTCGCGGCGCCGGGCTCGAAAAGCTATGGGCGATTGTCCGTCCTCGTGCAGTGGCGTTGTGAGGCCCGTATCATGTTCGACGTCAACGCCTCGGCCTTCGTACCGCCGCCGAAGGTCACATCGTCACTGCTTCGGGTCGTGCCACGCGCGGCTCCGCTAGCATGCGACCGCAGGCTGCTCGAGACCGTCACCCAGGCGGCCTTCGGACAGCGGCGCAAGATGCTGCGCCAGAGCCTGCGGGCGCTCGGCACCGACGTCGCCAGCCTTATTGCGGCGGCCGGCCTTAACCCCACGGCCCGCGCCGAGGAGATTTCTGTCGACGGCTTTGTCGCGCTGGCGCGGGCTCTCGCCGCGGCCCGCGTTCATGAGGCATGATCATGATATCGGTGCGTGATGGGGCTGGGAGGCCAACGTTGCCATGACGAATTTGCGTCGCCAGTCGCTGGTATCTTATGGCCAGCCGCTTTGCGAGACGGTGGTGGATTGCCCAGCGCCGCAGGGCACGGAAGTGCTGGTGCGGATTGAGTGCTGCGGCGTTTGCCATTCCGATCTGCATTTGCAGGACGGTTATTTCGAACTCGGCGGTGACAAGCGGCTCGACATCACGAAAGATCGTGCGCTGCCGTTCACGCTTGGACACGAAATCGCGGGTGTCATCGAAGCCGCCGGAGCACAGGCGGAGGGCGTGATCGTTGGCCGCCGCGTCGCGGTCTATCCGTGGATCGGCTGCGGCACCTGCCCGGCCTGCCGTAACGGCGATGAAAACTTGTGTTCTGCGCACCATCATCTCGGCATCGCCGCCGATGGCGGCTTTGCCACGCATGTCGTCGTGCCGCATCCGCGCTATCTGCTCGAATATGAACCGCTGCCGCCGAGTTTTGCCGGCCCGCTGATGTGCTCCGGACTGACCGCCTATGCAGCGCTCAAGCGCCTCACCAGCCGTGCGCAGCAAGGTCCGGTGCTGCTGGTCGGCCTCGGCGGCGTCGGCATGATGGGATTGGCTCTGACGCGCGCGCTATTCCCGGAGCCGGCCATCGTCGCCGACATCGATGCCGCAAAGCGCGCGGCGGCAATGGCCGCTGGCGCGACGGCGGCCTTTGATCCATCCGATCCGCAGGCACGCCGAGCGGTCATGGCGGCGACCGGCGGGGTCGTCGCGGTCTGCGATTTTGTCGGCTCCGAAAAGTCATTGCAATTTTCAACCGGCGTTCTCGCCCGCGGCGGCAAGGTGGTGGTGACGGGGCTCTTGGGCGGCAATTTTTCGATCGCCGCGGCGATGATCGCCATCAAGGCCATGACGATCGAGGGCAGCCTGACCGGCACGCTCGCCGAGGCGCGCGAGCTTCTTGACCTGGCGCGCAGCGCCAAGATTGCACCGATCCCGACGCGAGCGCGCCCGCTCGCCGAAGCGCAAACAGCGCTCGACGATCTGCGCGCGGGACGCGTCGTCGGCCGTACCGTGCTGTCCGCCTTATAGCTTCGCTTGCAGCGCGCGCACGAAATCGGAAAGGCCGATTTGCCGCTCGCGCTTGAGCCGTTCGGCGGCGAGGATGGATCGCACTTCGGCAAAGGCTTCGGCTTTGTCGCGGTTGACGATGACGTAGTCATATTCCGGCCAATGGCTCATCTCGCCGGCGGCTTTGGCCATGCGTGCGCCGATCACGGCCTTGGAGTCCTGCGCACGGTGCCGTAGCCGGCGTCCCAGTTCCCGCACCGTCGGCGGCAGAATGAACACGCTGACAAGATCGTCGCGCGCCTTTTCGCGCAACTGCTGAGTGCCTTGCCAATCGATATCGAATAAAACATCGCGGCCGGACAGTAATGCTTTAACGACCGGCCGGTGCGGCGTGCCGTAACGATGCCCGAATACTTCGGCCCATTCCAAAAGCTCGCCCTTCTTCACCATGGCGTCAAAGCGTACGCGATCGATGAAATGGTAGTCGCGCCCGTCGATTTCGCCCCGCCGCTTCGGCCGCGTGGTCACCGAGACCGACAATTCGACGCTGCGATCGGAATTGAGCAGCAGCCTGGATAACGTGGTCTTGCCGGCGCCGGACGGCGACGACAACACGAACATCACGCCGCGGCGCGCGATTGTCTTCGGATTTTTGCCCCGGCGCGCCATGGTTTATTCCACGTTTTGCACCTGCTCGCGGAATTGCTCAACCGTGGCTTTGAGTTCCAACCCAATATTTGTGAGTTCAACGTCATTGGCCTTGGCGCACAAGGTGTTCGCTTCGCGGTTGAGCTCTTGCGCAAGAAAGTCGAGGCGGCGGCCGATGGGGCCGCCTTGGCCGATGAGATGCTGCGCCTGTGCGATGTGCGCCGCGAGGCGGTCAAGTTCCTCACGCACGTCAGCCTTGGTCGCAATCATGATCGCCTCTTGATGCAGGCGGTCGGGATCGAAGCGATCCGATTGCGCAAGAAGCCCCGCTACCTGCTCGGCGAGCCGCGCCCGTATCGCTTCAGGCCGCCGACCCGGCGCCCGTTCGGCGCGCTCCGCCAGTGCGGCGATTTCACCGAGCCGCTCCGACAAGACGCGACCGAGAGCCGTGCCCTCGTGATGCCGCATCTCGACGAGGGCACCGAGAGCTTGCGCGAAGCCTTCGGTCACCGCCGCCTCGGCGTCGTGGCGCTCGTCCTCGCGCTCCTCGGAATCGCTGACTTCGATCACCCCTTTGAGGGCCAGTAACCCGTCAAGCGAAGGCGGCGACGCTTCGATTTTCGGCGCGATCTGCCGGATCGTCGCCAACACCGCATCGAGGACCGCCGCATTGACGCGCACAACCGGCATGGCGCCACTGCGTTCTACCGTCAGGTTGGCCTGAACCGATCCGCGGGTGAGCGCCGCGGCGGCACGGCTGCGTAGCGGCACCTCGACCGCGTCCCAGCCGGGTGGCAGCCGCAGCCGCACGTCTAATCCCTTGCCATTGACCGATTTGACCTCCCAGGCCCACGCATAGGGACCGCGCACACCATGGCGGCGAGCAAACCCGGTCATGCTCGAAAGCGCCATGTAAAACCTGCCCCAGCAGCTCTTGAAGGAATTTTCGCCGCGAACTTACCGGCGGCCCGTTACGGTCACAAGTACGCCTATGTCGTGTCGATCCGCGCCGCCACAAAATCGGCGGGCGCGATCGAGGCAGCCGCGTCAATCAGTGACTGGCTGGAGCGGCGTGAGGTTTCGTGGTGCCCCGCAATGGCGGCGCCGGCACAGCCGGCGAAATCGGCGCGGCCTGCGCCGGCGACGAGGTCAACTGGGGATCGACGGGCGCTTGCTCCTTCTGGTCGGTTTCCATCGCCCGCAGCCGTACGACATTCTTTTGATGCTGTTCGTATGTCTCGGCAAAAACATGGCCACCGGTCCCGTCCGCCACGAAATACAGTTCACGTGTCCGCGCCGGATTAGCCGCGGCTTCCAGTGACGCGCGGCCCGGATTGGATATTGGTCCCGGCGGCAAGCCGTCGATCTGATAGGTGTTATATGGCGTGGGCTGATCGATCTCGCTCCTCAAGATCGGGCGACCAAGCGTGCCTTTGCCGCCAACCAGCCCATAGATGATGGTCGGATCGGATTGCAGCCTCATCTTCTGCTTTAACCGGTTGACGAAGACCGCGGCCACGCGGGTCCGCTCCTCCGGTTTGCCGGTTTCCTTTTCGACCAAGGAGGCAAGCGTCACAAGCTGTTCGGGTGTTTTGAGCGGCAGATCGGGAGATCGGTGGTCCCATATTTCGCGGACCAGGCGTTGCTGGGCCTGCTCCATGCGGGCGATCATCTGTTCGCGGGTGACGCCACGCGTGAAATTGTAGGTATCGGGCAGGAGCGTGCCCTCGCGGGGAGTTTCCTTGATGCTGCCGGTCAGCACGCTATCGTCCGAGAGTCGGGACATGATTTGTTCGGAGGTCAGCCCTTCCGGGATGCTGATTTGGTGCGGCACGACCTTGCCTTCGACCATGGTCGCGACCACATCGCGCAAGCTCGAATGCGCCTTAAACTCATATTCGCCGGCTTTCAGATCCTCGCGCGCCTTGAGCACGAGGACGCTACCGATGAATACCCAGGGCTGATCGATCACGCCTTGGTTGGTCAGGACGTCGGCGATATCGCGCATCCCGGAACCGTGCGGGATAATGACAACGCGATCCTGCGGCAATGGCCCGGGCTGCTCGAAGCGCTGTTTGCCGATAAATAAAACGACGCCGGCGACGATCGCCAACAGCACGAAGATACTGATGATGGCATTGCCGATGACGACAAGCGGATGGCGCGCGCTGGTCGAGCGGCGCGTCGGCAAGTCGACCGTGTCCGGCTCCAGCGCCGTCCGGGGGCTGCGCGGATTGATGGGTTTTGCATCGGCCCGCTGCGACGCATTGGTGCGATTCGAAGGCTGGGCGACCGGCTTGGCGACTGGCTTGGTTATTGAAGTGGATTGAGACGCCGCCACGGCGCGAGTCGGCGTTGGCCGCGCCGCCGCAGCCGCAGCCGCTCTCTCGCCGCCGTCGGACGGTGGATTGGTGCCCGTCACCGCCAATTATCCGCCGTTACAAATTTCATGATCAGCTTTGCTTCATGATCAACTTTGATGAAAGCCCGATACCAGGGAAAGCAATGCTGGCAGATTCCGCTTGGTCTGCCCATAGCGACACCATGAGCAGGCTCGTCAGTGGATCGCAGGCGAGTGCGGAGCAAATATGGCGGAGTGGGGATTGAACGCACTATGACGCCAAACGCCTGAAGACGAGTGAGGCGTTGGTGCCGCCAAAACCGAATGAATTCGACAGTGCTATATCGATCGGACGCTTTTGCGCCGCGTGCGGCACGAGGTCGATGGCGGTCGCGACCGAGGGATTGTCCAGGTTGATGGTGGGGGGCACCACCCCGTCGCGCATTGCCAGCAGGCAGAAAATAGCCTCGACCGCGCCGGCGGCGCCGAGCAGATGGCCGATCGAGGACTTGGTCGACGACATTGCGATACGGCCGGCGGCATTGCCAACCAGCCGCTCAACGGCATGCAGCTCGATCTCGTCGCCGAGCGGGGTCGAGGTGCCGTGGGCGTTGATGTAGTCGATGTCGTCCGCTGCAATGCCGGCGCGGCGGATCGCGGCGTTCATGCATCGCAGCGCGCCATCGCCGTCCGCGGCCGGCGCCGTGATGTGATAGGCATCGCCGGATAGTCCGTAGCCGACGAGTTCGGCGTAAATTCGCGCACCGCGGCGCATGGCGTGATCGTACTCTTCGAGCACCACGGCGCCCGCCCCTTCGCCCATGACAAATCCATCGCGATCGCGGTCATAGGGCCGTGAAGCGCGTTCCGGCGTGTCGTTGAATCCAGTCGACAGCGCCCGGCACGCGGCAAAGCCGGCGAGCGATATGCGGTTGACGGGCGATTCCGTTCCGCCGGCCACCATGACATCGGCGTCGCCGAGCGCGATCAGTCTGCCGGCGTCGCCGATGGCGTGGGACCCGGTAGAACAGGCGGTGACGACGGCGTGATTGGGTCCCTTGAGCGAATGCGTGATCGATACATAACCCGACGCCAGGTTGATGAGTCGACCCGGGATAAAGAACGGCGACACCCGGCGCGGTCCGCGGTCGCGCAACACCAGCGCCGTCTCCGCGATGCCCTCGACGCCGCCGATACCGGAACCGAGCAGAACTCCGGTTGTGATTTGGTCGTCATAGTCACGAGGATGCCAATCGGCGTCGTCGAGAGCCTGGGTCGCCGCGCCCATCGCAAAGATGATGAAGTCGTCGACTTTGCGTTGCTCCTTGGGCTCCATCCAATCGTCGGCGTTGAATGTGCCGCCCGAACCGTCGCCACGCGGAACTTGGCCGGCGATTTTGCAGGCGATATCCGAGACATCGAATTTTTCGATGCGCTTGATCCCGCTTTTGCCGGCGATCAAGCGCTGCCACGTCAGTTCGACGCCGCAAGCGAGTGGCGTCACCATGCCCAGACCTGTGACGACGACCCGTCTCATCAACGGCGCTCCCGGCCGACACTGTACCCAGGTACGATGCCGAGGTTAGCGATGCGAAATCCGCCCGCGCATCGGCGGCTCCCGCCGCATTCGCCCAGACGTGGCGCGATGCGGACCTGACCCTGTCGCGCGAAATTCATGCAGTGAACGACGGCAGCGCCGCCGGTCAGCTCTTCGCATTCTTTTCGAGAAATTTGATGGCGTCACCCACCGTCAGAATCGTTTCGGCCGCATCATCGGGAATTTCGCAACCAAATTCCTCTTCGAAGGCCATGACGAGCTCGACGGTATCGAGGCTATCGGCGCCGAGGTCGTCAATGAAGCTGGCGTTTTCGACCACCTTGTCGGGTTCGACGCCCAGATGATCCACGACGATCTTCTTAACCCGCTCGCCAATATCACTCATCGTTTCCAACCTCTTCTCTCAACGCGACCCGACAATAACGTCTCGGTCCGTCCAAGTCTTCGCAGTTCCAAATCTTGGTGATACCCAAGGGTTCAGGTCTTGGTGACGGCCGCGGGCTGTGACCGAATAGAGGCGGGTGGCCTCACCCACGCACTCTCCGGCTTAAAACGGCGACCCCCAACCCAACTCACGGTCCGGTTACCACACTTCCTTAGCGTTGACCAGCGCGCCTGTGGACCCTGCACACAGCCT
>Ga0181525_10004021_pt1 | contig 11435 bp, 8 predicted proteins | sample PEATcosm2014_Bin_48_FD_121100 | JGI IMG/M metagenome (GOLD analysis project Ga0181525, IMG submission 121100) | Peatland microbial communities from MTU Mesocosm Facility, Houghton, MI, USA - PEATcosm2014_Bin06_10_metaG | ecosystem: Environmental > Terrestrial > Soil > Wetlands > Peat | place... | reverse complement strand
TGCGGCGAACGCTGATGATCACGGAGTCGGAGCCCGTTCTCGACGCGCAGTTGTTTTCGGTTGGGACCTTGCAGCGGCTGGTGGTGCTGGAGCCGGACCGTATCGTGACCTATATAAGGAGTGCGGCGGTGCTGGGCTCGGGGATGGCGAGCGGAAGCTGGGTGGTGGATCAGCGATTCGCGATCAGCGCCGGACGGCCGCTTCCGCGCGACGTGCGGGGAGAGCTGGTGGCGGCGCAGGATCATTTGTTCGATGCGTATTTGCCGGGGGTAATGTGCAGCGGGACGAACACGGGCGCGCAGGTTGGGGTAGCTTGCGCGGATAGCGATGATCCTTGGCCATTGACGGCGCCTGTTGCTGGAGCGATTGGGCAGCGGGCGTTCTACAACGCTTTGCGGGATTTCTTTACCGGCGTGCTGGCTCCGGGGTTTGGGATGGAGTTGCCTCCGTTTTATGGGGCGTCCGGGATTCCGCGTCCGACGGGAACGGGGCTGCTGCTGAACATGGTTGACGGGCGGGTGATGCTGATCGAGAACAATGTGCTGAAGCCAGTGGCGGGCGCGAATGACTGGGGCAGCGACTTTGCGGTGATCCGGTCGGAGTGCGGGACGGGGGTGCAGGTGCTGGTGTCGGGTTCGGGCTCCGCCGCCAGTGGGGACAGTCTGCGCGCCTATGAACTTGTCGGACGCGAGGCGATTGCGGTGAGTGCCTCGCTGCCGGTCGAGGGAGCGGTGGTGGCGATTCATGCGGGGCAGGACGGGAGAGGCGCGACGGTGGTTGTCCGACGCGATGCGCCGTTGCGTTACGAGGTGTGGGATGCATCGGCGCTTTGTAATTAGCGCGCTGTGCGTTTGTCTGACATTGTCTGCCGCGGCGCGGACGCGTCCGCATTACGGCGGTACGTTGCGTGTCGAGACAGCGGGCGACCCGTGGCAGATGCCCGACGGGATTGCGCGGCGGCTGGTGCTGGACACGCTGACGACTGCGTCCGACATGGGCGGCGCGCAACCCGCGCTGGCGGTGCGATGGGAGTCGCAGAACGCCGGACATCGGTGGGAGTTCTGGATCCGGCCGGGAGTGCATTTTCAGGATGGAGAAGCGCTCACGTCGGACACGGTGGCGGCGGCGCTGACGGATGTCTGCTCGCGTCAGACAGGGGTGGGGGCAGGAGCCGGGGCAGCATCGGGCGCGTGTCCGTGGCGGACGGTGCGGGGCGTTGGAGCGTCGGTGGTGTTTATCAGCGACTCGCCGGTTCCGGATTTGCCGGAGTTGCTGGCGCAGACGGAGTTCGCCGTCGCCCGGCAGGATGCTTCGGGCGCGGTCATCGGCACGGGACCGTTTCGGGTCACGGGATTTGCCAACGGTGCGCTGACGCTGGTGGCCAATGACGATTGCTGGTCGGGGAGGCCATTTGCGGATGCGGTGGAGTTGCGGACGCGGCGGGCGGTGCGAGACCAGTGGCTGGACCTGAGCGTGGGCAAGGCCGATATTGTGGAGGTTCCTCCGGAGTTGCTGCGGCAGGCAGAGCAGCAGCACATGAACGTGCTGGTGTCGCGGCCGGTGGATTTGCTGGCGCTGACGATTGCGCCGGAGGGATGGTTTGCGAGCCGGGAGATGCGGCAGGCGGCGGCGCTGGCTGTCGATCGCACGGCGCTGTACAACGTGATTTTTCAGAAGCAGGGCGAGGTGACGGCGAGCCTGCTGCCGGAGTCGCTGAGCGGGTATGCGTTTTTGTTCGCGTCAGACAGGGATCTGGACAGGGCGCGCGCGCTGCGCGGCGGGGCGACGACGGCGGCCATGATGCTGGGCGTGGACGACAACAGCTCGACGATGCAGTTGGCGGCGGAGCGGCTGGCGCTCAACCTGCATGAGGCGGGCTTCAGTGTGCAGGTGTTGGCGGCTGGTTCGCGTCAGACATCTGCGCTCGCGCTGCGGCGGGTCCATCTGGAGGCAGCCGGCGCGCAGGCGGCGCTGGACGAGATGCTCAGCCGGTTCGGGCAGAATGGAGCAGGATCTATGACAGGGACGGGCACAGATGCGGCGGCGCTGTGGCAACAGGAGCGCGGAGTGCTGGAGAACGAGACCATTGTGCCGCTGCTGTGGCTGCCACGGGCGTGGGCCGTGGGCGAGCGGGTGCGCGATCCGCGCCTTTTGTCTGACGGGGCGCCGGATTTGTCTGACGCGTCGCTCGAGGGCGCAAAGTGACGCTGCGGCAAAAGATGCTGCTGATGCTCGCGCTCACCGTGATGGGCGTGGTGGCAGCGGTGGGGTGGACGGGGTCGGTGCGGGTGCGCCATGTTTTTGAGGACATCGACCGGCAGCAGACGGAGATGCTGGTGGGCCAGTTCCAGCGGGAATTCAACCAGCGTGGCGCCGATACGGCAGAGGCTGTTCATCGCATGGCAGACAGCGACGTGCTGAAGCGGATCGCATTCGATCTGAACAACGGCGGCGACAGCGCGCCCTATCTCACGGTGGCGCTGCCTCTGGCGCAGGAATACAGGCTTGAGTATCTGGAGCTGGTGGCGCACGACGGCAGCATCATTTCGTCGCTGCAGTGGACGGCGCGGTTTGGATACAAGGAGCCGGCGATTGGAGCGACCGGCAAGCCCGCGTTTCTGAAGCAGGAAGATCTGCCGGACGGAACGTCGGAGATTGGAGTGTTCGCGACGCGGACGGTGACCGGATCCGATCCAGCGTTGTATGTGGTCGGTGGCAGACAACTGGACGCGGGCTTTCTGCAGGATTTTCCGGTGCCGGCGGGAACGCAGGTGCTGATTTACAGGAATGTTTCGGGGCCGTTTGACACGCACAACTTTGCGGCTTCGGCGGACGCGCTGAGCGCAGCGGCGCATTATCAGGCGCTGGTGGACGATGCGCGGGCGAACGGGCAGAACGCGGAAGGCGTGGTGTACGTGACGGGCCGGCGCGAGGACAGCATGAGCGTGACGGCGATTCCGCTGAAGGCAGCGGATGGGAATGTGCTGGCTGTGCTGGTGGTGGCGAATTCGCGACGCAACATGGTGGAGGTGCAACGCCATTTTCGCGACATTGCTTACGGCATTGCGGGTCTGGGGATTATTTTTGCCGTGCTGGCGAGCTTATGGATCGCGGCGAGGATTTCGCGTCCGATTGAGGAACTGGCGCGGGCGGCGGGCCAGGTGGCGGCGGGCGACTGGGAGACGCGCGTCGATATTCGATCGCTCGACGAAGTGGGCGCGCTGGCGCGAAGCTTCAACAATATGACACGGCAGCTTTCCGAACAGCGCGACCGGCTGGTGCAGACCGAGCGCGTGGCGGCATGGCGCGAACTGGCACGGCGGCTGGCGCACGAACTGAAAAATCCGCTGACGCCGCTGCAGATCACCGTGGAGAACATGGTGCGCGCGAAGAAGCTGCCGAAGAAGCAGTTCGATGAGGTGTTCAAGGAGAGTGCGGCGACGCTGACTGAGGAGATTGAAAACCTGAAGACGATTGTCGGACGGTTCAGCGATTTCTCGAAGCTGCCCAAGCCGCAGGTGGTGGAGATGGACGCGCGCGAGGCGGTGCGGAGGGTGGTGAAGCTGTATGGACCGGCGCTGGAAGAGAAGCACATCGAGCTGGGAACGTCGATCAGCGCGGAGCCGTTGATGATTCTTGGCGACTCGGAGTTGCTGCATCGCGCGCTGTCGAACCTGGTGCTGAACGCGATGGACGCGATGCCGGAGGGCGGGGTGCTGACGGTGTCGGCGGTGCGAGCGAAAGAAGTGGCGCGGATTTCCGTGTCCGACACCGGCGCCGGTTTGACACCGGAGGAGTGTGAGCGGCTGTTCACTCCTTATTACACGACCAAGCAGCACGGGACGGGACTGGGGCTGGCCATCGTGCAGTCGGTGGTCGCCGATCATAACGGGACGATCGCGGTGGAGAGTGTTGAAGGCGGCGGAGCGCGGTTCGTGATTGGATTGCCGCTGGTGGGGAATGCGCACGCATGAGCAAAGCCGACATTCTGATCGTGGACGATGAGGCGAACACGCTGGCGTCGCTGGCGCGGGCGTTTCGGCTGGCGGGGCATGAGGCAACGGTGTGCGACAACGCGGCGAAGGCGCTGGAGCTGGCGAGGTCGCGGCCGTTCGATTTGATTTTGTCCGACGTGGTGATGCCGGGGCGTGACGGTTTGGCGCTGCTCGAGGATCTGAAGTCGAGCGGCGTGGCGGCGCCGGTGGTGATGATGTCCGGGCAGGCGCACATCGAAATGGCCGTGAAGGCGACGCGACTGGGCGCGATGGATTTTCTGGAGAAGCCGCTGTCGACGGACAAGCTGCTGCTGACCGTGGACAACGCGCTGAAGCTGAAGCGGCTCGAAAGGGAGAACCTGGAGCTGCGGCGGCGCGTGGGCCGGCATGAACTGGTGTGGAGCGGCGATGCGATGCGGCGGGTGATGGCGCAGATCGATCGCGTGGCGGCCAGCGAGTCGCGGGTGTGCATTTACGGCGAAACGGGCACGGGCAAGGAGCTGGTGGCGCACACGCTGCATGAGAAGAGTGCGCGGGCGGCGGGGCCGTTTGTGACGCTGAACTGCGCGGCGATTCCGGCGGAGCTGATCGAGAGCGAACTATTTGGGCACGAGAAGGGGGCGTTCACGGGCGCGGCGCAGCGGCACATCGGGAAATTCGAGCAGGCACATCACGGGACGCTGTTTCTCGACGAGATTGGCGACATGCCGCTGGCGATGCAGACGCGGCTGCTGCGCGTGCTGGAGGAATCGGAAGTGGAGCGCATCGGGGGCGATAAGCCCGTTGCTGTGGATGTGCGGGCGGTGGTGGCGACGCACCGGAATCTTGAAGAGATGGTGGAGGCGGGGAGTTTTCGGCGGGATTTGTATCATCGCGTTGTGGTTTTTCCCATCATGTTGCCGCCGCTGCGTTCGCGGAGGGAAGACATCCCCACGCTGGTGGAGCATTTTGCGCGGCAGGTGTCGACGCAAAATGGCTGGAAACCGGTGCCGTTTGCGGCGGAGGCGGTGGAGGCGCTGCGGGATTATCCGTGGCCGGGAAATATTCGCGAGCTGCGCAATGCTGTGGAGCGCTTGTTGCTGTTGGCGGGGGAGACGGTGGATGGGGCGACCGTTGAGTTGGCGCTGCCGCGTCGGGCTGCCGGGTCGGCTGGTGGTGTGAGCGTGGGCGCGGGAGCGGTGGGCAGTGGTCCTCTTGCGCAGCGGGTGGCGGAGTTCGAGCGGGCGACGCTGCTGGCGGAGTTAGAGCGTAGTGGTGGCCACGTCACGAATGCGGCGAAGGCGTTGGGTCTGGAGCGGAGCCACTTCTATAAGAAGTGCCAGCAGTTGGGGATCGATCTAAAGGCGGAACGAGCGTAGGCGGAACATAGCTGGCGCACTTCGGTCATCTGTTGCACAAGAGCTACCAAACTTAGTCTGAAACTACCTTCTTTCAGAGTGCGAAAGCGACTGCGCTGAAATTGGCTCAGAAGATCGGGCCGACGGCTCGCAAGTCGCGATCAACGACCTGCGGATCGCGCCCCCAACACACCAAGAGCGGGCGTGTTGGGGGCCCCGCCGCCGTTACCAATGAAAGGAGGTGAGGCCCTTTGGACGGTAAAACGTCATGGACCCGTATTGCCATTACGTGGGGGACGCCAGGGCGCAGCGAATCGCCCGCGAGAGGAACGTCTGCGTGTCCCGGACGATCCGCTGTGCTCGCTCGCCGGCTTGTCCCACGCGCCATGCGGAGACTTTTCACAAACATTCACGTTCCTTCAGTCTGCGCCTGCTATATAGCCAATCAGGTAAGATTCCCCTTACGGCACAATGCGGTCGGCATGATGCGGAAAGAACCACAGCGCGCGCAGAGCCTCTTTCTCAGCCGCGACGAATCCTGGCTGGGCTTTAACCGGCGCGTGCTGGAAGAGGCCGAGGACGCCTCCAACCCGCTGCTGGAGCGGGTGAAATTCCTCGCCATCACGGCCAGCAATCTTGACGAGTTCTTCGAGATTCGCATCGCCGGCGTGCTGCAGCGCATTGAAGACGGCTATAACGAGGTCATGCCCGACGGTGCAACGCTGCGCGAGTCGCTCGCCGCTATTAAGAATGAGACGCAGCGGTTTGTAGCAGATCAGTATCGCTGCTGGAACAAGGAACTGCTGCCGGCGATGCGTGCGGAGGGGATTCGCGTTCTGGCCTGGGAGGAGATGGATGAGGAGGCGCGCCGCTTCGCCACTGAGTACTACCAGCGCGAAGTGGATCCGCTACTAACGCCGATCACCATCGATCCGGCGCATCCATTTCCACGCGTGCTGAACAAGGCCATGTGCCTGGCGTTGCTGCTGCGCCGTAAACGCCGTGGGACTGCGGGACCGGTGCTGGGCGTACTCACGGTTCCGCGCGCTCTGCCGCGCTTCGTGCGCATTCCTTCGGCGAAGGGCTCGGAGGACTTCATCTTTCTCGCCGATCTGATCGAGCGCAACGCGAGCGGCATGTATCGCGGATACGAGATTCTCTCCCGGGCCGCGTTCCGCGTCACACGCAACAGCAATCTTTACTTCCAGGAAGAGGAATCGCGCTCGCTGCTGGAGACGGTGCGCGCCGAGCTGCACAATCGGCGCAAGGGTGACGCGGTCCGCCTTGAAATTGACAGCCAGGCGGATCCGGAGATCGTCGACAGGCTACGCACCAACTTTGAGCTCGATGAATCGCTGGTGTACCGCAGCGACGGCCCGGTGAATCTATCGCGCACCATGACCCTTTACGGCTCATCGTCGCGGGCCGATTTGAAATTCAAGCCCTTCGTCCCGCACGAACTGCGGTTGAACCGCAAATCCGTCGACTTGTTCGACGAGATCCGCCACCGCGACATACTTCTCCACCATCCTTACGATTCGTACGATGGCGTGGTCGGTTTCATTGAGGCCGGGGCGCGGGACCCCAACGTGGTTTCGATGAAGCAGACGTTGTACCGCACCAGTGCCGATTCGCCGATTTTTCAGGCGCTCACGGACGCGGCGCAGACCAAGGAAGTGACGGCGGTGGTCGAGCTGACGGCACGCTTCGACGAAGCCTCGAATATCCGTTGGGCGCGCGATCTGGAAGATGCGGGCGTCCAGGTTTTCCACGGCATCGTTGGGCTCAAGACGCATTGCAAGCTGTCGCTGCAGGTGCGGCGGGACCCCGATGGGGTAGTGCGCCGTTATGCGCATCTGGGCACGGGCAACTACAACCCGGACACCGCGCGCTTCTACACCGACCTGAGTTTGCTGACAGCGGATCCGGAAATCACCAGCGCGGTGCACAGCGTCTTCAATTACCTCACGGCTCACTCGGAGTCCGACGATTATCGCCCGCTGCTGGTTGCGCCGCTGACTTTGGCGGAGAGCTTCATCCGGCTGATTCATCGCGAAGCCGAGCACGCGGCGGCCGGCAAGCCGGCGCGCATTATCGCGAAAATGAATTCGCTGCTCGAGCAGAGCATCGTCGAGGCCCTCTACGCGGCGGCTCACGCAGGGGTGGAAATCGACCTGATTGTGCGCGGCATCTGCTCGCTGCGTCCTGGCCTGAAGAACCTGAGCGAGCGCATCCGCGTGCGGTCCATCGTGGGCCGCTTCCTTGAGCACAGCCGCCTCTATTATTTCCTGAACAGCGGGGACGAGGAATACTACTGCGGCAGCGCCGACTGGATGCCGCGCAACCTGTTTGAACGCTGTGAAGTGATCTATCCCATTCGCGACGCGCAGATCAAGAACCGGGTGCGGGATGAGATTCTTGCCGGATATCTCGCGGACAATGTGAAAGCACGGCAGCTGAAGGCTGACGGGTCCTATATTCGTTTGCATGAAGCGGGCGGGCCTCGGTTCAGCGTGCAGGATTTCTTCATCGACGTCGCGGAGGGCAAGGCGGATATCGCCGACATTCCGAAGGCTCAGGCTGAACCCGAACCGAAGCAGCGCGCCAGCCGTCCGCCGAAGAAACGGGCAGGCGCGGCAACGGCTGCAGACTAGGGTTGCAACCATGTACGGACTGATCGCAAAGATGACGATGCTGCCGGGGAAGCGCGAGGAGGTTATCGTGCTGCTGGCGGAGAGCTCGGCGAATATGCCAGGGTGCTTCAGCTACGTCATCGCGAAGGACGCGGCGGACGAAGATATCCTGTGGGTCACTGAGGTTTGGGAGAGCAAGGCCAGCCACGATGCGTCACTCGCGCTGCGCGCCGTGCAGGCCGCGATCCCTAAGGTGAAGGCGCTGGTTGCGAAGTTCGAGCGGGTCGCCGAGACCGAGCCGGTGGCCGGCCTGCCATTTGAGCCTTGACAGATGGCCGCTTCGCCTACAGACTGAAACCCATCCGGCTCCTCGTCGCGCCGTCCGGCGCACTTTTCTGTGACCAATTCAGGAGGATACCTCGCGTTGGCATCCGAGGCAGTGAACGTGTATGTGGCCGAGCTGGAGAAGCCCGCCAGCTACGGACTGCGGCGCGGCGTGCTTTCGCCGGCAGAAACCCTGGCACAGTCGGTTTCCGCGATCGCGCCGACGACGACGCCCGCGATGACGATTCCGCTGGTCTTCGCGATGGCGGGCAACGGCACGTGGCTGGTCTACGTGCTTGCCACCGCGGGCATGACCCTGATTGGCGTTCTCATCGGCTGCTTCGCGCGGCGCTCCGCTTCGCCAGGGTCGCTGTACAAATACGTCACTGAATCGCTGCCGGACTGGGCTTCCGGGCTTGCAGGGTGGGCGTTGCTGCTGGCCTACGTTGCTACGGCCGTTTCGGTGACGGGCGGATTCGTGCAGTACGCCAATGTTCTGTTGTCCGCCGGAGTCGGAAGGACCGCGCCCGCTGCGATCCTCGCAACCGTTGCGATTTTCGCCGCCGCGGTGATGGCGTATCGCGACATTCGCCTCTCGGCGCGTTCGATGCTCTGGCTGGAGGCCGCGTCGGTAGGATGCATCCTCGCCATCGTGATTCTGGTGCTGGTGCGCAACGGTCTGCGTGTGGATACGGCGCAGTTTCGTTTGCGCGGCGCCAGCGTGTCGGGCATGCGCCTTGGCATGGTGCTGGCGCTTTTCAGTTTTGTCGGGTTCGAGAGTGCGACGGCCCTCGGGGAGGAGGCGCGCAATCCGCTGAAGACCATTCCGCGCGCAGTTTTGCAGAGCGCTATTGGCCTGGGGTTTCTTTTTGTGGTTTGCGCTTATACGGAGGTTCTCGGCTTTCGCGGCGCGCACGAGACGCTGGACCAGAGCGCGGCGCCTTTTCATACTCTGGCGCATCAGGTGGGCGTCAGCGGGCTTGGCATAGCAGTCGATGTCGGTGCGATGCTGAGCATGTTCGCCTGTGTTCTGGCCTGCACCACCGCGGCTGCCCGCGTGCTGCTCACCATGTCGCACCATGGGCTGACGCACGTGCACCTCACCCGCACGCATCACCGCAATGAGACGCCACACATCGCGGTTCTTGTCACCGGCATTGTTACATTTGTTCTTACCGTCGCGCTTGCGCTGCGCGGCGTGTCGGGTTCGGACATCTATGGATGGATGGGTTCGCTGGCGACGTATGGATTTTTGACAGCCTATGCTTTGGTCTGTCTCGCAGTGCCGAGCTATTTGCGCCGCGAGCGCGCTCTGACGCCGCTGTGGGTGGTTCTTTCGGGAGCCGGATTCATCGCGATGTTGCTTGCGATCGCCGGCTCGGTCTATCCCGTACCGCAGGGGGCTTATCGCTGGCTGCCGTACATCTATCTCACGTACCTGACCGCTGGCTGGGTGTGGACTGTGGCGAAGAAACGGGGGCCGGTGGCGGTGGCTTGAGGCGCGCAGTTACCGAGCACAAATGGAGACTCTGCAACATACCCGTCTGGTGCGTTTCAGTCGTAGGGGTCCATATACAGTCTCGAGTCGTAGTGCACGATCCCGAGTTTGAGGCGATTGAGCCACCCCTGTCGCCCGAGCACATTGCGGCGGAATTGCGCGTCGTCAGCAAAATAGACCAGTGAATCCAGGGAATGGCCGAGAGTGCTGAGGCACAGGTTGTGGCCGTAAGCCACCAACGTTCCTCCACTCGCGGTTGAAAATCGCCTGGGGATTCCGGATCGAGTTTCCAGACCCAGAGCTTCGCCGTACTCCTTCTGGAAGATGCAGTCGGCGGCTCCCGTATCGACGTAGGCATACAGCCGTATTGAGCGATCCGTCGCCAGTTGAACCGGGACCAGGATTCCTCCCTGCAGGGGATCGTGGTACGCATATTCGGTTTGGAACGACAGAACAGGCAACGTCACCACCCTGCAAAGGGGAGGGTCTCGTCCTCAACGCGGACAACCAGAGGAGGCGGGAAGACGTTACGCACCCTGGAGAAAACCTCCTGGGCATCCTGCCCGGCTGCGAGTAAACGATCTCCCTGGAGAGCCACCCACTGTCCGGCAAAATCTTCGCGATGGGACGCCAGCCATTCGAGTTCCTTCGATGACTGGGTGTCCTCGCCAGTACTTCCATGCAGTCGAGCAACTGATTTAACCGACTGATCCGCATAGCGAGTTTCGAATCCAAGCTCCTGAAGCTTCGCAACCGCCTGGTGAGAATTGGTTGGATCGTTGGGGGCAACGCCGGCCGCGTGAAGCAGGAGGGGGCGCGCCGGAAACTCTTTTCCATTGACGATGACAATCCACTTCTGTGTCTTTCTGGAAGGGCGGAAGCTCTCGGCGGCGCGAAGAACGTCCTGCTTGGCCAAACCCCATACCTGGCGACTGGGCATACGATTACCCCTATCATATTCAACATCAACTTATTATTATTGTAAAGTATCAATAAATGTCACATTTCAGGGAAGATGCCCTCACTTCCTCTTCCATCGCGTACCCTCTTTTGAATCTTCGAGCAAAATTCCCATGCCTGCCAGCTGATTGCGAAGCGCGTCCGCTCGCTTGAAGTCGCGCCGTCGCTTGGCCTGATCCCGCTCGTCGACCAACGCCTGAATCTGCGTGTCCGTTACGCCCCGCGTCGCCAGAACTTCGGGCGTAGCCTGGTCGAGCTTGCCTTCGCGCTCGGCCCAATCCAGCGTGAAACGCGTCCACTCGGCGTCATGATCGTCGAGCACGGCGAAAACGCGATCGAACTGCGCCAGCGCATCGAGAACCTCGGCCCGATCGCTCGCGAAAAACTTTCCGGCGTCGGCCTGCGCGTTCACGAACCGCACCATATCGAAGATCGCCGCCAGCGCCCTCGCCGTGTTCAGATCGTCCGCGAGCGCTGCGAGAAACGTTGCCTTCGCCTCGCGCGCGGCATTCTGAATCTCGCTCGCGGCATTCGCTGCGCTGGGCTGCGCCGGCCACTTCGTTCCCGTAATGCGATCCCGAAATGTCCGCAGCCGTTCCACGGCGATCGTCTCGGCCGCCAACCCCTCGAAGGTGAAGTTGAGCTGCTGCCGGTAGGGCGCGGAAATCAGCAGCATCCGGATCGCCGA
>Ga0181525_10004018_pt1 | contig 11439 bp, 8 predicted proteins | sample PEATcosm2014_Bin_48_FD_121100 | JGI IMG/M metagenome (GOLD analysis project Ga0181525, IMG submission 121100) | Peatland microbial communities from MTU Mesocosm Facility, Houghton, MI, USA - PEATcosm2014_Bin06_10_metaG | ecosystem: Environmental > Terrestrial > Soil > Wetlands > Peat | place... | reverse complement strand
TACAGATCGTTTGAAAAAGACAATACGTGATGCTGATATTGCTGCGCTTTATGGAAAGGACAAGTTTGTGGTGATGCTGCCCAATATGATTAGACCAGAAGTCATCGTCCACGCTGTTGAACGAATCATTAGTGAAGTCAGTCAGCCGATTAAGGTAGAAGGCAAGATTATCCAGGTTCATACCTATACGGGTATCGCCATTTATCCGTTTGATGGTGAAGAACGAGAGGTGTTACTCGAGCATGCAACACTTGCCATGACCAAGGCCAAGACCAGAGGAAAAAATGTATTTAACTTTTATCAGGAAGAAACACATGCGCTTGGGCAGCGTGAATTAAATCTGAAATCCGTCATCAAGGGTGATGACTTTTTAAATAATGTTTCACTTGAGTACACACCGTATTACGACACTATGCACAATGAAGTTGCCTGCATAAAAGTTTCTGCTTCATTTAAACATCCTGAACTGGGAGAAATACCTTTTGATGATATTGTGAGAGTCGCACATTATTCTTCAAGAATGGTTGATTTCTACAAATGGATGATAAAGACAACATTTTTAAAATTTGAAAATGCTGTCTTGATGGCATCGAGACCCAAGCGTTTTATTTTTACCTTTAACCTTAAACAATTTGAAGCTAAAAATTTTCTGGGACATATCATTCCACTCATCAAGCGATTATCGACTGAGGAAAATGAAATCATCATGGAGATTACGGATAATGACATTGCAGTGTCCAATCTCGAAGTGTTTCAGAACTCCATAGTAAAACTGAATGAATCCCAGATACCGCTTGCGATTGGAATACTTGTACTAGGCCATTTTTCCATTAACAAATTGAATCATGTTCATTTCACTTATTTAAAGATTGATGAAAAACTGGTGAAAGACATTGGTAAGCGTACAGAAAGCATCGCTATTCTTGAAAAAATCATGCTGCTTGCAAATAGCATGAATATCAAAACACTGACTGCGGGTGTAGATCAGGAAGATCAAAAGAAAATTCTCGAAGATATGGGTTGCGTGACTATGCAAGGCAGTCTCTTTGATAAAAGAAAATCGGATGAGGGATTTTTTATTGAGTAGCGCACAGTTAAAATCCTGATTGCTTCACCAAAAGACTCTTTACCCAATACACCATTCTTTCCACATACGAAGTAGACTCTACTTCCATCACCACGGTGCCGCGTTCAACATTATGCAATTTAACCGCTTCCTCGGGATGAAAAGTGACTTGATATACCGATTTTACTGGCACAAACGATCCATCTTCTGCTGTGTAAGTTGCAATGCCTCCGCCCATTTCACTCGCGTTATAGCACGGCGTATCCACTACAATATCCTGCGTCTTGAATTGTTTGAGTGTCTTTGAATACGCGCAATTAAGTTGATTGGTATTGAGTGTATCAATGGACTGAAGTACGACAGCTACCTTGTTTTCGCTAAATTGTGCGGGGTAGAAATCTCCTTTTAATCCAGTCTTGATCCGGTGAATATCATCCACATCAACATAAGCTTCAATGATTACTTTGGAGGTATCAATCACATCGCCTATCCACTCATCCTTCATGACAAAATCCCCAGGATCAAGATCCGGTGATATTTCGTATACAACACCATTAAACGGTGCACGAATGGTAAGTTTTTCATACAAGGAATAAAGCTTGCTGTATTCAGCCTGGGATTTATTAATGTCTGACAAAATAATATTTTTTTGATTGATGTCGTTTAAACTGATTTTTGCCGTGCGTAATTCCGCAAGTTTTTTCCGATAATTCAGCATGGCAATCGTAAGCGAGTTTTCAAGATCAACGGATTTCAAGGTAATGAGCACCTGACCTTTTTTGACGTGCGTGCCAGGTGTTGGAAGGGAGCTTGCTATCATGCCTTCTGCTTCTGCAACCAGAAATTCATGGTAATAACTCATGGTGGCGGGAATGGTAATGGTGTTTTGAACAGGAAGAAAGAGCAGAAGAACGAGAAAGCTCGCACAGCTTGCGGTAATGATGGTTCGCGTATTCCAGGAAAATCTGTCTTTCAGTGCATGCCAGGTTTGCAGCTCGTGAATGAAAGGTCCCAGTACGAAATAATACATTTCAATCATGAATAGAATGATGCCGACGATTTTGATAAAGAAGTGATAGACCATCACAGCAATACCAAGATACAAAGACAATCTGTATATCCAGGTGAAAATAGAATACGCAATGAGAAAATGTTTCATGCGCGGTGCATAAACTTCCGGCGGCGGATCAGGCCAATTGAATAACCAGCGTCTCATCTGCCAGCGTGTCAAGGCAAAGGCACGCGGCTGAAGATTGGGCATTTTCAGAAAATCAGCCAGCACATAATAACCATCAAATCGCATGAAAGGGCTGACATTCACCAAGAGACTTGCCATCCAGTTCACGGTGATAATCATGTAACAAACAGATTTGATCGTGATGCTATCAACGTTGCACCAGATGAGAGCGGCGATGATGGTGACATAGGTTTCTGTCCAGATGCCGGCAAGTGCAATCTTCATGCGCTGTCTGCTATTTAGCACCCAGCTTAAGGTCGTGTCAGTGTATAAGACGGGCCAGAATACAAGAAAAGCAACACCTAGTGATTGCACGGGAATGCCGTAGCGTCTGCACATATAGGCATGGCCCATTTCATGGCAGAATTTACAAAGTGAAAATCCAATAAAATAAAAAATAATGCCGTTTAAATTAAAAATACTGGAAAAAGTATGCGTGAAAATATCCCATTCAGCACCAATCTGATATAGCGCAATAAAAGCCAGCACAATCATGACGTAGAAAAGATTACGGCTAAAAACAAAGGATGCGATGGATCTTGTTTTTATCAGAAAATTGTCGGGATGCCAGAGTGGGATGCGGAAAAAAAGATAATGGTCAATCAGCCATTTTATCCAGTTATCTTTTGAAAAAAGGTTTTGCTCTTTTCCTAAATGATAAATATCGTATCCGCTTTGCGCGATCAGAAAATTTTTTCTGAGAAACCGATAAAAATTTTCAATATCTTCTCTTGTGACATTCAGTGTGGTCTTGTTGTTGATCGCATCCATCACATTATCAACGGTGCCAAGATCCCAGTTTTGATAAATATTGTATTCCAGCCAGCCGATGACAAAAAATTTATTCCGACCAGGATCATTAATCATCCAGTGCGGTTTGCCGTGTACATCGTAATCATTAAACGTGCAGGTGAGTCCCTTGCGCAGTTTTGGGAGATCGGTTAATGGCGGATTATTCTGATCTAAGGGCATGCATTATATTCCTAGTATTTTGCGCATGGATTGTAATGGGCGCCGGATCAGGTAATAAAATAATGGCACTCTGTTTCCATATAATTTAATGGTGCCTTGAGCACCAAGCTGCAGAGAGCTGGATGGACTCAAAAAATTAGCTTCCATTTCATAAGCGAGAATGCGATTGGGTGTCATCTTGGCATTGTAACCAAGCGCAGATAATTGAACGGGGATTTTTGTTAATTGTCCTGTCATGAAAAAATCACCGCCATTGCCAATCTTGAGATTAATGCGTTCTGTAATCGGTAAATCTATGCGTAATTTTAATTGACGAGGGTCGGCAACAGACAGAATGCGTTCACCGGTTTGCACGGGTTGTCCAATCCAGTCTTCTGTACTGTTAAAAATAACAATACCGTCAATGGGGCTTCTGATTTGAGTTTTATCCAGCAACGCCTGAGTATATTCGAACTGTGCCTTGTCTATCGCTAATTGCGCCTGCAAAACAGGCACTTCTGTACGTTTGCTTTCATCATTAAATGCTTCATTAATGGTTGAACGCAGTTTGACAGCAGTCATGGAATAATCGCGCTGATTCACTTTGGCTGTTGCTTCAAGATCCGTATTATCCAGCGTCAGCAATAACTGGCCTTTTTTAACTTGCTGTCCTGGTGTCACTGCAAATGATTTAATCGTGCCTTGCATGGGCGCATTAATCAGTGCAGGGTCTTTTGCAACGACTACCCCTGTGCCAATTACAGATAAATGCACAGGAAAAAGTAGAACGCAGGTGATGATGATGGCAAGCGTTTTGAAATACGGTTTGGTTTTCAGAATATGAAAACGTTCCAGGGTTTTTGGCTTGATGAGAATATTCCAGGTGTATTGATAGCTGGTTAATAACCAGCGCAGCATTTTGATTTCTGATTCCAGGAAGGGTTCTTCGCGGAAAAAAATCAGACCGCCTGTGGGTTCATGCTGTTTTTCGCTAAAGGGACACCATAATAAATTATGCGGCAAGGATTCCGGCCACATATTGATATCGGTTTCAATATCATTAATTGTAAATTGATGTGTTTTGCTTGCGTCTTCACTGCTTAAAAGAAACTGAATTTTTTCTTTCAGCCATAAATTGATAGACGTGTGCGAATCAAATTCTGCTGTACCTGATTGTGCGATAAGCTGCACACCCAGCAATTCTTTCTTTTCCCATAAATACGCTGTGTGATAATTGATTAAACGATGCGTTTCATTCGTAGAAAAAAATGCAAATTCACGAAGATTGGATAGACGCTTAATTTCGTCATCAAGAACAAGTAATGTGGCAAGACCTTCAATTTGTGCTTGTGTGTTTTCCTGCGTGACCACTGTTTATTCCTTATATGGATTGTCAGGGAAATCAGCTTGTCCAGTCATGCCGGGCTTTAGCGTGTCATTTGCCTGTATAAACTGGCCTGATATTTTCACTGTCTGACTGATAGGTTCAACTTCAGGGTTAATAAGCGTTACCTTTGCTGCAAGCGTTTGCTCAATATCATTTACATATAAATTAAATGGCGTGCCGATACGCAGCCATGAAAGCCATTGAGAAGGGACTTGTACTTCAACGGTAAGATCATTGGTATTCGTTACTTTCAATAAGGGATCGCCAGGTTTGACGGTTTCATACAAGTGTGTTTTCACTTCCACGACACCGCCAGCAAAAGGCGCTTTTACCGTGCATTTCTCCACAGTGGCTTTGAGCTTGGCAACATCGGCATTGGCTGCACGGGATTCAGCATCTGCCTTGACGTACTCATAATCGCTAAGCATTCCAAAATGTTTTAGCTTTTTGGCAGCAACCAGAGCTTTGTTGGTTGTCATTTGCTGCGCTGCTGCTTTGTCGAGATCGGCTTGTTGTAAGCGGCAATCCATTCTTAACAGAATATCGCCGGCTTTAAACCTGCTGCCGTCTTTCACCGGTAAATAATTAACAGTTCCTGTGGTTTCACTGGAGAAAGTGGTTTCATCGCCAGCACGAATGATCGCGTATTCAGGTGTTTTGATATTGGAGGTCGTCGTGTTGAGAGGAATGGAATTTTCATTCACATCTGAGAGATTAGGCGGAAAAGATGGAGGAGCAGCATTTGTAACATTCGCTTTTACGGGAGCTTGTACTTGCTGTTTGGCTGCGGCATTCAAATTAAACGAAATAGAAAGCAGCAACATACTCAGCGCAAAAGCAGTGATCTTGTGTTTTCCTGTCATCTTATCTTCCCTATCTAAAACCAGGTTACATTATCGGTACGCATCACCCGCGGATAAAAGCGGGTCAAATCCTGAGGAAGCCTTCTTGCATGAAACGCGGCATTTTGCTCTGTATAGTACTTTCCATAGGTTAACGCATAATATTCATGACCATCGAGAGATTCTTTAGCAATTTGCAGTCTCGCGTCTGATTTGAGATGTTTCTGAAGATTCTGAATGTTTGCCAGACGATTATTACGCGCTAATTCTATGGTATAGCCTGGTATTCTTTTCGGTCCGTGAACGCTATAGAAAATCTCGGTATATTTTTTATTAATGAAAGAAGCAAAATCATAGCGAAGATGATTGCGGAGGATATAAATAGCTTCAGGCAGCGGTTTATACAAGATACATTCAGGTACAAGATCCACACCCACTGACAAATACATTTCACCCAAGGCCACGGACAAATCCGACATTAATAATTGTTCATCCATTCTGGCTGTAATCGCTTTTAGCTTGGCTATTATCACTTGCTGATCGCTTGCGATCGAAGCTGCTCTTCTATCTTTATTTAATTGATATAGCGCTCTCGCATTCACAGTTTGCTGATGCGCAAATTGATATTCTTTATTTAGCGTGAGGTAGTGAACATAGGCATAACGCGTTTCAGTGAGAGCGGCCATCGTCAGTGCCATGGATTTGATTTGTTCGTATTGCAACTGCATTTTGGCTGTTCGATAAGAAGCAGGAAGAGAGGCGAGATTCAGTAAATTCCAGGCAACATCGACAGATTTGTCTATCCACTTATTATTGAGTAAAAAAGTATTGCTGTCGTAGTTCCAGCCGTAATTCATGGTGAGACCAGGCAAAGATTGCAATACAACGGTTTCAAGACCGAATTTTGCAATGCGCTGCTGATATTGCTGACTGCGTAATTGCGGATGATGAACGAGGGTCACCGCATCCATTTTCTTGACATTGATGTTCCATATATTTTGTCGATGAAACAAAGCGCGCGGCAAAGGTTTTAATACCACTTTCACATCAGACGGCAAGAAGAGTAAATGTTTCAGATCCAGCATGGCCTTGTCATATTTGTATTGCAATTGAATGAGCTTGCGGTCACCTTCAAGAAGCGCGGCCTGATAATTCAAAATACTTTCTTTGGGAACGAGTGAATCTCTCATGGCGGTATTTAGCATTCTTTTGGAGCGCGAGAGTATCCGTTGCAATTCTTTTGTTTCATTAATTAATTCCTGTGCGCTATAGGCTACCCAATAAGCGACTAGCACATCCTGACCTAGCTGCTGCAATTGTCTTCGCGATTCTTCTTGTGCAATGAGGAGGCGGTTGCCTTGTTGTTTGGCCTTGACATAACCCATGCCGAAATCAAGCAGGTTCCAGCTCATGGCAACGCGTGCTGTGCGCAGGGTACGTGGTGTGGAGCTTGATAATCCGGTGGGGATGCCGTCGGCTGTAATACCTGAAACTTCGTAATCGTTATCTCGCGTATAAAGCGTGCCTGAGGCATTCAGGGAAGGGAACATGGTGTAGACCGCAATATCCAGCTGTCCTGCCTGCAATGCCGTATTGACGATTTTCAGCCGGTAATCCAGGTTGTACTTCACGCTTCTTGCCAGGGCTTCATAATAATCCAGCTGCAAGACTTGCTGCGGCTGGTTGTAAGACATGGTTCTCAGGGTTTTGGTAGCTGCTTTGTAGCGTTCATTAATGGATATGGGTTGCGGCGACATACTGCATGCAGTTAATATGCTGACCAAAGCGAATAGCAGCCATCTTTTTTGCATCCGAAGATCCCTTTCGTCAACCTGCTGAAAAGATGAAAAGATTTCATAAAGAGTATCATTAGTGCAAACTTTTCTCAAGGAATCATGGAGTTGACTGATTGCTATACTTAAAAATGGCCTTCTTGAAAAAGAACGGGGAAAACCATGGTTTCAGACGACAAAAACAAGCCGTTTATGAACAGTGATGAAGATGACTCTGGCACGAGTAGCGGCGGTCAGGGCGGAAAAATTGCTTTTGTCGATTTTCTGGATACGCATGCAACGCGGCGTGATGATGCCTTGCCTTTGCATGAGAGACAGCATCTGCTTGCCATACACAAAGATGTACACGAAGCCAAGGTCAAACATCAGAAAGAACAGATTGAACAAAATAAAAATGTGAAAAGCGGCAAGATTACACTGGGTGCGTATCGTGCTGCAAAAGGCGGTGCAGGTGCTGCATCTGCATTCAAGAATAATCCTGAGCTTAAAAATTACGGAACATTAGTGGATCCAAAAGTCAGTCAATCGCCGAATGAAAGTGCGGCAGAAACCAATCCTGAAAAACGCGATGAATTGCAAAATAAATTAAGATTGGGTCATCAATTCACACCGAAATTTAATCCCAAACCCTACGGTCCATAAACATGCTAACGCTTGCTGATGCCATTTTACAAAGAGACATCAATGCAGTGCATTTACTGCTGCAACGCGGTGTCAATGTTAATGATATTGATGAGTATGGATTCACACCCTTAATCGAAACCGCGATCATCGACAATATTGAGTTTATGCAAGTCATACTCGGTTATGGTGCAGATCCCAATCAGCAAGATGTGACTGGCGGCACGGCCTTGCAGTGGGCGGCTGAAAATAATAATTATGAAATATGCAAATTATTGCTGGAAAGAGGTGCAAATCCTAACGCGTATAATTTCTCCGGTCAGCCTGTGCTTGTCATGCCTATGCTGAGGCGGCAAAGCAAACTCAGGCAATTAATGATTGAGAAAGGTGCGGATCTGGTTTTTGCGCAGGATTATATTAATACCAAATTACTCGGCCACATGTTTGAGCTGGTTGGCATGGCAGACATTGTTGATCCAGCGAATCAATTTGTGGATGTGGATTTTGAAGGATTTTATCTTGAAGTGACTATTGGCCTGATTGCTGAATCTTTGCTGCAATTTCAAAATCATTTTGCAGCAAGACAATTAAGACGTTATGCCGGTCTTGCGCAATATATTGTTGAAGTCATGCAGCGTACTGCGCAGTTAACACGTTATATGCAATATCGTGTAGACATTAGCAAATATCAGAAAGAAGTCGATAACATTATTCGCGAAGAGCCTGTGCTGATTCCTGTTGGTTATGAAGGTCATGCGATTACTTTTATCAAGCGCGGTGATGTGTGGGTGAAGTGTGATAGACGAGAAGACAGCCGCTTGTACGATAATGTCATGTTTTATCGCATACGCAATCTGCAAAATGCCACGCCGGCATTTATACGCGATCTTATTTTCACTAAGCACGATAGTGAATATATTAACAATGACCTCGATCATATTCTTGGTCTTGAGCCGATGACAGAATTAAAAATAGAAGCGCAAATCAGCGGCAATTGTTCCTGGGCGAATGTGGAGGCCTGTATTCCCGCCTTGTTTTTTCTGGTCTTGATGCAAATGAGTCAGGATTCAAAAGCATTAGCGCATTACAAATCACTTTCCTTGAATTATTTTCATCGCTGGCGTGAATGGAACAAAGACCGCGCGCTGCATTATTGCATACAAAGTTACGAAGAAGGTGATGCGATTCGAAAAGCGTGCAAGGCTGAGATTTTAGCTGCCGTTTTATTTCAGCGCTGCCTATCAGATAATGCGGCAGATAGGGAGCGCATGGAGTTGATATTGTCGTTATTATTAAATTCGCCGTATGAATATATTCTGCAGAATTATCTGCGCGTTTATTATTTTGAAAGTTATACGGAAGAAGGGAAACAATTTTACGCGATGTTGAAGGAGCATGGCTATGCCAAATAAATTTTACCCCGCGAGCAAACCTAATGCTGAGCACACTCTCGCTGTCAGCCCCTTGCACACTATTTACTTCGCTTCCTACGGCAATCCGGAGGGCATTCCTGCTATTGCACTGCACGGCGGACCAGGTTCAGGTTCAGATCCTTACTTCGCGCAATTTTTCGATCCAGAAAAATATCACATCATCCTTGCCGATCAGCGCGGCGCAGGAAAATCCACGCCCAAAGGCGAGATGCGCGAAAACACCACGCAGCTGCTGATTGAAGATATCGAAACCATCCGTGCATTTCTCGGGATAGAAAAGTGGCTGGTATTCGGCGGTTCCTGGGGATCGGCACTCTCATTGCTGTATGCAGAAGTGCATCCGGCGCGTGTACTCGGTTTGATCGTGCGCGGAATTTTTCTCGTGAGAGATGAAGATACGAGTGCATTTGTACGCGAAGGCTGTCCTGCTGCCATGATGCGTAAAAAAGAATGGGATCAATTCAAGGCTGATACCACGCAACTCATTCAGCAATCTGGCATGAATCATCTCTCTGTTCAAAAAGACAGGATTTATCATATTTACTACGAATTATTGCAGCACCGCGATGCTGAACTCAGGGAAAATGCAGCGAGCACGCTCGCGGCCTGGGAGAAATTTAATTCTTATCTCGAACCGGATGATGGTGAATTGCAGTGGAGCCGCAGTCCTGATGGGGTGAATATGGCGTTAACGGAGGCAACTTACTTTGAGCATCATTGCTTCGTTAAGCCGAATCAGATTTTGAATGACATTGCTGTGCTGAAAGATATTCCGGTTTATATCGTGCAGGGGAAATTTGATCTGGTGTGTCCTTCGTATATGGCGGATGAATTGGAAGCGGCATTGTTGCAGTGCGAAGGATTAGTGGTTCGTTACGATACGGTTGCCGGGCATTCGCAGAAGGATGCGGGGAATGTGGATGCGCTGGTGAGGGCGACGGATGAATTTGGTAAGAAGGCCTTCCCCCTTCGGGGGAAGGTGCCCAACGGGCGGAAGGGGGAATATAAAACATAATTTTTTATATTTAGATTCCCCCTTCCGTCCTTCGGACACCTTCCCCCGGAGGGGGAAGGCCTTCTACACAGGCGACAGGGAGAAATCGACAATAATTTTCTCCCGGATCCATCCCGGCAGTGCAACATCCAGCTTAAACTCAGCATCAACCACCATTGCCTGATCCAGCGCATCGCCCAAGGTTTCATTCCTGCTGAGTGCAGATAAAAAAGTAAATTCTGCTTCTGTCAGCGATACAAGATTAATGGAGCAATCACGGCGCATCAGCAATAAAAACACACCGCCTGCACTCAGATTAATATCTTCATCTCTCTCACCCTTGCATAATTCCACTATCCTCTGCACCGGATAATAAAATCGCATCACACGACAAGCTGGATGCAGCGTAAAACGTAATTGGCGGAATTGATCGGGTGAGACAGATCCCAGCATCTTCACATCAAGCCCTGTTGCATCACCTGCAAAATGCAATAAGTGACACGCCCACTCAAAGTTGGCAATTTCAGCGAGATAAGGCAGCTTTCTCACAGGCGGGTAATCAGCAAGAAAATGACTGAAATATTCGCCGTAATCATGCAGGTTTCCGCTTAAAGAAGGATAAAGTTCAATGTATTCTTTCGCTGCCGCACGAAAAAAATCTTCCGCGACTAATTTCTCAATCAGCGGATAAATATCACGCAAGGTCTGAATGAGATTGGCAAGCATAGTGGCGCGATAAATCATTATATTCGCAGCAGGCGTGACAATATTCGTCTGCATGTTTTCTGTATTGATGACTTCAGCAAATTCATCCTGTACGTTTTGCAGCAGCATAGTTTTCTCTCATGATGGTTTCAGCGCGATAAGCTTCAAGGCATAAGGTTTCAAGTGATGGAAGGTCTTTATCCCATTCGATAATGGTAGGTTTTAAGCCTGAATAAGCGGTGACCTTGAGATACAATTCCCACACAGCAGGCACCACAGGTTTATTGTGGCTGTCTATCAACACTTCTTTTCCATGGATGTCAGCAGTAGAAAATCCGCCGAGATGAATTTCCTGAATGAGAGAAGACGGCAGTGCTTCAATATATTTTTCAGGATTTTCACCGAGATTA
>Ga0181525_10004017_pt1 | contig 11440 bp, 11 predicted proteins | sample PEATcosm2014_Bin_48_FD_121100 | JGI IMG/M metagenome (GOLD analysis project Ga0181525, IMG submission 121100) | Peatland microbial communities from MTU Mesocosm Facility, Houghton, MI, USA - PEATcosm2014_Bin06_10_metaG | ecosystem: Environmental > Terrestrial > Soil > Wetlands > Peat | place... | reverse complement strand
GCTGAAGTGAATTCAGCTGTTCCAGGTGCAGCTGAACCTTTCCACTCGAGGTTACACAATACTATTAACCACGAAGGCACGTCACAAAATGCTTCGGTTTAGTTTTCTTTATGTTATGTGCTCTTTGCAACTGCTTCTTTTCACCCCCTACATCTTCTTTTACTCTTGAACTTCATCCACGTTGCAGTTTTCAACATAGCTGGGACTCCTCCCAAGCTCCTGAATCTGTCAACGGAGACACTTTTTCAAATATTCAGCTACTTGGACCCTGTCCACTCGACATGCCTTGGTCTTGTCTGTCGAATACTCCATGAGATTCACATCTCCAAGCATCAGAAGATACCACTTGACGTCTTCACCTGCGACTGTCTCGACTCTAAAAGCCACCTCTTGACAATGTGCTACCTCTTTAACCACCTTCAAGATTAGAAGCCAGCCGACTTGATTTATTGTTGGCGGTGCCACAAGTTTTACAAGAGCAATTCCGCGGCTCAGTCGAGGCCCTTGCTTGGCAAATGCGGTACTTGTGCACGCCATGAGCATGAGATTTCGCAGTATCGGGTTTCCATTTGGCAGCGATCAATACAGACCAGGCAGTTGGCACCTCCGCCTCCAACGTCACCGACTGGTTGACAAACCAAGATTTTAATAGACACGAGACCGCCATGGTACAAAATTCCCATTTTCTACGGCGTTCTACATGGCTATGGTTATTCTGGAGTGCTGTTCCGAAAGGGTTTTCTGATTCGCAAAGACTGAGTACTGATACCTCATCTCTTGGGTTTGGTATTGCTTACAGTAACGCCCACCCATGACTTCTATGATCCGATGCAACCCTTCTCTTAGGCATTTATTTCCTTTTCCTTCTTCTTCTTCTTTAATAGCTCGGAGCATCGCATAGCTCTCTCCACGGAATCCTGGAAAGACCATTTGGAATGTTCATACCCCTTGCCGTCCAGCTGGCGAGTATTGTCTCACAAATCCACGCCAGCGATACTTTCAACCCTAGGTAACGGGAGGGTTAGCAATTGCTCAGATGAAATGTCTTCTGGAGAACCTGGGCACCGTCTGGGAGATCACCACGAGATGGTCAGAATTAAGCATGGCATTCCCTCTACACCACTTACAATGTTTTTTATGGCCCCAAATCGCAACTTCACTCACTGTCGCTACTCCATTAAGCATGAAGAACACCCCGATTCGAGTAAGGCCTTCTCTGTTGACGATTGGCGAAAGTGCATACATGTGGAATGCAGCCATGAGACCGAAAGCACCGAGGACTCCAAGCGAACGTGCAATTACAACGGGCACTCCGTACTTTGGAAGCCCGTATCGAAGAGGAGCATATGCCAAAGAAGTGCATGGAGAGGCAAAAGCATTGTGCCATGTTTCGGACCTACACAGTCAGAACCACTACCGAAAGAGTTTCTTCCCCTGGAATAGTTACCAAAATCCGGTGAAGCTATCTATCCTATATAGCGGCCCAAAAAGAGCAGGACTACTTTTGTATCGAAGCAACAACTGCAAGCTGGTCCAAATGATATAGATCGCCAACATGACCTCGAAAGCCAATACGGTTGGGAGAGATTGAGGAAGTGTTTGTAGCAAAACGAAAATGGCAGTATGAATACCTAGTTGCATTGGTTCGCTGAAATTCTCCATATTCTTCGGAACTCGGATATGGTTTGGGGTGAAGCTTTCGTATCTCAACTCCGTGAAGAGCTTGAGCGCAAGGAGCCAGTCCGGCGGTCTCCGTCCAGCCGTATAGGTGGGCATTGAATAACGACGCGCCCAGATATCCAGACCTTTCATTGTACCAATTGCAACTGATGTGTTGTCAGCATGTCACCGAGCAAGGTTCTTGTCATGATGGGCTAACTAGCAAAATGATGAAGACATCGTACAGAGCCACAACCGATTGGGGCAACATAGGGGGATATCCAAAAAGCAGTTATTGCTAAGAAGTTCAAGATCCTGTAAGTCTTATATTCTCCCTTCGTGTTGAAGTATATCGAGAAATAGAGCAGCTCAGCTGGTATGAGCATGAATGCAAAAGCTTTTATGAATTCATGGCCAGCTTCCTCCATCCCTGGCGGCAGGTTCCCAATTGGTACTGGTTGGTAGGAGATATTCATGACGACTCCAAAATTGACTGCGCTGAGGTGAAGACCCTCCATGTCTCCCAACCCCTCTTAATGCGGTTGTACCCCTCCTTTAAGCAATAACTCGCTGTCACGAGTCGCACGACGATCTCGCCGCAAATCCCGAAAAACCTGGTAGTCAAACTCTTTGCCGCTCCGGGCTCGAGATCCAGTCAAGTTACGGTTGGGTGCTTTCCCCTGCGATTTTTCCCTGAAAACTAGTTTTCCCGGAACTCTCGGAAGGCTCACAAAATGATCGGAGGGACCTCCGGAATCAAATGTTAGTGACTTGGCTCACTTCAGAAGTATGATCTAGAAATGTAGTAAAGGAAAGAAGGGAAAAGTCGAAGAAGACAGTCGAAGGAAGACGAAGTTGTGGCACCAGCAAATATGTCATGAAGACTTGTAGTAAGCATTGGGCTGATTATTCTGAAAATGGCATGGCTGGTTGGGTTTTAGCACCGACAGCCTTGCCGAATTGTCCGCAGAAGCCGCGATATCTTGCATAAATCTGCTGGGAGATGTGCTCGGGATTCGGCGCAGTTCAGATTCTTTAGTGAGATTTGATTCGCCTGTCTAACGTGTAACACTGAAGACACTATCCCATCAATTACTATGTCAAAGCTCGAAGTACAGGGAGTATCTCCTGAACGGGAAATCCAGTTCCTTTAGACTTGGGCACGGACGTTCTAGCACTTCAGTTCACTCCTATTCGATGAGCTGTAAGTCCTTCATATCGTTCTCATCGTGGAAAAGGTTCATGAAGCATGACTTTGTGCCAATAATGTTTTCATTTCATGGCTAGAAAGTGTCCAATCAAGCCACCTCGCAAAGAGGCATACCCCTACGTTGAAAAACTCCGATGATGCAGTTTGCTTCAACGCCAGTCCAACCATGCTCATATACTCGTAAAGTATCTAATAAAACACACTCAGTAGAAACACAGTATCTAATATACAAAGACCATAGCCATCATCTCGCTCTATGCGAGCGATGGTCTTTCCCCTTTTTGTTTTTGCTCTTGCTCTTGTCTTTTGGACGCTCCACAGGAGTATCCTTGAGTTGACCTATCATGAAGTCCAACATGTAGTCATCCGTCGACCGAATAGCTTCACCCCACGCGTTAAGTTCGTCTTCTTCATCCAAGTCCATGCCCTCGTCTACCAAGCCAGAGGTTCCCTTAGGACGAGGTGTCGGCGCTCCATCCCGAGGAGTTCCAGGTCCAGCAGGAGTTGCAGAGGCCGTGACAATGTTCTCATCGAAATCCGCAGCATCAGCCTCTATCTCCCGCTCGGCAACTTTGGCTGCAGCCACGTCTTCTTTGTCTTCGGCCTGTGCAAGGACACGTTGTACCTCTTGCTCGTTATTTGGACCACCAAGGACTCGGTCCATGGCTGCGCTGGCGGCAGCATCTCCATCCATAAGATTAGACTCGTCTCCAAGAACATCCTGGACAGACATCTTGTTGAAATAGTCCGTTGTGAATTCTCCCTCTTGAATAACAACGTCGTCCAACATCCGCTTTTGATTCGCCTTTCGGAGGATGTTGGCTTCGATTGTATGTTCAGAAACTAAACGATATATGTGAACGTCACGGGTCTGACCAATACGATGGCAACGATCTTGACATTGCTTGTCCATGGCAGGATTCCAATCTAGATCGTAAAAGATAACAGTGTCCGCCCCTGTGAGGTTGATGCCAAGACCCCCAGACCGAGTCGAGAGAATGAAAGCCAGGATTCGGTTATCGTTGTTGAAGCGATCAGTGAGAATTTGGCGTTGCTCGACTTTTGTGCTGCCGTCAAGACGCAGATATTTGTGGCCATGAATATTGAGAAATTGTTCGAGGATATCCAACACTTTCGTCATTTGCGTGAATATCAGAGCACGATGCCCACCTGCTTGTAGCTTGCGAAGGAGTTTGTCCAAAGTCTGTAGCTTCCCACAATCGTATTGAAGCAGTCGCTTATCAGGAAATTGGATTGACAGCCTCATCCGCGCCTCATGAAACGGGTCGATTTCAGAGCCTTGGACATTATTTTGAACCGCAGTGACTCCTCTAGGTGTTAGAGTCAACGGAGTCAAGTCTCTCGCGATCACTGGTGGTGTGACGCATGCAAATTTCTGTATGAACGGGTGCAGTTCCCGCGATCGTCTCGGTAAGGTAAAGACCATGTCATCCAACACAGGGGACATGTTTTCTAGCCAAGTCATAAGGCGGTCTCTTCGTCGAGGCCGAGGTCGGTGGGGTCTCACATCAACACCCAAGGTGAGGAAGTTGATGAGCTGGGTGCCATAAAGTGGCTTTTGCTGTCTTCGAAGTGCGTTCAAGTAGACACAATGCTGAAGCTCTTCAAATCGACCCCATCTGGAAGCACTCTCCAAGTATACCAAATTCGACTTCGCGGTTGATGGATCTAGATTTGTGAGAGCATTTTGGGCTCGGAGTCTCTGAGCTTCGCGCATGTCCATAAGAACTCGTTGCGCGCTGAGGACGGCGCTGCGTGAAGTAATGGCTCCTGAGAATCTTTCGTGCTTGGTAGGAACAAGATTCAGGAATTCTAGACTAGCTTTGGTCATAGGGTCTTCTCTTAGAAGACGCCGACGCACTAATAATTCTTTGATTTCGAAATCGGCCACCGCCGATTTATGCATGGGAAACGAGGTCATAATTGCACGTTCCACGAAGAGGTCTGGATGGTTACAGACTTTCCTCAGCTGCATTAAGCAGTTGATGATCGACAAATAATTGCCAGAGGCTAAAGTTCCTCTGGTGTCATCTCGGTTTAGGAATCCATCATACAGTTCTCGTTGTCTCTTTGACAGGCGGCAGTACTCGACATGTTCGTACTTGGCTGGCATCTGCTTCTCTACATCTGCCTTGAGTCTTCTGAGAAGATGGGGTCGGAGAACTCGATGAAGCTTGCTGATAATGTTCCGAGCTTCGTCATCCATTTTTTCTCGTCCATGTTCCAGAATCTGATCTGAAGGCTTTTTGAACCAGTCATGAAATTCCTGCAAGCTTGCAAAGCCGGACACTCCTTCTTGCTGTCTTTCCTCGGGCATCAAAAAGTACAGCAAAGACCAAAGTTCGGTGAGGTTATTCTGTAACGGCGTTCCAGTAAGAAGAAGGCGCGCCCGGGTATTAAATTTCAGCATGACTTGCCACCTCTGTGATTCGAAATTCTTGATGTTGTGTGCTTCGTCCAAAACCATGAAATGCCATTGCCGGCGTTTGAACACTTGCTGGTCCGCAATGATAAGCTGGTACGTCGTGATGCACACGTTCCATTTATCATCTGATCTCCACCCTAGACGTTTTCTTTTGCGCTCTTCTGGCGAGCCATAATATGTCATTATCTTGAACCCTGGGCACCATTTCTTGAACTCTATTTCCCAATTCAGCATGACGCTAGTGGGTACAACAACCAGATGCGGTCCCCACACTTCATGTTCAGTGGCTAAATGTGCCAGAAGAGCGATAGTCTGGATTGTCTTTCCAAGGCCCATCTCATCTGCTAATATGCCATTGTTGTTGTTTGCATAAAGGCCAGCAAGCCAGTCAAGGCCATAGTGTTGGTACTCTCTCAGCGTGCCCCTCAGTAGGAAAGGTACTGGCGTCTTCAAGTTGATTCCGGGCTGTGGCGTTGCGCTTTGTGTAACTTGGCGACTATTTTGATGAAGATCTACAGAAGATGCCGAATCAAGTTCTGATGCTTTCGTTTCAGTGGTTCTGGGTGTAGGTTGACTGCTACGGTCGGGACTGTTGCCATCTACCTCTGGAGGTTGCTTTAGGATGCCAGAATTCGCCGGAGTTGACTCGGAGAAGGGTTTGCGGGTATCGAGTGCGGACTCTTCACCAGAACGCGGTTGTGGTGTATCTGGTACCATAGAAACCTCGTCTGCATCCCCTTCTTCTATGTCATCATCGATGGCGTTGGGATCGGGCTTGACTTCACCAAGCTCGGCCAATTTCAGTTCAGAAGGGGCAAGGAAGCCGAGAAGACTGGTTTCGCCTGCCTCATCGTCATCTTCATTGCTGCCTTCTTCATCACTATCGCGATCATCGTCGCTCGATCCCATATCATCATCCATATCAACTGATTCGTCACTATCGTCAAAGTTGTCACGTAGTTCTTCCCCAGTAACATTTTCTGCTTCAGAAGTATCGCTCTGATCAGTACCTGAAATATTTTCATCTGCGAGTCCAGTTGGGAGAGCCGGTATTGATGCATATTTCTCTCGGAGCTGTTCCACTGTCAGATGCTCATCTTCTGCAGCGCCTGGTTGTTGTTGTTCTTCATCTGCCTCCGAATCCGTTGAAGACATATTACTCTCTCTCTCCTCGTCAGGCCCAGCATCCGAGCTCGATCCATCGTCGCCCAGAGAATCTCCCCCATTCTCCTCGTTCTCCTCATTCCCATCGTTTTCATCTTCGTCTTCATCAGAAGATGTTTCTGGGTCCAGTTGTGCCCTTTGAGCTTGTAGCATTTGTGTTGACATGTCCACAGCTTCGTTCAGAGCCTTGCGAACCCGGGCTTGTTCTTGGGCTTCCCAGTCCAGTATGCGCCGACGATTCACCTCCACTCTAACGTTCTCCCAAGTCGCTTGAATTGTCTTGACTAAGCTCCTATAGCGATTTTCGCCGGTCTTGATTTCCTCGGCTTCTAATTGCTCTCGCGTTTTTGGTTGCCTGCGGTACCATTCATCCCTACACGCTTCAGCAAGTCGTTTGGCTGCTGCTCGATGTTTCCTTTCTTCGATCAACATCAACCTCCGAAACTCGATGGCGGCCCTATTCAGATGATCTTGATGTGCGTATTGGGTGGGGACCTGTTCTGGCTCTTCAGGCTGGAAAGCCGAACAGATCTGCGGGCTCAGAACACCGCCCGGCTTGGCAGCTTCTTCGAAACGTAAAATGAGTCTTGCATCTTTGGCAACTTGCTCGGGTGTGTATTCAGAGGCTTCATCGGGGTGGAAGAGGCCGCCTGCATCTACATGTATGTCTACCCCGTGATCCAAATACTCCTTCAAGGTGGGGTACTGTCTTGGGCGAGGTAGAACTAATCCTGGATGTGTCAGAGGGAGAGTTGCAGGCTTGACTCGAAACTTGATCCTGGAGAGTCTGGCTTTTGGGCTCTGCCCAAGGGGGTCCTCGGTCTTCAAAGATTGGGCACGGCCATGCTCTCCGTCGTTGTGTATCTCGCCGACCCGGCCCGAACGTCGTGCTTTTACCGGTCTAGCTTGTGCTGGTGCAGGCTGCGAATCTCTTGGAGTTAAAGACTTCTTGTGAGTCCGCACTGGGGTAGAAGCCTGCTCACTAGGCATTGACTTTCGATGAGACCGTTTGGGGGAGACAGGCTTGGTTGGGGTTTTCGCAAGATGCTGGGTGGACGTTGTTCCAGAAGAGCTGGGCTTTCTAGAGCCGTTGACTGACGCATTTTGTACCTCTCGCGTATTGAAAGGTGAAAGGCCGTTCGCGTTTCCGTTTTTGCTTTTGGCCGAGTATGATTTCTGGACGGCGCCTCGTGTTTGCCTTTTGTCTGAAGGTGGCTGCAACTCGAGGGGTATATGATTCGTTCTTCCGGACTTTCTGATTCCATCTTGCGTAAAGGAGGAAGGCCCCTCTGCTACGATCTTTTTCCATGGTGGAGATTCGGGTTTTCGACGCGGCAACGTGGGATTCTCGCTGACTCGACGCTTTTTGCTAGGAGGCTCCCCATCTGCTCCATCTTCGCTTCCGTGTCCGTTCGTACGAGGTTTCTCGTCGTCGTCGAGGGAGATGTCTAGGAACAAACAACTTAGCTGTCTCCGAAGATCGTTCGTGTTTGGAGAATTCGTACCATATATGTCTTGATTCTCTTGCGCATCCGACGCGGTCTGTGTCATGACTTCGTAGGAGAGGGGCAAGGCACTATCGTAATTTTGATGGAAATCACATCTGACAGGACGAGTCTTACTTCGGAAGATGCGCAGCGTCTCAACGATTTAGTCTACGAAGTTTGCACATGCCCAGGTGTCATTTGCGTCCGCATTTAACAAAAATCGTAAGATTTGGGTGAAATCAACAAATTTGAAGTTCGGGGGCGAACAACGCGCGAAATTGATTGCTAGGGACCTAACTTAGCGAGGACTAGCGTCCAATTCGAGCGCCGCCCGCTGACTACACAGGAAGACGAGGTCGTTGAGTCTCACGATCAGTTCCAGCCCAGGTGACCGTAACCAAAGGTAAGATCTCCATCCCGGGGCAAGAGAATTAATTGATCTTTCTGACTCGCTCTGCAGATGCTCTCACGGCGAATCGCGACAGCGCGCCCGCTGCGAGCTGCCTTGCCCCTTACTCGACGGGTAGCTTTCGGACAACAACGAGGGGCCGCCCAGGCAGGACCAGAGTATCCATCCTTGGTCAGTGGAGTTGACCTTCTCTTGAACTCATTTTGGACTGCTTGCTGATATTTCAGAGAAAAGACTGAAGCCGAAGACCCTGGAATGGTCAGTTCACAAACCCTCCCGTGGATCTTCCGTCTAATTCGATGCATAGAATGGAGGATATATTAACCCTCCTCCAGTCAAACGGCAGTTCCGTGATCCACATGCAGATTGGTGGGATAAGCAAGAGCGTCGAAATTATGGAGAGCCTGTTCACGAGGACAACGATATTCTAGGCATGTTCTCGCCAGAAGAGTACACGCATACCAAGCCGGGCAAGGGACTCTTTCAAATCGGATGTTTTGTGGCAGCCGTGCTCGGCCTATGTGGTATTGTGTCGATGACATATCCAGATAAACCATCGGCACCCCGGGAATTTGAAGGTGGATTGGAGAACGAATTGGGTGGTCCCAACGCTGTCCGGGTGAGTTTTCAGAATTATCAAACGGACCGCCTCTGACAGAAATATCCAGGCAAGAGCTCCTGGCGATGAGTAAGTGGGAAGCGCAGCAAAATTGTAAATAAAAAATGAAGCCTTCAAGAACTTGCACATTGTTTCTCTTGGAGTGGAATGGAGCTATCTTGTGAGGTGCTGGTTTTACACTCCTCTTAGAATTGCATTCTTCCATCTGGAAGAGTTCATGTCGTTCCTGTGTATACTAGGACATTGGACCTAGTAATGCTTCAGTATATTTAATGATGCCAAGGCGTTTAGGAGGTAAATTCTCTTCGGTGTTCCTTCGATGTCGGGACTTTTGAAAGCGAAGGTCTCTTCAATGTCCGTATGGATTCCGGGATGTTTTACGTATAAGATCTCTTGCTTGTTTCCAATAATGACGGAACATTTAGGTGCTGGCCACTCTTGATACTGGAGTGGATTGCAGAAAATTCGAGTTCTATGCGCTTCTTCCTTTGCTACCGCCCAAGTCAAGTGACGGCTGCGAGGTGGCGCCTTCCAAAAACGGCAACATGGCTCTTTTCTCCATGAAAGGGATTTCATTCCCGCTTCATGCTCTCCTCGCCTCTTCTCTTTCTCTCCAACTTTGCTCTACTTTTAGAATAACGCTTCCTTTTCGTCCCTTAGGTTCCGACAAGAGTTCTATCAATTCAACACGCCAAAATGCGTTATCAGAACTGGGATGTTCTCTTGTTCCCAGAGCTTAGCAAGATTCCGCTCCAAGAGTTCAAGACATCTTGCTCCGTCATACAGGATCCCGGTTCGTGGCGCCACACTACAATCATCTGCCTTTCCCGTTACTTTCTTGAAAATTGGATGATGGCACTAACTAAAGGTATAGAGTGTCATACCCTACAAACCAACCCACTTCTGCTCCCAACCGTCACTTCTTTCATCCCAGGTCTGCTGACAGGAGCTGCCTTCCGTGCTTCGATTCATTGCTGGCAGAATCCGGTAGTCAGTCGGTACATTCAAAATCTCAAGAAGCCCTCTGACAATATAATTTTCGAGGCTCGACTATTTATTGACGGAAGAATGGCCGGGTAAGCGCTCAACAAACAAAGCATATTTGTGTTAGCTGCTGACTTGTTGTTCCAGCTCAAAATGGTTCAACCAGACAGGGCCTTGGCCCACTGTCATTGAACTCAGTATTGGTGGGTACTTTAGTTCACTACCTGTTCTTGAATGAACCAAGTCTTTTTGAACATTACATAGATTTGATTTGCAATGTCCAATTTTTGATTTCGAAAATGTTACTGATTGTTTCTAGATCTGGACAAAAATGGAGAATTTGAAAAGCTCAAATTCCCAGCGTTCCACAGAGAGCTCCTATCCCAAAGCTATTGGAATCCCGGAGATGATCTCGGAAGAATCAAAGTCATCATTGCCGAAGGTTTTACCAGGGAGCACCTTTCTTACCCCTTTGAACGAGTCAAGAACATTGTTTCCTTCTCTTTCCAGCACGCTCCCCTCGATGTACTGGAAGCGTCTTCGATCGCCTGGCCAAATGCCTCCATGTGGCACCACGTTTCCTTAATCGGTCCTTACTTTACACAAGCGTCCTCTCCACGAGGTGAGGCCATTGAGCATGGCCATTCTCCCCGTCACGCCGGTACAATGCCGCCTCCGCCAATCCCCACATTGTTCCCCCGCCCACTCAGCAATGATCCTTTCACTGAACCCGTTCATGCTGCTTTCAGAGGCTGGCGCCAGGCTTCCTCTGATGTGTCGATGCAGGACTACTCAGACCTGAGTACTCGAACCAATAGTACGTAAGATTGCCAAATGTTCCGCGGGTATTTCGAACATTCAAGTCCCCAGTATCCTCAATTTTCCTCGAGTTATGGCGCATTGCAAATCGCTTACCAGCAGTTCAGGCAGAAATGTCAGCGAGCCAATCGTACAACCTCGCGATCGTACATTCGAGTCTATGCCTGGCTACAATGCGCTTTGCGAAGCTCTCATACCATCTGCACCAGACAATACGCCGCAAAATGAGCTCACGTCCCCCGCACAATGTCCCGCAGGTAGGTGGATTAATTGAGCTAAATGTAGTATTGCTGACTGGATCAATCAGTTGAAAGCAAAGCAGTTGCAAAACTGGATCCCAGTGGCACTCAAAAGGCCGAAAAGGCAACTGCTCCAGAGGCGCCACTAAAATCAGCAAATCTTCTTCATATAAGTCCCAGCACATTTTCCACTACTAGTTCGAATAGCGGAACAAAGAGGCAACGGGTCGTTACACCAGCTGCTTCTAAGGCCATTGACGTTGAGGACGAACCCAGAACTTCTCCATCTTTCCGTAAAACATCGCTTGCGAACCCCAGGCAGGATGGTGATGCGGGTGATCGAAAGGTTCTGGGTACAATCGAGAACTTTTGAGATGATTAGATTGCAGGTGATTACTCCGCTT
>Ga0181525_10004016_pt1 | contig 11443 bp, 8 predicted proteins | sample PEATcosm2014_Bin_48_FD_121100 | JGI IMG/M metagenome (GOLD analysis project Ga0181525, IMG submission 121100) | Peatland microbial communities from MTU Mesocosm Facility, Houghton, MI, USA - PEATcosm2014_Bin06_10_metaG | ecosystem: Environmental > Terrestrial > Soil > Wetlands > Peat | place... | reverse complement strand
GCTGACGGCGGCCGACTCGGGCACGCTCGAGCGCATCACCGTTGGCACATACCGGCACGCGGTGCGCAGGACCGCCGAGATGGAGGCCGCCGCGGCCATGCTCACCGAGCTTGGCGTGTCTCCCCTCATGGCCGACGCCAGCCGCGCTCTGCACGAGCGCCTGGCGCAGGGCGCTGCGGTCAAGCCAGCGGAGGGCAGGCCAGCGGGGGTCAGGCCAGCGGGGGTCAGGCCAGCGGGGCCAGGGCCTCAGCGAGAGGCCTGAGCGCCTCGGGCCGCACGTGATGCGGCAGGTTCATGATGGCCAGGTCGGCGCCGACGTCACGATAGGCGGCGACCTGCGCTAGTACCGGTTCCAGGTCGGAGTCCGGGTCAATGCGCACGTTGACCGAGCAGGTGATCTCCTTCACGTCGCGGCCCATGCTCTCGCAGTGCGCGGCGAGGACCTCCTTCAGCTCGAGCCAGTCCTCCGGGCCTTGCGTGATGGCGTTCCACTGCTGGGCCCAGCGCGCCACCGTGCGCAGCGTCCGCGTCTTGCCGCGGCCGCCGATAGTGATCGGGGGACAGGGCCGCTGCACCGGTTTCGGCTCGCAGCGGGCATCGGTGAGCTTGACGTACCTGCCGTCGTACGTGGTGGTGGTCTGGCTCAGTAGCAGGTAGATCGCCTCGACGCCCTCGTCGAACCGATCGAACCGCTCACGCATCGGCGGCAGCGGGATCCCGTAGGCGTCGCACTCCATCTGGTTCCAGCCCGCGCCGAGGCCGAGTTCCAGGCGGCCGCCGGAGATGATGTCGACGGTCGCGGCCATGTTGGCGAGCACCGCCGGGTGGCGGTAGATCATGCCGGTGACCTGGCAGCCGATCCGGATACGGCTGGTGGCCTGGGCCATCGCGGCCAGCATCGTCCAGCCTTCGAAGTTCGGGCCGGTCAGGTCGCCGGTCAGCGGATAGAAGTGGTCCCAGTTCCACGCCGATTCGAACAGCGGGATCTCGTCAGCCGCGATCCATGCGTCGCGGATCTCCTCCCACGTCTGGTGCTCGGGCCGTGTCTTCATCGCGAATCGCATGCCGCTGGCGTCCCTCCTGCCCCGTGGGCCGAATACCGGATGCCGGTAATCCTAACGAGGCAGGAGGTCGCGTCATCTGGACAGCCGTCGGCTACGGCCGCGCGGGGATGACGTAGGTCACCAGCGAGCGAGCCGGCAGGGTCGCGGTGAACAAGCCGCCCCGGATGCCGATACCCGGCTGCGCGGCGGTGTCGTGGCTCGCGCCGGTCAGATACGGCGTCGCCGCCAGCCCGAAGGCGCCCGTGCCGCGCAGCGAGAACGCCGCGGTCTGCCCGGTCGTGGCCGTGTCGAGCACCACCACCGCGACCGAGCCGTTGAGGTTGCGGAGCGCGTTCAGGTTCGAGGCGGTCAGCCCGGTGTAGATGTTCTGCGCCCAGCTGAATCCAGACGCGGTGTAGCCGTGGCTGGTGAACAGCGGCGTCCAGAAGTCCGCCGCCGGGTCGGCCTCGATCGCGGCGGCATACTGCTGTGCGTAGTCCCAGCCCTCGGTGGCGCTGCTGGGCGAACCGTAGCTGCCCCTGATCCTGGTCAACGGCGGCCAGGGACAGGTAGGTCGGGGTAGCGGTGGGGCTGCTCGGCGCGGTGGGCTCGATGGTGATGCCGGGGTCCGCGCTGATCTCGTTCCGCAGTGTTGTCAGGCCGGCTCCGCTGGTCGGGCTGTAGAGCAGGCTCAGCACCTGCTGCTGGACCGCGGCCGGATCATTCATCACCGTCTGGGCCTGGCCGAACGCCTCCGACGCGCCGAACCCCGCGATCCGCTGGTATCTGGTGGCGCCGTCGACGACGACGGAGGGCGCCTGCCCGTCAGCCCGTACCGCGAGGCCCGTGGGTGCTGCGGTGCTCGCCTGGGCGACGCCGCCCGAAGCCGCCACCGCCAGCGGCTCGCCTGGGCGAGAGCTCCCGCAGGCGCGAGGAATCTTGCCGGTCTATCGAGCTTGAGTCGGAACAAACTTGCCGTTCATGCGACCTCCTCCTCGTGCACGGAGCGCATGCGGCGCGCGGCGCGGCCGCAGCGCTAGACGCTGGTCACCCTACGAAAAGCTTCCGAAACTTTAAACAAGCTTGACTATCGAAAATACCGAATTTTATTGGGTTACGGCGCTCGAAATATTTCGTAAGTGTGTGTTCTTCAGTACGCCTACCGGCCGCGACTGCCGACCGTCCGGTCCGCGGTCGACTTACAGGGACTACTGATCCCACCAGCCTCGTTCATTCTCGCGCCAGGCGGCTCAAGCTCGCGTTTTCGGGGAAGATTAGGGCTCCTGGGAGAAAAAGGGGTGCCAGGACGCACCCGATCTTCCCCGAAGCCCGAAAGCTCCCAGATCTTCCAGAATCCTGTGCACCTATTGTCTTGCTCGTATCACCTGCCACTCGCGCACGCTCGCCAGGGACGTCGCCTGGCCTCCAGAACGCCGCAGCGCTGGGGGGCCGGGGGCCCAGCGCGTAAAAGTAGCTCGACATCAAGATTTTTCTCGGGACCCCTCCCAAGTAGCTTGATGTCGAGATACTGTAGGTTGGACGCAGGCGAGGGACGGCGAGGTATGAGCAAGGAGGCTCAGCAACGATGACGGCGGACAGCTTTGGCAGCCGGGCGGCGCTTGAGGTCGCGGGCGAGCAGTACGAGATCTACCGGCTGGACGCTGTGGACGGGTCGGATAGCCTGCCGTTCAGCCTGAAGATCCTGCTGGAGAACCTGCTCAGGAATGAGGACGGCGTCAACATCACCGCCCAGCAGGTCAACGCGCTCGCGAGCTGGGACCCCGCACAGGAGCCGGACACCGAGATCCAGTTCACCCCGGCCCGAGTGATCCTGCAGGACCTGACCGGCGTGCCCGCAGTGGTGGACCTGGCGGCCATGCGCGAGGCCATGCAGGCCCTGGGCGGTGACCCGACGAAGATCAACCCGCTGATTCCTGCCGAGCTGGTCATCGACCACTCCGTGGTGGCCGACGTGTTCGGCCGCCCGGACGCGTTCACCAGGAACGTCGAGATCGAGTTCACCCGCAACCGCGAGCGGTTCGGCTTCCTGCGCTGGGGACAGCAGGCGTTCAGCCAGTTCAAGGTCGTCCCGCCGGGCACCGGCATCGTGCACCAGGTGAACATCGAGTACCTGGCCCGCGTCGTGATGATCCGCGATCACGTGGCTTACCCCGACACCTGCCTGGGCACCGACTCGCACACCACCATGCAGAACGGCCTCGGCGTCCTCGGCTGGGGCGTGGGCGGCATCGAGGCCGAGGCGGCCATGCTCGGCCAGCCGGTCTCCATGCTCATCCCGAAGGTGGTCGGGTTCCGGCTGTCCGGCGAGCTGCCGAGCGGCGCGACCGCCACCGACCTCGTGCTCACCATCACCGAACAGCTGCGCAAGCACGGCGTCGTCGGCAAGTTCGTCGAGTTCTACGGCGAGGGCGTAGCAGCGGTCCCGGTGGCCAACCGCGCCACGATCGGCAACATGTCGCCTGAGTTCGGCTCCACCTGCGCGATCTTCCCGATCGACGCCAGCACGCTGGACTACCTTGCGCTCACCGGGCGCCCGCGCGAGCAGCTGGCCCTGGTCGAGGCGTACGCCAAGGAGCAGGGCCTCTGGCACGACCAGGGAACCGGCAAGCCTAGGTACTCCGAGGAGCTCAGCCTCGACCTGTCGACGGTGGTCCCGTCAATTGCGGGCCCGAAGCGTCCGCAGGACAGGATCGAGCTCGCCAACGCCAAGAACGCCTTCCGCGATGCGCTGCCGAACTACGTTCACGAGGCCAGCCTGGACAACGGCCTGGCCGGCACCTTCCCGGCCTCCGACCCGGTGGCCAGCAGCGACGGGACCCGTGCTTCCAATCCCGTCCAGGTCACGCTGGAGGACGGTACGACGACCAGCGTCGACCACGGCAGCGTGGTGATCGCGGCGATCACCTCTTGCACGAACACCTCCAACCCGTCTGTCATGGTCGGTGCCGCCCTGCTCGCCAAGAAGGCGGTGGACAAGGGCCTGAGCCGCAAGCCCTGGGTGAAGACCACGCTGGCGCCGGGCTCCAAGGTGGTCATGGACTACTACGAGCGGGCCGGCCTGCTGCCCTACCTGGACAAGCTCGGCTTCAACCTGGTCGGCTACGGCTGCACCACCTGCATCGGCAACTCCGGTCCGCTGCCGCCCGCGATCAGCGAGGCGGTCAACGACAATGACCTGGCGGTGGCCGCCGTGCTGTCGGGGAACAGGAACTTCGAGGGCCGGATCAACCCCGACGTCAAGCTGAACTACCTGGCCTCGCCGCCGCTCGTGGTCGCCTACGCGCTGGCCGGGACGATGGACATCGACATGGTCCGCGAGCCGCTCGGCTCGGACGCCGAGGGCAAGCCGGTCTACCTGGCCGACATCTGGCCGTCCCCGGAGGAGGTCGCCGACGTCGTGCAGAACGCGGTGGCCCAGGAGATGTTCACCCGCGACTACGCCGACGTGTTCACTGGCGACGACAACTGGCGTGGCCTGAGCGTCCCCGAGAGTGACACGTTCGCCTGGGATGACGCGTCGACCTACGTCCGCAGGCCGCCCTACTTCGACGGCATGCCGGTCGAACCGGAACCGGTCACCGACATCGTCGGCGCCCGGGTGCTCGCCATGCTCGGCGACTCGGTGACTACCGACCACATCTCGCCGGCCGGGGCCATCAAGACGGACAGCCCCGCCGGGAAGTACCTGACCGAGCACGGGGTGGACCGCAAGGACTTCAACTCCTACGGATCCCGCCGCGGCAACCACGAGGTGATGATCCGCGGCACGTTCGCCAACATCCGGCTGCGCAACCAGCTAGCGCCCGGCACCGAGGGCGGGGTCACGGTCGCCGACGGCGAGCAGATGCCCATCTACGACGCGTCCCGCAAGTACATCGAGGCGGGCACCCCGCTGATCGTCCTCGGCGGCAAGGAATACGGCTCAGGCTCGTCCCGCGACTGGGCGGCGAAGGGCACCCTGCTGCTCGGCGTGCGTGCGGTACTCGTCGAGTCCTTCGAGCGCATCCACCGCTCTAACCTGATCGGGATGGGCGTGCTGCCGCTGCAGTACCGCCCCGGCGAGTCGGCCGCCTCGCTGGGCCTGACCGGCCGGGAGACCTTCGACATCCGCGGCATCGAGGAAATAAATTCAAAAAATATACCGAACGAAGTCGTGGTATCGGCCGACGGCAAGGAATTCCGCGCCAAGGTGCGGATCGACACCCCGGGCGAGGCTGAGTATTACCGCCACGGCGGCATCATGCAGTACGTGCTCCGCTCGCTGCGCAGCGCCGGCTAGCTGTCGGCGCTGCCGCCGCTGATGCCCGCCCCGGCCCCGGAGATCGTGACCAGGCTGCGCGCCGCCGGTTGCGTCTTCGCCGAGGAGGAGGCCGGGCTGCTCGTCTCGGCGGCGCGGACGCCGGAGGAGTTGGCCGTCATGGTCGAACAGAGGGTGGCCGGCCTGCCGCTGGAACAGGTGATCGGCTGGGCCGAGTTCTCCGGCCTGCGGATCGCGGTGGACCCGGGGGTGTTCGTCCCGCGCCGGCGGACCGAGTTCCTCGTCCATCGAGCCGCAGCGCTGGGCCGCCCCGGGGACGTCGTACTCGACCTGTGCTGCGGCGCGGGCGCGATAGGCGCGGCGCTGGCCCACGCGCTTGGCAGGGCCGAGGTGTACGCGGTCGACATCGACCCGGCGGCCGTGCGCTGCGCCAGGCGCAACGTTCCGGGCCCGGTCTACCAGGGCAATCTCTACGACCCGTTGCCCGCCAGGCTAAGGGGCCGGGTAAGTCTGCTGGCCGCCAACGTGCCCTACGTGCCGACCGGGGAGATCCGGTTCCTCCCCCCTGAGGCGCGCTGCCACGAGCCCGCTGTCGCGCTCGACGGCGGGCCGGACGGCCTCGACATCCTCAGGCGGGTCGCGGCAGGCGCGCCGGAGTGGCTGGCGCCAGGCGGCCATCTGCTGATCGAGACCAGCGAGCGCCAGGCCACGTTGGCCGCAGCGGCCTTCGCCGAGAACGCGCTGACCCCGCGGGTGGCAAGCTCCGCCGACCTCGACGCGACCGTGGTCATCGGCTCAAAAGCCGGGGAACAGCTGCCGTAGCTCGTCGAGGTCGACCTCGGAGGCTTCCGCAGGCGGCGTGTGAGCGGGGTCGAGGCGCCCGTAGACCAGGCGGACGAGGGCCTCGGCGGGCAGCCTCAGCTCGGGCAGGCCCTGCTCGCCGTCTGCGGGCGTAAGCGTGACCGCCTCGCCGGTCTCGAGGACGAACTGCCGGTCCGGGTCTGTGGTGGTGACCAGCAGGCGGCGCTGTTTCCCCTCGGCCTTCCCGGTCCTGGCCGCGAGCTGGCCGAGCGTGTCGACGAGCAGGCCAACGGCGTCCGGCTCGACCGTCGCCGCCGGGTCGAGCGCGACCGCCACATCCCAGGTATGCACGGCGTGCTCGCCCACCCGCATCCGGGCAAGACCGGCGGCGTCCAGGTCCGTCCCGAACAGATGGAGGTGCAGGGTGGCCAGCTGATCGGCGTCGAGGGACTCGAACCGCTCCAGCGTCGCCTGGTCCGCCCGCAGGCTGTCCGACGCCTGCGCCTGCGGGGTCTTCGCGTTCCAGGTATCCCAGATCGGGCCGAAGGCCTCGCGTCCCGGCGCTTCCTTCCCGTCCAGGCTCGCGTCGAGGAACAGGCCGAAGATCTCCGCCTGCGAGCCGAGGTGCGAGAGCACCTGGGCGACCGACCACTCGCTGTCGTACGAGGGCTGCTCGAGCTGGCCCTCATCGAGCGGCTCGACCAGGGCGCGCAGCGTCTCGTGGGAGTGCCGCAGGGCGCCGATCCACGGGGCCGGGTTGTTTTCCACGGGTACATCTCCGTTCGGGTTGATGGGAGGATGGCGGGAGGTCGGGAAGGCCTGCGATGCGATCGTAGCGGTGATCACCGGGGCCGATTTCACCGCCTAGACTCCTAGCAAGACAAGAGCAGCTCTCGTTCTGGTCAACGGGGGAGCAGTTGGCGCAGGACACTCACGAAGCGGGCCAGCCCGGCAGCGGCGGCACGGCGCCCGCGCTGGCCTCGGCCGAGCCTACGGCGGCCTGCGAGCCCGGCCGGCCGGCCCGGCCCTGGCTCGGCCGACGTCGCCTGATGGCCGCATACGCGGTGTTCGCGGCGTATGCGATCCTGTTCGCTGTCTTCTCGCGAGGAGAAGACCAGGTCTGGGCGATCTGGGCCTCGTGCGGCTATGCCGTGGCGTTGTTCATGCTGTGGCGCTGGCCAGCCCGTACCGCCGCGGCGCTGGTGTCGGTGGCCGTGGCGGTGATCGCTCCGCTGCTGTGGCTGTCGGTCGCCTACCCGCTCGAGACGGGGATGATGGTCATCGACAGGTCGGCGACCCTGCTGCTGCACCACGGCTCGCCGTACCTCACCTCCCAGCAGGTCACTTCCTGGGTGTCGTACAACCCGTACCTGACCGTCATGACCCTGTTCGGCCTGCCCAGCGCGGCCGGCCTCGGCGGCCTGGCCGGGAATTCCGGGGTGTGGATCGCCGTCGTCACGGTGGCGATCCTGGCGGCGGCGTTCTGGGTCGCGGTGCCGCACCGCGGCTGCGCCACGTGTCGCCGTGACGCGCTGCTTGCCACCGCGGTCGCCGTGGCCTCCCCGGTGATAGGCCTGAACATCGCGGTGATCACCACGGACCCGCCGGTGCTGGCGCTGATCCTGCTGTGCATGGCCTTCGCGGCCCGCCCGCCGACGGCCCTGCCCACCCCCGGCAGCCTGCTCGGCTCCGGCGCCGCCCTCGGCGTGGCCTGCGACCTCAAGTCCACTGCCTGGCTCGCGGTCCCCGTCATGGCCGCGATGTTCGTGCGCCGCGACGGTACGCGGGCCGCGGTCAGGTTCGTAGCGGCCTCGCTGGTAACGGCAGTCGTGCTGATCGTGGCCCTGGCCCCCGCGGTGCTCTTCAGGCCCGCGGCCGCCGCGGCGCTGGTGCAGAACAGCGTCCTGTTCCCGCTGGGCCTTACCCATGACAAGACGCCGGCCGAGAGCCTGCTGCCCGGCCACCTGCTGACCGACCTGGGAACCGCGGGACACGTGCTGTCGGTCGGCCTGCTGCTCGCCGTCGGCTTGGCCATCGCCGTCTCGCTGGTGATCAGGCCCCCCGGTGACGTTCCCGCCGCCGCCCGGCGGCTGGCGCTCGGGCTGACGCTGATGTTCCTGCTCGGCCCCGCCGTCCGGTTCGGGTACTTCATCTATCCCCTCGGCCTGATCGGCTGGCTCGCCCTGAACCAGGGACCTGACCCCGGCCCGCCTGGGGCAGGGCCTGTGGCAGGCTAGGCGGGAAGGGAGAGATGAGCATGCGCGTGATCATCGCCGAGCGGCTGGGCGGCCCCGAGGTGCTGAGCGTGGCCGAACGCGAGGCACCGCGGCCCGGCCCGGGGCAGGTCGTGGTCGAGGTTGCCGCGGCCGGGGTGAACTTCGCCGACATCTACCAGCGCGAGGGCGTCGGCGGCTACCGCCAGGAACTGCCGTTCGTGCCGGGCATGGAGGGCGCCGGAACGGTGATCGCCGTCGCCGACGGCGTGACCGCACTCGCCGTCGGCGACCGGGTGGCCTGGACCGGCGGGGCCGGCGGCACCGGCGGTTACGCCGAGCAGGTGGCGCTGCCCGCCGATCGCGCCGTTCCGGTGCCCGCGGGGATCAGCCTGCAGGTCGCGGCGGCCGTGATCCTGCAGGGAATGACCGCGCACTACCTCGTGACAAGCACCTACCCGCTACGGGACGGCGACGTCGCGGTGGTGCACGCGGCCGCCGGGGGAGTAGGGCTGCTGCTCACCCAGATGGTGAAGCGGCGCGGCGGCACCGTCATCGCCACCACGTCGGGCGGACCGGGCGGGGAGAAGGACGAGCTCGCGCGCGACGCCGGCGCCGACTACGTCACCGGCTACGGCGGCTTCCGTGACGTCGCCGATCAGGTCACCGGCGGCGCGGGCGCGCATGTCGTCTACGACGGCGTCGGCAAGGACACCTTCGACGACAGCCTGGCGGCGCTGCGCCCGCGCGGCATGATGGTTCTCTACGGCGCCGCGAGCGGTCAGGTGCCACCGTTGGACCCGCAGCGGCTCAACGCCGGAGGGTCGCTGTTCCTCACCAGGCCGACCCTCGCCCATTACATCGCGGACCCAGCGGAACTGCGGTGGCGGGCCGGCGAGGTCTTCGACCAGGTGGCCAGCGGCGAACTCGACGTGCGGATCGGCGGCAGCTACCCGCTGGCCGACGCGGCCAGGGCACAGCAGGACCTCGCCGCCCGCCGTACCACGGGCAAGCTGCTCCTCATACCATGACCCCGAACCGCGCCCGGGTCGCCGTGTCGGCCTGAGCCGACGACGTCAAGCCACCCCGGTCGCGCGGCGGCCGGACGGGCGCACCACCGTTCGTTCGGCTAAAAAGTGTTTTTGTTTTTTCATATAACTTGGGTACCGATGCCTCACAATCCGGTGGCCGGCCGACGCCGGACGTATCACACCGCGCTGCTCGTCGTCGCCGTGGCGGCGGCCGGGCTGAACCTACGTACCGCGATCACAAACCTCCCGCCGCTGTTTCCCGACCTGGCCTCGCGGCTGCACCTGTCATCGGCGACGCTATCGCTGCTCGCGGCCACCCCGGTGATCTGCTTCGGCGTGGCCTCGGCGTTCGCGGCGTGGCTGAACAGGCGGTTCGGCGAGGAGATGACCTTGCTGGCCGCCCTTGGCGTGCTCGCCGGGGGTCTGCTGCTGCGCGGCCTGTGGCCGGGCGCCCTGCTGTTCCCCGGCACGATCCTGGCGGCCAGCGCGATCGGCATCCTCAACGTCCTGCTATCCAGCCTGGTCAAACGGCGCTGGCCGGAACGGGCCGGGCTCCTCGTCGGCATCTACCTGACCGCCCTGTCCGTTGGCGCGATCGCCGCCTCGCTGCTGAGCGTGCCGCTGTACCACGCCTCCGGCGGATCGATACCGATCACGCTCGGGGTGTGGGCAGGACCGGCCGCGCTGGCCATGCTGCTGTGGCTGCCGCAGCTCAGGTACCGGGCGGCCGGCCTCGGCCGGGCCGCCCGGGCGAAGATGCCGGCCGAAGGCGGCGTCACGCCCGCGGTGGTCACCGCGCCCGGCGGTCACCTCAAGGTGTACAGGTACGCGCTTTCCTGGCAGGTCATGTGGTTCATGGGGCTGCAGAGCCTGCTCTACTACGCGGCGCTGTCCTGGCTTCCGACGATCTTCCAAGACCGCGGCACGTCGGCGGTCGAGGCGGGCAACCTGCTCGCGCTGATGGGCGCGGGCAACATGGCCGCCGCGTTCTTCGTGCCCGGGCTGGCCCACCGAAGCCCCGACCAGCGCGCCCTCGTGATACCGAGCATGGTCCTGATGGGCCTCGGCCTGGCCGCATGCCTGTGGGCGCCGGTGAGCCTGTCCGCGGTCTGGACGTTCCTGCTCGGTCTCGCCCAGGGATCCTGCCTGGCGCTCGCCATCTTCTTCATGATGGCCAGGGCTCCCGATCCGGGCGTGGCCGCCTCGCTGTCCGGCTTCGCCCAGTCGGCCGGCTACCTGGTCGCCAGCGCCGGGCCGCTCGAGGTCGGCCTGCTGCACACGGCAACCGGCAGCTGGGACATCCCGTTCGCGCTGCTGCTGGTCCTTGCCGTCGCCGGGATCGCCGTCGGCGCCCTGGCCGCCCGGCCGCTCGTGCTTCCCCGGGCTAACACGGCTAGCACCACCTAAACCCCGACACGCGTGTCGGTTACCGGGCGATGGCCACGAGCTATCTGCAGGCCGCGGCCGTAGACTCGGGTCGTTCGCGTTCCTAACAGGCCCGCGCAGGACGTGAGGAGCAGCCGACGTGACCTTGCTTGAGAGCATCAACGGCCCGGAGGACCTGAAGGAACTCAGCCAGGATCAGCTTTCCCGGCTGGCCGGGGAGATCCGCGACGTCCTGATCGAGTGGGCGCAAGGACCGACTGTGGTCAAGACCAGCGGCCACCTAGGCCCCAACCTCGGCGTGGTCGAGCTCACGATCGCCGTGCACCGTGTCTTCGACTCGCCCAAGGACAAGATCGTCTTCGACACCGGCCACCAGGCGTACGTGCACAAGCTCCTGACCGGACGGTTCGCCCAGTTCGGCACGCTGCGCCAGCGCGGCGGCCTGACCGGCTACCCGAGCCGGGCCGAGTCCGAGCACGACCTGGTGGAGAACTCGCACGCCTCTACCAGCCTGTCCTACGCCGACGGCCTGGCCAAGGCGTACAAGCTGCGCGGCGATCCGGACCGGACCGTGGTGGCCATCATCGGCGACGGTGCCCTCACCGGCGGCATGGCCTGGGAGGCGCTGAACAACATCGCCGCCGCCAAGGACTCGCGGCTGGTCATGATCGTCAACGACAACGGCTGGTC
>Ga0181525_10004015_pt1 | contig 11445 bp, 8 predicted proteins | sample PEATcosm2014_Bin_48_FD_121100 | JGI IMG/M metagenome (GOLD analysis project Ga0181525, IMG submission 121100) | Peatland microbial communities from MTU Mesocosm Facility, Houghton, MI, USA - PEATcosm2014_Bin06_10_metaG | ecosystem: Environmental > Terrestrial > Soil > Wetlands > Peat | place... | reverse complement strand
GGCCGCGTGGTCCGGGTTCTCGTCAAACTCCACAGCCCGTGGCTCCATCCATAAGGTTCATGAGGTTCATGAGGTTCATGAGGCGACTCACTCCGGGATCGGGACGAACAGCGTCGCGCGGGCGGCGGCGGCCATCAGCGCGGCCAGTCGCTCGCCCGGCAGGCCGCTCGCGTAGAAGAGCGTCGAGTGCACCGCGCCGATCGCGGCGTGCACCAGTGACCGCAGCGCGGCGTCGTCTGCCTCAGGTCGCAGCAGTTCCAGCACGTGGACCCACTCCTCGATGTAGAGGCGCTGCTTGCGGCGCAGCCGGTGACTGTCGTCGGCCGGCAGGTTGGCGATCTCGGTGTGGTAGACGCGCATCAGCGTGCGATCCTCGAGCACGATCCGCACGTGCGCGTCGATGAGCTCCGTCAGGGTTTGCGACGGGCTGAGGCCGCGGGCCAGGATCTCGCCAGAGTCCCTGGTCAGGTCGTCGATCACCCGGTCGAACAGCGCCACGAGCACCGCCGACTTGCCGTCGAAGTGCCGGTAGATGCCCGAGCCGACGATGCCGGCCGCCGCTCCGATGTCCGACATCGCCACCTCGTGGTACCCGCGCTCCGCGACCAGGCCGGCCGCGGCGGCGAGAATCCGCTGCCGCCGCTCGGGATCGCGCCGCCGCGGCGCCGGCGCGGGCCGGGCACTCGACCCGGTCACCGCGACCCGCCTTCGGCCGGCTCGCCTTCGGCCGGCTCGCCTTCGGCCGGCTCGCCTTCGGCCGGCTCGCCGTCGGTGGGCTCGCCGTCGAGCAGGACAGCGGGCACGGTCACCAGCCGCGAGCGCAGGTACTCCCCGAGCCCCTTCGCCTGCGGGTCGGGCCGGGTCGAGGACGCCACCCCCTCGCCGAGCAGGCCGGCGATCACGAAGTTCAGCGCGTGCAGGTTCGGCAGCTCGAAGCGGCGCACCTCAAGGTCTTTCGCCTCCGGCAGCAGCGACCGCAGCCGCTCGGTCGTCAGGTAATCCCGCAGCCACGCGTACCCGGCCGCGTCGCGGGCCCAGAGGCCGACGTTGGCGTTGCCGCCCTTGTCACCCGAGCGGGCCGCGCACACCCGCCCGAGGGGAGCGCGCACCTGACCGGGGTCGTCCGGCAGCGCGCCGCCGCCCTCCGGTTCCGGCGGGGAACTGGAGTAACGCCTCAACGAGAGCTTGATTCCCCATCCCGCCCCCGCTAGTGCCCGGGTGGCCGGGATGACCACGCGCGTGCCATCGGGCAGCACCGCGGTGTGCTCCACCTCCGCGGCCGGCACCAGCGCGGGCCAGTACACCCCGTACGCGCTCTCCGCCGCGGGCGGCGTCGTGGTGTGGAACCCGGCGTAGCCGCCAAGGGCGAGCTCCATGGTCGCGTTGGAGAAACGGCGGCCGACCTTCCGCGGATCGCGGTCCTTCACCGTGACCCGCAGGTGCGCCGTCGCCTGGTCGTTGCCCGGCGCGTCGGGGTGGTCGAAGCGCAGCAGCCGGACGTCGACGTCGTCGAACTGGTCGCGCCCGCCGAGGATGCCGAACAGCTCGTCAGCGGCCCAGGCGGCCTTCTCCTCGATGTCCAGCCCGGTGATCACCATGGTCATCGTGTTGCGGTACCCGCCGAGGAAGTTCACGCATACCTTGAGCGTGTCCGGCGGGCGGGTACCGACGGTGCCGGACAGCCGCACCCGGTGCCCGGCCAGCTGCTCCAGCGTGATGGTGTCGAAGTGCGCGACGACGTCGGGGTTGAGGTAGGCAGGCTCGCCGATCTCGTAAAGCAGCTGCGCGGTGACCGTGCCGACGGAGACCAGGCCGCCGGTCCCGTCGTGCTTGGTGATCACGCTGCTGCCGTCGTGGGCGACCTCGGCGACGGGAAAGCCCGGGTAGCGGCGGTCGGTGATCTCGTGCAGGTAGGAGTAGTTCCCCCCGGTCGCCTGCGGCCCGCACTCGATGACGTGCCCGGCGGCGACCGCGCCGGCCAGCTGATCGTAGTCGCCCCTGCCCCAGCCGTGCCACCAGGCGGCGGGCCCGGTCACCAGGGAGGCGTCGGTGACCCGCGGGCAGATGACGATGTCCGCCCCGGCGCCGAGCGCCGCGGCGATCCCCCAGCCGCCGAGGTAGGCGTTCGCCGTGACCGGCGGCCGGCCGACGTCGGCAAGCGGCTGGCCGGTGTCCAGGTTGGCCAGCGGGTGACCCGCGGCCTGGAGCTCCTTCAGGCGGGGGAGCAGGTCGTCGCCGGTGACGTAGGCGATCTTGGGATGCAGGCCGAGCCGGCCGGCCAGCGCCGCCAGTTCCTGGGCCAGGCCGGACGGGTTGAGCCCGCCCGCGTTGTTGACGATCTTGATGCCGCGGTCGAGGCAGGTGCCGAGCACCGGCTCCAGCTGGGCGAGCACCGACCTGGCGTATCCGGCGTCGGGATCCTTCTGCAGGGCCTTCCACAGGATGAGCATGGTCAGCTCGGCCAGGTAGTCGCCGGTCAGCACGTCGATGGGGCCGCCCTCGACCATCTCCCTGGTCGCCTCCATCCGGTCGCCGTAGAACCCGGAGGAGTTGCCGATCCGGACCGGGCGCCGGGCCGGGCGTCGGAGCGCAGCGGAATCGGGCATGTCAGCTTCCTCCCGCCGGGGGCGCCGGGGACGCGGGGGGAGCGGAGAGCGCCGGGGGCGCCGGGGACGCCGGGGCCCGCCCAGGCCCGGCCGGCCCGGCGAACGCCTGCGCGATGCTCATCCACTGCCGCGCGACCGCCCCGGTGACCTCAAGCGCGGTGTCGTCGCGGTGCCGCCGCTGGGTGACGAGCAGGCAGAAGTCCAGCGCCGTCCCGGACACCCGGTTGGCCGCGTCGGCCGGCCCCCAGTCCCACCGCGCGTCGTCCGGCCCGGCCAGCTCGACCCGGATCGGCTCGGCGGGAACCGGCAGCCCGTTGACGGTGTAGGCGTAGCGCAGCGCCCGGATCCCGAGGTCGGCCACGTGTCGCATCCGGGCGGTGGCCACCCGGGCGATCCCCATCGTGTCGAGCACGTCCTGGCCGTGCGCCCACGTCTCCATCAGCCGGGCCGTCACCGACGAGGCCAGGCTCATCGGCGGCCCGTACCAAGGCAGCCGGGCGGACGGGTCGGCCTGACGGTAGGCCTCCGTCAGTCGCGCCCTGGCCTGGTCGAACCAGGCGAGCACGTCGGCCGGGGGAGTGTCGCGGTACCGCGCCGCGACCTGGTCAATGAAGTCGGCGCCGCCCGCAGCGATCTGCTCCGCCTCGGCCGTGAACCGCTCGGGCTCGGTCACCGACCGCCGCGCCGCGTCGTCGAAGTACGCCAGGTGCGTGACCTGGTCGGTGACGGTCCACCCGGCCGCCGGCGTGGCCAGCCCCCAGTCCGGCGCGGCCAGGCCGGCCAGCACCTGGCGCAGCGCGGCGGACTCCGCGAGGAGGTCATCGATCAGCGAGCCGACCAGCGAGTCGGCCAGCGCGCGGCCGGAGGCCGGCCCGTTCCGGCCTGACGCTGCCCCGCCCGAGGGTGCCCCGCCGGTCAGCGCCCCGCCCATCAGTGCCCCGTCCATACGGGAGTCCGCTTGTCGCGGAACGCGGCCGGCCCTTCCTGGGCGTCGTCGCTGGTGTACACCGGCTCCCAGATGCGCTCGGCCTCGTCGAACGCCTCGGCCATGCCCATCCGGGCGGACAGGTAGACGGTCTTCTTGGCCGCCCGCACCGACAGCGGCGCGTTGGCGGCGATCCTCAGCGCGAGCGACTGGGCCGCCGCCCGCAGCTCACCGTCCGGCACGACCGTGTTGACCAGGCCGACCTCACGCGCCCGGGCCGCGCTGAGCGGGTCGCCCGTCAGCAGGATCTCCATCGCGATGCGGGGCCCGACCAGCCAGGACAGCGGGGCCGCCCACGGTGAGCCGCGCCCGACCTTCACCTCGGTGACGGCGAACCTCGCCGACTCCGCCGCGATGACCAGGTCGCACATCTGGGCCAGCAGGAACCCGCCGGCGTAAGCGACGCCGTTGACGGCCGCGATGGTCGGCTTGTCCACCTGGATGTTCCGGCCGAACTGCGGCGCGAAATCCGGCGGCGGAACCCGCAGCGCGGTCTCGGCCATCTCCTTCAGGTCACCGCCGGCGCAGAAGGCGCGGTCGCCGGCCCCGGTGAGGATCAGCACCTTGGCATCGTCGTCGGCGTTGAACCGCCGCGCGCCCGCGAACAGGCCCTCACGGACCGCCTTGTTCAGCGCGTTGCGGGCCTCGGGCCGGTCGATCGTCAGCCAGGCGACGCCGTTGACGACCTCGTAACGCACCGGATCAGCCAGGACCGGATCACCTGGTACCGGATCAGTCATTGCGGGCTTCCTCCTCCACGACAGCGAGCACGGTACCGCTGTCGACTTGCGTTCCGACCGCGACGCCGACGGCGGTGACGATGCCGCGCCCCGGGGCGCGCACCGCGTGCTCCATCTTCATCGCCTCGATGGTGACGACCGCGGCGCCCGCCTCGACGGTGTCTCCGGCGGCGACGTCGACCCGGACCACGGTGCCGGGCATCGGCGCGAGCAGGGAACCCGGGTGCACCGCGGCTCTGGGATCGGGGAAGCGCTCGACCTCGGTGAGCGCGTCGTGCCCGAGCGGGCTGTCGACGTAGCTGACGGCGCCGATCCTGGTCACGTCGACGACCCGGCGCACCCCGTCGCACACCAGGTCGACCCGGCCGGGCGCCGCCGACAGCACGATGACCTCCGGCACGGGCTCGCCCGCGACGGTCGCGGTGACCGAGTCCCGGCCGATTCGATAGGTCACCTCGACCAGCCCGCCCCGACCCCCATCGGCACCGCCCTGATCGGCATCGCTCCGATCGGCGCCGCGCTGGCCGGTACCAGGCTGGTAGGTGACGGACTGGGGCGCGCTCGGGTTGTTGCGGAACCCGGACGGCAGGCTGGCGAGCACCGGCGCCGCGGCGCGGCGGGCGGCCTGGCCCGCGAGCGCCGCGGCCAGCGGGTGGACCGTGCGGGCCGCGGCCGTGGGGGCGGGGACCAGCTCGTCGTAGGGATGCCGGTCCAGGTAGCCGGTGTCGATGGCGCCCGCCGCGAACTCATCTTCGCGCAGGATCGCGGCGAGCAGCTCGCGGTTGGTGGTGACCCCGTGCAGCCGGGCGCGGGACAGCGACCCGGCCAGCAGGCGGCGGGCGTCGTCGCGGGTGGCGCCGTAACCGATCACCTTGGCCAGCATCGAGTCGTAGAAGGTGCTGACCCGGGTGCCGGAGGCGAAGCCCGCGTCCACCCGCAGCCCGTCGGCGGCCGGGATGTCGAAGGTGTGCAGGTCGCCGCTTGTCGGCAGGTAGCCGGCCGGGACGTCCTCGGCGTACAGCCGCGCCTCGATCGCGTGCCCGGTGATGGCGGCCCGAGCGACCTCGTCGCCGACCGGCTTGCCCGCGGCGACCTCAAGCTGCACCTTAACCAGGTCGATGCCGGTCACCAGCTCGGTCACCGGGTGCTCCACCTGCAGCCGGGTGTTGACCTCGAGAAAGTAAAACCGCCCGGCGGCGTCAAGCACGAACTCCACCGTGCCCGCCCCGACGTAGCCGATCGCCTTGCCCGCCGCCACCGCCGCCTGGCACAGCGCGCCGCGCAGCGCGTCGTCCACCGCCGGCGACGGCGCCTCCTCGATGATCTTCTGGTAGCGGCGCTGGATGGAGCATTCCCGCTCGAACAGGTGCACCACCGTGCCGCCGTGGTCGCCGACGATCTGCACCTCGATGTGCCGGGGCGAGTCCACGTACCGCTCGAGGAACACGGTGCCGTTGCCGAACGCCGACGCCGCCTCCCGGCGGGCGCTGGCGACCGCTTCGGTCACGTCGCCGAGCTCGCGGACGATGCGCATGCCGCGCCCGCCGCCGCCGTACGCCGCCTTGACCAGCACCGGCAGGCCGATCTCGGCGGCCGCGGCGCGCAGCTGGGCCTCGTCGGGCTCGGCCCGCTCATCGAACACCGCACCAGGCAGCACCGGCACGCCGGCGGCCCGCATCAGCTCCTTGGCGGCGGTCTTCGAGCCCATCGCGTCGATGGCCTCCGGCGACGGGCCGACGAAGATGAGGCCCGCGGCGGCGCACGCGCGGGCGAAGCCGGCGTTCTCCGACAGGAAGCCGTAGCCGGGGTGGACCGCGTCGGCGCCGGCGCGCCGGGCAGCATCGATGACCGCCTCGCCCCGCAGGTACGTCTCGGCCGGGGTGCTGCCGGGCAGGCGCACCGCCTCGTCGGCGTCCCTGGCGAACGGAAGGTGCGCGTCGGGATCGGAGTACACCGCCACCGTTGCGATATCCATGGCACGCGCGGTGCGGAAGATACGCGCGGCGATCTCGCCGCGGTTGGCGACGAGCAGCTTCCTGATCACTGGCATCCCGCCCTCACATCCGGAAGACGCCGAAGCCGCGGCGCCCCTCGACCGGTCCCGAGTGAGCCGCGGACAAAGCGATCCCCAGAACGGAGCGTGTGTCACGCGGGTCGATCACGCCGTCGTCGTAGAGGCGGGCGGTGACGAAGAACGCGTGCGACTCGCTTTCGATCTGCGCCTCGATCTGCTTACGCCGCTCCTCGTCGGCCTCGGCGTCGAACTCCCGCCCGGAGGCCTGCGCCGATGCCCGGCCGACGATCGACAGCACGCCGGCCAGCTGCTGCGCGCCCATCACGGCGAGCTTGGCGTTGGCCCAGGAGAACATAAGCCGCGGGTCGTAGGCGCGGCCGGACATGCCGTAGTTGCCCGCGCCGAACGACGCCGCCATGTTGATCGTGATGTGCGGGACGGTCGAGTTGGTGACCGCGTTGATCATCTTGGCGCCGTCCTTGATGATGCCGCCCTGCTCGTACCGGGTGCCCACCATGTAGCCGGTGGTGTTCTGCAGGAAGACAAGCGGCGTGTCCGACTGATTGGCGAGCAAGATGAACTCGGTGGCCTTCTTGGCTTCCTCGCTGAACAGCACGCCGCGCTCGTTGGCCAGGATGCCCACCGGGAAGCCGTGCACCGACGCCCAGCCGGTGACCAGGCTGGTCCCGTAGCGGGCCTTGTACTCGCTGAACACCGATCCGTCGGCCACCCGGGCGATCACCTCGCGCGGGTCGAACGGCACCCGGAAGTCCGCCGAGACGATGCCGAGCAGCTCGTCGGGGTCGTACAACGGCTCATCAACGGATGAGCTCGGCGCGGGCCCCAGCTTGCGCCAGCCGAGGTCGGCGACGATCTGCCGGCCGATGCGGATGCAGTCGAGCTCGCCCGTGGCGAAGTAGTCGGCGAGCCCGGACACGCGCGAGTGCATGTCGGCCCCGCCGAGCGACTCGTCGTCGGCGTCCTCGCCGGTGGCCATCTTGACCAGCGGGGGACCACCGAGGAAGACCTTGGCCTGCTGGTCGACGAGCACCGCGTAGTCGCACATGCCGGGAATGTAGGCGCCGCCCGCGGTCGAGTTGCCGAAGACCAGGGCGATGGTCGCGATGCCCATCGCGGACAGCTCGGTGAGGTCATGGAAGATCTTGCCGGCCGGGACGAACAGGTCCGACTGCGTGGGCAGGTCCGCGCCGCCCGACTCGACCAGGTTGATCACCGGCAGCCGGTTCCTGCGGGCGATCTCCAGCGCGCGCAGCGTCTTGCGCAGCGTGTAGGGGTTCATCGCGCCGCCGCGCACGGTCGGGTCGTGCGCGATCAGCACGCACTCCGCGCCGGACACCACGCCGATGGCGGTGACCATGCTCGCGCCGACCGGGAACTCGGTGCCCCAGGCGGCGAGCGGTGACAGCTCGAGCAGGGGCGCGTCCCGGTCGACGAGCAGCTCCACGCGCTCGCGGGCCAGCAGGCGGCCGCGGTCGCGGTGCCGCTTGGCGTACCGCGCGCCGCCGCCCGCCCGGGCCAGCTCGAGCTGCTCGTTCAGCGCCGCGATGGCGGCGAGCTGCCCGGCGCGGTTGCGCTGGTACACCTCGCTCGCGACCTCAACGCGGGAGCTCAGCACCGGCATGGGCGACTCCAAGCAGAGTAGTGAATCGTCGTTAACTACTGTGCCACCGGGCCTACCTCTAGGCAAGGCAGCTCGTTGGTTCTACCCTACGAAGTGAATTCGAAGTCACTAAAGTGCCCGCAGAGAGGCTGGCCGCCATGGAACCTTCGCTCGACGTGACCAGCCTGTACAACCGGCGCGCGGTCAACCGCTGGGAGCGCACCAGCGTCGGTGACCTGACCGAGCGGGTGACCTGGAGCTACCCCGACAAGGAAGCGCTCATCGGCGCCGCGGGCGCCTACGCCGACCCGCGCTTCGCGCGGGTGACCTACCGGCAGGCCGACCAGGCGGCCAACCAGGTCGCCAACGCGCTGCTCGCCCGCGGCCTGCGGCGCGGCGACATCGTGATGATGTTCTGCGAGAACTCCGTCGAGGGAGTGCTGTTCAAGCTCGGGGTGGCGAAGGCGGGGCTGGTCTGCGCGCCCATCAACCCCATGATGGCCCCGGACATGGTGGCCGCCATGATCGACCTGGTCCAGCCCCGGCTCGCGGTCGTCGACGCCGAGCTGTGGCCACGCGCCGAGCAGCCCTTCGCCGACCGCGGCCTGCCGGCCGCGGTCACCATCACGATCGGCGGTGGCCCGGTCGAGGGCAGCGTGAGCTTCACCGACCTCATCAGTGACCAGGACGACGCCGAGCCCGAGGTCGAGATCCACGGCGACGACATCTGGGAGATCCTGTTCACCTCGGGCACGACGGCGCTGCCCAAGGGCGTGATGATCTCGCACACCTGTTCCTACCTGGCCGCGCTCGGCTTCGCGCAGTCGCTGACCCGGGGGCTGCGGGTCGAGAACGACCTGCGCCTCGGCAGCTACCTGCCGCTGCTGTACCACGTCGGCGACCAGCCCTTCACCTACTCCGTGTTCCTGTCGGCCGGCACGCTGCTGATCGGCCGCCGGCCGAATGCGGCCGCGATCGCCGATTCGATCGCGGCCGAGCGGCTGACCGCGCTGTGGGCCGGCTCCCCGGCCATGCTGCGGGCCATCGACGCGGTGCTTAACGAGCGCCCGGACCTGGACGTGACCAGCCTGAAGGTCGCCGTGTACGGGTGGTCGGCGCTGCCGCCCGCCACCCTGGAGTCGCTGAAGCGGCACTGCGGGCCCGAGCTGCTCGCGTTCGAGATCTTCGGGCAGACGGAATCGATCAGCTGCCACCGGTTCTGGCCGGACAAGTGGCCCGAGCTGTACGCCCGCACCGCGCCGCAGCTGAACTACGTCGGCGTGCCGAGCCCGCTGCTCGCGTCCATGGTGATGGACACGGGCGGGGCCGACCTGGCGTCGTCACCGGGTACGGCGGGGGAGGCGGTCTACCGGTCGCCGTCGATGATGTCCGGCTACTACCGCGACGAGGCCGCCACCCGCGAGGCCTTCCGGTACGGCTGGTTCCACTCCGGCGACAGCTGCGCCTACGACAGCGACGGCTTGCGGATCATGCTCGACCGCTACAAGGACATCGTCAAGACCGGCGGCGAGAACGTGTCAAGCCTGCGGGTGGAAGCGGTGCTCGCGCAGCACCCGGACATCGACAAGTCGGCCGTCATCGGGCTGCCGCACGACCGCTGGGGCGAGGCGGTCACCGCGGTCGTCGTCCCCCGGCCAGGCCGTGAGCCGAGCGCGGAGGAGATCATCAAGTTCGCCCGGCAGACCCTCGCCGGGTACGAGGCGCCCAAGGACGTCATCTTCGCCGACGCCCTGCCGGAAACCGTCGGCGGCAAGGTACTCAAGTACAAGCTGCGCGCCAGCCACGCCGCCCACTACGCCGGGGATCCGGTGGGGGAGCCCCCGGCGTAGTGACCGGACCGACGGTGGCTAGAGGCTGCGTCGGCTAGAGGCTGGGCACCGGGCCGACGGGGCCGGTGAGCGGGAGCACGACCAGGCAGGGGACGGTGACCGGGGCCGCCGGGTCGAGCGCGTTGAGCATGTCCGCCAGCGCCACCGGGTCGGCGGCGATCTCCAGGTGGTCGCTGCCGTCCAGGGCGCACTGGTGCTGCACGGTGATGTTGGTGACGTTGACCGCGGCGGGCAGGAACGCGTTGCGGTACGGCGTGACCACCTCGTCGTCGGCGGTCTCGATGACCGTATAGCGCACGCCGGCGACCGTCGGGACGGCGTTGAGGCCGGCCAGGAACGCCGATCCCTGCTCCTGCTCCACGCAGGCCGCGCACACGGAGCTCAGCGGCCCGTTGACCTGGCCGGCCACCCCGAGCAGGGTAACGAGCTTGGTGAGGCCGTCGAGGGTGGTGCCGTAGTTGGACGGGGCGAGGGCCACCAGGTCGTTGACCTTGGCGGCGCCGCCGAGGTCGTCGATGTAGTAGCGGGGCATCATGCCGCCCTGGGAGTGGCCGACCAGGTCCACCTTGGCCGCGCCGGTGCTGGCCAGCACCGTGTCGACGAAGGCGGCGAGCTGGGCCGCGGACGCCGCGATGTCGCCGGTGCCCTGAATCAGGGAGGTGGGCGTGGCGCCGCCGTAGTTGAACGCGTAGACGCAGTAGCCGCTGTTGGCCAGCAGCGGGGACGCCGCCTGCCAGTTGTCGTCCATGTTGGCCAGCGTCCCGTGCACCAGGATCACCGGGTCGGGGTGCGCGGCCGACGGCCGGCACGACCAGTTGTCGGCCCCCGGCGGCGGCGTGTCCGGGGCCAGCGCGGTCGCGGTCGCGCCGGCGATGAAGTCGTAGTTGACCGGCAGCTGGGCGGCCGCCCGGGCCGGGACGGCGGTAACCGCCGCGAGCACGACGGCGGCCGCCGCGGGGACGGCGGCGGCCCGCGCGATGCGGCGCAGCCAGTGAGGACCATATGAGGACGGCATCGGCCCCTCTTTCCGCTGGGAGTGACAGGTTCACTCATTAGAGGTCCGCGTCGGCGGCGCGTCTGCTCACCGCGGTGAGCGAGTACGGCCGCCGGTTATCACCGGCCGACAAAAACGAACCCGTGACAGTAGCGTTACTCGCGAGTAACGTCGCGGTCGTGGAGCAGTACGCCGAAGTGCTTCCCGCCGGGCCGCTGGCCCGGCCCGGCGAGCCTGCGGCCAGTGCGATGGCCGGCCCGATGGCCCGTGCGGCGGCCGGCCCGGCGGCCCCGCCCGGCTCGCTCGCCGACGCCATCGCCGCCGCGATCCTGCGCGAGGTGCCGGAGTACGCCCAGCCGGGCGATGACGACGTCGCGCGGACGGTGCGCCGCGTGGCCCACGAGGCCGTCGCGGGCCTCAGCGCCCGCGTCGGCGACATGGCGGCCCTCGCGGCCGTGGGGCCAGTGCCCGCGGCGGACGGTGAAGCCGCGGCCGCCATGTTCCGCGACCTGGGGCGGCTGCTGGCGATGGAGGGACGCAGCCTCGGCGCGCTGCAGGCCGCCTTGCGCGTCGGTGCCCGGGTCACCTGGCAGCGCCTGCACGAGCAGGCCCGGCAGGGCCAGGGCGACTCCGCG
>Ga0181525_10004013_pt1 | contig 11449 bp, 10 predicted proteins | sample PEATcosm2014_Bin_48_FD_121100 | JGI IMG/M metagenome (GOLD analysis project Ga0181525, IMG submission 121100) | Peatland microbial communities from MTU Mesocosm Facility, Houghton, MI, USA - PEATcosm2014_Bin06_10_metaG | ecosystem: Environmental > Terrestrial > Soil > Wetlands > Peat | place... | reverse complement strand
GCGGAACGGCGGGCCAGCTCATCCGGGCCGAGGTCGCGCACCGCCGCCATGACCGGCACCCACGGGGTTCGCAGCCTGCCGGAGCGGTCGATCATTTCGTCGCTGGTCGCCATAGGACACATGTTCGGACGCTTAACAGACTGTCTTGCGGGGGGCTACGGGGGAAGTGACCGCACTGCAACATGACAGGCGGCTCCGTGGGAACGGCCTGATTGTTGCAAGGCTGTTGCTGCACTGAAGCATGGGGGTTGCGGGGGATGCTCTTTTAGAGGCAGCCTGCGGGGAGTAGAGGATGAGAGGACGCTGACGGGTGAGGTCGATTTGATGAAATCCTTTGCTGTTTTTTTTGAGGTGGCGCGGATTTCATCAGATTACGACCTGAATGGGACAGTTTATTCGTTTTAATTTATCGGAGCCGCTGGTTTGAACGATATTTTTAACAAGACATGGCCTGACTATGACCCGGGTCGCTATTTTTGTGAATTGACGCGCCATCGCGCCGATGCGGGGCCGGTGCCGGGACAGCTGATCGAGCGGCTGGGACGAATCGGGCTGGATGTGTTGCGCGCCCGTGCGCGGGCGGCGGAGACGGAGCTGATTGATCTCGGCGTGACGTTTACCGTGTATTCGGACGCCACGGCGATCGACCGGATTTTACCGTTTGACTGTATTCCGCGCGTGCTGACCAGCCGCGAATGGGCGCTGTTGGAGCGGGCATGTATTCAGCGCGTGGCGGCGCTGAATGCGTTCCTCGGCGATATTTACGGCCCGGGGCATATTGTGAAGGACGGGATTATTCCGGCCGAGCTGGTCTTCGGCAACAGCAATTACCGGCCGGAGATGAAGGATTTTCCGGTGCCGCACGGGACCTATGTGCATGTGTGCGGGATTGATATTATCCGCGACGAATATGGCGATTTCCGCGTGCTGGAGGATAATGCGCGGACACCTTCCGGCGTGTCCTACGTCATCGAAAACCGGCATTTGATGCTGCGCACCTTCCCCGATTTGATGGCGGGGATAAAGCTGCGGCCGGTGGATGATTATGGGCGCAGGCTGCGCGAGGCGATGACGGATATTGCCCCCGGCGGGTCGGATGATCCGCAGGTGGTGCTGCTCTCGCCCGGGATCTACAACTCGGCGTATTTTGAGCATGTGTTCCTGGCGCGCGAAATGGGCGTGCCGCTGGTGGTGGGCTCGGACCTGGTGGTGGAGAATGACCGGGTTTACATGCGCACCATTAGCGGGCTGCGCCAGGTGCATACGATTTACCGGCGGTTGAACGACGACTTCCTCGACCCGGAGGTTTTCCGGCCGGAATCGGCGCTGGGCGTGCCGGGGCTGATCCGCGCGTGGAAGAAGGGGAATGTGGCGATTGCCAATGCGGTGGGCACCGGGGTCGCCGACGATAAGGCGGTTTATGCCTATATGCCTCGGATTATTAAGTATTATCTGGGCGAAGAGGCGCTCATCCAGAACGTCGAGACGCATATTTGCCGCGAGAAAGAGGGGCTGGATTTTACCCTGGCCAATCTCGACAAGCTGGTGACCAAGCCGGTGGGCGAGTCGGGCGGGTATGGCATTACCGTGGGGCCGCGCGCCAGCAAGGAAGAGCTGGACGCCTCGCGCGCGGCCATCGTGGCCGATCCGGCGAACTGGATCAGCCAGCCGATGATCGGGCTCTCGGTGGCGCCGACTTTGTGCGAAGACGGCGTTGGGCCGCGGCATTTGGATTTGCGGCCGTTTATCATCACCGGCAAGGAAAGCTGGGTGCTGCCGGGCGGGTTGACCCGCGTGGCGATGAAGAAAGGCAGTTTGATCGTGAATTCCAGCCAGGGCGGGGGTTCGAAAGATACCTGGGTGCTGGCAGATGATTTCCAGGAAGGAGGTGCGCTGTGAGCCAGTTGCGCTACGAAAACGTTCTGCTCGCGCGTGATGCCGAGGGGCTGTTCTGGATGGCGCGGTATCTGGAGCGGGTGGAGAATATGGCCCGGCTGATCGACGTGACGCAGAGCTTCGAGAGCCCTGGGTTTGAGACGGATGCCTGGTTTGGGCTGATCCGGATTAATGCCGATGAGGAGAATTTCACCAAGCGCGGGTTTTCGGCGGATGCCACGCATGTGAAGCGGTTTTATTTGCTGGATCGGGGGAATCCGACGTCCATTCCGGCGAATTTGGAGGATGCGCGGACCAATGCGCGCACGCTGCGCCCGCTGATGAGCACGGAAATGTGGCGGCAGATTAACGTGTTTCAGCGTTTTGTCAGCCATATTACGCCGGAGGATCTGGAAGGCGATGCGCTCTCGCGGCTGTGTACGCAGCTGAAAGACGGCGTGCAGGCGCATACCGGGATTACCGAGGGCACGCTTTATCGGGATCAGGGCTGGTATTTTTATGAGCTGGGCCGGCTGCTGGAGCGCGCGGACCAGACCACGCGGATGCTGGACATTAAATACACCGCGCTGCTGCCGCGCGATGGCGAAGAAAAACGCGTGGCGGATTTGACGCAGTGGAACGCGGTGCTGCGCGCGGGGGCGGCGTATCATGCCTTTAAGCGCCAGGCGCGGGCGAGTTTTTCGGGCGAGGATGTGGTGCAGTTTTTACTGCGCGATCCGTCTTCGCCGCGCTCGGCGCTGCTGTGTATCCGCCGGGCGGAATCGCATCTGGATGATCTGCGGCGGATTTATGGGCTCTCGCGCGCCGGGGAGGCCATTGAGGTTGCGGAATATTTAAGAGAATTACTGATCGAAAAGCCGGTCAGCCATATTCTCGCCATCGGTCTGCATGACTATCTGGATGTTGTGCAAATCCATATTCAAAAACTTGCTGGGGCGATTGGGCGGGCGTTTTTCCGGGATTGGCGCCCGGAGGAACCCGAGGCCTTGCAGTCGCAGTCTCAGACGCAGGGACCGGCGGAGGTGGTTGCGTGAAAAAGCTCCAGCCCTGGCAATGGCCGCTGGCTGTGTTTGGGCTGGCGCTGCTGCCGCGTTTGATCGGGCTGGGGGCGAGGCCGTTCTGGCTGGATGAGGTGTTTACGCTGCAACGCGCCTCGCTGGCGCCGGTGGCGCTGGTGCAGAATTCATTTTTGAATCACCATATGCCGAGTTTTTTCCTCATGCTCTCGCCGCTGGTGGGGCTGGGGAATCCGCAATTCTGGCTGCGCTTTCCTTCCGCAGTGTTTGGCGCACTTTCGGTGATGCTGGTGTTTATGATTGCGCAGCGGATTGCCGGGCGCATGGCGGGGGTGGTGGCAGCACTGGTGATCGGGCTCTCGCCCACGGCGCTGGCGTTCAGCCAGGAGGCCCGCTCCTATACGATGGAGATGTGTCTGATTCTGGTGGCGCTTTATGGCGTGACGCGGTTGGCGCTGGATGTGCCGGCGGCGGCGCAGCCGATGCGCACCGGGCCGGACCGGGGCGCCTGGGCGGCGTTTATTCTAGGCTCCGTTGCCGCGCTGGATGTGCTGGGCGACGGGCTGCCCTGGCTGATTACAGCCAATGTCATTGGCGTGGTGCTGTTTTTCCAATCCGGCCGGCAGGGGCAGTTGCTGCGCAATTTTCTGCTGGCGGATGCGATTATCGGGCTGTTTTCCGCGCCGTTTTATGCGCTGATGGCGCTCTATCAGGATAAGGGGTTCGTCGATAGCGTGATGTGGATCCCGCCGCTGAACCTCTCGCGGCTGTGGTATGATTTTGGCTCCGTTTATTTCATGCATATCGCGGATTCGGTGACCTTCCATTTTATGAATGTGCCGACGCCGGGGGTGTTAATCTGGGCGATTGACGCCGCGTTGGCGTTGGCTGTGGGGACGGCGGCCTGGGCGCTGCGGCGGCGGCCCGCGCTGCTCGCCGTGCTGGGGATTTCCTTTGTGTTTTTGCCGCTGATGTTCACGGTGATTTCCATCTGGCGGCCGATTTTACTGCCGCGCTATATTCTGTGGAGTGCGGCGCCGTTTGCCATTCTGGCCGGGATTGGCGCCAGTGCGCTGCTGGAATATTGCGCGCCGAGGCTGCGCGTCGCGCTGGTGAGCGGGGCGGCGCTGCTGCTGCTGACCAATATGGCGCCCTATTACCACGCCGAGACCAAGCCGCGCTGGGATATTGCCGCGCAGATGCTGGCTCAGCAGGTGCAGCCGGGCGATGTGGTGTATCTGTATGATCTGGGCGCTCTGCCGATTTTGAAGGTTTATCTGCCGCCGGGTACGCAGACCGTGGTGTTGAATGATTCCAATGGGGATTTGAACCATGCGATCCAGGCGATAAGCCAGGGTAAGCGCGTGTGGGCGGTGTTCGGCCATGCCGGGCAGAGCGGCGAAGAGAAAGAGCTGGCAAAGTTTAACGCCAATACCAAGGTGCTGGGCACGCCGGAAAAAGTGCTGGTCGCGGGAAACCGGATTTTTATCAGCCTGTATGATCCGGCGAATAACGGGCATACGGCGGTGGTGATTTGCACACCCGTGCCCCCGGTGCCGGTGGGGCATGGACCGGGGCAGGGGATTTGCGGGTAGGGTGAAGCAGCGCTTTTTTACAAAAAAGCGCGCAAAAAACTCTTATTAGCTGGGGCATGGGCTTTGACGCTGCCAAAGCCCATGCCCCAGAGTAACAGAAGTTTTTTGGTTCTTTTTTTCAAAAAAGAACCGCTTCCTTATTTCTCGACGAACGCTTTTTCGATGACGTAGTGGCCGCGGCCATGGTGGCTGCCTTCGTGGAAGCCCTGCTCTTGCAGATATTTATGCAGGTCTTCCAGCATCGCCGGGCTGCCGCAGAGCATGACGCGGTCGGTCTCTTTGTTCAGGGGCGGCAGGCCGAGGTCGGCTTCCAGCTTGCCGGTTTGCAGCAGTGTGGTGATGCGCCCAGTGTTGCGGAAGGGTTCGCGCGTGACGGTGGGGTAGTAGAGCAGTTTGCCTTCCACCATCTCGCCGAAGAACTCGTCCTTGCGCAGGTTTTCCACCACCATCTCGCCATAACCCAGCTCGGCGATGGTGCGGCAGCCATGCACCAGTACGACGTGGTCGTAGCGCTCGTAGGTGTCGGGGTCTTTGATGATGCTGATGAAGGGGGCCAGGCCGGTGCCGGTGCCCAGCATATACAGGGTTTTGCCGGGGAGCAGGTTGTCCTGGATCAGCGTGCCGGTGGGCTTGCCGCCGACGAGAATTTCGTCGCCGGGCTGGAGGAGCTGCAATTTGGAGGTGAGCGGGCCATTGGCCACTTTGATGGAGAAGAACTCCAACTGTTCCTCATGATTGGCGTTGCACATGGAATAAGCGCGCAGCAGCGGGCGGCCGTTCACCTGTAGGCCGATCATGGTGAACTGGCCGGAGATGAAGCGGAAGCCCGGATTGCGCGTGGCGGTAAAGCTGAAGAGCGTATCCGTCCAGTGCCGGACGGTTTGAACCGTCTCGGTATACATCGTCGCCAATATTCTACTCCTTAGATCGTCATAGACGTGATTAGACGGGCCGGGACAAAATGTTAACCGGCCTTTTCGGTATTCCTGGGGTTGAATTTAGCACATAGCAGAAAAAATAGCCGCTGGGGCGCGGAAAAATCTTCCGCAGCCCCCGTCAGACAAGCCTTTAGATCGCGGCTTCACCACGCTCGCTGGTGCGGATGCGGACGACTTCTTCGATCGGGGAGATGAAAATCTTGCCATCGCCAATGCGCCCGGTGCGGGCGGCCATGGTGATTGCATCGACGGCGCGTTCCACGAGGGCGTCCTCGCAGACGACTTCAATCTTCACCTTGGGCAGAAAATCCACCACATATTCAGGGCCGCGGTGCTGCTCGGTATGGCCCTTCTGGCGGCCAAAGCCCTTGGCCTCGACAACCGTGATCCCCTGCAAACCCACTTCGTGCAGGGCGTCTTTGACTTCGTCGAGCTTGAACGGTTTGATAATCGCTTCGATTTTCTTCATCTTCATTACGCCCTGCGAGCAGCGGGCGTTCTCCCTCATATAGTCAGTTTGCCTTGCGCTTAACGCGCGCCAAACCGGCGGGTTGGCAAGGAAAAACGTGGCATGCGCTGGGGGCAGAGGCAATTGCGCGGAATGCAGAACAGTCACCCGTAAGATGCGGGCGTGACGGGTGTCACAGAAGTGAAAAAGTATAAAACTTGGCCGAAGGGGCTTATTGAGCTAAACTATTCTCCATTCCTGGCTGGAAACGAAATGACCTTTCCAACGCTTCGTGAGGTTGAGCGTCAACTTCATATCAGTGCTGCCCGGCTCGCACCGGAGTTTGCCATATTTAAGGGCGTTGCGGCGAATTTAGGCCCCGAGGCCTTTGGCCGCCCGGCGCTGCTGGGGTTTTATTTGCGCGCGGCGCTGGAGGCAGAGTGGTTTATCCGGCGGGGAATCGGGCCTGGGCTGGCGCGGATGGCGGCCTCACGCGTGGCGGCGGAGTTTATTCAGGCGGAGGCGGAGGCGCTGAGTGCGGCCGACCGCGCGGCGCTGCCCGGGTGGGTGGCGGCAATGGCGGGGGAGGTGGCCCCGGCGGCGGCCTTCTTGGCCCGGCATTTTGCCGCCAGTGCGGCGGAGATTGAGCTGATCCGGGGGATTTGGGCGCTGCTGGGGACGGCAGAAGCGCTGATGGAGACGGGCGGGGATATTCGCTTGGCGCGCGATCCGCGCTCGGCGCTGAATGGGTATGGGTGCAGCCATCGGCCACGGCCCTGGGCGGTGACGTTTGCGTCTTCGACGGCGTCTTCGTCCTCGGAGCGCGGGTATGCGGCGGTCGACCGGGCGCGGCTGCGCACCACGCTGGCGCTGCTGCGCGGGGTGGGGCGGCGGCAAGCGGTGCGCGACTCGTTGAACGGCGTGCGGCGGGAGCTGGGCTGTAGGCTCGGGTTGCCGCAGGGGAGCAAGGTGGTGCTGGCGGCTTCGGGCACGGATACGGAGCTGTTGGCGCTGGCGCTCACCCATGTCAGCGGGGCGGATGCGCCGATTCTCAATATACTTATTGCGCCGGAAGAGACCGGGCGTGGGGTGCCGATGGCGGCGCGCGGCGTGCATTTTGCCGTGGATACGGCGCTGGGGCATGACGTGACGTTTCAGGCGCCGATTGCGGGGTTCCGGGCGGATACGGCGCTGGTGAATGTGTTGCTGCGCGAGAAAAGCGGGGCGTTGCGGGGGCAGGCGGAGATTGAGGCGGAGATTTATGCCGCCGTGGCCGCCGGGCTGGGCGAGGGGCGGCGGGTGCTGCTGCATGTGCTGGATTTGTCCAAGACCGGGCTGCTGGCGCCCTCGATGGCGTTTTTGGGGCGGTTAAGGGCGGAGTTTGGCGGGCGGTTTGATGTGGTGGTGGATGCTTGTCAGGCGCGGCTCTCGCCGGAGAGCGTGCGGCGGTATCTGGCGCTGGATGCGGTGGTGCTGATCACCGGCTCCAAGTTTTTCACCGGGCCGCCTTTTGCCGGGGCGGCGATTCTGCCGGGGGCTGTGGCGGCGCGGTTGGAGGGGGCGGCGCTGCCCGCCGGGCTGGAGGCGTATTTTGGCCGGGATGATTTCCCGGCGCGTTGTCCGGCGGCGCGCGGGCTGCCGCCGGTGGGCAATTACGGGCTGGCGCTGCGCTGGTATGCCGCTTTGGCCGAGATGAAGGCACTGCTGCGTGTGCCGCCGGTGCGGCGGGCGGAGATTTTGGCGGGGTTTGGCCAGGCGGTGCGGGCCGCGCTGGCCACGCAGCCGGAATTGGCGCTGCTCGAAGCGCCGCCGATGGTGCGCTATGCCGGGGAAGAGGATTGGGAGCGGCTACCGACGATTTTCACGTTCTCCCTGCGTGCGCCGCATGAGCCTTCGCGGTGCCTGCATCCGGCGGAGGCGCGTTCGGTTTATCTTTGGCTGAATACCGACCTTTCGCCGTTATTTCCGCAGGAAGCGCGGGTGGCGGCGCGGATTTGTCATATCGGGCAGCCGGTGCCGCTGGCGCAGCCGCAAGGTGAGGGGATGCAGGGGGCGTTGCGGGTTTCGGCTGGGGCACGGCTGATCTCCGGCGAGCCGTCGCATCGCGGGCTGGCGGCCAAGGCCCGGCTGGCGCGGGAGTTTACCGATCTGGGCTGTGTGTTTGAGAAGATTAGGCTTATTTTGCGGCATTGGGCGGCGTTGTCGGCGGCTAATCCGGCGCCGTGTTACCGCCCGGTGCAGGCGGTGCGCAAAGAAGCCGCAGGGCATGAAGCCACAGCGTAATGCGCGGCGGGAAAAATAATTTCCTGAAACCTGTGACGCTATGATGACAAATGTGACGCTCCTGCTAGCATCTAAACGTAGCGGGAGATGTGGTCATGGATGCTTCTGAGTATGCGCGTAAGCTGGAGGAATTGGACCATCTGTTCAATGACCCGGAAGCGCCGCTGGAGCCTGAACTGCTCTGGTCGCTGCTGGCGGAGATTATGCGTCACGACCTAGGTTCCAAGGGGAACCATCCGGGATATTAGGCCGCCTGGAGGTCCGGGCCGGAATCGAACCGGCATACGCGGATTTGCAGTCCGCTACATAACCACTCTGACACCGGACCATTTGGCGCGCAGGCGCTGTATATCCTCGCCACCGCCGTCCAGGTCAAGGCTCATTTTATGCCACAACGTCAATCGATTGCGCAACCTGTTGAGTTATCTACCGGCAGGCCGCTATAAAGGGGGCGCAACCGCTTAAAGTGAAGGTTTTGTATGGCAGACCAGAGCGCCTACGGCATCCAACGTCAGATTATGGTGGACAATCAGGTCCGGCCGAATAAGGTCAACGACCGCCGGATCATCGCCGCGATGCGCGAACTGCCGCGCGAGGCTTTTGCCCCGGCAGGGGTGAATGCGTATTCGGACGTGGATATCAGCCTCGGCGGCGGGCGGTTTTTGCCCTGCGCGATGGTGACGGCAAAGCTGGCGCAGATGGCGCTGGCGAGCGATCCGGCCAATGTGCTGGTGGTGGCTTCCGGGAGCGGGTATCTGGCGGCGGTGCTGGCTTCGGCGGGGCTGCATGTGGTGGCGCTGGAGGAAGAGGTGCGGTTGAACACCGGCGCTCTGGCGCAATATGCCCCGAATGTGGAGGCCGTGAACGGCCCGTTGAGTGCCGGCTGGCCGGCGGGCGGGCCTTATGATGTCATTGTGATCGAGGGTGCGGTGCCGGAAATCCCGGAGAATTTTGCCGCGCAGCTGGTGCCGGGCGGACGGATTGTCGCGGTGTTGGCGGATGGGGAGAGCGGCGGGATTGGCCGGGCCGTGGTGGCCGAGCCGGCGCGGGCCGGGTTTGCCAAGGTGGCGGCGTTTGACTGCACCGCGCGGGTTTTGCCGGCGTTTCAGCGCGCACCGGTTTTCAGCTTCTGAGATGAACGGTTTCGGCGCAGTGCGGGCGGTTTTTCTGGGGGGCTCGGTGCTGAGCGCCGGACTGTTGCCTTTGCCCAGCCTGGCGCAGGATGCCGCGCCGCAGACGCTGACCGAAGCGCTGGTGGATGCCTATAATAATAACGCCACGCTACAGGCGCAGCGCGCGGCCTTGCGCGCGGTAGATGAGGGCGTGCCGGCAGCGCTGGCCGGATGGCGCCCGACGGTGCAGGTTTCGGGGTCGAAAGGGTGGCTGTCGAGCAAGACGGATTATACGGGCGCTTCCACATTTGACGGCGCTCACCAATACTATTCCACGATGAGCACTTCACTCACCGTCACGCAGCCGATTTACACGGGCGGCAAGGTGATCGACGCGACGCGAGAGGCGAAGAACAGCGTGTATGCCGCGCGGGCGCAGCTGCTGGCGACGGAACAGACCGTGTTCCTCAATGTGGTGAATGCTTACGTGACGGTGATTACCGATACGCAAGAAGCGTCGCTCGACCAGAGCGACGAGGATGTGCTGGCGCAGCAGCTGAAGGCGACGCAGGAGCAGTTTGACCTGGGCGAGATTACCCTGACCTCGGTGGCGCAGGCGCAGGCCTCGCTCGCGCAGGCCAAAGAGCAGGTGGAAGTGGCGCAGGGGAATTTGCAGATTGCCCAGGAGAGTTTCCGCCAGCTGGTGGGGGTTTATCCGGGGCAGTTGCAGCCGCCGCAGCCGCTGGCTTTGCCGGTGGCGAATAAAGACGAAGCCGCCGCCGCCGCGCTGGCCAATAACCCAAACGTGATTGCCGCCCAGTTTAGCGATGCCGCCAACAAGGATGCGGTGGATGTGGCCTATTCCGCGCTGATGCCGCAGATCTCGCTACAGGCCTCGGCGTATCGGGATGTGAATTCCTCCGCCGCGAATACCACAGTGAACGGGGGGGAAGTTTTGGGCCAGCTCACCGTGCCGCTTTATCAGGGCGGGGCGGAATATTCGGCCATCCGGCAGGCGCGGGCCAAGGAGCAGGAGAGTTACGCGGCTATTCTGGACGCACAGCGCACGGCTTATTCCCAGGCGACACAGGCCTGGGTGGGGATGACGTCCTCGCAGGCGGCGATTGTCAGCACCAATGTGGAGATTAAAGCCAACGCCATCGCCCTGGACGGGACCGAGCGCGAGGAGCTGGTGGGGACGCGTACGACGCTCGATGTGCTGAACGCGCAACAGGCTTTGCTGAACTCTCAGGTGCAGCAGGTGCAAAATATTGCCACTTTGGTGAACAATTCCTACGAGGTGGCCTCCGCGATCGGCCGTCTGACCGCAAAGGATCTTGCACTTCCTGTCAGAGAGTACGATGATCTGAATTACTATAAGTCTGTGGAGTATGCTGGTTTTGGGACTGGTGAAGCGGCGGACAGAAAAGCGGGGGTCGCGTCAAATGGAACACTGCTTCAGGTCACGCAACCGCCTGCGATTGCCGATGAGCCGCCCGCACCTTGAAAGATTAAAAGGATGAGCGACAAGAACGATTCTGAGAACAACACCGGCCCGGATGGCACGGCTGAACCCTCGATGGAGGAGATTCTGGCCTCGATCCGCCGTATCCTCAAAGAAGAAGAGGGACAGCGCGGGGCAACGGATGAATCAGAAGACGATATGCTGGTTCTCGATGAATCCATGGTTGCCATGCCCGGTGATTTTTTGAAAAATCTGGAAACCCTTGCGGAAAGCCAGTTGACGGCCGCAATCCGGGAACCAGAGCGCGAGGCGAATACGACCCCATCAGAGCAGGCCCCGGTGGAACCGGTGTACCTGTCCCCTGAGGCGGCGGATGAGAAGTGGTCCCTACAGGAGAACGAGATGAGCGATACGAATAACGAGACGGTTCAATCCCCCGAAGGGCTGGTCGGCAGCGAGATCAGCACGGCTGTGGCCACCACGATTGGTTCGCTGGTGAACAGCATCAATAACGAACGCTCCGTTACCGTTAGCCGGGCTGGCGTGACCATCGAGGATATTATCCGCGAAGAAATTAAGCCGCTGCTGAAGGCTTGGCTGAATACCCATCTGCCGACTCTGGTGGAACGCGTGGTGCGTGCGGAAATCGCGCGTGTGGTTGAGCGCACGAAACTCTGAGGCTGGCTTGACCCTTCT
>Ga0181525_10004012_pt1 | contig 11449 bp, 11 predicted proteins | sample PEATcosm2014_Bin_48_FD_121100 | JGI IMG/M metagenome (GOLD analysis project Ga0181525, IMG submission 121100) | Peatland microbial communities from MTU Mesocosm Facility, Houghton, MI, USA - PEATcosm2014_Bin06_10_metaG | ecosystem: Environmental > Terrestrial > Soil > Wetlands > Peat | place... | reverse complement strand
TTCATCGCGCTCAACACCTCGGCAATTCCCGCCGAGCTGCTCGAGTCAGAGCTCTTCGGCCACGAGAAGGGCGCGTTCACCGGCGCGGACAGTCTGCGCCGTGGCCGCTTTGAGCAGGCCGACGGCGGCTCGCTGTTCCTCGATGAGATCGGGGACATGTCGACGTCGCTGCAGACACGACTGCTGCGCGTGCTGGCCGAGGGCGAGTTCTATCGCGTGGGCGGGCAGACGCCGATCCGCGTCGACGTGCGGGTGATCGCCGCCACGCACCAGAATCTGGAAGAGCGCGTGCGCAATAACCAGTTCCGCGAGGACCTGTTTCATCGTCTCAACGTGATCCATATCGAATTGCCGCCATTGCGCGCGCGCCGGGAAGACGTGCCGGATCTGCTTGATCATTACCTGCGCTTTGCGGCACGCGAGCTCGGCGTTGAGACCAAGGTGCTGACCGATGAGGCACGCGCAAAACTCGCGGCCTATTCCTGGCCGGGAAATGTGCGCGAGCTGGTCAATCTGTGCCGCCGCTTCACGGTGCTGGCGCCCGGCAACGAAATCCGCGCCGAGGATCTGCCACCCGAGCTTCTCGGTGCAGTGGCCAATGCCGCACCCGAGCAGGACTGGACCTCGGCGCTGGAACATTGGGCCGACCGACAGTCGCTGTCGCCGCCGCGGCCGTTACTGGATGACGCGCTGCCGGCTTTCGAGCGCGCGCTGATTCGGGTCGCGCTCAGGCACACGCAGGGCCACCGACAGGAGGCGGCAAAACTGCTCGGCTGGGGCCGCAACACGCTTACCCGCAAGCTCAAAGAGCTTGGCATGGACGACATCGACGAGGAGAGCTGAGCGCCGGCGCGCCTCAGCGGCCCACAGGCGCCTCAGCGGCGCTTGCGAAAGTCAGCCAGTATCTCGCGCGCGGCATTGTGTCCCGGCGCGCCGCTGACACCGCCGCCCGGATGCGTGCCAGCGCCGCACATGTACAGGCCCGGCAGCGGTCCGCGGTAATCGGCATGTCCGAGCATCGGACGGGCCGAGTACATCTGATCGAGCTGCATGGCGCCATGGAAGATGTCACCGCCGATGAGTCCGAAGGTGCGCTCCAGGTCCAGCGGACTCATGATCTGGCGCGCGAGCACCGAGGCGGTGAAATTGGGCGCGCAGGCGTTGACGGTATCGATCATCAGATCGGCGACGCGCTCGCGATGTGCGTCCCATGATTGCCCGCCAGGCCATTGCGGCGCCACATGCTGACAGAACAGGCTCGCCACGTGCTGTCCGGCCGGCGCCAGGCTGGCGTCGAGTGTCGACGGAATCAGCATCTCGATGATCGGCTGCCTCGAGCAGCCGTACACCCGTGCATCGAAGTAAGCGTGTTCCATGTAGCTCAGGCTCGGTGCGATGATGATGCCGGCGGTATGATGATCCATCACCGCGCGGCCGGGCAGGCAACGAAAGTCCGGCAGCTCGCTCAATGCAACGTTGAGCCGGAACGTTCCTGAGCCGCAACGCCATTGACTCATGCGCTGGCGAAATTCGGGCGGCAACAGCGCCGGGTCGAGCAACTGCTCGTAGAGTAATTTCGGATTAAGATTCGAGATCACCGCGGCCGCGCGCATCGACTCACCCGCGCAGGTGATGACGCCCACGGCGCGACCGCGCTCTACGATGACTTCACGCACCGGGCACTGCAGACGTATCTCGACGCCGCGAGCGGCCGCACAGCGCGCCATCGCCTCGCTGATCGCGCCCATGCCGCCAATCGCGTGGCCCCATGCGCCGCGCCTGCCATGGATCTGCCCGCAGCTGTGGTGCAGCAGCACGTAGGCGGAGCCCGGCATGTAGGGACTCGCATAATTGCCGACGATGCCATCAAACCCGTAAACGGCCTTGATCGGATCGCTCTGGAACCAGCCATCGAGGTAGTCTCCTGCGGATGTCGCGAACAGGCGCAGTAGCTCGCGCTGCATATCGAGCTTAAGGCCTCGCAGGCGCCCGCCCACCCGCAGCGCGCGCCACAACTGCGGCAACGCGGTGCGCCAGTTCCCCTGCACCAGGTTCGGCGGTGTCTCGAGCATGAGGGCGCGCAATACATCGGCGATTCGATTCAGCCGCTGGCCGTATGCCTCCAGACGGCTCGCATCGCGGCTGGAGAACTTCGCCACCTCGGAGCGCGTCACTGCAGCGCCCATGCACAGATAGCCGCCATCGGCGGTCGGCAGAAAGTTGTCGAGCCGGCGCTCGACGATCTGCAGCCCATGGCGCGACAGTTCAAGATCGCGAATGATTTTGGGGTTCAGCAGCGAGACCGTATAGGCCGCCACGGAATTGCGAAACCCGGGATGAAATTCCTCGGTTACCGCGGCGCCACCGACCAGGTGGCGTCGCTCAAGTACTCTGACCTTGAGGCCGCCGGCGGCCAGATAAGCGGCGCAAACCAAGCCGTTGTGGCCGCCGCCGATGATCAGCGCATCGCACTGGCTGGAGGAAACTGGCATGCCGCTAGCCCCAGGGCCGGGCATCCCAGCGCGGGCGCCAGCGCGCCGCGCGGCCCAGCAGCGGCAAGCGGTTCAGGAAGCGCAGCGCGCCGTGCCGTTCGATCCACTGCGTGTATTGCTCATAGACCGGATCGAGCGAGAGGTGACGCTCTTCGGTTTTGGCCCGCAGGTAGTAAACGGCATTGAGCAGGCCCAGCAGTGTGCAGCAGCTCACGAGCTGCGCGGCATTGCCGCTCGGGATGAACGGCACCGCGATCAGCCACCAGGACAGGTTCTTGGCCAGATAAGCCGGGTGCTTGGTATAGCGGTAAGGGCCGTTGGTGATGATGCCGCGATGAGTCAGGTTGGAGAATCGGGCGCCGAAGGCCACGGTCGACCAGACATAGATGAGCACCAGCAGCAGAATCAGGCAGCCCCAAAGCTCATAGAGCCAGGGTACGCCTCGCAGCCACACGCCCCAGCCCGGACCGCGGTCGTACGCAAGGTACTGGCGGCCAATCAACGACCAGAACGGCTCGTAGCAGATGAGCGCAACGAGCCAGCCCAGCCCCGTGGGCTCGGTGGAGCGGATATGCGTATCGGTAAGCTTCAGCGACATCAGATACGTCATCGACACGAGCGCCACATCGATGAAATAGAAGGTGAAATAGGCCCAATCGAAGTAGCCGCTGAAGCCATGCAGCCGCTTCAGATCGTAATGCAGCAGCTTGTCCAGATCGCCGCAGAAATAAGTGAACATCAACGGCAGATAAAAGCCTTTGACCAGCCAGCCCAGCAGATGCTGCCCGATCTGCGCCGCGTGCACATCGCGCCACTGCAGCGTCAACACACGACCGAGCTGCCAGAGCGCATCGTGCGGCTGCGCGAGCCGCCGGTCGACCCAATACAGATACGGCAGTGCCAGCAACGCCCACAACGGCAGCAGTACGCGCAGGGCCGCCCAATAATGCGCGTAGAAGCCACGCAGCCGATATTCGGGAAACAACCCGTACAGCAGCGCGAGGAACCCGAGGGATGCGAGCAGCCCGAGGAATTTGATCAGCGAGCGCGGCCAGTTGCCGGCACCCGGTGACACGAGCGCGCGCCGCTGCACTTTCTGCCACAGCAGATCGGGCAAAAAGATACCGAGCGCGGCAGCACCCATGACGATCAGCCCCTGGTAGGCGATATCGTGTACCGGTGCGGCGAAATTCAGCGCCGTCACAGCGAGCAGCATGGCGCTCACACCGCTACAGGCGACGGCCGCATGGGTTGCCGACTGCGGGCACTGCAGCGTGTCGCGCGGCTGTGCCCGCTCGGCGCTCATGGCTGAGCGTCTGCATCGCGCAGCCCACAGCGCGCACGCAGCGACAACACGATCGCCGCGATGAAAATCGGCTCGATGGGGGCTCGGTAGCGGCCTTCCATGATCCCCTCCTGTTGCAGCACCAATAGCAACAGACTCGAGAGCGCGCCCAGCGCTATGAGCCATTCGCGTCCGCGGTAGCAACCGCGCACGCTGGCCAGCAGCGTCCAGATTACGGCGGGCAGCCACAGCCAGCGCGACCAGACCGAGAGCGCACCCAGCGCAACGTCACGATTCGCGGGCCATGGCTGACCGAAGAAGAGGTAGCAGAGATTCTCCTCAAAGTCGCGCCCGCGCCAGCCCGCAGGCTGCGAGCGGGCACGCTCGAGCTCGCGCATCCAATCGGCGCGGCCGTGCCGTGTATCGATCGCAATCGCGTAGGTGCCCTGACGCGAGCTGGTCCAATTCGAGAACGGATAGAAAGTCGGGTTGTAGAAGCTCGGGCTGCCGAACTCGTAGAGCCCCTGCGCGCCGAAGTCGATCTGGATATTCTTGCGCCCGCTCGCGAGGTAGATCTGATTGAAATAGAGATTGCCGAGCGGCGCGAAGTAGCCGAGCGCGGCGCGGGCGTGCAGGCCGGCGGGGATGGCGATCGCGGCCGTCAGGCACAGCGCGAGCAGCGTGGCGCCCCAGCGTCGTGGCTGCAGCGTCCAGAGCCAGCCCAGGCACAACAGCGCGAGCGGCAGCAAGACGATGCGCGTAAAGCACACGCCAAGCCAGAGTGCACAGGCGGCCGCAAAAGCCGCGCCAGTGTGCTTGCGCGCCGCACGCAATGTGAGTGCGAAGGCGAAGCCGGTCAGCGTCAGCAGCAGCGTCTCGGTCATGAAGAAGCCATAGATGGCCACGCCGGGCGGCCACAATCCGATCAACGCCGCGCCCCAGAGCGAGCGAGCGCGTGGCGCGAGCTCGCGCAACGCGCGATACCAGCCGTAGGGCATCGCCGCGCACAGCAGTGCGCTGCCGATCAGAACCGCGGCACTTCCTGCGCCGGGGAGGTGCTGCAGCACGAACAGCCACAACTGGTATAGATACGGATCACCGCTGCCCATGACCGTGGGGCGCAGAAAATCGCGCCCCTCGGCCCAATGGCGCAAGGGGTCTGAATACAGATGCGCCAGCGGGGAATCGAGCAACGCAAACAACAGCCGTAACACCAGCACGCTACCCAGGAGCGCGCTCCCCGAGAGCTCGCGTGCGCTCAGGCTGCGCATATTGCGGCTACTCCTGCAATGGCAGGAATAACCACAACAGCAGGTAGATCACGATGCCGGCGCCGAAATACAGCAGTGTCAGGCAGAAGATCAGCCGCCAGGCCCAGGAAGGCAGATCCGTGTGCGCGCCCAGGCCGCCGCAGACCCCACCGATCAAGCGATCGCTGCTCGAGCGGGCGAGCTGATGCAATAGCGCTCGCTGCTTGCCGCCAGCGGCTGCCGCCGGGTCGAGCACGCGAGCCTTCGCGCGTGCAAACTCTTCAGCGCTGATCGCGCCGCGATCATGCAACGCCTGCAAGCGCTCCAGCTCCTGCGCAATGCTCACCGCTCTAGGCTCCGGGCTTGCGCGGCGCACCCGGCTCGGGCGGCAGCAAGGTGCCAACGAGCTGCGTTACCGATTGCAGGGCCTGCGCAGTCAAGTAATCGGCGATACCCTGATTGACGCGCTGGCATAACAGCGGCTCGTAGAACAGCGCCGTGCCGAGGCCGACGGCGCTGGCCCCGGCTATGATGAATTCCAATGCATCCTGCGCGCAGGTGATGCCGCCCTGGCCGATAATCGGAATGCGCTTGGGTCCCGCCACCTCATAGATTTGCTTAACCTTGAGCAGCGCGATCGGCTTGATCGCGGGCCCCGACAGGCCGCCCTGGCCGTGACCGATAACGGGCCGGCGCGTCGTGACATCGATCGCCATGCCGGTCAAGGTATTGATCGCGGCCAACGCATCGGTGCCGGCCTCGATGCAGCGGCGCGCATTTTCACGAATATCGGTCTGATTCGGTGACAGCTTGGTGATCAGCGGTTTGCGCGTGACTTGCCTGCAGGCGGCAACCACGCGTGCGGACATCTCCGGCACGTTGCCGAACTCCACGCCGCCGGCCTTGACGTTCGGGCAGGAAATATTGATCTCGATCGCATCGATAGGCGAGTCATCGAAGCGCCGGGTGACCTCGACATACTCCTCGATGGTCGAGCCACAGACGTTGGCAATGAAGCGCGTCTCGGTGAAATCCAGCGTCGGCAGGATATGGCGCACGACATGATCGACGCCGGGATTCTGCAAGCCGATGGCGTTGAGCATGCCGCCGCTGGTCTCCCAGATGCGATGCGGCGGATTGCCGAGCCGCGCGGGGCCGGTCGTTCCCTTGAGCACGATCGCGCCCGCGTCGCGGTTGGAGAAGCCCTCCACGCGCGTATATTCCTCGCCGAAGCCCACGCAGCCGGAGAGCAATATGATCGGGGATTGCAGCTCCAGGCCGCACAAGCGCGTCGTCAGCGCGGCGGGCAGCCCGGTCGGTGCGGCGGCAGCGGGAGCGGAAGCGGCGACCATGGGACAATTATCGCTCGGAAGTCCGGAAGGTGCGCGTGTTCCATGTGATCCTGCACGAGCCGGAGATTCCCCCCAATACCGGCAACATCATCCGCCTGTGTGCCAATACGGGTTGCCGGCTGCATCTGATCGAGCCATTGGGTTTCGAGCTGGACCGCCGCTCCGTGCGCCGGGCGGGTCTGGATTATGCGCATTTGGCGCTCGTGCAGACGCATGCGAACCTGCGGGCGTGCCTGCAGGGGCTCGGCGAGTGTGGGCTCTATGTGATCGAGACCGGCAGCGCTGCGTGCTACAGCCAGGCGCGCTTCGCGCCCGGGGACGCGCTGTTATTTGGCTCCGAGACGCGCGGGCTGCCTGAGGCCGCGCTCGCCGGACTCGTGAGCGCGCGCAGGCTCTCGATTCCGATGCGTTCCGGCAATCGCAGTCTGAATCTGTCCAATGCCGTGGCGATCGTCGTCTACGAGGCCTGGCGCCAGCAGGCGTTTCGCTAGCGCGCCTGCACAGGCCTAGTCGAACTCGGGCTTGATCGGCCGCAACATCAGGCCGCGCACGACTTGCTCGGCGGCCAGAGCCTCGTACAGGACGCCAAAGATGCCTTCGGCGATCGGCATGACCACGCCTTCGCGCTCGGCCACTCGGTGCAGCGCCAGCGCAGCCGGATAGCCTTCGACCACTTGTCCGATCGCCTGCAGCGCTGACTGGACCGGCTCGCCCTGGCCGAGCGCGAGACCGAAGCGGCGATTGCGCGAATGATCGTCCGTGCAGGTCAGCACCAGGTCACCGAGGCCGGCAAGTCCCATGAAGGTCTCACGCCGCGCGCCGAGGGCTACTCCGAGCCGCGTCATTTCGACCAGCCCGCGGGTGATCAGCGCTATGCGCGTGTTGGCGCCGAAACCCAGTCCATCAGACAGCCCCGCACCGATTGCCAGCACATTCTTGACTGCGCCTCCGACCTCTACACCGGTGATGTCGGTGGACGTATAGGCGCGAAAGCTCGCGGAGGACAGGTCGCGCGCGAGCGTCTCGGCATAATCGATCTCGCTCGAGGCGATCGTCATCGCGGTCGGTAGTCCGGCGCCGACCTCGCGCGCAAAGGTCGGACCTGAGAGCACCGCCAGCGCGCGGCGTGGACCGAGTACGGCGCGGGCCACCTCGTTGGGCAGCAGGCCGCTGGTCTGCTCGAAGCCCTTGGTCGCCCAGCACAGTCGCATGGCCGGCGACAGCGAGGGCCGCAGCGCCAGCAGCAGATCGCGAAAGGCATGGCTCGGAACGGCGAGTAACACGTCGCGCACGTCCGCGATCGCCGACTCCAGCTCAGCGATCGGATGCAGGCCGGAAGGAAAGGTCACACCCGGCAGGTAGCGCGGATTGACGCGCTCGCGCGCCATGATCTGCATGAGCGCATGGTCGCGGCCCCAGAGGCGTGCGGGCCGCCCGGCGCGCGCGAACTGCACGGCCAGCGCCGTGCCCCAGGAGCCGGCGCCGAGCACCACGATGTCAGCGTGTGCCGCCAGGCTCGCCATGCGCAATGCTCAAGCGGGACTCTTAGTTTTTGGTCGCGTTCGCCGCTTCGTGCTGCGAATTCGCATACAGCGCGTCGAAGTTGACCGGCGGCAGCAGCAGCTGCGGAAAACCGCCCTGGCTCACCAGATGCGAGACTACTGCGCGCGCATAGGGAAACAGTACGCCCGGGCACACGCTGCCCACCGCGCGCTTGAGCTCCTCGGCCGACAGGTTGCGCATCACGAATGCGCCAGCCTGCTTGACCTCGACCAGGAACAGCGTCTGCTCGCCCTGCTTGGCGGAGACGGTCACGGTCAGCACCACTTCGCGCAGATCCCCGCCGATCAATTGCGCATTGGTGTTCAGATCGAGCGAGATCTGGGGATTCCACTCGCCGTTGGCGCGCGGACCCTGCGGCGCCTCAAACGAGCAGTCCTTCAGATAAACACCCTGTAATACCAATGCGCTTGCCGCGGCGTCGGTGTCGTTCGAGGCGGGCGTCGATATGTTGGGCATGTTGATCAACCTCGGGCGCTGACATCGCCTGAAATTCCATGTCGTCGCAAAAGCGCATCGAGCTCACCGGCGTCTTCCAGCGCCTGCAGCTCGTCCGAGCCGCCCACATGATGCTCGCCGATGAAGATCTGCGGTACCGTGCGCCGGCGCGAGCGCTGGATCATCTCTGCGCCCTTTTCAGGTCGCTCACCGATATCGATCTGCTCGAAGTGCACGCCCTTTTTCGTCAGCAGATCGCGGGCGCGCGTGCAATACGGGCACCAGGCCCTCACATACAGCACGATGGCTGCGGCGCTCATGTCGGGCATCAGCTGCGCGTTAAGGGCAGATTCTCAGCGCGCCAGGCGGCGATGCCCCCGCGCAGGTTGAAAACCTGGGTGTAGCCCTGCTGCGTCAGGCTGCGTACCGCCTGCGCCGCCGTGTTGCCGCCATCGCAGTATATGATCAAGGCTCGCTCTTTGTATTTCTTGAGCGCCTCGGCGGCGCCGGGAATCTGCGCGGCATCGAAATGGCGCGCACCGGCGATGTGCCCGGCCGAGAAGGCTTCCGCGGCGCGCAGATCCAGTACCGTGGCGCCCTGGTTCATCAGCCGGATTGCTTCCTGGGGAGTCAATGCACCCAGGCTCTGGGCACGTAACCACAGCTCATAGCCGAGCGCAGCGCTCAGCGCGATCAAAGCCGCAGCCGCGAGCAACGGGTGGTTGCTGAAATATTCGAGCAGTCGATCCATTGACCTGATTTCTGCGCTTATACAAGGAAACACATTGCCGAGCTGGCGATGAGCCTGTCATTATAACTGCTCAGCACCTGCGCTTGCCCTAACACTTGGCACAGCAGCTCACGACTGGCCGCCTGGCCTTAACAAGCCCGATTCTCATTGCTATCGGCTTTGCGGCGTGCGCGCTCTACGCCGCGACGCCACAGAAGACGCAATCCGAATTGCGCTCGCTGCGCGAGCGCATCGAGAAGATCACGCAGCAGGTCAGCCGCGACGCCGTGGAGCGGGACCGCGTCTCCGCCGATCTGCGCGCCGCGGAGCTCTCGCTGAGTCAGGCGCGCGCCGAGACGGCGCGGATCGGCCGCGAGTATGCCGAGCGTACCCGGCGGCGCAATGCGCTCTGGCTGGACAAGACCCAGCAGCAGCGCGCACTCGACGATGGGCGAGCGGTGCTGGCCGATCAATTGCGGGCGGCCTACCTGATCGGCCGCCAGGAGCCGCTGAAGTTGTTGCTCGAGGCGCGCGATCCGCTGCGCGGTGAGCGCATCTTTGCCTACTACGGCTATCTCGGGCGCGCACGCGCCGAGCAGATCGCGCAGATTGGGCAACACCTGCAGCGACTCGATGAGCTCGACGCCGAGCTCGCGCAGCAGCAGTCGCAGCTCGCGCAGCTCAAGGCTGCGCAGCAGAGCCAGTTGCAGCAGCTCGAGCGCGCGCGCACCGAGCGCCACCGCGTGCTGACGAGCCTGGAATCGAGCGCCAGGTCGCATGAGCAGAGCCTGGCACGGCTCAAAGCGCAGCAGGCCGATCTGGAGCAGTTGCTGGAGGATCTGAACCACTCGCTCAAGGAGGTACCGCTCCCCGACACGGCCAGCGCCTTTGGTCGGCTGCGCGGTCAGCTGCACTGGCCCGTGGCCGGGCATATCAGGGCGCAGTTCGGCGATGCGCGCGCCAGCGGCGTGAAATGGGACGGCCTTGTGGTTGCGACGGAGCGCGGCGAGCCGGTCAAGGCCGTCTCGGCCGGGCGCGTCGTCTACGCGGATTGGCTGCCTGGACTCGGGCTGCTGGCCATCATCGACCACGGTGAGGGCTACCTGAGTCTGTACGGACATAATGAGCAGCTCTACAAGGCGGTCGGTGAGCCGGTCGTAGCCGGCGACGTGATCGCCGCGGCTGGCGACACCGGGGGCCGGCCCGAGCCCGAGCTGTATTTCGAGATCCGCCGGGAGGGGCATCCCGTCGATCCACGCCCCTGGTTCCGGGACCGCCAGCCCGAATCGCGGGACTGAACCGCGCAATACGCGGCTGTTTCCCAACGCCGGGGGCCCTCCAGCAAGCCCTGTGCCACAGTTGCGCGTGTCCGAATCCCTTGTCTGCGCGAATAGCGAAGTGCGTCAAGGCATTGCGAGCAGCGCTGGGCGATTCTGCTCGCAAGGCATGGCAGCAAGCATGAATACAACAGCACCTGAGCATGCTCCAGCGACCGACTGGTCGACGTTGGAGCCCTATGCGCAGCTGCTGCGTGCGCTGCTGCCGCGCATGAGTGCGTTGAGCGTGTTCGATCCGCGTGGGCAGCTGCAGTGGTCGACCGCGATGTCGGTAGGCCCGGAAGTCGGGGCCGCGATTGCGGAGACGATCAAGGACCCGGCGCGCGATCCAAGCGCTCAGGGCGTACAGTGCATGGTGGCCAATGAGCCGCTTTATCTATTCTGGTTGCAGCCCGAGCGGGCCAGCGCCGAGTCGCGTCCCTTCATGGTCGTGGCGATCAATTTTCGGCATGGCAGCGAGAACGAGCAGCGCACCTTCTCGTTCGTGCACAGCCTGGTCAAGCCGGCGCTCGAATGCCTGCGCCGCGAGCTGCTTGCGCGCAATGAGATTGTTACCCTGCACAGCTCCCTGGCCGAGCAGGGCAGTGACCTGGAGCTGCTGTTGTCGGTATCCGGCGGCAGTCCGGAGTTCAAGCCCGAGAGCAGCAGTGATCTGAAAGCCATCGTCGCCACTGCGACCCTGCATCTGAAGGTGGGCCTGGCCGCGTTGATCATCCCCGAGCGCGGCATCGCGATCCTGCAGGCGTCCGAGGAGGCGCCGTTGGACACCTCGCTGCTGGCGAAGGGCCATCGGCACCTGCTCTCGATGGTGCAGGTGCGCAACGGACCCACGATCGTGAACCGCATGGTGTTGCAGGTCGCGGGCCAGGAGATCGTATACCGCGTGCTGGCCTGCCCGATTACGCGCGCGACGCATCGTAGCGTCGGCGTCCTGGCGCTGTTTCGCGCCGAATCGGCACCCGAGTTCACACCGCATCACGCGCGGCTCACCGAGCTGCTCGCCAC
>Ga0181525_10004011_pt1 | contig 11451 bp, 11 predicted proteins | sample PEATcosm2014_Bin_48_FD_121100 | JGI IMG/M metagenome (GOLD analysis project Ga0181525, IMG submission 121100) | Peatland microbial communities from MTU Mesocosm Facility, Houghton, MI, USA - PEATcosm2014_Bin06_10_metaG | ecosystem: Environmental > Terrestrial > Soil > Wetlands > Peat | place... | reverse complement strand
TGCGCGATGAAGAGACCGGGACGTGGTGGCAGCAAATCACGGGCCGCGCCGTTTCTGGCCCGCTGCAAGGCGAACAGCTTGATCCAGTATTGAGCGATGAGCTTACGTTTGCGACCTGGAAGGGCGAGAATCCGGCGGGAAAAGTTCTGGCGCCGGTGGTGAAAGATTCGAAAGAGTACGAGAGCAACTGGGAGCCGGAAGTCGCGAAGTTGCCAGTTGTGATTTCTTTTCCGGGTACAGCTCTGGCCTCGCGCGATGTTGTCATCGGCATGGAAGTTGGTGGGGCGAGCCGGGCCTATCCGCTGAGCGCGCTGCTGTCGGAGAAGGTGATCGAAGACCATCTTGGCGGACTACCGATCGCGCTCATCGTTGGTCCGGACGGAAAGTCGATACGGGCATTTGTGAGTACAGTCGACGGAACTGACATCGAATTGTTTCGCAACTTGGACGCTAGCGATTGGTCGCTCATGGATGTCTCCGGTTCGAGCTGGGATTTCAAGGGCTGTGCGGTCTCTGGGCTGATGCAGGGGAAGTGCCTGAAGGAAATTGTTGCGCTGAAAGACTATTGGTTCGACTGGCGCAATTATCATCCCGCGACCGAAGTTTATAAGAGATAAGAGATCGAGGAAGGTGTTCGTGGCCAAGCAAGTCAACACTCTCTTCTGGGACATCGGCGGTGTGCTCCTCAACAACGCATGGGATCGTGACGAGCGTCGCGACGCGCTGGCGCATTTCGCGATCGACGAAGCGGAGTTCGAGCCGCGTCACCAGCCGCTGGTTCCAGCGTTTGAAGAAGGACGACTCAGTCTGGACGACTATCTGGAGCAGACGATTTTTTATGTTCCGCGTAAGTTTACGAAAGACGATTTCAAGCAGCGCATGTTTTCTTTGTCACACGCGCTACCAGAAAACCTGAGTTTGGCAAGAAGTCTGGCGGCCTCTGGAAAGTTTCGCATGGCGACTTTGAATAACGAGTCCCGCGAGCTGAACGCAGATCGCATCGCGACGTTCGGATTGCATGAAATTTTCGGCCTTTTTCTAAGCTCCTGCTACGTGGGGTTGCGCAAACCTGACGCAGCGATTTACCGTCTGGCGCTCGATGTAACACAGAAACCGGCGGAAGAATGTTGCTTCATCGACGATCGCGCTGCCAATCTTGAAGCGCCGATGCGGCTGGGAATGCATGTGATCCAAATGCAGAGCGTGGGGCAACTTCAAGCCGACCTAGCGAAGATCGGCGTGGCCTAGGCGCGCTAGGTCTTGCGCGCCGGACGCAGCAGCGGAATGGCGGCGACGGGCGCAGCAGCGGGCGCATCGGCCGCGGCCAGACTCAGGTCGCTCGACCACGAGTCTGAGACGATTTTCCACTCGCCATTGGCCCGGGCCGCAACGATGAGATACTTTCCGCGCTCCTCGCGGCGTTTTCCGGCAGCGGTGGGAACCAGCATTTTGCAGCGTCCGGCTTCGTAGGCGACGTCGCCGAAAATTTCTGTGCGAACGGTATCCATTTCGACGTCGCCCAATCCAGCTTCGAGCAGCGAGAAGAAGAATTCGCGAACCGCGGCGACTCCGCGGACTGGCGGAACGTTCGGTCGCATGATAAGGGCATCCGCGCCGTAGAGTTCCACAAGATCGTCGAGGTGCTTGGTGTTGCAGGCCTGAGCCCAATCCTGGGCGAGCTGACGTACGGCGGCTTCGGCGCGGCTGGGCGCGGCGCCGGATAGTGGAGCGCGTGGGCGACCCGCATCGCGCGAGATGGCGCCGACGGGCTCGGCAGAGTTTGGCTGGGTTGCGGGAACTGCGTCCCCGGCAAAATAGTGATGATGATAGTGGTGGTGGTAGTGATGTTGGCCCGCGGGTGAAGCCGAGTGATTGGGCTCCAGTGCGCGCGCAGCCGTCGCCAGTTGAGTCGAGGCAGGCGAAGACGGCGCACCGCAGATGGAACAAAACTTATGCTGGGCAGGATTCTTGCTCCCGCAGGACGAACAAATTGCAGTGGCGGAAGCGTGGGTTTCTTCGACGGAAGCGGCCGCCGCTTCCTGGCTGGAAACCTGAAGGTCCAACTGCTGAATGGCATGGAGAGCGGTAGCGATGGCGTCACTGGTCGGCATGGCGCGCAGGGTTTCGTAATTCAGGCGCCGGACAAACTTCTCGTCTGGCTTTTCCGCGGCGTTCTTAGGGTTGGTAGATTTGTCGCGATCCACGAGATGACTCCAGTCGCTTCATTCTAGACCAAAGGGTGCCTTGACCGAACCGCTCGAGTGGCGTAGTCCTACCGATGCGAAAACTCGACCCTACCCTCCGATTCCATCGGCACCCCGTTGCAGGTTGCGGGACGATAGCGCCAGTGGCTGACTATGCTGAGCAAGGTCGCATCCTGGGAGTCGTCGGAGTTTTGCAGGATGAGCGGACTGTGAACGCGTCCGTCAATGCCGATGATGAAACTTAGAGTGATGTGATTTTGCGAGGGCTGATCGATCAGCGGATTCGGCGTAGCGATGGCCTCGGGATCGGCGACGTTTTCGCAGTCGGTCGCAACGGCGGCCTGCTTCAGCGCTTGGAAGTTCGCCTGTCGCGTGACGCTTGCCCAAACCTGCGCTTCTCTGGCATTCATCCCTGCCGCGGAAGAACCTAAGAACTGAGGCGGATTCATGGCCGCGGCACCAATGCAAATGGTCACTATCGCGGCGGCCAGTAATGATCTACGCATGGGAGAAACCTTGCGGGAGCCGCGCGGAGAAGAGGCCGATCACAGCTCCCTGTTGGCATATTCACGGCAAGCCACGTGCCACAAACGCACTGATTTATTAGATTTACTATCAATCACTTAGCGAGTACGGCGAGTCTGACGTATGCAAACTTTTGCAGCCTGATATTTGGCGTCACTTCTTAAGGTCACTGGTCGTCCTCACTCCCCGGCAAAAAGCTGGAGCGCCCAGTTGCGGATGGGCGGTTTTCCGGTCGCTCGCCTTACGTCTTGCAGAAGCCTTATCAAATAACTGATGGCAGCCCAGACGAGAATGATCACGCACCAGGCCCAGGTGAACATGATTCCAGCGGCCCAAAAGTCATCCCCTTCTTTTCTGTTTATGACGGTAATAAAGGATTCGCCGCTGATCCAAATCCCCAGCAGCGGGCAGACCACGAATAGTCCGAGCGCGTCGGCCATGGCGCGAATCGCGGCGCGACGTCGCGTCCATAGCGGACGAAAGGCATTGAACCCTGCAATGGCGCTCTGGGCGGCCAACAAAAAGAGAATCGGCCAATACAAGGCATGCTGGATAATCGGCGCAGGCTTTATATCAAGAAGAGGAATGACCGGGGTGTGCAGGACGTTGATCCACCAAAGCAGGAAGGCGAAGTTCCACAAGAACTCTCCGATCGATGAGCTGCGGCGCACGCGATTGAGGTCGCGTAAGGGACGTATTTTGCGATGGCTCGCGGCATTCAGCAGTCCTGATCCCGCGTGGTAGTGTTCGAGCAGTGCGAAGATTCCGGTGACTGCGGCGAAGTTAACCACGAAGGCATTGAAGAACGGCTCCAACATCGCTTGGATCGCGGGGCGCAATGGGCCGCCGCCTCCGAACGAAGCGAAGATATGAAGAGCGATCCCTATGATTAGCCAAGGGGCGAAGACATATGTCCAGACCAGCTTGAGCACAAACCGGTACATGGGAAAAAGCGCCGGCCCAATCAGCGACTGCTGTGGCAAGTAGCGTTGTGCTACGAGCATCGGCGGGCCAAACTTCTGCAGCAAGTCAGCGATCTCGGCGGCGTTCAGCGGACGCTGCCGCGAGGACTCTTGCTCTTCAACTTGGGAACGCAGTTCCTCCGACAACTCGGCGAGAATATCGTCTCGCTGCGCCTTGGGCAGCCAGAATTTGACGTGTTTTAAGTACCGATCCAGTTGTTCCATGGAGTGCTCCTTGACGTAGAACTCGCCTTTAGTCTTCGTTGGCCAGAATGCGTTTCACAGACGCGTTCAGGCTTTCCCACTCTTCCCGCAACTGCTTGAGCATCTTCTTTCCGTCGCCGGAGAGCTTATAAAAGCGCTTGTTGCGCTTCTCCTCTTCGCGCCATTGGCTGACTAAGAGTCCCTGGCTTTCTAGTCGTCGCAGCAGTGGATACAACGTGCCTTCATCGATCTCCAGGCCATCGTCGGCGAGTGCCTTGCGCAGGGTGTAGCCGTAACGCTCATCGCGGAGCTGGCCGAGGACGGCTATGACTAAGCATCCCCTGCGCAGCTCCAGCCGAAGGTTTTCGTATAAGTCCGCGTTGCTCTCCGGGGTGTTCGTCATACAGTATGTGATATATACTATATACCACACAGTAATGGGTCAAGAAAATTCTGCGCGAGGTTCAGATAGGCATGTTAGGTACCGCGAACAGTTGTGCCTTTTCCTATACTTTCCACAAGCAAGGGCCGACCTCCACAACTTTCCCACAGCCCTGGAGGAAATTGTTGTTGCAGAACGGAAGCGATCTGGCGCAAGGTGTTGCTCAACAATCGCAAATTGTTGAACGGTGAATTGCAAAGGGCTTAGGGATCGGCGGTTCTCGAGGGTGAACCGCAAGAAGCGCTCGCAAGCGTGTCATGGCGCGGCGGCGGGTGCGGGAGACTCCGCTGGATCGGATGTCCTCCTCGAAGGCGGAGCGAAACCTTGGCCGGAGGCAAACGCCTACTGCACGATGAGGCGCAGTTTTTCAGGCAGCAATGGTCGTGCGCGAGCATGATCGAATGCTGGCGAGAGGCCGGGCGTTCTTAGCGCGCACCTCGGAGTCGCAACCAAGGTTCGCAACACTTCGATCGCGGGCTCGAACTGGCAGAGTTGCTGAACACTGCTTTCATCGGCGGGACAATTTGCGAGGGCATGCGGTCTGGGTGGCTGGCCCAGACCGCATTTTTTCTGAGTACAGTCGTGTCTCGATTCCTTCCAACTTTTCCGAGATAATATTTTTCATCCACAAGCATCTGCCGCGTAGTATCCAAGAGCGGTAGGGCAACAAGAAAATCCTTGGCTACAACTTCAGAATACGGTCTCACTCATAGCCTTCCGGCCAACGTTGACGCCGAGCGCTCGATTCTGGGCGCCATATTGCTCGATAACTTCGCCTACAACGAAGCCGCCGAATTTCTGAAGCCGGACGATTTCTCGCTGGAATCGCATCGCCGCATTTACAGCCGCATGATGGATCTACGCGAGTCGTCGCGCCCCGTCGATCTGATTACGCTCAGCGAAGAACTGGATCGCAACAAGGAACTCGACTCCGTTGGCGATGTCGCGTATTTGTCCGGCTTGGTAGACGGCGTTCCCGAACGCCCCAGCATTGAGCAGTATGTCAAGATCGTCCGCGATAAAGCTCTGCTGCGCGGCCTGATGCATGCCGCCAATGCCGCCATTGCGCGGGCGTCGGAGCCGAGCGGTGAGTTATCCGCCGAGGACATTCTCAACGACGCCGAAGCATCGCTCTTCCAGCTCTCGGAAAAGCGCATTGGACGCGGCTTCATGGGCGTCCAGGAAATTATCAAAGAGCGCTTCGGCTCGATCGATGAGTTGATGCAGCGCGGCAAGCGCATCACCGGAGTCGAGACGCACTACAGCGATCTCGATGAGATGACCAGCGGTTTACAAAAATCGGATCTCATTATCATTGCGGCGCGACCGTCGATGGGCAAGACAGCCTTCGCCATGAACATTGCGGAAAACGCCGCCATCCTCGACGGCAAAGTCGTGGGCGTGTTCTCGCTGGAAATGTCGAACGAAGCGTTGCTGCAACGGCTGTTGTGCTCGGTGGCGCGGGTCGATTCGCACAAGTTTCGCACCGGATCGCTGTGGCAGGAGGACATGCGGAAGATTGCCGGTGCGCTGGAAAAACTGACGCATGCTCCGATCTTCATCGACGACACCCCGGGCATCGCATTGAGCGAAATGCGGGCTAAGGCGCGGCGGCTGAAGCAGTCCGCGCGCGGCCTCGATCTGATCATCGTCGATTATCTGCAGCTGATGTCGGGCGGCTCGCGGCGCTATGAGAATCGTACCCAGGAAGTTTCGGCTATCTCGCGCGGGTTGAAGGCGCTGGCTAAGGAATTGGCCGTGCCGGTGGTGGCGCTCTCGCAGCTGAGCCGCGCGCCCGAGAGTCGAGGCGCCGGCGATCACCGTCCGCAGTTGGCCGACCTGCGGGAGTCGGGCTCCATCGAGCAGGACGCCGACGTTGTCGCCTTCATCTTCCGCGAAGAGGTTTACAAGCCCGACGAACCGGAGCTGGAGGGCATCGCTGAAATCCTGGTGCGCAAGCAGCGAAATGGCCCCACTGGGACGGTTAAACTGGCATTCTTGAAGAGTTCCACGCGCTTTGAGAGCCTGCTGGGCGGCGGTCGAAGTGAGGAGTAGGAGGCGCGTTCCACAACGGGAGTCAGCCTGTGGAAAATTTTGTGGAACCGTGGGTCAGGGTTTTGGGCTAACATGCCACGCGCCTCGTCCCTCCCCTGATAAGGCGCCTTGTGATTACCCTAACTCTGTGCAATGCATGGGGTTACCAGATTGTTAACAAACGTTTACATGGAAAAATGCACGCCAGGCAACTTATTTGCAACCTTGCGTTTTACACATTCTGAGGGACATGTCCCTCACTGCCAAGCACTTATCCGATGGTTCCGATAGGCCAGGCAGCCCCAGCCGCAGCCTTGATTTCGTCCCCTAAGCCCTGCCGGATCAGGAATGGAACTTGCTCCTCCCGTCCTAGCCGCATTTCGACCATTGGAATGAAGAAAACCGTTCTCTCGCCGAGGACTGAGACCTCTTGCCACGGGATGAAAAGCGGCAGATGGCCGAAGCGCGGAATCAGCCTCACGGCCAGATAAAGCCCTTCGGAGCTTGATCCGATGGTGAGGCAATTGTTGTAGCCCATCCCAGCACGCATCCGCGCACTCTTCCATTGCCAAGTTCTGCCCTGAAAGGCTTGCGTCGCGCGAAACCGCCGGGATAGGTCCGACCAGCCGCCCATCTTGCTAACAAGTAGGAGAGCCAAAATCGAAATGAAGAGGACAAAGGGCAACATCGCGAGCGGATTGGAGACCAAGCTCCTAGCGAAGTCCGTCATAGGCTTCAGTTGTTACTGTCGCCAACCTTGAGCACCGCGAGAAACGCTTCCTGGGGAATGTCCACTCGCCCGATGCGCTTCATCCGCTTCTTGCCTTCCTTTTGCTTCTCCAGCAGTTTGCGTTTGCGGGAGATGTCGCCGCCGTAGCACTTGGCGATCACATTCTTGCGGATGGCGTGAACGGTCTCGCGCGCGATGATCTTCGCTCCAATCGAGGCCTGAATCGCGACTTCAAACATCTGCCGGGGAATAAGTTCGCGCATCTTCGAGACCAGTGCCTTGCCGCGTTCGTAGGCAACATCGCGATGCACGATGATGGAGAGCGCGTCCACTGGCTCGCCAGCGACGAGGATGTCCATCTTCACCATGGGCGATTGCCAATAGCCGGCGAGATGGTAGTCGAGCGAAGCGTAGCCCCGCGACACCGACTTCAGCCGGTCGTAAAAGTCGAGCACAATTTCGTTCAGCGGCAGCTCATAGTGCAGCATCACGCGTGACGAACTTACATATTCAAATGTTTTCTGTTTGCCGCGTTTTTCCTCGACCAAGGCGAGAATTCCGCCGACGTATTCTTCCCCAGTGAGGATGGTCGCCATGATCACCGGCTCATCGATTGAGCCGATTTCGCTGGGATCGGGCCAGCGTGACGGGTTGTCGACCTCGATCAATTCACCGTCCGTCTTCGTGATTTTGTAGCGAACGCCGGGGGCGGTTGTGATGAGTTCAAGATTGAACTCGCGTTCAAGGCGCTCCTGAATGATTTCCATGTGCAGCAATCCGAGAAAGCCGCAGCGGAAGCCGAAGCCCAGCGCGACGGAGCTTTCCGGTTCGAAGAAAAAAGACGAATCGTTCAGCCGCAATTTTTCGAGTGCCTCGCGCAGCGCGGTATGCTGGTGCGTGTCCACGGTGTAGAGTCCGGCGAAGACCATGGGCTTGATTTCTTCGAAACCGGGCAACGCTTCCGGCGCGGGGCGGGCGTCGTCGGTCACGGTGTCGCCAATCTTGCTGTCGGAGACGGTCTTGATGTTCGCGATCAGGAAGCCAGCTTCTCCTGCCTGAAGCTGGTTGATCTCGACCGGCTTCGGTGTCATCACACCGAGCCCTTCGGCCTCAAACACGCGCCCATTAGACATCAAGCGAATCTTCTGTCCCTTGCGCAGCGTGCCTTCGATGACGCGCACGGACACGATCACACCTTTATACGGATCGAACCAGGAGTCAAAGATCAAAGCTTGCAGCGGATTGTCCGGGTCGCCCTTCGGAGCGGGAACGCGCTTCACGATCGCTTCAAGCACATCCGGCACACCCTGACCGGTCTTCGCGCTGATGAGCACGGCATCGGATGCATCCAGACCGACGGCGCCTTCGATCATTTCTTTGGCGCGCGGAATATCTGCGCTGGGCAGGTCGATCTTATTGATGACTGGAATAATTTCGAGCCCGTTGTTGATTGCAATATAAGCATTCGCCAGCGTCTGCGCTTCGACGCCCTGCGACGCATCGACCACCAGCAGCGCGCCTTCGCACGACGCCAGCGACCGCGATACTTCGTAGGAAAAATCGACGTGGCCCGGTGTGTCGATCAAATTGAACTGATACGTTTTGCCATCCTCCGCCGCGTACATCATGCGCACGGCGTGGGCCTTGATGGTGATGCCGCGCTCGCGCTCCAGGTCCATCGAATCGAGCACCTGAGCCTGCATTTCGCGAGCAGTCAGCGATCCGGTCAGTTCCAATAGGCGATCGGCGAGCGTGGATTTCCCATGATCGATGTGCGCGATGATCGCGAAATTGCGAATAAGAGAAGCATCCATGATTTGTGGCGGCAATACGATTCTAACAGCGGAAGTGCCACGGCCCTACGTGCGTCGAACTACGCATCACTCAAGTTAGAATCGAAGTCAAATGTTGGTACTCGCTTCTGCGTCGCCGCGCCGTCAGGAAATTCTGCGCAATGCGGGCGTCGATTTCACGGTTGAGCCCGCGCACATTCCCGAGGAAGCAATTGAAGGCGAATCCGCAAAAGTTTTGGCGCAGCGCCTCGCGCGGGAAAAAGCTCTCGCGATCGCGCATCGCCAGATTGGCGCTTACGTTCTCGGCGCGGACACCGTCGTCAGCGTGGACGACGAAATTTTCGGCAAACCCGCCGACTCGGCCGATGCCGCCCGCATGTTGCGCAAACTTGCCGGACGCAATCATGAAGTGATCACCGGAGTTTGCCTCGTCCCTCCCGGCAAGCTTGATGCGCCCGACATCCGCAGCCAGATCACACAAGTGACGTTCGAGGCCATCACGCAAAAAGAAATTGAAGACTACGTTGCCAGCGGCGAGCCCATGGACAAGGCTGGCGCCTACGCCATCCAAGGCATCGCCTCGCGCTGGATTTCAAGAATCGAAGGAGACTACTTCAATGTCGTGGGACTGCCCATAGCACTGGTCTTCGAAATGCTGAAGGACAACGGCTGGACGCCGTAGAAAGAAACTAAACCTTATTTTCCGGATCGACCGGCGGCGGCACCGGTGACGGAGCCTTGGGCGCGTTCGGATCTTCCTTCATGGACGACTTAAAATTGCGAATGCCCTCGCCCAATCCCTTGCCCAAGTCGGCAAACTTGCGCGGCCCAAACAACAGAAGCGCAATGCCCACAATCAGCAGTAAATGCAAGGGCTGAAATAAACCTTCCATGAATCCTCCGTAAAACAACTACTGATAAAGTGTAGGCCAGCGGGGGTCGCGAGTCAAAAACTCTCGGCCAATTACCACAGCGAGATTCTGCTTCCGCCTAATGCCAGCATACTGCGGCCCGGCATGGCAAAATACAGCATGTCTGCAATTTTGTTGGACGGCACCGCCATCGCCGCCGAAATTCGCCGCGAAGTTGCCCATGATGTAAGCACGCTTGTTTTGGGCGGAATTCGCCCTGGCCTGGCCGTGGTGCTGGTGGGCAATAATCCTGCGTCGGAAGTGTATGTGCGCGGCAAAGTGAAGGCCTCGGAGGAAGTCGGCATTTACAGCGAGAAGCACACGCCGAGCGCGAATGTTTCCACCGACGAATTACTTGAACTGGTGAATGGGCTGAATGTGCGCAACGACATCGATGGAATTCTAGTGCAGTTGCCTTTGCCCCCGCAGGTCGATTCGCAGCGCGTGTTGCTGGCGGTGGATCCCGCGAAAGATGTGGACGGGTTTCATCCCATGAATGTCGGGTATCTTTCGACGCAGCGCCCTGCACTCGTGCCTTGTACTCCGTCGGGCGTGATGGAGATTCTGCGGCGCAGCGACATTCCAGTTGCCGGACGCGAGGCCGTTGTCGTGGGACGCAGCGACATCGTGGGTAAGCCCGCGGCCATGCTTCTGTTAAACGCCAATGCAACCGTCACGGTTTGCCATTCGAAGACGCGAGATCTGGCTGCGGTGTGTCGTAGGGCGGATATTCTCGTGGCTGCGATTGGCCGCGCCGGCATGATCACCAAGGATTTCGTAAAGCCGGGAGCCACTGTGATCGATGTGGGTATGAATAAGGTCAGCGAGGGCGCGGAGTTTGCGCGCCTGTTTGCCGGGAACCTGAAGCGCGAAGAGACATTTCGGAGTAAAGGCTCTGTGCTTGCAGGCGACGTTCATCCGCAAGTTTTCGAGGTTGCGGGCGCGATGACGCCCGTGCCGGGCGGCGTAGGACCACTCACCATCGCGATGCTCATGTCGAACACGGTGCGGGCGGCGCGATTGCGCAGAGGGATGTCTTGCTAAGAGTTGGGCTCACAGGCGGGATCGCTTCGGGTAAATCGGCCGTAGCTGAGATGTGGGCTGAGGCTGGAGTCCACATCATGCAGGCTGACCAGGTCGCGCATGATCTCATGCAGCCGGGACAGGCTGTTTATCGGGAAGTTGTCGAGCGTTTCGGAAACGGCATTCTCGATTCGAGCGGTGCGATCAACCGAGCCAAGCTGGCTGAGTCTGCCTTTGGACACGCTGGTGAAAAGCACTCCCGCGTGAAGGAACTGAATCAGATCGTTCATCCTGCGGTGATCGACGCTCAGGAAGAATGGTTGGCTCAGATGGCTCGGGACGATCCGCAGGGTATCTCTGTAGTGGAAGCGGCGTTGATTCTGGAAGCCGATCTGGAGAAGTATTTCGACCGAATCGTCGTTGTAACCTGCCGTCCGGAGCAGCGCATCGAGCGCTGGGCCAAACGCACGGGAAGCGATCACTCTACGGCAAAGGCTGAAGTGGCAAGAAGAATGGCGGCGCAGTTCTCCGAGGAAGACAAAATAAAAGCCGCCGATTATATGATCGACAATTCGGGAACTCTGGAGCAGGCGAAAACCGCTGCCGCCAAAGTGCTCGCGGAG
>Ga0181525_10004008_pt1 | contig 11458 bp, 10 predicted proteins | sample PEATcosm2014_Bin_48_FD_121100 | JGI IMG/M metagenome (GOLD analysis project Ga0181525, IMG submission 121100) | Peatland microbial communities from MTU Mesocosm Facility, Houghton, MI, USA - PEATcosm2014_Bin06_10_metaG | ecosystem: Environmental > Terrestrial > Soil > Wetlands > Peat | place... | reverse complement strand
GCGCCGGGGGCATCGGCCGCGTGGCCGCCTCGAACGACCCGAGCCTCGCGGTGGGCGATACCGTTGTCGGCATGACAAACGTTCAGGACTATGCCATCGTCAAAGCCAAAGAGGTGACCAAGGTCGATCCGCGCCTGGCGCCGCTCCCGCGTTTCCTGGGCGCGCTCGGCATGCCCGGACTGACCGCTTACTTCGGCCTGCTCGATATCGGCCAGCCGAAGGAAGGCGAGACGGTGGTGGTCTCGGCCGCCGCGGGCGCGGTGGGCGCCGTCGTCGGACAGATCGCCAAGATCAAGGGCTGCCGTGCGATCGGCATCGCCGGCGGCGCGGATAAGTGCAGCTATGTGGTCGAGGAACTCGGCTTCGACGCGGCTATCGACTATAAGAACGAGGATGTGCGCGCGGGCCTGGCGCAGCATTGTCCCAAGGGTATCGACATTTATTTCGACAACGTCGGCGGCGAGATCCTGGATACCGTACTGTCCATGCTGGCGCGCCGCGCGCGCGTCATCATTTGCGGCGCGATCTCGCAGTACAACAACATGGAGTCGATGCAGGGGCCGCGCAATTATATGTCGCTGCTGATCAACCATGCGCTGATGGAGGGCTTCGTGGTTTTCGACTACCTGGCGCGCTACCCCGAAGGCCTGCAGGCGCTGGCCGGATGGACGATCGCCGGCAAGCTGAAAGCGCGCGAACACATAGTAGAAGGGCTGGAGACTTTTCCAGAGACGCTGCAAATGCTTTTCCGCGGCGAGAATTTCGGCAAGCTGGTAATTAAGGTATAAGTGGGGCAGGCCCCCGGCCTGCGGCGGCCTCTCAGGCCGCCCCAAGAATAGGATGATAGAACTATGAACGCGCAAAAGAAATTGCTCAGATTCTCCCTGGCAACGGCCATTCTCCTGGCGCCGGCGCTGTGCCCCGCCCAAGGCCTGCCTGACGGCGTGAAGAAGGTGACCTCCGTCGAGGGCATCACCGAATACAGCCTGCCCAACGGCCTGCACTTCCTGATTTTCCCGGATCCGTCCAAGCCCAATATTACGGTCAATATCACGTATCTGGTGGGCTCGCGGCAGGAAGGCGCGGGCGAGGGCGGCATGGCGCACCTGCTGGAGCACATGGTGTTCAAGGGCAGCACCAACCACGTGAATATCATGCAGGAGCTCACCGAGCACGGCTGCCGTCCGAACGGCTCCACCACCTTCGACCGCACCAATTACTTCGAAACATTCAAGGCCAGCGACGAAAACCTGAAGTGGGCCCTCGATATGGAGGCGGACCGCATGGTGAATTCCTTCATCAAGAAGGAGGATTTCGACAAGGAATTCTCGGTGGTCCGCAACGAATTCGAGATGGGCGAGAACAACCCGTTCGCGGTGCTCTACAAGCACACCATGGCGGCCGCCTACCTGGCGCACAGTTACGGCCGGCCGGTGATCGGGAACAAGTCGGATGTGGAACGTGTGACCATGGACAAGCTGCAGGCGTTCTATCACAAGTACTACCAGCCGGACGACGCTGTGCTCACCATAGCCGGCAAAGTGGATGAGCCGCAGGTGGTGGCGCTGGTCAACCAGTATTTCGGTAAGATCCCGCGGCCCACGCGCACGCTCACGCCGACTTACACGGTGGAACCCGTGCAGGATGGCGAGCGGCTCACGGTGGTGCGCAGAGTGGGCGAGATACAGGGAATCTTCATCGTTTACCACACGCCCGACGGCGGCAACGCGGACCAGCCCGCGCTCGACGTGCTGGCCAGCGTCATGGGGGAACAGTCGTCCGGCCGCTTGTACAAGGCGCTGGTCGACAATAAGAAAGCGACGCAGGTCTTCGGCAATGCGATGCAGTTCAACGAACCGGGATTGATCATGTTCGGCGCCATACTCAACAAGACCGAATCGCTGGACGAAGCCCGCAACACCATGCTCGCTACCATTGACGGCGTCATCAAGGAGCCGCCCAGCAAGGAGGAAGTGGATCGCGCCAAAGCCCATCTCGAAAAAGACGTGGAAATGACCTTGCGCAACTCCGAACAGGTAGGCTTGTTTCTCAGCGAATACCTGGCGCGGGGCGACTGGCGGCTGATCTTCCACGATCGCGACCTGCTGCGCAAAGTCACTCCGCAGGATGTGCAGCGTGTGGCCGCCGCCTATCTGAAGACTTCCAACCAGACCATCGGCGAGTTCATTCCCGATCCCAAACCCGACCGGGCCGAGATACCGGCCAAGACCGACGTGGCGGCCGTGCTGAAGGATTACAAGGGCGAGGCGGCCATGGCGGCGGGCGAAGCATTCGATCCTTCGCCGAAGAATATCGAATCCCGGCTGCAGCGCTATACGCTGCCTTCCGGCATGAAGGTCTCGCTGTTGCAGAAGAAGACCCGCGGCGCCAGCGTGCACGCCGTCATCATGCTCAGGTTCGGCGACCTGGAGAGCCTGGCGGGTAAGGACGTAGCGGCCTCGCTGGCCGGCGATGCGCTGATCCGCGGCACGGCCCACAAGAACCGGCAGCAGATCCAGGATGAAATCGACAAGCTGAAGGCGCAGCTCAATGTGAATGGGGACGCCACCGGCGCGAATGTCAGCATCGAAACCAACCACGAGAATCTGCCGGCCGTGCTGCGGCTGGCCGGGGAAATCCTGAAAGAGGCGACTCTTCCGGAGACGGAGTTCGAAGAGATCCGCAAGGAGGAGCTGACCGGTCTCGATTTCGGAAAAACCGAGCCGCAATCGCTGGCCTTCACCGAGATCAGCCGCACCCTGTATCCCTACGCCAAAGGCGACGTGCGCGCCACCATGTCGATACCCGAGGAAATCGAGGAAGTGAAAAACGTGAAGCTGGAGGAGGCCAAGGCTTTCTACAAACATTTCTATGGCGCATCGAACGGGCAATTGGCGGTGGTGGGCGACTTTGATCCTGCCGAAGTGAAGAAGGAGATCGAAACCCAGTTCGGGGCCTGGAAGAGTCCCGCGCATTATGAGCGCATTAAGTATGGGTTCCAGAAGATTGCGCCCGTGAACAAGACCATCGAGACGCCGGACAAGCAGAATGCGGTGTTCATCGCGGCCACGCGGCTGCATATCGGCGACAAAGATCCGGATTACCCGGCGCTGGTGATGGGCAACTACATGCTGGGCGGCGGATTCCTGAATTCGCGTCTGGCCACGCGCATCCGCGTGAAGGATGGCCTGAGCTACGACGTGCGTTCGAACCTGTCCGCCAAGTCCGACGAGGAGGACGGCAAGTTTCAGGCGTCCGCCATCGCCGCGCCGCAGAATATGTCGAAGGTGGAAGCCGCGTTCAAGGAGGAAATGCAACGCGCGCTGACCGACGGCTTCACCCAAAAGGAATTGGACGACGACCGCACCGGCTGGCTGCAGGCGCAGCAGGTGAACCGCTCGGAAGACGGCTCTTTGGTGCGCACCCTGACGTCGCGGGATTACGACGGCCGCACCATGGCCTGGGATGAAGAACTCGAGAAGAAAATCTCCGCACTGACGCCGGACGATATCGCCAAAGCCGTGCGGCGCACCATCGACCTGACCCAGATTTCGATCGTGAAGGCCGGCGATTTCAAGAAGGCGGCAGCCGCCGCGAAGTAAGTGGGGCAGGACTCCAGTCCTGCGGCCGACGTCCACGTCGGCCTGGTAAGTGAACAGCGGGTCCTGGAGGACCCGCGTACGGTCGAAAACCCAGCGTAAGCCATTGAAATTGGAGGGCGGCCAATCTTGGCCGCAGCCGCCTTTCTAGGCGGCCGGAGCCGGCTAAAAAGCCGGCTGCGGGCAGAATTGCCCGCCCTCCAACCCGGTTTTCATCGCTATTCGTGGGCCGCAGGCCCATCCTGACAGACCTGGAGGTCTGCCCCACGCAGGAAAACGGAGAATATCCCCGCCCCCTGCACACTAGAAAACGGAGACCCCGATCCCATGTCGCGGAGCTTGCCGTCGCTGCGCCCCAAGCGTGTCCGGCACATCAAGGGGTATACAAGGACTGAGTGTGGTCACCATCATCTCCCGCTTTCGAGTCCGGAACGGGCTGGAAGAGGAGGTGCGCGCGGCCTTCCTGAACCGCCCGCGCCTGGTGGAGAACGCGCCTGGCTTTTGCGGCATCGAGGTCCTCACCGACGCTGCCGATCCCTCGGTGTTTCTCCTTATTACGCGCTGGAGCGGCGAAGAAACGTTTCGCGCCTGGCACGGCGGTGAAGCGCATCGTCAGTCGCACGCGCTGATACCGCGGGGGTTGAAGCTGGACTCTTCGTTCACTTCCGTCACCATCGCAAATCGCGTCGAAGACCCCGCCGGCATCCTCACCCTGAGCGATGCCCTGGCGGAAGCCACCGGCGCGCTTTCCCGGTGGCTCTTGGAATCCGATGCCGTATTTGCCCTGCTCCTGGCGCCCGATGGCGCAATTCGCGAACGAAATCCAGCCGGCGACCGGCTCTTCCCGGCCGATCCGGCGAAAGGCCCAGGCGCGGGCGTTTGGGATTATCTGGCGTGCTCGGATGTGCCCCGTCTGCGCGCGCTGCTGGCGGATCCCGCCAGCCTGCATGCAGACGGCCTGTTCCTGAATCTGGACGATGGACAGTCCGATCCGATTACCCTGGTGGCCTCCGCGTTCCGGTCCCGAAACGCCGTCCTGCTGATAGGCACCGAGGAACGCCGGCACGATCGGACCTTTCGCACTGAGATCCTCAAACTGACCAACGATTTATCGGTGATGATGCGCGAATCCGCCCGGCAGAACCGGGAACTCGTGCAGGCCAACCGGAAAATCGAGTTGCTTGCCCGTACCGATGCGCTCACCGGCCTGGGCAGCCGCCGCGCGCTCGACGAGGCCCTGCAGCGCGAGACGGCGCGCGCCCAACGGCGGACGGAGCCCCTGAGCTTGATTATGGCGGACCTGGATCACTTCAAGTCCATCAACGACCGGTTCGGCCATGGCGCCGGCGACCAGGCGCTGGTCCGCGCCGCCGCCGTCCTGCTGGCCGGGTTGCGTCCGTACGATCTGGCGGCCCGGTACGGCGGCGAAGAGTTCGTTCTTCTCCTGCCCGCGGAAACCACGGAGGGCGCTCTGGCCGTCGCCGAACGCGTCCGCAGGCAGATCGCGGAAATCGAATTGCCCGAATGTCCCGGCGGGCTGACGGTCAGCCTGGGCGTGGCAACCTGGGCGGCGGGCGAATCGCCGGAAGAGTTTGTGGCGCGCGCCGACGCGGCGCTGTACGTCGCCAAGAGATCTGGCCGGAACCGCGTGGAAGCGGCCTCGGAAGTCCCAGTGTAAGAGAGGCTTTGCGCATGATCGAATCCGTTTTCGAGCGGTCCCGTCTTGCCCGGAAGCTCGTTTCAATCAAGCAGGACGTGGCGCAATCGCTGACCGACGACTTCTTTGCCGAGCATCCCGGCTGGGTGGAGCGCTACGGGGAACGGGGCCGCGAGCACTGCACCGCGGATGCCTGTTTTCATGTGGAGTTTCTGGCGGGAGCCATCGAGGCCGGCTCCCCCGAGGCGTTTGGCGACTATGCGCGTTGGACGGCCAGAATGCTCGGCGCCCGCGGCATCGCCGCGCACACGCTCGAACAGAACCTGGCGCAACTGGAAAGGCGCCTGGGCGCGGTGCTCCCGCCGGAGGAGCGCGAGGCGGTTTTGGCATTTCTGGCGCGCGGCCGGTCTGCCTGCCTACAGCCGGAACCCGCCCCCGGCGAGCAACCCTCCGACGGCCCGCTGGGGCTGACCGCACAGATCTTCCTCTCGGCCATTTTGGGCGGCCGGCGGCAGGCCGCGTTAAACGTTGTCGAGGAGGCCTGGCGGGCCGGGCACAACCTGGTCGATATCTACGCCGATGTTTTTGCCCAGTCGTTGCACCGCATCGGCAGGCTTTGGGAGCTGAACAAAATCACGGTCGCGCAGGAGCACACCGCCACCTCCATCACCCAGTATGCGATTGCCGCCATCTACCCGCGGCTGGTTCCGGCAGCGGTCCCGCGCGGCGCCATGGTCGTAACCGGAGTTGCCGGCGAATTGCATCAAATCGGTGCCAATCTGGTGGCCGATGCCATGGAGGCAAATGGCTGGACGGTGCGCTTTCTGGGAACCAACCTGCCGCATTCCTCGGTGCTCTCCGCCGTGCAGGAGATCTCGGCGGACGTGTTGTGCGTTTCCACCACCATGGTGCCCAGTCTCCCTTCCGCGGCGGACCTGGTTCGAACCGTGCGCGGCCATTTGGGGGAACGCGCTCCCAGAATCGTGGTGGGCGGAAGTGCCTACCGGCTGGCCGCAGATTTCTCCCGGGAAGTCGGCGCCGTTGCAGCCATCACCGATCTGCGTCAGGCGATCGCCACCCTCTGCCGATAACCCGGGGGCGCAGGCCCTCGGCCTAACGCCACATACTTTTCCCGAAACCTGGAATTCTGCACAAATTGTGGGGCGGACCCCCAGGTCCGCGCGGGTCCCCCGGACCCGCTCTTGTGTTCGTTGAATCAACGCTTTTCGACAACGGAGGCAGGCCGACGAGGCGTCGGCCGCGGTCCAGGGGGGCCGCCCCACAATTTATGCCGGTGTTCGGAGGTGGGAAAAGTATGCGGCATTAGGCGCTCGGCCTGCCGGCGGCCTCCGAGGAAATGCAACGGGATTACGACGGCCGCGGCGTGGCCTGGGATGAGGAACTCGAGAAGAAAATCTCCGCGCTCATGCCGGACGATATCGCCAAAGCCGCGCGGCGCACCATCGACATGAACCAGATTTCGATCGTGAAGGCCGGCGATTTCAAGAAGGCGGTAGGGAAATAAGCTACGGGGCAGCGCGCCGCAGTAGCTTGAGAATCAGAAGGCTGCGCTTCCAATCCAGCTCGAATTCCGATAGACGGATCGCGTTAGAACGGATTACATTTTCAATGAGGGCCGTTGAGGAATTGCCGGTCTCACAAGGATCACGTTCGGAGGATCGAGCCAGGAAACAAATCCGCCACAAGAACTACGAGACGTGGCGCGAGGTTCTCATCGAAGAGCAACCTCAAAGCACGGTGATCCTCTCGGGCATGCTGGCGAAAAACTCATAGACCGCGCGGAAATCGTCTTTCTCAAGGTACGGGAAGTCCCGCAGGATCTCTTCCTCAGTCATCCCGGATGCAAGATAAGAGGCCACGTCATAAACCGTGAACCGAAGGCCCCGGATGCAGGGCTTGCCGCCCATCTTTCCCGGTTCAACGGTGATGCGTGGGTTGATGTCTGTCATACACCGCTCCTACCATCATAGCCGGTTCAAGGCGTCAACAGGTCCGCTCACGCTACGTTCTTGTGGACATGGTCCATCTGCGCCTTGAACAGCCGCGCCGGATACACCCACTCCAGCAACGGCGTGGTCATAAACGTAGTCACCAGGGCCATCAGCACCATGATGGCGAACATAGCCGGCGAAATCACGCCGATATCCAGGCCGATATTCAGGATCACCAGTTCCATCAAACCGCGCGTGTTCATCAGAATGCCGAGGGAGGCGGCCTCGCGCCAGGGCATGCCGGCCAGCCGCGCCGCGTACATGGACCCGCCCAGTTTTCCGGTGATGGCCACCACGATGACAATGGCGCTATAGAACCAGATCTCCCGGCCGCCGCCCACTCCGATGCGCGTGCGCAGGCCCGTGTAGGCGAAGAACAGCGGCAGCAGCAGCACCACGGTCACCGATTCGAACTTGTGCAGCAGGTAGCGCGTGAACTCGGGGGCCTTCGGCATGATCGCGCCCATCAGGAATGCGCCGAACAACAAGTGCACGCCCAGCCACTCGGTGGCCAGCGCCGAAACCAGCACCAGCACCACGATCACGGCCACCAGATTGTCGCTCAAGTGATCGCGCTTGCGAAACTCCCGCTCAAACGCGGGCAGCATGCGGCGCACCACGAACAGCATGATCAGGACGTAGGCGATCGAGCCGGCTATGGTTACCCAGGCCGGTCGGGCGGCGTGCGTGACCCGCACCAGCACCACGATATAAGCCAGAATGCACCATCCGGTGACATCGTCGACCGCCGCGCAAGCGATCGCCAGGGTGCCCATCCGGCTGCGCACCAGCCCACGTTCGGACAAAATCCGCGCCAGCACGGGAAACGCCGTGATGCTCATGGCGGCGCCCATGAACAGCGCAAAACCGGTGAAAGTGACCCCGTCGTCCGAGAGCCGCGGGTACAGATATAGCGCGGTCAACCCGCCCAGACAGAAGGGCGCCGCAATGCTCACATGGCTGGTGAGCACCGCCGCGTGGCCATAGCCCTGCAGGTCCGATGGATTCAGCGCCAGGCCCACCACGAACATGAACACCACCAGGCCAACCTGGCTCAGCGCGTTGAGGTAGCTCAGGCTCGCGGGCGGGAAAAGCGCGGCGGAGACGCCCGGCGCGAGCCAGCCCAGCAGGGACGGTCCCAGCAGAATCCCCGCCACCATCTCGCCCATCACCTGCGGCTGATGGATTTTCTGGAACAGGAACCCCACCAGACGCGCCGCCACCAGGATCACGGCGATTTGCAGCACGAGATGGAACAGATCCAGCATCACGCGCCTTCCTTCTTGGCAGCCTGGCGGACGGCGTGAAAGGCCACCGGCGCGCAGCCGGGTAATGTGATTTCGCCTTCCATCCTGCGCCCCTCAACCCTGCCGGCGATCCTGGCGGCCACGGCGCCGCCGGGCGATCCGGCAGTTAGAGTTGCGCCATCGATGCGCGCATCCAGTTTGGTCCCGGTGCCGTCATGCAGGGTGATGGTGGCCTGGGGTCCGGATTGCGAGATGGTCCAGGCCAGTTGCCGCGGCGGACCGCCCTCGGCTTCGACCGCCCATTCACCCCCGACCGAGAGCGGCGCCCGGATACCCCGCCCGGCTTCCAGAATGCCCAACAGACCGAGCACCGGCACACCCACTAACAGCAGATACGCGGCCACCAGGTGATTCTTAACCAGGTTAGAGATTCTTCGATTCTAACGTGTGCTGTTCCCCGCGGCAAGCCGGGAAGTACCGGAACGTGAGGTAGCGAGCCACGAGGAAAAGCTGGATGCCCAAGAATATCCCGCCCAGTTGCCTTCTGCGTCGTCTCTGTAGTCTCCTTTGGAGTAGTCAAATATGGCATACGAATTGTTCGACAGCAAGGCCGCCAGATTCGACTCTCCGCAGTTCACGATCCGCTCCGACAGGATTGCCTTCAATGCCGATGCCGGAGACATACTGTCTCTAGGGCCGGCGCCGAGTTCGCCCCTTTTCCTCCGGGACTCAGCGGGGCGGCACAATTTCGCCTAAATCGTTTCTAAAGTGCATCCTATGGCACGCTGATCGGCCAGTCGTCGTACCGGCAACTTGGAATGACCGAGAGCGTATGCTGGAGGCGAGCCTTCCGAAAGAACATGCCGGGAAGCCGCAAATCCGAACACCGTAGCGCTCGCGATGAACAAGAAGCCTGAGGGAAGCTCGGATGTGGAGGACGTCAGGCGCGAGGAGATGAGCCGTGGGCGGCGTCCAATCAGCCTTTGAAACCAGACGGCAGCGCCAAGAACTCCTGCGAGACCTGAAAAAACTGCTTGAACTCGGGACCGAGGACGATTTCGTCGCGGCTATGCGCGCTTTAGGCCTGCGGGACGATTCGCCGGGTTGGAGCGAGATTCTCCGGATTTGGAGCGAGTACCGATCCTGGCGACGACCGCATGGAAGGCATCGATCTTGCCGGCCCGGTCGGCGGGCGGCAGTTGTTCGAGATGCGCTTCGAGAATTGCGGCGAGCCGCTCTGCCCCTTTATCGGCGGCAGTTTTCTTCGGTTTCATCTTCATCCCGTGCCCAGTGTACACCAACCCTGAAGGGTTTGAACCAGAGATGTTCTACCATTCCGCCGAGTCCAGGGCTGCCGCCACGTCATTCTCAGTTGGCTCACGGCGTCAGCATGAACACAGTGCCGACGTTTGGAGGCGTTGCATCCCGGCCTGCCGTCGTGCCGAACAGCACTCCCCCGGACCCGATCAGAAGGCCACCATTAGGGTAGGCGCCACTGCCGCCGGTGAAGGTGTAAAGCGTCGTCGCGTTCCAGGAACCGCCCGCAGAAGCCGGCGGCGTCAGCGAAAACACCGTGCCCGCGGAAGAAGTCCCGCCATTAGGCATCGTGGAGTAGAGCACCCCACCTTCTCCCAACGTAAGCTGGCTTGGCGAGCTTGCGGGATCATAGAGAATCTTATAGGTCCAATCGCCCCCAGGCTCAGCCGGCGGCGCCAACGAGTACACCTCGCCGCCGCCTGAACCGCCCCCACTGGCTGTGCCGTAGATCACGCCTGAGCTGTCGATCACCACGTTTCCGCCCGGATACTGTCCGTCATGCTTGATGGTTGGGTTGCCGAAGGAATGGATGATAGGCTGGGTCCAATCTCCGCCCGGCGATGCAGGGGGCACCAGCGTGAACAACGCTCCACAGCAGTACTTCCCGCCATATACGGTAGCGGCATAGAGCACCCCTCCGCTGCCGGCCGTTACTCCGCCGCTGGGTCCGTCAAGGGTGCCGCCGCTACCCACGCTGAAGACGTCCTCACTCCAAGCGCCGCCCGGCGATACCGGCGGACTCAAGGAAAACACCGCGCCCAGCCCAGCTCCGTTTGGGGGCAAACAGGAGTACGCCCCACCGTAAAAACTGTCGCCATAGAGCACGCCGTCCGGGCCGGCAGCGACACCGGAGGGGGTTACCGCATCAGTGGGGCAGCCGGCGAACGTGTGAAGAACCGTCTCAGTCCAGACTCCTCCGGCTGTTGTTGGCGGCGTCAAGGAGTACACCGCGCCGCCGCTGAATGATGAGGCGCCGTTTGAAGTCGTTCCGTACAGCACTCCGCCCGCGCCAACGACGACACCGCTCGACGGACTGCACCCGTCGCTGCCGCCGGCGAAAGCATGGAGAATGCTCTCGGTCCAGGGCTGGCCGGAGACGGCCGGAGGCGTCAGGGAATAGACTATCCCGCAACCATTCCCTCCCCCAAACTCACCGTCGTCAATGATTCCGCCGGCGGCGGTCGTCCCATACATTACGCCGTCCGGGCCAGACACCAACCCGGAATTAGGGTTGGCCCCATCGGGCGGGCCTTTGAATTGGTACAGCGTGGTCAGCGTCATTGTCTGAGCGGCAGCATGCCCGCCCGGGATGAGGAGCGCGAAGAAGGTTGCCCCGTGTGTTATCAGGGTAGCCAATCGAATGCCCATAGGTGACTGATTATGGCGCATGGGATGACGTATTTCAACCATGATCCATGCCAAGGCGCGCGACGCAAAGTGGATCGCCGTGAAAATCTCAAAGAAGGTCGCTAGATCCTAGCGTACGTGTACTTCAGGCCCGCCGTCTACACGGCCGTCAGCCTCAGGCCAACTTATTGCTCGTGCTATCCGCGTTCATCTGGTGCGCCAGGCCAAGCCTGGCTGGTCTTGTGAGATGAAAGGAGCTCACCATGTGAATTACCCATG
>Ga0181525_10004007_pt1 | contig 11459 bp, 11 predicted proteins | sample PEATcosm2014_Bin_48_FD_121100 | JGI IMG/M metagenome (GOLD analysis project Ga0181525, IMG submission 121100) | Peatland microbial communities from MTU Mesocosm Facility, Houghton, MI, USA - PEATcosm2014_Bin06_10_metaG | ecosystem: Environmental > Terrestrial > Soil > Wetlands > Peat | place... | reverse complement strand
TTGTTCCAGTATCTGAAATAAAGAAGAGGCGGGAGCGGAGCCGAAAGATTGAGCGGCGGGGCCGCAGTCAGAGGGTCTGGCGCGAGGCGCGAGCCCACTCGGCCGCAGACCTTACTCGCGCGCGTTGGGCTTCGAGTCGCGCCCGTTCGGCGAGCAACTGGCGATGGATCGAAGGCAGGAGATCGCGCAGGCGCTCGACGTTGCGCCGATATTGATCGAGTTCGCCGTCCAGCTCCGGATCGTCGCCCTTGGCTGGGATGGGTTGCGCGCGAAATCCCGCGCCGGCCTGCAAGAGTTCGGAAAGCAGGGCGGCCATTTGTTCCGGGGTAGCGACTGTGGTCTGCTCATGGCGGGCAACGATGTTGTCGAGCCAAAACAGCAGGCGGCGGTTGGTTTCGCGCAGATTTTGCGATCGGGAAGGCATCAGGCGTTCCACTTCGAAGAACGGGTTTCCGGGGAAGAAGCCTCCGGCTGGGGCTGGGTGGGCTCGGCGGATTGCGGCTTGCCTGCCGCCGTGGCGCGCTCCACTTCGAGCCAGGCTTCGTGAACGATCGCGAGTTGGGAGATTTGCTGTTCGAGAATCCGGGTGGATTGCTTGAGTTGAGCCTCGATCAGCGCCGCCCGCACGACGACGTAAAAGCGCTCGAGATTGAGGGCCACTTCTCCGCCGCGCTGTTTGTCGAGCGTGCCCTGCAGTTGGCCGAGGACCATGAGCGCATGGTTGATCTGGCGGGTGCGGACTTCGATGGCTCCGTTTTCCTGGGCGAGGATGGCCCGGCGCAGGTCTTCGATGGCCTGCTCGTAGAGGCAGATCACGAGTTGAACCGGGCTTGCGCCCCGTACGGCGGCTTCGCGGTATGAAGTTTTTGCCTGCATAGTTGTCGTTATAACCCCGAGGTGAGAGTTGGTTCGCTGGAGATGAGCGCTCCCGAACTGGAAGTGCCTGAACCTAATGTGCCCAGCGTTTCGGTTACTTCCTGAAGAAGCAGCGGGTACTGTTGCAGCGAGGCGTTGACCGCGTCGTACTCCGAGGTCAAAGCCGTGCTTTCAGTGGCAAGCTGGGCCTCGAAGTTGCTGATGGTGGTGGTGAGGTCGGCCTGCTCGGCTTCATTTTGCGTCACGTCCGTGTTTAAGGGTCCGGTCGTGGGGTTGGTCAGGTTGGTCAGGTCGGCATTGAAGTTGTTGGCGAAGCCCGTGCCTGAAGCATTCTGAAAGAAGTTCTGCACGGCTGAGGGATCGGTGGCAAGGACCCGGGCAAAGCTCTGACCGGCGGGAGTAAAACCGAGCGACAACGTACCATCGTTGTTCTGCGTAATACCCAGGGATGCCAGGTTCACCAGGCCGCTGTTGCCCCCGATGGCATAGGAGGAATCGGTCAGAAGGCTGGACTGCAAAGAGCGCAAAGAAAGGTCCGATTCCAGCGGGGGCGCTGGCGTGGCGCCGGTTGGGTCCACGACATACTGCGAATTGATGGTGCTGATGGCCGTGTTGTAAGCAGAGATGAAGTTGTTGACGGCGTCGGTGATCTGGTTTTGATCGGGCGCGATCGTCAACTGGACGACCTCCGACGGAGGAGTGCCCGCCGATGGTCCGACCAGACTTAGTGTTACGCCCTGGATTGCTCCGGTGACGGTGTTCGTGCTGCTGCTGAAGGGCACCCCGTCGATGGTCAAAGATGCATTGGTGCCGCCCTGTGGCGTATCGAAGGTCAGGGTGGTGTTGCTGTTGTTCACGATGGCCAAAGCTCCGGTGGTGCCCGAGTTCTGGCTTTGCAAAGACAAGCGCGATCCGCTGGGGTCGCTGACTACGCTGGCGGTGACGCCCCAGTTGTTGGCAGTGCTCTGCGTGTTGATGTAGGCGGCCAGCGTCGTGAGCGTATCGTTGCTGCCCTGGGCGATGGGAATGTCGTAGGTTGTCCCGCTGCTGCCTCCCACCTGCAATTGAACGTCGCCGGTGGTTTGTCCGCTGGCCAGAAACGACGTGTTGGCTCCGGCGGCAATGGGATCGGTATAAAGCGTGCCCGTTGTGGCGAGGTTGTTGACTACGATCTGATGAGTGCCGGCAACGGCCGAGTTTTGAGCAGTGGCGGTCAGCACGCCGGGGTCCGACGAGGTTACAGCTTGCGCGGTGAGCGCGCCTGAGGGGTCGGCCAGCGCGGCGACTGCGGTCTGCAGATTTGTGAGATTATTTTCTTCCCCCTCCAGCAAACCATCCTGAGTCGCGAAAGTTGTCTGCTGGGCGTTCCACACATTCAACTGGCCATCCTGCTCGGAGATGATTTGCGACACTACGGAACTGACATCAATGCCTTGTCCGGAGAGGATGGTAGACGGATTTAAGCTGACGCCCATGATCGTTTCCTCCTTCGATCCGGACTGTTTGACTGCACTTCGGCTTCATCCGCGGCATTGGCAGACGTTGCTGACGGGCTTTCTTGAGCGTCGATTTCCTCGGATGAAGCGCTTCCTGAAGCGGGAAAAGAGAGAGTAATGTTTATGCACCATCTTCCCTCTTCGACCTGAGCATGATTCATCGGCGGAAGCAGGAGTGCAGGGGTCAAATTCATATCGAGCTACCCTTGGTCAAAAGCCGGAAGGAGGCAGGTTTGACTGCCTCCTTCCGAGTTGAGATTACTCCGCGAACCTACTGCAACAGTTTCAGTACGAGCTGCTGTTGCTGGTTGGCCTGGGCCAGAGCGGAGATGCCGGTCTGTTCCAGGATCGAGTATTTGGTGAGGTTAGCCACAACCGTCGGGATGTCGGCGGCCGTGATGGTGTTTTCCGCCGAGGTCAGGTTCTGTATCTGGCTGTTGAGGACGTTGCTGGCCGCGGTCAGCCGGTTGACGCTGGCGCCCAATGTTCCACGCACGCTGGCCACATTGGTGATGGCCGAATTGATCAGGATCAGCGCCGTTTGCGCGTCGGTCTGTGTGTCCAAGTCTGTGGTAGCCAGGTTCACGGCGCTCCCGCCGCTGCCGTTGGTGATCGCTGCCGTCGACAAGCCGCCAATGGTTACTGCGATCTGGGCCGATCCGATGGCGGTCGAGTCACTCAGGAAAATGTTGGTGGTGGCCCCGGTGGTGGTGGTGGGGTTGCTGTAGGTGCCGAGCACAGTCTCGGTGGTGGTGGGACCGACGGCCAGGTCGCCGTCGTTGTTGGGGTCGGTGACCACGAGGCTGCCCGCTGAATTGAGGTACGCATTCAGGCCGGCTGCGTCGGAGCCGGGGGTGTTGATGGCATTGATCAGGCTTCCAACGGTTGAGGCGCCTCCAGCGGTGAAGGTAAAGGTCTTGCTGCCGACCGTGAAACTGGTGACAGCGCCGCTGGTCAGCGCGGTCGTCAACGTCAAGGCCGTGGCATTGCCGACTAACTGGTTGGTGTTGGGAGCTGACGTTCCGGCGGTATTGGGGGTCGTGAAAGCCGTGGGAGCGCCGGCAACGGGAGCGCCGAGCACGGTGTCGTCGGTAGTGACGGTGAGGTCGGCCCGGTTCTGCGGATCAGTGATTGCGACCTGGCCGCCGACCGGCGCCGCTTTCGCGCCGACTGTGGTGTCGGCGTTGATGGCGTTGATCAGATTCTGAACGGTGGGGGCGGTAGAATCGGCGACACCGGTGGTGCCCGTAATTAACGCTGCCTCGCCTGTCACCGCCAGGTTGTTGTTACCGGCGGCATCGGTGACTTGCAACTGTCCGCCGACCAGCGCGGCAGTTAAGCCGGTGGCCGCACCGCCAGCGACCGTAATGACACCAGCGCCGGTGCCTTGAGTAACGCCCGTATTGATGGCGGTTATCAACTCCCCTACGGTTGCGGTCGAGGTCGCGGCCGTGGTGTAGGTGGTGGCTACGCCGCCTCGGGTTATTGTCAGCGCCAAGCTGGAATTCAGGGCCGTAGCAGCGGTAAGGGCGGCACCTGTGGTTACCTGTACGTTCGGGTTTGCAGGCCCGGCGGCTGCCGTGTAAGTGAAGGTGGTTCCGCCCGCGGTGACCGAGGTGGAATCGCCGACGGTCAGAGCGCTGCCCAGAGTCAAAGGAGCGGCGGTGGCGCTGTTGGCACTGTTGGCTGCGTTCAGGTTTGGGGCCGAGCCGCTCCGAAACACCGACTGTCCGTTATAGGTGGTGGCGGTGCCGATCTGGTTAATTTCCGCCAGGATCGACGCATACTGGGCCTGAATCGCGGTGCGTTGCGAGTTCGAAACCGTGCCCGTGGCCGATTCCGTGGCCAGAGTGACGGCCGTGTTCAGCAGGTCGGTCACCTGGGCGAGTGCGCCATCGGCGAGTTGCAATTCGCCGACGCCGTCATTGGCGTTCGATACGGATTGGGTCAAGGCGCTGATGTTTGCCTCCAAGCCGTTGGCAATCGACAATCCGGCGGGATCGTCGGCGCCGCTGTTGATGCGTGACCCTGAAGACACCTGTTCCAATGTGTTGCTCAGGGCGCTGCTGGTGAGATCGAGTTCGTTCTCCGCCGCCAGGGACGGGATGTTGTTCAGGATACCGAGAGGCATTGTTGTTCTCCTTTTATTGAGTTGGTCCCGCCATCTTTGGAACCGCCTCCCCAGGATCTCTGTGGAGTTCCCGTTCCACTGCCTGCTCGGAACCCGAAATTCATTGTGTCCATCGGCAGCCGCGTTTGGCGTTTTAGTTATCTTCGTCAGGTCGATGGCGGGCAGAGCTAGTCCCTACGTAATGGCAATCCTTCACGCAACGCAATAAGCATCACTGTCGGTTGGCCGATGATACTTCCCAGAGGCCTGTGCGTCCTCGCGCAAGATGATGGCCAGCGAAGACAGGGGAAAACATGATCAGGCTGACGCGCCTTAACAATCAGGCCTTGGCGGTGAACTCCGACCTGATCAAGTTTGTGGAGCAGTCCCCCGACACGCTCATCACGCTGATTACCGGCGAGAAAATTGTGGTGCTGGAGAGCGCCGAGGAAGTTCTGGCGCGGCTCATCGAATTCCGGCGCTCGGTGTTGCAAGGGCTCTCCTTTGCCTGGGATTCATCTTCTTTACACACGCTGAATGCAGAGCCGCCGGAAGCCCGCAAAAGGGAGCCGGAGAAGTGAGCATAGACAAAGCCAGCCTGTGCGGAGTTGTTCTGGCTTTAGGTGGAGTCCTTGCGGGGCTTCTGCTCGAAGGCGGGAACCTGGGCCAGATCCTGCAGCCCACGGCGGCGATGATTGTGTTTGGGGGAACGCTGGGAGCGGTGATGTTGCAATTCCCGCTCCCGATTATTTTGCTTGCTTTTCGGCAGTTGGGGTCGGTGTTCGTGAATCCCCATCGCGACCAGGAAGCGGTAATTCAGCAACTGGTGGAGTATGCGCATAAAGCTCGGCGGGAGGGGATCGTCTCGCTCGACGCGGAGTTAGGCGGGATCGACGATCCCTTCCTGAAGCGTTCGCTCATGCTGGCGGTGGACGGCACGGAGCCGCAGGAACTGCGCAAGATCATGGAGTTGGAACTCGACAATCAGGCGGAGTACGAAGAGCAGGTTCCGCATGTCTTTGAGTCGGCGGGCGGCTTCGCTCCGACCATCGGAATCATCGGAGCGGTGTTGGGACTGATTCAAGTGATGCAACATCTGGACAAGATTGACGAGGTGGGCAGAGGAATTGCGGTCGCATTCGTGGCCACGATCTATGGCGTGGGATCCGCGAACCTTCTTTATTTGCCCATGGCGGGGAAGATGAAGTTGCGCATTCGCGATGAACAGATCATGCGGGAGATGACGCTTGAGGGAGTGGTATCGATTCTGGAAGGGATGAATCCGCGCATGCTGGAGACGAAACTGTTGGGGTTCCTGGTGGAGGCGAATGAGTCCGCCGGGCAGGATCAAAAGGAAAAGGCAGTTAAATGAGCCGCCGGCGCAAGCGGACGCGGCCCCACTCCAATCACGAACGCTGGCTGGTTTCCTATGCTGATTTCGTCACCCTGCTGTTTGCCTTCTTCGTGGTTCTGTACGCATCTTCGCAGGTCGATAAGCGGAAAGTTGGCAAACTTTCGCTGGCTATTCAGATAGCGTTTCAGGAGTTGGGAGTCTTTCAGGCTTCGACCACGCAAATTCCGCTCGACAACAACGAACCCATGCCGTTCAGCACGGTGCAGGCTATCGAAAACGTAAAGCACAACACTGAAGTTGGACGCATTGCCTCACATCCTGATGACGCTTTGGCTGCGGCTTCCGACGACAGCGATCTTTCGGCCCTGCAAACTCAGTTGCAGGAAGCGCTACATAAGGAGATCGCGCTGCATCAGGTGGCCTTGCACCGCGAGGCGGATGGGCTGGTCATAAGCCTGCGCGAATTCGGTTTCTTCGATAGCGGTTCGGCGACCATCAAACCCGAAGCCCTGCCGGCACTGGATCGCATCGCCTCGATTCTTGCCATCCGCATCTGCCAGCTGCGGATCGAGGGGCACACGGATAACATTCCGATTCACACGGAGCAGATGGCGTCGAATTGGGAGCTCTCGACCGCGAGGGCTACGGAACTGGTGCGCCTGCTGATTGTGCGGCAGCGCTTCGCACCGGAGAGGCTCTCGGCCGCTGGTTTCGCGGAGTATCATCCGGTGGCGAGCAATCTGACTGTCGAGGGGCGTGCGCAAAACCGCCGCGTGGACATTGTTATCCTGGGTGGCTGGGGCAGCGCGGAGGGAGAGGCGCTGCCCGATGGGATTCGCTCCGGAAAGCCCTCACCCTCCCAGCCTTAAGACGCTGTTTTCGGTGGTTCGCGGAAATATCGCGCGCGCATTTTCACCTGCTGGCTCCAGCTAAAGTCCTGCTCTTTGTTTGCCGATGGGATTTCCAGACGGCAGCATGCACCGCTCTGTGGTGAAAGACCTGCGACAGCTCGCATTTCTGGCTGAGCGACGGTCACACGCGGAGACCGCAGGATGGAAGCAAATGCCAACAATTCGGAGCGAAAATCCGCGGCGCACGAGCCCCGAAAAACACAGGCGGAGTTGCTGCAACTGGTCGGATTTCGCGTGGGTGGAGAAGAATTCGGAATCAACATTCTGCGCGTGCAAGAGATCATTCGCTCCCAGCCGCTCACCCGCGTTCCGGATTCTCCCGAGTTCATGGAAGGAGTCATGAATCTGCGGGGGAAGATTATTCCTGTCATCGCCCTCCGAAAGCGCTTCGGTCTGGAAATAATCCCTGCCGACAAGCAGAACCGAATCGTCGTGGTCGAAATCCAGCGCATGGTACTCGGGTTCATCGTCGATGCGGTTTCCGAAGTTCTCAGCATTCAGGCTGACAGCGTTGAGCCTCCGCCCCGGCTGAGTGTGATCGGCCGCGAATACGTTTCGGGAGTGGGAAAGCTCGGCGACCGGCTGCTCATCCTGCTGGACGCAGACCGGCTGTTCAGCGGCTTGGAAGAAGGAATGATGGGCGGCGCGGTGGCCGAAGCTTAGTTAGCGCCCGCTATAGGAGCAAGATCCCGTGAGTAGCGAACTCTCAGATGATCGCTTGCTGGTCGAGGAGTTCCTGGTGGAATCGGAGGAACTTCTTCAAGGCATGGATCAGGACATGGTTGCTCTGGAGACTGCGCCGGACAGCGCCGACTTGTTGAACCGGATTTTCCGGGCGCTGCACACCATCAAGGGAACGTCCGGTTTTCTTGGCTTCGAGCCGGTGGTCCGGTTGGGCCATCGCGCCGAAGATTTGCTGAATGCCTTGCGCAAGGGTGAAGCTCAACTCCTGCGGCCGACGATCGACGCCCTGCTGGCGACGCGCGACTTCCTGGGAAAGATGCTCGGAGACATCCGGCAGGGAGGCTTGCAGCAGTATGAGTTGAGCGGGTTGCTGAACGAACTTGAAGCGGCGCTGAAGTCTCGATCGGACCCTCCTACTCTTGGCGAGCTGCTGGTGAAACAGGAAGCCATCTCCGCGGCTACATTGGACGCGGTTCTGGCAGAGCAGTCAGCATCGGCGGAGCCTCGGCGATTAGGCCAGATGCTGGTGGAAAAAGGTCTGGCTTCTCCGCTGGAGGTCGGCGAAGCCCTAGTCCGGCAGAAAGAGATCGCGCAGCCGCGCTTTGCCGTCCCGACCATGCGGGTGGAAGCGGCCAAGCTGGATGACCTGATCGATTTGATCGGGGAGCTGGTGCTGGAGCGCAACCGTTTGCTCCAGATCAGCCGCAGCGCAGCTTTGGGCGACGCGGCCATCGGCGAATTGAGCTCGTCGCTCGGCGAATCGGCCGCGCGCTTGAGTTCCATCACCGAAGAGTTGCAATCGGCGGGGCTGAAGACCCGCATGGTTCCTATTGAAACCGTCTTCCGCAAGTTTCCCCGCATGGTTCGCGACGTTTCCGCCAGCCTGAAGAAAGAGGTTGACCTGGTTCTTCTCGGAGAAGACACAGAACTCGACAAGACAATGGTTGAACTGATCGGCGATCCGCTAATCCACATGGTGCGCAATTCGCTCGACCACGCCATTGAAATGCCGGAGGTGCGGGAAAAGGCGGGAAAGCCGCGCCGCGGCACGCTTCGCCTGGAAGCGCGGCAGGAGGGCGACCAGATCGCAATCAGCATTTTCGACGATGGCGCCGGAATGGATCCGGAGCGCATTGGCCGCAAAGCCGTGGAGAAGGGACTGGTAACGGCTGAGCGCCTGCGCGCCCTCAGCACGCGTGAAATTCTCGATTTCATATTTCTTCCCGGCTTCAGCACGGTCGAGAAAACGACTGAACTTTCCGGACGCGGGGTGGGCATGGACGTGGTTCGCGCCAATCTCAATAGGTTGAATGGAGCAGTCGAGATCGATAGCCACCTGGGTAAAGGCACGACGGTGAAACTTCGTTTGCCGCTTACCCTGGCGATTCTGCCGGTTCTGCTGGTGCAGGTGGCGGATGAGATCTATGCCTTGCCGCTGCGGTCGGTATTGGAGACGGCGCAGACGAATCCCAAACATTTGCACCTGGTCGAGGGAAGCGAAGTCTTGTGTTTGCGCGGCGAGACGTTGCCCTTATTGCGGCTGGATCAGCTTTTTCCGGCGCGTAGCGATCTCAACGCGATGACTTCCGAGAAATCTGATGAGGTGGGGCAATCCCAAAAAGTGGTGGTTCTCGGCGTGGCGGAGAAACGCATCGCGTTGCTTGTGGATTCCCTGCTGGGGCAGGAATCGACGGTTATCAAGCCGCTGGGATCTTACCTCCACCGGTGCTCGAGTCTCGCCGGAGCCACCATTGGCGGCGACGGACGCGTTCGCCTGGTCCTCGATCCCGCCGGTCTGCTTAAGAATTTGCAAATCTCGGCCTTGAGCCGAAAGGCAACCGCGTGACCATCGCGTCCGCGCCGCAACCGGCACTGGCCATAGTGGGGCCGCCCGATCCCGATCTGGTGCGTATCCGCGATCTGATTTATCAGGTGGCCGGGATCTTTCATCCCGACAACAAACTGCGCCTGCTGCAGGATCGCTGCAGCCGCCGCATGCGGGAACTCAAGGTGCAAAGCCTGCGGGAATATTTCGAGTGCCTGACCATCCGCCCGATTCGGCAGTCGGAGCTAACGGCCGTGCTCAACGAGATCACCATCGGCGAAACCTGCTTTTTCCGCAATCAGCCGCAACTGGATGGGTTGCGCCGCATCGTGATACCGAGCATTCTTCAGATCAAATCCAAAACTCCGCGGCGCCGGCTTCGCATCTGGAGCGCCGGCTGCTCCACGGGAGAAGAACCCTACACTCTGAAAATGTTGTTGCTCGATGACGCCAGCGGCCCGCTCAAAGACTGGTCGGTCGAGATTCTTGCGACCGATCTCAATGAGCGCTCTCTAGCGCACGCCAAAGAGGCGGTCTACGGCACGTACAGCACGCGCAACCTCACGCCTGAGAACCGGACAAAATACTTTCTTCCGCACGGCGAACAACTTCAGGTGACTCCGGGGGCCCGGACCAACATCAGCTTCAGCCGGCTTAATCTGTCGGACGACTCACGCATGACATTCATGAAGAGCATGGACGCCATTTTTTGCTGCAACGTGCTCATCTATTTCGATCTGGCTTCGAAACGGCGCGTCATTCAGCATTTTTTCAATAATCTTCTGCCGCACGGGTATTTATTTCTGGGTCATGCCGAGTCTCTCTACGGTGTGAATGACGACTTTCGCCTGGTTCACTTGCCGGGAGCTACCGCTTATGTGAAAGGGGAGCGCTTGCTTGGGGGTGCGGCGATATGACAACCGCGTCTGTGAGCAAACAAGTCCTACTGCAAAAGCTCGATGGACTGCGGCAAATTCCAACCATCCCGGCCGTCCTCGCTCCGCTACTGAAATACCTGGAGCAGCCAGTGGAGGACCTTGACGTGCAGAAAGTCACGGACCTGCTGGCGCAGGACAAGTCCCTGGCGGCGCAGTGCCTGCAGATGGCGAATTCGCCGCTTTTTGGGCGATGGCAGAAGGTCGAGTCGTTGCGCGGAGCAGTGGTCAGCCTGGGATTTCACAATGTCAGCGACATCGCGATGTCATGCGGTGTGCTGAACATGCTGCCCGGGAAAAAGACGAGTCTCGATCCGGTGGTTTTTTGGGAGCACTCTCTGGGATGCGCCCTCATCTGCCGCCACCTGGCGCGCAATACGAATCTGACCGACCCGGCCAAGGCGTATCTTGCAGGCCTTCTTCATGACCTGGGAATCATCGTCGATCTTTGGGTCTTGCCGCAGGAATTCCGAACCGCATATGAGATCGCCAAAACGGAAGCGATTCCGCTGCACGAAGCCGAGCAGAGAACGCTGGGGTTTACCCACTGTGACAGCGGCCGCCTGCTTGCCGAACGCTGGGGGCTTTCCTCCGACCTGATTGCGGTTGTGACCTACCACCACTCGCCGGAGAAATCGAAAGACCATGCCGGCCTGGTCGCGCTGGTGCACATCGCCGACTTGCTCTGCCGCATGAGCGGTTTGAATTACGGCTATATCGAGGAGCGGCAGGTAAACCTGTTTGAGGATCCGGGTTTCACCATCCTCGAACAAGTCTCGCAGTCTTTGAAGAATTTCGACTGGGCCCGCCTCACCTTCGAGTTGGAATCCTATATGGACGAAGTCCATGGCCTGGTCCGGGCCATCTACCGAAAGTGAGCTACGCAGAGAACAAAACGAAAGCGCGGGTGCTCATCGTGGATGACAGCGCCTTCATGCGCACTGCCCTCTCCCGCATGATCGCCTACGACCCTGAGCTTTCGGTCGTAGGCACGGCCGCCAACGGAACGGAAGCCCTGCAAAGAATCGAACGACTCGACCCCGATGTCATCACGCTCGACGTGCAGATGCCGGGTCTCGACGGCCTGGGCACCCTGCGCCGCATCATGGCCGAATTCCCGCGCCCGGTCATCATGGTGAGCTCGATCACCGTGAAGGATGCGGAAACCACGTTCGCCGCACTTAGCGCCGGAGCCTTCGACTATGTGCCCAAGCAGCTCTCCTCCACTTCGCTGGACATTCTTCACATTCGCGACGATCTGATCGCGA
>Ga0181525_10004005_pt1 | contig 11461 bp, 9 predicted proteins | sample PEATcosm2014_Bin_48_FD_121100 | JGI IMG/M metagenome (GOLD analysis project Ga0181525, IMG submission 121100) | Peatland microbial communities from MTU Mesocosm Facility, Houghton, MI, USA - PEATcosm2014_Bin06_10_metaG | ecosystem: Environmental > Terrestrial > Soil > Wetlands > Peat | place... | reverse complement strand
TATCTCGGAGACCGCTGGTACACCTTCGACGCGCGCCACAACACGCCGCGCATAGGCCGCATCCTCATGGCGCGCGGCCGAGATGCCACCGACGTCGCTATCACCACCTCGTTCGGTCCCAATATGCTTGCCGGCTTCAAGGTGGTGACCGACGAAGTCCCCGCGCAAGCGGCGGCAACGCCGTGACCGGCGTCGCCCGATTCATGCTATAGAGCCCGGATTCCTTACTGCATCGGTCCCGTAGCTCAGCCGGATAGAGCAGCGGTTTCCTAAACCGAAGGTCGGAAGTTCGAGTCTTCCCGGGACCGCCAGCATTTTGCAATGCGTCGTGCCGCGTGCCAGCGAACGCCGATTTTATTGCGGCTGTTTCGGTGCCCAGATGTCGTCGTAGTTGGCGAACTTTTTCAGCGTTTTGTCGTAGCGGGTCGGTTCGATCCAGGGAAGAATGCGCCTCAAGACGAAGTTATAGATCGCCGACGTGTGCCGCACGTAAAGATCGATTGGATCCAACTGGTATCGCAGGTGCAGCTTGGGATCATAATTCAGGCTGGTGCTGTGAATCCACTTGTAGCCGCCCGCGATGCCCCAGTTTATGAGGTCGCGGAAAGTGTAATGGTAGAGGTGAAGATCAAGCGCGACTTCATAATCGAGGCCAAGATATTCAGAATGGATCGTATCGCCCTGAAGGATGCACGAAATGAAGCCGACGATTTTTCCGTTCTGGCGCCAGATGAAGAAACGAACCTTGTCGCCCATTCGGCGGCCAAGCGCGCAGAAGTATTGCTTGGTAAGCCGCTCGAAGTGCATCGTCGATCGATCGTAGACTTGTAGATAGAGCTGGTACATTTCGTCGATCTCCGAGGAGACGTCATCGACGATGCTCATCTCTATCGGCGCCGCGTTCTCGGCTGTCTTGAATTTTCTCCGTAAGTTCCTCCGCATGGCGGGGCCCAGTGTGCGGCTCATATATTCGTCGAAGCTCGAATATTCGATATTGAGCTTCACGTTTGGCAGACTGGGAATGCGAGTGAAGTCGTTCTGCACGAAACGTTCGAGGGCCGAACGGTATTTTGCGGGAAACTCCTTAAGTACAATGACGCCCACCTCCAGGTCGCGCGCGTGCTTCACAATTGCCGCCCCGAGCAAGCGGGCGTTGGCGCAGCGCGCGATTTCGTCGTCGCCGTCGATGTGGCCTTCTCCCGCCGCGCAGCCCACGACTAGCGTTCGTGCGCGCATGAGGCGCGGCCAATAGCGGCGAATGAGGCCCGTCAGCCGCCCGATGCGACCCTTAGTGCCGTGCAGCAAATCCAAATCGGCGACGAAAAAAGGTTGAATACCGCAAATGTCGCCGGTCCCCTGCCGGATGACGAAATAACGATAGGTGAACTCCGCGTGGAGCGTATCCTCGACAATTTCATAATACCGGCGATCCTTTGCCTGGGAGCCGAAGGCATTCGCCCAATGGCGGCATTGCACCGCCTCGCGCCGCGAAACAACTTCCACGCTACCGCCGGCCAAAGCAACGCTGCCCGGGTCGCTAAAACGCGCGATTTGATTCATGAAATCCCGCCCCTTCAGATCAATACAACAGCTTTGCACCATCGCCAAGTCGCGGTTGCCCCAGCAAAGCGGGCCCAAGCCCGCGTGAAAAGGCGAAAGCCCAGCGACTAATGTCTGCATGGCAAGAGATATCGAAAATCTATATTTTCAGCGTATTCCGGCGATGGCTGCGGTCTGCTCAGATGGACAAAACCGACCCGGCCGAAGAACTCCCCGCCATTTCATTCCGACCATTGCCGCGCCTGACCAACCAGGCGCGGAACAGGACGATGAACAGCGCCGCGATAAGGCCACCGCAGGCGATGACGATCATGATACCTGAGGCGGTCCAACCGGCGCTTAGCAGCGCACCCGCAATGAGCGGACCGACGATTTGGCCGAAACGGCCCATGGCCATGCCCCAGCCGATGCCGGTCGATCGGATCGTGGTCGGATAGATCGTTGCCGACAGAGCGATCGCTCCGGCGGTGCCGAGGCCCATGAACAGTCCGACCAGCCCGATGAAAGTTGCGGCCAGCGTCAACGACGAAGCGCCATAGCCCAGTCCGACTGTTGCCGCGGTGCCAAGCAAAAAAGCCGGAAAGAGAACGCCGAGGATGCCGAAGCGCTGCATCAGCCGGCCCGCGGTCGATTGGCCGATAAAAGCGCCGAACCCGTTAAACGCGATGACAAAGGCGGTGGCTGCCGGCGAGATGCCGTTGAGCCGCAACAAAGCCGGCGTCCATAACGTCACCACCGTGAGCACCCCGAAGCCCATGAAAAACGGCACCCACAACAGGAGGGTGCCAAGCCTGCGTCCTTCGGTGAACAGATGCCGGACGGTCGAGCCGGTCAGGCGTTCCTCCCCGACCACAAAGTGTATGTCGGTGCCGGTTTTGATCGTGCGAAAACGAGCCACGATCCGGCGAACCGCCTCCGAGTCCATGCGCCGCGCCAAAAGGAATTTGATGGATTCCGGAAGGTAGAACATCAGGACGACGGCCAGCAGCAGCGGCGCCACGCCGCCGACATAGAAGATTGCCCGCCATCCGGCATGCGTCAGCAAATACGAGTTCAACAACCCGCCCATCATTCCGCCGAACGGAAATGACGACCACATCAGAGTCACCAAAGTCGTCCGCAGCCTCGCTGGCACGTATTCAGACGTCAATGCGATGAAGCAGGGGGTCGCGCCGCCCAGCCCAATCCCCGCCAGCACGCGAAAGCTCATCAGCATCGGGACGGAATTTGCCGGCGCGGTCAGGATCGTGAAGATGCCGATGAATCCGATTGCGATCATCAGCATCGTCTTGCGGCCCAAACGGTCGGCTAGCGCGCCGAACGACGCCGCGCCGATGGTCGCACCCACAAGCGCCGAAGAAAAAATCGGTCCGAAGTTGGCAATCTTGATGCCGAGCCCGTCGGCGATGAATGGCGCGGCGACGCCGATCGATTGCGTGTCCATCCCGTCAAACAGGTTGACCAGCGCGCAGCAAACGACGACGCCGATCTGAAAGCGCGTGATCGGCCCCTCATCGATGAGGCGCGTGACGTTTACTTCCTGCGTTGAAAGCGACACGCGGCCTCATTTCCTCCCGTGACAGGCGCACCCGCCCTACATCAGACGGGCGGGACAAACAGGGTCTGCGGGTTGAGATGACGGACGTTGGTCATCACTCCCTGCTACACTTTAGGTCTAGTGTTAGTGCAATTATTGGCCCTTTAAAAGCCCGAGGCGACCGCAGCCAGCTTAAGCGCCCAGAACCAGCCTTTTCTTTCGGTGGGGAATCCGCAGTGTGGACATACTCCTACTCGACGAATCCGGCAGCGAATTTCATAATCGCGATTTTGTCATATCGTTCGATCGCACGCTGCGCAAAGGATTGACGCGGCGATAATCCATCACCAGCTTATGAGGCGATATGGGCGGCTCTAAGCAACTTCACCTCGGCGCCTTCATGCGGCCGGTGACCATTCACACCGGCGCTTGGCGCTATCCGGGGGCCTTCCCCGACGCCAATTTCAACTTGGCGCATATCAAGCGTTTCGCGCAGGCGCTGGAACGGGCCAAGTTCGACGCATTTTTTATGGCCGATCATCTGGCTGTCTTGAACATGCCGCTAGAGGCGCTCAAGCACAGCCATACCGTAACCTCGTTCGAACCGTTTACGCTGCTGTCGGCGCTGGCCATGGTCACCGAGCATGTCGGCCTCATCGCCACCGGCTCGACGACGTTCGACGAGCCCTATCACGTCGCCCGGCGTTTTGCCTCGCTCGATCATTTGAGCGGCGGTCGCACCGGCTGGAACATCGTCACTACATCCAATCCGGACGCGGCGCTCAATTTCGGCATGACCGATCACATGGAGCACGGCGAGCGCTACCGCCGCGCACGCGAGTTTTACGACGTCGTTACCGGACTTTGGGATTCCTGGGCGGATGACGCGTTCATCCGCGACGTTGAGCACGGGCTATTCTTCGATCCGGACAAGCTGCACGTGCTCAATCACAAGGGCAAGCATTTGTCGGTGCGAGGTCCGCTTAACATCGCGCGGCCGATCCAGGGCTGGCCGGTCATCGTCCAGGCTGGAGCCTCGGATTCCGGCCGCCAACTCGCGGCCGAAACCGCGGAGGCAGTGTTCACGCCGCCAAGTAACATCGCCGCCGGTCGCGAATTCTACGCCGATGTGAAGGGACGGATGCAGAAGGCCGGCCGCTCGCCCGATCATATGAAGATCATGCCGGCTTGCTTCGTCATCGTCGGCGACACCGTCGAGGAGGCGCGCGCCAAGCGGGCCAAGCTCGACAGCCTGGTCCACTACGACAGCGCCATCGCCTCTTTGTCGATCTCACTCGGCCACGATGCGTCACGTTTCGATCCGGATAAGCCGCTGCCGGAAATCCCCGAGAGCAACGCTAGCAAGAGCGCGCGCGATCGGGTGGTGCAGATGGCGGCGCGTGAAAAACTTACCGTCCGTCAGCTGGCGCAACGGCTCGGCGGCTATTCCGGTCTCGCCATGGTCGGCACGCCGAAAACCATCGCCGACGAAATGGAGGAGTGGCTCCATACCGGAGCGAGCGACGGCTTCACCATCATGTTCCCGTATCTACCCGGCGGGCTGGACGACTTTGCCGGCCTGGTCGTTCCGGAGTTGCAGCAGCGCGGGATTTTCCGCCGCGAATACGAGGGCAAGACCCTGCGCGAAAATCTCGGCCTGCCGCGCCCGGGCAATCGTTTCTTTGAAGTCCGCAAAGCCGCGGAGTGACGGGCCTTTCCCGTTACTTTCGTCGCCGATCGGTGCTCGACCGCGACCGTTGCCCGGGGACTCTTCCAACACAGCAATAATCGAAACCGGACCGGCTGATCTCCTCAGGCGGGTAAATATTGCGCAGATCGACGATCACCGGCTGTTTCATCAGCTTTCGCAAGCGCTCGAGATCGAGCGCGCGAAACTCGTCCCATTCGGTGGCGATCACGAGCGCGTCGGCGCCGTCGGCACAGGCATAGGCGTTGTCGCCGTAGGTCACGTTCTCTAACACGGCTTTGGCCTGGCCAATGCTGGCAGGATCGTAGGCGCGGACCTGGGCGCCCATGTCCTGAAGCGCCGTAATCAGCGGCACGGCTGGCGCGTCGCGCATGTCATCGGTGTTGGGCTTAAACGCGAGGCCGAGCACCGCGATGGTCTTGCCGCGCACGCCGTCGGTGAACATTGCCGCCACCTTGCGCGCCATGGCGCGTTTTCTGTTGTCATTGACCGAGGCAACGGCTTCGAGGATGCGCAAGGGCACATCGTAGTCTTGGGCGGTTTTGATCAGGGCGCGAACGTCCTTGGGAAAGCAGGACCCGCCAAAACCCGGCCCGGCGTGCAGAAACTTGCTGCCGATGCGGTTATCGAGGCCGATTCCGCGCGCAACCTCCTGCACGTCGCCGCCGACCTTCTCGCAAAGATCGGCGATTTCGTTGATGAAAGTAATCTTGGTCGCCAGGAATGCGTTGGCGGCGTATTTGATGAGCTCCGCATTGCGGCGGCTGGTGAAAAGGATCGGCGGCTGATTGAGGCTGAGCGGGCGATAGATTTCTGCGACTTTCTCCCGGGCGCGATTGTCAGTGGTGCCGACGACGATCCGGTCGGGATGCTTGAAATCGTGGACGGCGGCGCCTTCACGCAGGAATTCCGGGTTTGACACAACGGCCGCGTTTTTACCCGGCGCCCCCTCCGCGATGATGCGCTCGACTTCGTCGCCGGTGCCCACGGGCACGGTCGATTTCACGATCACCACGGTGAAGCCTGTAAGGGCTGCCGCAATCTCCCGGGCCGCCTCGTGGATGTACGCCAAATCCGCGTGCCCGTCGCCGCGCCGCGAGGGGGTGCCGACCGCGACGAACACCACTTCCGCGTCGCGCACGGTTTCACTGAGATCGGTGGTAAACGAAAGCCTTCCCTGTCCGGCATTGGCGCCGACCAGATCGTGCAATCCCGGCTCGTAGATTGGAATTTCGCCGCGCTTGAGCTTCTCGATCTTGCCGGCATCCTTGTCGACACACACGACGTGATGGCCGAAATCCGCCAGGCAGGCGCCGGAGACCAGACCTACATAGCCCGTGCCAATCATAGCGACCCGCATAACCCCTCCATTCGCCCTACGAGCTGCGCAGCAGGCGAAAGTTCCTAACCGCATTTTGCGACCGAGTCTTTACGCGATTCCTCGATCGACGCGCAGCGAAAACACCTGCCGGAAGTGTGGATAGTTGCCCTGACGCTCCGCGGATCGGTGGTGCTATTCGGGCTCGCCCAACCCAAACGTCCGCCAGTCAACCGCCCCTGATCCCGGTATCAGCCTGCGGCCGCTAGGCGGTATCGACAGCGTCCGGGTGGTTGTGGCTGCGATGGGACAGCACCGCGCGGATTTCTGAAGCCTAGTCCGTAACCGGCACGCCGGTGCTGGATTTGAACGACGGCGGCGCCGCGAGCTACGTCAGCGGTAGCGGCACGACGTCGCTGACATTCGACTACGTGCCGGGTGCCGAGACGACGGCCGACCTCAAGATCACCGGTATCGATCAGACCGGTGGCACGATCACCGGCTCCGGCGGCAACGGACTGCCGTCCAACCTGTCGTCCGACCTTGCACTCACCGTCAACGCCGATAGCTGGAAGACAGGCGCTGGTGGGAACTTCAGCAGCGCGGCCAAGTGGACCCTGGGCTCGACTCCGACGTCGAGCCAGGAAGCCTCACTCGCCGTCGCCGGCACCTACACCGTCTCGGTCACCAGCGGCGCCAGCGCGACGGTCGCGGCGCTCAGCATCGCCGACAAGACGGCGACGCTCCTGGTCATGAGCGGCGGCACGTTCTCGGCGACGAGCGGCACGGGCGTCGACGCCAATCTCGGGACCATCGCCGTGAATAGCGGCGGTACGTTGGACATCGGCGGCACCGTCAATAATTCCGGAACGATCGAGGCCTTGGGCGGCAATGCTTCGGCGCTGCTGAATTCCACGACGGTCGACGATGTGTCTAGCGGCGTGATCCTGGCGTCAGGGGCCGGCGCGCAGGTCGACCTCGACAACGCCACGATCTCAGGCGGCACGCTCAAAACGTCCGCTAGCGGCGCGGCGATAGAAACGGTGAGCGGCGGCGTTAACAGCATCGCCGGCGTTGCCATTGCGGGCGGCGCTGTTGTCGAAGCCACCAGCGGCTCAACGCTTACGTTAAGCGGCGGCACGATAGGGTCTGGCGCGCTCGTAGAGGTCCTAAGTAGCGGCACCGTCGTTGTCAGCGGCACCGTCGCCAATTCCGGCACGCTGTTCGCCAGCGGCGCCGGCAGCCTGCTCGATATCGCCGGCGTGGTGAACGGCGGCATCACCGAGGTCGGCAACGGCACAGTCGAGATCGGCGGGCCCAGCAGCGAAAACGTCAGCTTCCAGTCTAAAGGCAGCGGCACCCTGCAACTCGACAATGCGAGCAGCTACACCGGCAAAATATCCAATTTTGGCGTCGGACCTCGGCGCACAACGACCGTACCGAAGACATCGATCTGACCGCGATCACTTATTCGTCGGGCACGGTCAGCGAGACCTATTCCGGCGACACGACAAGCGGCGTGCTCACGGTCATGAGTGGCGCTGCCATCGTCGCGACCATCGCCATGGTCGGCTCCTATGTCACCTCGAACTTCACGCTCAGCGCCGGCGTGGTCGGCAGCGGCACCGTCATTACCGACCCGTCGGGAGGTGCCGCCCACAGCGCAAACCTCGCGCTGCTCGGGAATTATATCGCCGGGAGTCTCGTCACCGCGGCGGGCCAGGGCGGCGCGGTGATCAGCAACACCTCGCAGGGTGAGCAGACACTATTGACGCATCCGCACGGGTGATGGCGTCGGCGGCCGGGTCATACGCGCTTTAACTTGCTGGCGTCATCGCGCCTGGCCCAGGCGTTGCGCCCGGCGGACAGGTGCCGAGGATGATCATGCCAAGCACCTCGTCCTTGGTGACGTCGGCAACGCGCGCCGTGCCGACGATACGCCCGTTCTTCATCACGCAGATCCGATCCGCCAGATCAAAAACATCGTGGATGTCGTGGCTCACGAGGAAAATGCCGATGTCATCGGCCTTGAGCTGCCGGATGATCTTCCCGACCTGCGCCGTCTCTTGCGGTCCGAGCGCGGCCGTCGGCTCGTCCATGATGAGGATGCGCGCATCGAACAGGATTGCCCGCGCGATGGCCACCGATTGTCTCTGGCCGCCGGACAACGCCCTCACCGGATCCTTGAAGCGCTCGAAATATGGGCTAAGGCGCCCCATGACGTTGCGCGCCTGCGCTTCCATTGCTATGTCGTCGAGCGTCCCCCAGCGTGTGCGTAGCTCGCGGCCAAGAAAAAGATTGGCGGCGGTGTCCAGATTGTCGGCGAGCGCGAGCGTTTGATAAATTGTCTCGATACCGTAGGCCTTGGCGTCGCGAGGATTGGCGATCGCTACTTCCCCGCCGCGAATGAATATGGTTCCCGCATAGTGCTGGTAAGCGCCGGAGAGAATTTTGACTAAGGTCGACTTGCCGGCACCGTTATGGCCGACCAACGCGGTCACCTCGCCGCCGCGGAGCTCGATCGACACGCGATCGACGGCGTGAATTCCACCGAATGACAGCGCAATATCCCGCATCGCGACGAGAGGCGTGGGCGGGGGATCCATCGTTAATCCTCTAGGCCCGCCGCCGATGGATGGCGTCGAGCCAAGCCGCGATCACCAAAACGGCACCCACGGCGACGCTCTGCAGTGGGGTATCGACACCAAGAAGCACCATACCCGACTGCAGCGACTGCATGAGCACGGCACCGAGCATCGCCCCGGCGACAGTTCCGGCACCGCCCGCCAGCGACGTGCCGCCGATGACGGTGGCTGCGATAACGAGGAGTTCGGCGAGCGTGCCTTACGAATTCGTGGCCGCGTTGAGACGGGCGATCGATATCGCGCCGCTGACGGCGGCCAAAAATCCCATCAGCATAAAAACTTTCACGATGATCCAACGGGTGTCGATGCCGGCAAGCAAGGCCGCTTCCGGATTGCCGCCGATGGCATAGACGTAGCGGCCGAAGCGGGTTCGTGTCGCGAAAAAGGTCATCACAACGCCGACACCAATCGCGATAAGCACTGGGACGGCGATACCGTGCCCGATGAACAGGCCGCCCGGCGGAAGCGATAGGCCGTTTGCTTCAGCGAAGCGACGGACGCTGCCGGCCGGCCATGGATAAGCATTGGCGACTGCGATTGCGCCGACGATGAGAGCGCAAGCTGTCGCACCAAGAAAGATTTCGGCGGTCATTGGCCGCAGTGGAAACAGAAACTTCGTGCGGCGGATGCGGTTGTTCGCCATGAGCAGGATGACCGCAAGACAAGCAAGAGCGCCGATCAGCCAACTCCAGTCGGCGCCGATCGAACCTTCCGGTCCGCCGCCCATGAGTCTAAACCGCGAATCGAGCGGCGCGATCGTCTGACCGCTCGTTACCCACCAGGCCGCCCCGCGCCACACCAACAGGCCGCCCAGCGTGACAATAAAGGACGGAACGCCGAGATAGGCGACCACAAAGCCCTGGAGGCCGCCAAGGATCACGCCGAGGCTTAAGCCCACCCCCAACGACACAGCCCAGGTCGCCGGATTTTCGAAGCCCAGGAGTCTCGGAAGGAGATCGGTCTGGGTGATACCCATGATCATTCCGATGAAGCCGAGCATCGATCCGATCGACAGATCGATGTTCCGCGACACGATGACGAGCATCATACCGGTCGCCATGATGGCGACGGACGAGGATTGCACCGACAGGTTCCACAAATTGCGCGGCGTTAGAAACAAGCCGCCCGACAGCAGATGGAAGCCGATCCAAATCAACGCCAGCGCGCCGACCATGCCGAGCATGCGCGTGTCGAGTTCCGTGGCTTTAAGAAAGCGGGCTGCCAACGGCTTTGATTGAGTCATAGTCTCGCTGCCGCTAGTCGCAAACCTTCACCACGCCAGATCTTACGCCCTGACAGACCTCGTCCTTCCTGATCCAACCCGCATTGATCACGATATCGAGATTGTTCCTGGTGATCGGGATCGGGCTGAGGAATAACGAATTCATCTCCACCTTCTTGGGACCGCCGGAAAACTTGATGACACCTTCAATCTCGCTTACGGCCTTGCCGTCGGCGAGTAGGGTGGCGATTTCGGCCGCCTTCTTGCCAAGCTCGCGGGCGTCCTTCCACACGGACAGCGTCTGGGTGCCGAGCGCGATGCGGTTTAGCGCGGCGTGATCGCCGTCCTGGCCTGAGACCGGAATGGTTCCCGCCATGCCCTGTGCCGCCAGCGCGGCGATTGCGCCACCGGCGGTGCCGTCGTTCGAGGCGACGACCGCATCGACCTTGTTGTCATTCTTGGTCAGGATCTGCTCCATATTGCGCTGAGCATTGGCCGGCAGCCAGCCATCGGTATAGGCCTCACCGGCATTCTTGATCTTGCCGGCGTCGATTGCCGGCTTCAGTACTTCCATTTGGCCGGCGAACAGAAAATCGGCGTTCGGATCGGCAGATGATCCTTTGATGAAGGCGTAATTTCCGCTTGGCGCAACCGCGAGCACGCCGCGCGCCTGCATGCGCCCGACCTCCTTATTGTCGAAAGTGATGTAGAAGGCCCGCGCATTCTCGATCAGCCGATCATAGCCGATCACCGGAACGCCTTCATCAATGGCCTTCTGCACCGCCGGCCCAATGGCTGCGGAATCCTGCGCCAGCACGATCAGTACTTTGGCGCCCTGCGCGATCAGGCTTTCGATGTCTGTCAACTGCTTCTGCGCGGACGATTGCGCGTCAGCGGCCACGTACTTGTCGCCGGCGGTCGCGATCGCGGCTTTCATCGCCGCTTCATCGGTATTCCACCGCTCTTCCTGGAAGTTTGACCAAGAAACGCCGATGATCCGGCCTTTCGCGGTGGCGCCAGCGGAAGACGAAAGTAACAACGCGGTGCCGATCAGCAAAACCGCCGCAAGTCGTCCCATCCGATCCTCCCTGTGCCGGCAGGCGTTTACGCCGCGGCGATTCTAGATGTTTTCGAGAATACCATCTCAAGTCAATCGGACTTGATATTGTTCAAAGGTGTCGGATGGACCGACATCGCGCTCACCCTCAATCGCATCGCGGTCGGGTCATTCTTTATGCATTCGGGATATCACAAGCTGTTCAACGCAGAGCGCCACCGCGTATTCGTCGATGAACTCAAGTCGCTCGGGGTTCCAGCAGTGAGCTTCAATCAATGGTGGGTGCCGTTGGTCGAATTCAGCACCGGCGCCGCCGTCCTTATCGGGCTCCTGGCGCCACTCGCCGCGCTTGGCCTGTTTGTCATCATCATCGTCGCCATCGCCACGTCCGGGCGGCAGCGAATCAACCTCTAC
>Ga0181525_10004004_pt1 | contig 11469 bp, 6 predicted proteins | sample PEATcosm2014_Bin_48_FD_121100 | JGI IMG/M metagenome (GOLD analysis project Ga0181525, IMG submission 121100) | Peatland microbial communities from MTU Mesocosm Facility, Houghton, MI, USA - PEATcosm2014_Bin06_10_metaG | ecosystem: Environmental > Terrestrial > Soil > Wetlands > Peat | place... | reverse complement strand
GACCGGCTTGTTCGGTTACGTCGGTGAAGCTGCCATCTTTGTTTTGCCGGTAAAGCCGGTTCCAATAGCGGGGATCGTCGCGCTCGAAATTGTCCTGGGCATGCATGGAGGAGTCTATGCGCCCGCCATTCACGAAGAATATATCGAGCAATCCATCGTTGTTGTAATCGAGGAGCGCGACGCCGCCGGGCATGGTTTCGATCAGATACTTCTGCGCCGTGGGGGAATTCTGCAGCGTGAAATTCAGGCCTGGCGGCAACTTGACCTCGAAGACGGGTGCGGCAACGGCCGCAGCCAGCACGACCAAGGTCAGCAGACAGGAGATGCGCAGCAGAATGTTCCGCAACTTAAAGTTCCTTCAGTGGGGTCAGCATATCGCGTTCGCGGCGATCATTGCATGCTCGTTCCTCCGAAATTCCTTTCAGGTGGGGACCTGCGAGGTCCTGATCGAACAGCGTAAGCTGGAATTCAACGGCACCTGCTAGTGTCGCCGCCGGGTCGATTCACGTTCCACGAGTTGGGGAGGAATGAGTATGGTTTTAGGCCGCAGCGATCGTTTTGCCGCGATTCCAACAATGAGAAGTTCGGCGGCGAGTTCTCCCATCCGGCACGTCCTCTGGTCGACGGTGGTGAGCGGAACCTTCAGCATGCTGGAGTAGTGAACGTTGCCCGCACCGACCACAGAAATATCGTCGGGGAGTTTGAGGCCGGCTTCCAAAATCGCCCGCATCGCCCCGATGGCAACCGGATCGTTGTAACAGAACACTCCGTCCGGCACGGGACGAACCATCAGCAGTTTGCGCATGCCCTCGTAGCCGCTTTCTTCTCCATGTCCACCGGCAATGATGTAACCCGGATGTCGACGAAGTCCGTGCTTGGCCAGGGTCTGGCGGTAACCTGCCATGCGTTCACTGGCGATTCCCACTTCGGGACCGCGCAGATGGGCGATGCGCTCGCACCCTTGCCCGATGAGATGGGCCGTCGCCAATTTGCCCAAGGCTCGGTTATCGACTCCGACAAAGGAAGCACGCAGACCAGTGACGGGACGGTCAATCAAAACGTAAGGAACCCTTTGCTCTTGAATCCGTTTGAATAGACCCAGATGGCGAGGCGACTGGGACGAAGCGACGATGAGACCATCCACTCGGCGAGCCAGCAGGGAATCGGCCTCGGCTATTTCCAATTCGGGATCCTCTTCGAAACAGGAAATAATCACGTGATAACCATGGACACGCACCGTCTGAGCGACCGCCCGGGCAATCTCCGCGAAGAAGGGATGGCCGAATTCGGGAAGGAGCAGACCGACGGTGTAAGTGCGGCGCGTAACCAGGCTGCGCGCCACCCAGTTCATCTGATAATTCAACTCCTTGGCGCGACGAAGGACTCGTTTGCGGGTGGCCTCGCTGATCCGGCCTTGATTTCGCAGTACCTTCGACACCGTGACCGCGGAGACGTTCAAGCCCCTCGCGATGTCCATCATGGTCGCGGCCATGCCCGGAAGCATAGCATCCTTTCCGAGGGTTAACGATTATTCAAATAGGAAAGATTCATTTTGCGCTTGACAACGGTTGTTGATGTATTCAAGAATCCACCCGCTCTACATTTAGGGAAATTTCCGCATTAGAAAGAGCCACCTATGCCGAGTCGCAAATTGTGGACGCTGCTGGTTTCGCTGACACTGCTGGTTTCTGCCTCCGTTTCTCTCTACGGCCAAAGCACGTACGGCTCGATCGCCGGGTCGGTTACCGATACTTCCGGAGCGGCGGTTACCGACGCCACCGTGACCCTGACCAACCTGGGCACCGCAGAAAAACGCACGCAGTCGAGCGGCAGCGACGGGCTCTTCACCTTCGTCAATTTGTTCCCCGGGCAGTACCGGGTTGACGTGCAGAAGCCAGGATTCAAGCACTTCACGCAGACCCAAATCGCCGTCGACGTGCAACAGAGCAGCCGCGTCGATGCCGCGCTTCAGGTCGGCGAGGTCAGCCAAGTCGTCGAAGTTACTTCTGCTACACCGCTGCTGCAAGCTGAGACATCCTCGCTCGGTACCGTGGTGGATCAGCGCGAAGCTAACGAGCTGCCGCTGAATGGCCGCAACATTTTCAACCTGACGACGATCACCCCGTCTGTGATTCCTCAGGGCAGCACCGAAGGTAACGTCGTGGGCAAGAACCCCTTCGACTTCGCCAATTACCAGATCGGCGGAGCCTTCGCGAACGAAGGGGCGATTTACTTGGATGGTCAACCCCTGAATATCGGCTACATCAACCTGCCGTTCCTGGTTCCGACTCAGGATTCAATCTCGGAGTTTAAGGTTCAGGACAACAACCTTGGTCCGGAGTGGGGCAAGTTCGCCGGCGGCGTGATCAACATGAGCACCAAGTCCGGAACCAACACCTGGCACGGTGAAGGTTATGAATACCTGCGAAACAAGGTTCTGAACGCCAACGAGTTCTTCAACAAAGAAGCCGAACTTACCGCCGGGAAATCCAACGAGCCGGTGCCCTTCACGCAAAACCAGTTTGGCGCCGCCATTGGCGGAGCGATTCTCAAGAACAAGACGTTCGTGTTCTTCAGTTATGAAGGCTTCCGGCTTCGCACGGGCACGCCGTTTAACACCACCGTGCCAACCGCAGCTGAGCGCACTGGGAATTTCGCTGACCTTTGCACATCCGGATTTACGGCCCCGGATCCTAACGGATCGGCCGTCCCTGTTTGCGCCGATACCAACGGCAGTGGGGTACTTGTTCACCAACTTTACAATCCCATCTTATTCACGAGTTACAGCAACGCCGGCGGTGTGCTCACTGTAGGTAAGCGAGTCCCATTCGCGAACAACAACATTTCTGCAGCCATCAATCCAACCTCAGCGTTTCTGTTGAATGATTTGGTCGCTAACCCCACGAACGGGGGAACGGTCCTCAACTTCCTGAAGGACGCGAGCACGGGCGGTGATACAAACGAATATGTGGCCCGCGTCGACCAGACCATCAACAGCAAGCAGACAATTTTTGGACGGTTTACTTATTGGAAGCTGCTCAGCTTGGCGCAGGATCCCTTCGGCACCGGCCTTTGCAAAGACCGTTGCGCAGAGAATACCAAGAGCAAAAGCGTGGCTTTGGGATACAACTACGCGATCAATTCCAACACCATCTTTAACTTAGGCGCCAGTATCAGCCGGTTCATTTACCTGCGCGATCCTATCAATAGCGGCTTTGATGTGTCGAAAGAGGGCTGGCCCAGTGCCTACAATGCCCTCGTGCCCAACGAGGAGCGGACTCCGCTGACGCCATGCTTTGGGCAGAACGACTCTCTCGTGGGCTGCAGCCAGGGACAAAGCGCGATCGGCGACTTCAACACGCAGTTCAACATCTCTCCGCAAGTCACCATGATACGGGGCCACCACACCTTCGTTTGGGGCATGCAACTGGAGGAAGGCTATGACAACTATCTTCAAACCAACACCGGCGGCGGCCTGATCTCCTTCGGAGGGTCGTGGACATCAGCCACACCCGGCGTAGTCGGAGCGGGCAACGTGCAGGGCGCGAATGCCGGCGACGGTGAAGATTTCGCCGACTTCCTGCTCGGTTACGGTAACGGCCAAGGCGCCGCGTTCGGCAACCAGACCAGCGGTTCGCTGGTGATCTCCGGCCCGATTTCGGGCAAACAGACATATCGAGCGTTTTACTTTGGTGACACGTGGCATTTGACGCCGAAGCTGACCCTAAACCTTGGCGTGCGTTATGAGCTGCAAGGTCCATGGTCAGAACGCTACGACAAGATGACCTACTTCAACCCTTCGGCAACCAATTCCTCGGTCACCGGTTGCAGCGGCGCAGCAGGAAGTTCCTGCCCGGGCGACCTTTTCCTGGTGAAGACGGGAGTGAATGGCAGCCGCAACAATCTGCCACTTTCCTACAAGGAAGTTCTGCCGCGGCTTGGCTTCGCATACTCGCTTGACTCCAAAACTGTAATTCGGGGCGGCTATGGGATATTCTTCATCCCGAACTATGTGTCGTTCAATGCGAACCCTTACGTTGACCCGGTCAGCAGCTCCACCTCAAACTTCTTCTCCAGTAACGATCACGGCGTAACTCCGGCGGCTACTTTGAACCAGAATACCTGTGCCCTGACCGCCAATGGCGTCCTGACCTGCGCCGGCGCTGGGCCCTTCAATCAGGGTACATACAGTGCCGCCACCGGGGCGCCTGTGACCGGGGCGAACAACCTTACTCCAGTCCCGGGACGCAACCCGCAGCCGAATGTCTCCCAGTACATTTTGACGCAGAACAACTTCTCGGCCACCGGCTATACGGTGCAGAAATACGGCTACCTGGAGCAATATAATCTCGACATCCAACGTCAGCTGCCAGCCGGGTTTTTCGCCGACGTAGCTTATGCCGGGTCGCATGGTGTCCATCTCGAGCAATCCAATACGAACATCAACGAGATCCCTGATCGGTTCATTGCCCAAGCTGCGGCTCAATACGCCGCCGGCCAGACCGTGACGATCGCCCAACCTGTGGCGACTTATCCGTTTAGCCAGAACCTTCCTGGCAGCCTCGGGCCGGGCGTTCTGATAAACGGCCAACTGGATCGCCCTTTCCCGCAATACGCGGGATTGAACCTGAACGGCTTCGGCTGCTGCGGTAGCGGATACAACGCTCTGCAGGCCACGGTGACGCGCCGCTTCCAGGGCGGCGGCACTTTGCTGGTCTCCTACACCAACGCCAAACTGATGTCCAACACCGATACACTTACCTCATGGTTGGAAGGTGGAACTACGGGAGGTACAGGGGCCGTGCAGGATTGGAACAACCTGAAGGGCGAGCGCTCTCTCTCTTCGCAGGATGTTCCGCAGCGCCTGGTCGCGAGCTACGTGCTCGACCTTCCCTTTGGACACGGCAAGAGATTCCTCTCCGGTCTTAGCGGATTCAGTAATGCTGTGGTCTCCGGCTGGGGCTTGGACGGCATAACCACTCTCCAGCGCGGTTTCCCCGTAAAGATCAGCTGGGGTGGCGGCGACGCACTCACGCAATCGGGCTTGCTGGGAAGCAGCACACTTCGGCCTGACTACGTCCCTGGATGCGACAAGAACATCGGTGGGAGTGCCCTCCACAAGGAACAGACGACCTGGTTCAACACCGCTTGCTTCACAGCGCCCAGCGGGAACAACCCCACTGTCGCGACGCCGAACAATCCTTGGACCTTCGGTGATGAACCCCGCGTGGATGGTACGCTACGGCAGCAAGGCGTGGTAAATTTCGACTTTGCGGTATTCAAGCGAACGACGATCATGGAACGCTTGACCGTGGAATTCCGCGCCGAGTTCTTCGACCTGTTTAACCATCCTCAGTTCGGACCGCCACAGGGCGCGGTAACCAGTTCGACATTTGGGGAGGTCACCAACACGGTTAACAGCACGTTCCGTATCGCTCAGTTCGGATTGAAATTCGTTTTCTAACTTTGAAGAACACGGGTCCGGGCCGGAAATTAATTTTCCGGCCCGGATTTTTCTGCACCGCCGTCCTCTGTAGTTTGGTTTCTCTCCCTAGGTCGGAGGCTCTGACCCGGTGGCGGAAGTCGGTCGGACAGCTTAATGAACATGGTATTCTTCCCGGCATGAGAACTGTCCGGACCATCGACTACTCCGAAGCAAAGGGAGCGACCGATCTTGTTGTACGGGAAGCCTCGCAGATGCAGAAGGCGGCGTCTGTCGCCGTGGCCGATGCGCACGGTGATCTGATTTGCTTCGCCCGGATGGATGGCGCACCGGTTTCGTCAATCCAAATTGCCATGAATAAGGCCTGGACTGCCGCTCGCGAGCGCAAACCAACCAGGGAAATTGGCGACAAGGTCCGCCATCCGGAGAAGGGCCATGACGTTTCCTATTATGGCGACCAGAAATACGTAGGCTGGGGCGGCGGGCTTCCGGTCTGGAAGAATGGCGACGTAGTAGGCGCGGTTGCGGTCAGCGGACTGTCGTCCGATGAAGATATCGCCTTGGCTACGCTCGGGGTAGAACTGCTCGCCGCCTCCTAGCGATGGTTGTAACTGTCTGGGCCGCCGGCCCGAAGCGAGTAGCCGCCTGGCTCTTGCCCGCAAAGATCTTAAAGTGGGAGGTCGGAATGCGACGCGAAGTCCAATCACTGTGTCTACCGTTTATCCTCTTCGCTACGTCCGCCCTGTGCCAAACAGCGCAAGTGCCGCAGGCTGCGAGTGAAGCGCGAGTCGACTCCATGCTGAAGCAGCTGAGCCTCGAGGAGAAGGTCGATCTCATCAGTGGCGTCGACGATTTTTATATTCGAGCTCTCCCGCGCATTGGGCTGCCCCGGCTGAAAATGGCCGATGGGCCGGTAGGAGTCCGCAACTACGGACCGTCCACCGTGTTCGGCGGCATCGGCCTCGCGGCGTCGTGGGATCCCGCACTCGCGCAACGAGTCGGAGTTGTAATCGGAGAGGATGCCCGCGCCCGGGGCGTGCACTTCATGCTCGGGCCGGGAGTCAATATCTATCGCGCGCCCATGTGCGGTAGAAACTTCGAATACTTTGGAGAGGACCCGTTTCTCTCCGCGCGAACCGCAGTCGCTTACATCAACGGTATGCAAAGCCAGGGAGTTAGCGCGACGGTCAAGCATTTCATGGGGAACAACCAGGAATACGACCGGCACAACATGGACTCGGAAATCGATGAGCGCACTATGCGTGAAATCTACTTGCCGGTGTTTGAGGCTGCGGTAAGGGAAGCACACGTGGGCGCGGTTATGGATTCCTACAATCTTACGAATGGCCTGCACATGACCCAGAACGGCTACCTCAACACCGATGTAGCCAAAAAGGAATGGGGCTTCCCTGGAATCATCATGTCCGATTGGGATTCGGTTTATGACGGCGTCGGAGCCGCCAATGGCGGCCTCGATGTTGAAATGCCTTCGGGCAAATTCATGAACCGCGCAACCTTGTTGCCTGCAATCAAGGCCGGCAAAGTGAGCGAGGCAACGATCGACGATAAGGTCAGGCGCATCCTGCGCACGGCAATTCAGTTTGGGTGGCTGGATCGTGATCAGACCGATTTATCCATTCCCCGGTTGAATCTCGAAGGCCGGCAAACCGCTCTGGAAGCGGCTCGGGCCGGTATCGTCCTGCTTAAGAACGACGGCAATCTGCTACCGCTGGACAAGGGACAACTTCGATCGATTGCGGTGATCGGTCCTGATGCTTATCCTGCAAATCCAGCCGGTGGAGGGAGCGCGGAAGCGGAACCGTTTGCGCCAGTGAGCTTTCTAGAGGGAATCGTTAATTTCCTGGGCAGCGGTGCCAAGGTCTATTATGACCGGGGAATACCTACCTTTGACGATATTGCAAAGCACACCGAATTTGTCACCGCAGTTCCTGGTGGTCAAAAAGGAGTAAAAGCGGAGTTCTTTACCAACGGTAACTTGAGCGGTACGCCTGGGGTTACTCGCATCGACGAGCATATCAATTACGAACCCGCGCGCGGCGGCAAGGGCGCCGCCAGCGACCTTTCGATCCGATGGTCGGGTTACTTCATTCCGGCGGTTTCCGGTGAGTATCTAATCTTTGTGCAAGGCCCGGGAGAGAACGGTGGCTACCGACTCTACCTAGACAAAAAGTTAGTGTTGGATAACTGGAAAACCTGGTATGCCTTCGTGGGCGAAGTATCGCTGACCTTGTCCTCCGGACCGCACCAGGTTGAACTTGAGTCCTATGCTCATGGCGGTTGGGGGAAAACGAGGATCAATCTCGGAATTGTGCGCCCAGAGACTCTGGTAAGTGCCGAGGCGAAGTCACTCGCTGCCCGCGCGGATGCCGTGGTGGTGGCGGCTGGCTTCGATCCCTCGGATGAAGGCGAGAGCAGTGACCGGACTTTCAAGTTGCCCCCAGGGCAGGACGAACTTATCCAGCAAATAGCCGCGGCTAACAAAAACACGGTTGTGGTGATGACTTCCGGAGGCGGTATGGACATGAACGCGTGGGTCGATCACGTTCCGGCACTTTTGCAAGCCTGGTACCCCGGCCAAGAAGGCGGTACTGCGCTGGCACAGGTACTATTTGGCGAGGTCAACCCTTCAGGAAGGTTACCGATTTCGATGGAGCGACGTTGGGAAGATAATGCGGTTCATGACAGTTACTATCCAAAGAGTAGTGAGAAGAAAGTCGAGTACACCGAAGGCTTGTTCGTAGGTTATCGCCATTTCGACAAATCTGGAATTAAGCCGCTATTTCCCTTTGGATACGGACTCTCTTACACCAGTTTTGCTTACAAGAACTTGACAGTTGCGCCTGCCGCGGATCACACAACCGTGGCCTTCGATGTTACGAATACTGGTGCTCGCGCCGGCGCGGAAGTTGCGCAGGTGTATGTTGGCGACCGGCACGCTAGCGTCCCGCGTCCGGTAAAGGAATTGAAAGGCTTCGCCAAAGTACAGCTCAACCCCGGCGAGACCAAGCACGTTCAGGTCTCGCTGGATCGTCGAGCCTTCTCTTACTACGACGTGAATACGCACAAGTGGGCGATGGCTCCGGGCGATTTCGATATTTTTGTTGCCCATTCGTCAGCAGAGATCGAACTCACAGGGAAGGTGACGTTACAGTAACCACGCAGTCGCCGAGGTTCTCCTGCAGGAGTTGGTATGTGTGCTCGGCTTCGAACCGGTCCACACGGCTGATGTCGAAGCCAACATGAACCATCACGTAATCGCCCGCTTGAGCATTGGGCACAAAACCGAGGCACCCCTGGCGCTCGATCCCGCCGAGCTGCACGCGGCCCGCACGCAACGAGCCCAACTCCCTAATTTCCAGGATCTTACCTGGTATCGCGAGGCACACGGCGGCCCTCCCGCAGCCAATACAGCGCTCGAGTTTCATCGCAAGCTGTGATCGACGACACACGGCATTGTGACGGTGTGCTTTCAGTCGGGCGCGCCGGTCGTGAGTCATGGCCGGCGCGCTTTGTGATGGTGAAGGTCACATTATTGGGCAGGAGTCTCCTGCGGAGCGGGTTGTGCCTGTGCCTTTACTTCGGGGTTCACCTCGGCAACGGCGACGGGATTGAACTTCACCGTGGCCAGGATTTTTTCCAGCCGCTGGAAGACTTCATCACGATCGATGTGGCTGGAAGCGGTTTCGGTCACGGCCACTGGCTCGGTATTTGGCTTAGGTTCTTTGGTCGCGACCTGCAGCGCGAATTCATAGCAGGCACTGTTTTGAAAGACGTGGTAATACTTCGACGTCGCCTCGCGATTGCCGGTGCCAGTTTCTCCGCCGGTTGACCTTTCGCTGGACTGCAGTTCCAGATCGCCAATCATCAATTTGGATATCGGTGGTTGCGAAATCAGTGGCGTTGAGAGCTGCGCGGTGGCCTGAATCGAGGGAGCGGCCGGCGTTCCTGGATTCGGCTGCGGGACGGAGAATTCGCCGCACTGTTCGCGAGTGAGATTCTTGTTCACGCTGACGTTGAAAAACGCTGATGTCAGGTCCGTGCTGGGATAGGCCGACGCTGGCAACGCTACCGCGGCCAGGGCAGCTCCGCCTGGCTGCGTGAAGTCCATGGGAACGGGACCGGATGCAACCAGTTCCTTTGCGGCGTCACCGGTTTTGAGCGCGTATGTTCTTGGATATTCGAACGAGACACCAGAAGTTTTATCGGCATACTTTAAGGTTACGGGTGCCCTTCGGACTATTTTCCTATGTGCAGGCTGGGCGGCGGCCTGCTGCGCGGGCACGACTGGGGTCGCTATTGAACTGGCGATGGCAGGCGGCGTGGGTTGCGTGAGAGTTTGCTTGGTGGAGCTTACGGGTTTGGATTGTTCGCTGGAGCATCCGACGCTGAGTGAGCAAACGATGAGAAGCGCGGCGAAGATCGCAGCACTGGTGGCTGGGCCAAAATCATTTCCAGCCGGGTTTGTCTTGCCCCAGGCAAGGCTGTCAAATCTTGCCGGAGTGGTGGAATTGGACGTCTTGCGAAACAGGTTAATACGGGTCATGGTTGGTCTCCTCCTGCTGCTGGAGCAGCGCTCGTGAGATTGCAAGGACTAGACCAAGGAGCGGAACGCTGATTTTACGAGAGTTAGGAACGAGTTAGGATGGCTGGGGCGTACCCGTGCGGACACTGTGTGGAACTCGAGACACGGCGGGATAGCACTCATCTGGAGCCCACCTTAGAGCGATTGGAAATTGTGAGCAATCCCACTTACCACGCTGTACCCCCTGAAACGGAATCAAGCATAGCTGCACCATCTCCAAGGAAGGCGATCCGATTCTTGACGTAACAGGGCGGAACCTTGCCAAGTTTCTTGAAAAGGAGAACTCCAATGAAGGCTGGAACGTTTCCGGCTATTCACTGGGCTGGGTCGGGACCTGGTACCAGGAGGGTATAGAGGTGGTGCTTCATGGCGTCGCCGACGGCACTTTCATTTTTTCGTGGAAGGGAAGACTAGATAGTCCGACCAGCTTTTCTGGCCGGCAGGTCGAGTTTTATATCAGTAGAAATACGGACACTGCCGGGACGTTCGCCGGGACCCAAATTACGGGGTCGTGCCCCGCCGCCGCCGGAGAAGCGGTGAAGTCAGGCGATCCCGCGAAGTAAATGTGCGCGGGTTGGATTCGAGTTTATTAACGGATTCGGTCCAGAAACCGGGAAGAGCGACATTTGTTTTGTCGCTCTTAATTGTTTGGCACAAGAATTTTCCCCACCCACTCCGCTCAGGGCTCTCATGACTTACCGCTGATGAATCAACTAGCTCAAATCCTTGCTTGAGGCAGGCGCAGGATCTGGCCTTCCAAGGATGCTTTGCGTGGCGGAAATCAGTGTGCCAGGGATGACGAACGGCTTCGGCTCGCCCGCGAGCTCCATGACCTAGCTCGATGGCAGAAAAAATTAAGCGCTCGTTTTAGTAAGCTCTTCCACAGAAAAACTTAGTTCTGCACAGCTTATCGTCGTCGCCCAAACGGCTTTCGTCTTCGGCGGGTCTTCTCATGGGTTAACCTAGGTCCACCACATGGTCATGCCTCAATATACGGCTGAGTCCATGGAGTACGGGCGGTCTTTACAGACACCAACAACTAGGCATAGAGTTAATATTCGCCTTACGTTCGCCTGCTCGCAGGCCATCTGAGGCGGAGCTCGGGCATGGGAGAAATGGCAACTACCCAATACAACATCAGCAAGCTTCCCGCGAACGTGGAAGCCGAGCGCTCGATTCTGGGCGCAATCCTGTTGGATAACTTCGCCTACAACCAGGCGGCGGAGCATTTGCGGATTGAGGATTTTTCGCTGGATTCGCATCGTCGAATTTACGGCCGCATGGTGGAGCTGGCTGAAATGTCGCGGCCGATCGACATGATCACCTTGATCGAGGAACTCGATCGCCACAAGGATCTGCAGGCGATCGGCGACGTGGGATACGTGTCGAGCCTGTTGGATGGCGTTCCTGACCGGCCGAGCAT
>Ga0181525_10004003_pt1 | contig 11469 bp, 10 predicted proteins | sample PEATcosm2014_Bin_48_FD_121100 | JGI IMG/M metagenome (GOLD analysis project Ga0181525, IMG submission 121100) | Peatland microbial communities from MTU Mesocosm Facility, Houghton, MI, USA - PEATcosm2014_Bin06_10_metaG | ecosystem: Environmental > Terrestrial > Soil > Wetlands > Peat | place... | reverse complement strand
TGCTTTTCCATCGGGCGAAATTTCCCAGCGTTCAGCCAGACCGGGAATCGGCCGGGCCGTTTTTGGATCGAGGCGCGCCAACCCTTCGAACATGCCAATCGCAATGCGCATTTCGGGAATGCCTGTCAGGAGGGCCGGATCGAGCGTTTCAGGCTCAGCCTGATTGATGATGGTGATGTCGGCGGGCGGTTCGCGCCGGAAGCAGCCAGTTGTCAGGAAACAAAAGCCAAAGAAGCAACAAATCGCAATCGCCCAAGACGTTCCGCCGTTCCGCCTTCCGCCTACCGCCATCTGACATCTGACCGGGGCGCGTTTCAAGATGGCGGCCTAATTGGTCTGCGGTGTAGCGGGCGGGCTGCCAGCCGGAATCACGGGCAAAGCGGATGAATTGCTGGCAGTCGTTGGCGCGGACGGTATCGGCGTGCTGGGCGGCACGGCCACCGGCATTTGCGATTGTTGTTTTTGCTGCACCGCCTGTTCAAACGCCGGCGCATCGCTGCTCTGGGCGCTCTTGTTCACAAGGCCGAGAATCAAGGCCATCCCAAAAAAAACGCCCGTTCCCCATTTGGTGATTTTCGTCAGGACGTTGCCCGAACCCGCGCCGAACAGCGCGTCCGCCGCGCCGCCACCGAAGGCAATGCCCGCTCCAGCATCCTTTTTTGGCAGTTGAACCAGCACCAGAAGGATCAGCAACAGGCAGTTGAGAACCAGCAACACCGTTAAAATTCCAGCGATAAAACTCATGGCCGGATGTTAGATGGAATTCTTGATGATGTCAGCAAAACTTCGCGCCTCCAGCGCCGCGCCGCCGACCAGCGCGCCGTCCACGTCCGGCTGGCCCATCAGTTCCTTGGCGTTGTTCGGCTTCACGCTGCCGCCGTATTGGATGCGCACTTTTTTAGCCGTGGGTGCATCGAACATTTTGACCAGCACGCCGCGGATGAACGCGTGCGCGTCCTGCGCCTGCTGCGTCGTCGCGGTCTTGCCGGTGCCAATCGCCCAGACCGGCTCATAGGCGACAATGGTTTCGACCATCTGCTCCTTCGTCAGTCCGGCGAGGCTCCCGCGCACCTGCGTTTCCAAAACCTTCTCCATCTGGCCGGCATCACGTTCCGCTAGCGTCTCGCCGACACAGACAATCGGCTTGAGCGACGCGCCGTGGACGGCCTTCGCCTTTTTGGCGATGAGCGCGTCCGATTCCTTTTGATACTGACGCCGCTCGCTGTGGCCGAGTATGACATAACGCACCGAAAATTCCTTGAGCATCCCGGCGCAGATTTCGCCGGTGAACGCGCCAAAGTTGTTTTCGCTCATGTTCTGGGCGCCAAGGCGGATGTTCTTGGTTTCCCAGATCGCCTTGGAGACGGATTCCAGCGCTGTGAAGGGCGGACACACCACCACGTCCACTTCCTTTACGTTCGCAAGTTCAAGTTTAAGGTCGTTGACCAGTGCCAGCGCCTCGGCAACCGTCTTGTTCATTTTCCAGTTGCCCGCAATGATGAGTTTTCGTTCTTTATTCATAATTAAATCGTTATCGTCCTCGTCGTTGCCCTTCGTCCTCGAACCTCGATTACGAGAAGAAGGACGAGGAGGAAATTATTATTTGTCCGAAAGAGCCGCTACTCCGGGCAGCACCGCCCCTTCCAGGAATTCTAGGCTCGCCCCGCCGCCAGTGCTCATAAACGTCACCTTGTCGCCAAGTTTGGCCTTGTTGAGCGCTTTCACGCTGTCGCCACCACCGATGATACTCTTGGCACCGCTCTTTTGCGTGGCGTCTGCCACGGCCTGCGCCACGGCATTTGTGCCTGCAGCAAATTGTTTGTTCTCGAACAGACCCATCGGGCCGTTCCACAAAATCGTCTTCGCCGTGGCGACTTCGGCGGAATACGCCTTGACCGTTGCCGGACCGATGTCAAGACCGGCGTCGTCGTCCGGGCAATTCATGTCGGTATTCACGCGCGGATTCTGCCATTCGATGACCGGCTTGCCTTTTTTGTCGAGCTTGTCGGTTTTGACCGGCACGGCAACGACATCATCCACCGGCAACAGAAATTTCACATTCTTCGCCTTGGCCTTGGCCAGCGCGGATGTCGCGGTGCCGGTCGCATCAGGTTCCACCAGCGATTTTCCGGTCTTGAAACCTTGCGCGAGCCGGAAGGTGTAAGCCATTGCGCCGCCGATCAGAATCGTGTCTGCCTTTTCGAGCAGCCGGTCAATGACCTTGATCTTGTCGGAAACTTTCGCGCCACCGAGAATCACGACGAAGGGGCGTGCCGGTTTCTCCAGTTCATCGCCAAGAAATTTCAGTTCAAGCTCCATGAGCAAGCCCGCCGCGCATTTGCCGCCGCGTTTGGCAATGAAGCGCGCCACACCTTCAGTTGAAGCATGGGCGCGATGCGCCGCGCCGAAGGCGTCATTCACATAAACGTCCGCGACTTTCGCCAGCTTTTCGGCGAACGCCGGGTCGTTCTTTTCCTCTTCGTTGTAATAGCGGACGTTTTCAAGCAGCACCACATCGCCGTCCTTCATCGCAGCCACGGCCTTTTCGACCTTTTCGCCGATGCAATCGTCCACGAACACCACCGGTTTGCCGAGTAATTCGGACAACCGGGTCGCGACGGGCTTGAGCGACATGGTCGCGTCGCGCTTGCCTTTGGGACGGCCCAGATGCGCGGTCAAAATCAGCCTGCCGCCTTTTTCAATCAGCAATTTCAGGGTCGGCAGCGTCGCCACGATGCGGGTGGCGTCGGTGATGACCATCTGCCCGTCTTTTTCCTCAAGCGGCACATTGTAATCCACGCGCAAGAAGACGCGTTTGCCCCGGACATCCAGATCTCGAACAGTTAGTTTTGCCATACAAAAATGTTTCCGTTTCTAAAAAATCGAGGCGACAGGATAACTCAACCTCAAGAAGAGTAAAGTGAATTCCGCGTGTCAAACGTAGAGCGTGTCCTGCAAATCGCGCACGAGGACGCTCATGAACGGATAACGCCGGTCGGGATCAATCGCGAGGCATTTGAGGATGACCTTTTCGAGTCCATCGGGGATGTCCGGGTTGTGTTCGCGCGGCGGAATGGGGCCGGCGGGCTCAAGCTGGGCGGCGAGAATTTCGGCGGGCGTCTCGCCGGGGAACGGCTTGTGGTTGGTCAGCAATTCATACGCCGCCACGCCATAGGCAAAAATATCCACGCGCGCATTGATCGGCTTCCCCTGCAATTGCTCCGGCGACATGTAGCCGGGCGTGCCGGGATTGCCGGACATTTTTTTGGGCTTTTCGAGAATAGGCTGGGCCAGGTCGAAATCAATCAAGCGCACGTTCGCGTTGCCGGTGACGAGGATGTTTTCCGGCTTGAAATCCAGATGCATGTAGCCGCTCTCGTGGACGTGGTTCAGGCCGACGGCCATGTCTATGAGGATTTGCGCCACGTTCTCCGTCAATATCGGATCCTGCTGCGCAAGCAGGATCTTCAAATTGGAGGCGGCAACGTAGTCCATGAGGAGATAAAGCGTGCCGTCCATCTTGCCGTGTTCGACGTAACCGACAATGAAATCGCTTTCGTTGAGCTGTGAGAGCACCTCGCATCCGCGAACAAAGCGCCGCCGCGTGCGGAGATTGAACCGGAATTGGGGCTTGAGCTTGCGGAGTGCGAAGGTTTTGCCCCGCAAGTCTGTGACAAGCCAGATGTCCGACATGCCGCCGCTGTTGATGAGTTCGTGGGGGTAAAACCGTCCGCCGAAACGTTCCTGTGCGCCTGACCCGACCGCCGTTTCTGCCTGTGCTTCGTTCGCCATTCTGCTTATTCCTTAACACAATAAAACCGGCGCCGCGAACAAAACTTTTCCACCGCGCACGCTTTTAGAAATATTCAAGGAGCCTGACGCGAAAATCAGGAGGGCAATTAACGCTTGGCTCGCCGGGAGGTTGAAAGTATTCTCATGTCATGCGACCACTTCGGGCGCTGCTAATCTATATCGTGGTGATTTTCATCGGCGGCGCACTGCTCGCGCCGTGGCTATACCGGCTTGCGCAGTTGTTTCAGCAACCGTTTCCACAGGTTGCAAACATCCCGTTCCACCGTTTTCTGGATCGTTCCTTCATGCTGATCGCCCTGGCCGGTGTATGGCCAGTTGTGCGCTCGCTCGGCGCGACCTCCTGGCGCGATATCGGCCTGGTGCCGCCCTACGGCCAATGGAAAAAACTTTTTGGCGGACTGCTGCTCGGATTCCTGACACTCGCTGCTGTTGCCGGCATCGCCATTGCCTGCGGCCCCCGATGCTTTGCCCCCGGAATGGGTGCCCACAAAATTGTGGCGGCTGTTTTTGGCGCGACGGCGACAGCGGTGCTGGTCGGTGTGCTGGAAGAAATCCTGTTTCGCGGTGGTATTTTTGGCGGTTTGCGGCGTGTGCTTTACTGGCCCTTTGCGCTCCTTATCAGCAGCGCGATTTATGCCATTGTCCATTTTCTTCAGCGCGCGGAATTCGCCGGCCCGGTCGTCTGGAGTTCGGGACTTGTCTTGTTGCCGCAAACCCTGGGTGGCTTCGTGGATTTCCACGCACTTGTGCCGGGATTTTTTAATCTGACGCTGGCCGGCGTGCTGCTGGGCCTCGCTTATCAGCGCACCGGCAACCTTTACTTTTCCATCGGCTTGCACGCGGGCTGGATTTTCTGCCTGAAAGTTTACAGCGATCTCACCGCCGATTCGCCGGGCGCCGCGATCTGGTTTTGGGGCACCGGCAAAATGATTGACGGCTGGCTCGCATTTTTTGCCCTTGCCATCACGCTGGCGGTTTTCAAATTTCTGCCGCTTGACCAGCGGCATCCACATTACTCAATTCCCAAATGACTTCGCTCGCCACGCCAATTCAAAACTGGCTCAACGTTGGCCTCGGATTTCTTTACCCGGAAATATGCCAGCTTTGCGGCGAAGAGCACGCCACGGCGCGCGAAGGTTTCGTTTGCCGGCATTGCTGGACGCAGGTGCGCTTTATCCGCCCGCCGTTTTGCGAACGCTGCGGCCTGCCCTTCTCCGGCGACCTGACCGCGCCGTTTGAATGCACCAACTGCCGCGAGATGGAATTGTATTTCAGCTCGGCACGCTCGGCGGTGGTCGCGCGCGGCATTGTGCGGGATGCCATTCATCGCTATAAATACCAGCGCGCTTTGTGGTTCGAGCCATTCCTTGCCGACCTGCTCATCCGCGAGGCGAAGCCCGTCCTGCGCGAAAAGCACTGGGATTTCATCGTGCCGGTTCCGCTGTATCCGGCAAAACTGCGCGAACGCGAATTCAACCAGGCGGAACGGCTGGCAAGTCATTTGAGCGTGGCCGCAAGCATCCCTCTGAACCAAAAATTGCTTCGGCGCATCCTGCCCACGGCCACCCAGACGCTGCTTACCCGCGAGCAGCGCGCAAAAAACATGAGCGGTGCGTTTGCGGTGCGGAACGGCATCGCCTTGGAAGAAAAGCGAATCGTCCTCGTGGACGACGTGTTCACGACTGGCGCGACCACCAGCGCATGCGCGAAAGCGCTCCGAGCCGCCGGTGCGGGAGATGTTTGCGTCTGGACTGTTGCGCGCGGACTCTAAGTTTAATATCATCCAGACACTCATGGATACGACTTCGTTCACGAAGAAATCGCTTGGCAACGACTCGGTCGAGCCGGCGTTGACGCCGCCACCGGCTGGAACCGCGCAGACGACCTTCACAAAAAAACCCAAGGTTGGCGCCGGCAAATCCAAAAAGCGTGACATCCCGGAGGGGCTTTGGACGAAATGCCCGACCTGTGAGGCGATGATTTTCGACAAGGAACTGGACGAAGGCCTGAAAGTCTGCCCCAAGTGCGGCCATCATTTTCCCATCGGCTCGCGCGAACGCATCCATTCGCTCGTCGAGACTTGCACCTTCGAGGAAATGGACGCCGGCATGACCAGCGTGGACGTGTTGCGCTTCAAGGGCGTGTCCACCTACAAATCGAAGCTGGAAGCGTATCAAAAAAACACCACGCTCAAGGATGCGGTCGTCACCGGCCTCGGCAAAATCGGTCCGCACCGCGTCGCGCTTGGCGTGATGGATTTCAGTTTTCTCGGCGGCTCGATGGGCTCGGTGGTCGGCGAAAAGTTGACGCGCCTCATTGAACGCGCGACGGAAAAGGAAATGCCCGTCATCATCATCTCCACCAGCGGCGGCGCGCGGATGTATGAAGGAATGTTCAGCCTCATGCAAATGGCCAAGACCTCCGCCGCGCTCGCCTACCACGCGCAACACCGCCTGCCTTACATCAGCGTGCTGACGCATCCGACGACGGCGGGCGTCATGGCCAGTTACGCGAGCCTCGGCGATCTGATTCTCGCCGAACCGGGCGCGATGATTGGCTTTGCCGGCCCGCGCGTCATCAAGGACACCACGCAGGCCGAACTGCCGCCCGATTTTCAAACCGCCGAATTTCTCCTTAACCACGGCCTCATTGACTCCATCGTGCCGCGCAAGGAAATGAAAGAGCGGCTGATTGGCTATCTGGATTTTTTCACCGCCGGAAAAAAGGCCGCAGCCGCGCCGTAACATTTTCACCGCCGTCCGTCATACCACAAATGCGCCTTCTCGCGGCTGCCGAACGCGCGGCCGTTGCTGAAAATTACTTTGGCTAGAAAGCGAAGGTGTTCCCGCATCGTGTAAAGCCGCATCTTGCGCGCGGAGGTCACGAGCGGATGCCGGTGCAAGATGACAACTCTCCTGCCCTGCCCGCGCGCGAATTGCTTCAGCCGCTTGCTCAATTCCAATTCCTCCGCCACGAACAATTCATTGCTGAAGCCGCCGATTTTGCGGAATGTCTCCGTCTCGACGAAAATAAACGAACCGGCGAGCAGCTTGAGAGACCGGCTGGCGCAATTCCACAACTGCGTGATGCAGCCGGCTACAAAATGCTTCTCGTCCAACCGCACCGTCACACCTCCGGCGAGGCATTTGCCGGATATTATTTGCTCCGCCACATCATCAAAAAGTTCTGCGCTGGGATGCGAATCCGCGTCCACAAAAACCAGCCAGTCGCCGGTGGCCGCCGCCGCGCCGACATTTCGCGCGCGGGCAATCTGGTTGACCGGCTCGAAAACCACCGTCGCGCCCGCCGCCCGCGCGATTTCCGTCGTCCGGTCGGTGGAATTATTGTCGCAGACAATCAGTTCGGTTTCCCAGCCGATGCGGGTGAATGCGCCGGCAGCGGATCCGATTTGGGCGAGCGACGCGGCCAAAAGCCGCTCTTCATTGAACGCCGGAACAACAATCGAAATTTTCACCGCGCCAATGTAGCAGCGAATTTCCACCCGCTCAAACTTCTATCGGTGGGGCGAGGCTCCTGACGAGCCGGGCCTGGATGCCAATGCGTAGCGACGACGGCTCGCGAGGACGCTCGCCCCACCAATTCATATTGATCGGGCTGCGAGCCACTGTTTTTTGTCGTGCTTTTTCCTGTAAATGGATTTAATTGAAGGCATGACCATTTGGATTCTTGCATTGTTGCTGCTGGCTGCGGGGGCCGGGATGGGTCTTCGGCAAGGCGCAATTTGTGGGGCCATAACGTTTATTGGCATCATCCTTTCAGCGCTGCTGGCCTGGCCGTTGTCCGGCATCATCCGGCCCGTGCTGCCGCACGTCGGATTTCACAATCCAGTCGTCGTCTGGCTGCTGCCGCCGTTTCTGGTCTTTCTCATTTCGTTGAGCCTGTTCAAGTCGCTTGGATTATTGCTGCATCACAAGGCGGCCGTTTATTACAAATACCAGCCCGACGGACTCCAGCGAATTTTGTGGGAGCGCATGAACAAGCGCCTCGGCATCGCCCTCGGTTTGCTGAACGGGCTGGCTTATTTCGTCCTCATTTCATTCGTCATTTACGATTTCAGCTACTGGACGGTGCAGGTGGCGCCCTCCGACCAGGAAAAGTTCGCCGTAAGAATGCTGAATCGGATGGGTTGGGACTTGCGGGACACCGGCGCGATCCGGGCGGCGCGGGCGATTAATCCGCTACCGGAGATTTATTTCAAGACTGCCGATCTTGCGGGGTTGATTTGTCAAAACCCGCAGTTGTTGGACCGGCTGTCGGCGTATCCGGCATTTCTGTCGCTTGCCGAACGCGACGACTTCAAACAGCTCGGTCAGAACGCGGATTTTCAGACAGCGTGGAAAGATCATTCCCCTTTCAGCCAGTTGTGGAACAACCCGCAGATCGAAACCATCCGGCAAAACGAGGACACTGTGGCCATGATTTGGAACCTCGTTTCCACCAATCTCGACGACTTGCAAACCTACTTGCAAACCGGCGAGTCCGCGAAATTCAGTTCGGAAAAAATCATCGGACGATGGGATTTCGACGTCATGGCGTCTTTGACGGCATTGGTTCAGACGCGGGCCAATGTTCCATCCGGCGAAATGGCGGCTATGCGGGCGCTGTGGTTTCCGGCTTACAGCAACACCGTCTTCGTCGCCGGGTCGGACGGCCAGGTCTTTCTGAAAAATCTTCCGCATTTCAAAATGCAGCCCAACCAGCCGACGACCTTTGACACCGCCACCTGGCAGGGACAATGGAAAAGCGATGGGGACACCTACGATTTGACGCTCGCCAGCAGCGGCGCGAGCAAATCCGCCACCGCCACCATTGCGGGTTCCCAACTCACGATTAAAACGGACAGTGACACGTTCATTTTTAATCGGGAGTGACAGGCGGTTTGAAAATGGTCGGGACGGTGAGATTTGAACTCACGACCTCTTGCACCCCAAGCAAGCGCGCTACCAAGCTACGCTACGTCCCGAACCATTCGAGTGGAGAGTCTATCCGGCTTCCGCGCGTTTTCAATCACGAAGATTGGTCAGTCGCGCTTCTTTGAAATCGTATGCGTCGCGTGGCCGTAAAACGCCTCGGCGCATTCCATGATTGTCTCGGACAATGTCGGGTGCGCATGGACCGTCAGCGCGATGTCCTCCGCCGTCGCGCCCATTTCCATCGCCAGCGTCGCCTCGCCTATCAATTCGCCAGCGCCCGCACCCACGATGCCCACGCCCAGCACGCGGCCCGAATCCGGGTCCATCAACATCTTCGTCATGCCGTCCACACGGTCAAAGGACAATGCACGCCCGGAGGCCGACCATGGGAATTTTGAAACTTCGAATTTCACGCCCTTCTCCTTCGCCTCCGCCTCCGTCAAGCCGCACCACGCCAATTCCGGGTCGGTGAACACGACGGCGGGGATGACACTTTCAAAAACCGTGTCCTCGCCGTGAATGTTCTCGACGGCAATACGCGCCTCCTTGTGCGCCTTGTGCGCCAGCAAAATTCCACCGGCAATGTCGCCGATGGCATAAATGGCCGGGTCGTCCGTCTGCTGCCGGTCGTTAACCTTGACGAAGCCCTTCTCGTCGAGCGTGACCTTGGTGTTTTCGAGGCCAAGGTCAGCGCTGTTTGGCACACGCCCGACGGCCACCAGCACGCGATCGTAAAGCTCCTCGATTTTCTTCCCGTCAAATTCCATCGCCACTTTGATCTGCTTGCCCGCCGTCGCCATTTTGGTCACGCGCGCCTTGAGCCGGATTTCCTTGAACGCCTTTTTGGCATTGGTGACGACATAACGCGCCAAATCCGGATCGGCACCCGCGAGCACGCTGTCCAGCGCCTCCACCAGGACAATCTTGCTGCCGAGCGCGGCATACACGGTGCCGAGTTCCATGCCGATGTAACCGCCGCCGACGACGAGCAGGTTTTCGGGAATGTCCTCCACTTCGAGCGCGCCGGTCGAGGTCATAATGCGCGGATTGCCGAGGTCAAACGCCTTGGGCATCGCCGCGAGCGAGCCAACCGCGAGGATGGCCTGCTCGTATTCGATGAATTGCTGCCCCTGCTCCGTCTCGACCCGCAATTTCTGCGAGCCTTCAAAATATCCGCGCCCTTGGATCACCTGCACGTTGCGCATCTTTGCCAACGACGCCACGCCGCCACCAAGCTTGTCCAAAATGGTTTCCTTCCACGCCCGCAACTTCGCCACGTCCACCGTCGGGTCTGCGAAAACGATGCCGCGATGCGCCGATTCGCGCGCGTTGACAATCTGGTGCGTCGCGTAAAGCAGCGCCTTGGACGGGATGCAACCGCGGTTCAGGCACACGCCGCCGAGCCGCTTCTCGCGCTCGACCAGGATGACCTTCTTGCCCAGGTCCGCCGCGTAAAACGCCGCCGCGTAACCACCCGGCCCGGAGCCGACAACAACAATCTCTGTTTTGGTTGAAGCCATAATTAAATCTTCACTGCCGCTTCCTTGAAATCTTGCAACGCCGCGACCAGGTCCACGATGAAGCGCGCCGCCTCGCCGCCGTCAATCACCCGGTGATCGTAGCTCAAACCCAGCGGCGTCATCATGCGGATGACCACCTTCTTGTCGCGCACCACAGGTTTCAGCACGCCCCGGCCAAGTCCGATGATGGCCACTTCCGGCACATTGACGATGGGAGTGAAATGCGCCCCGCCAATCGCGCCTTGGTTCGAAATCGTGAATGTCCCGCCCTTCAATTCATCGGCGGAAATCTTCCGGTCGCGCGCCTTCGCGGCAACCTGTTCCAGCTCCTTCGCCAGCTCCAGCACGCTTTTCTTATCCACGTCGCGGATGACCGGCACGAGTAATCCCTGCTCCGTGTCCACCGCGATGCCGATGTGGTAATAATCCTTGAGGACAATCTCATTTGCCGCCTCGTCGAGGCTCGAATTGAACAGCGGATGCTTCTTCAGCGTCTCGGCCACCGCCTTGAGCACCAGCGGCGTAAGCGTCAGCCGAGCGCCCTTCTTTTCGTATTTGGCCGCGAACTTTTTCCGCAACTCGTTCAACCGCGTGAAATCCGCCTCGTCGAACTGCGTCACGCGCGGCACGGCGTTCCAGCTTTCGCCCATCCTCCGCGCAATGACCTGCCGCAACGGCGACAGCGACCTTTTGCTGACCGGACCCCATTTGGAGAAATCAATGCTCTCGGCGGTAGGGCGCGTCACTCCGTGCGCGCCGACGGGCAGAGGACTGCCCGCCCTACCCTTGCCCGCCGAAGCAATCAGCCGCTGAATATAATTTCGCACATCCGCCAGCACGACGCGGCCCCCCGCCTCACTGCCACGAACCTTCCGCAAATCAATGCCTAGCTCCCGTGCCAGTCGGCGCACCGACGGTGCAGCCACCGGCACGACCGTGGAAGTCGCTTCCGGCTCGTCTGCAATCTCTTCCTCCACCTCGACTGGAACGGCAGCACTGGGAACCAGTGCCGTTTTTGATTCCACCGGGGCAGGCGCGGTGCTCGCAGGCTGCCCGGATTCAGTCAATGTCAGGATGCGCTGGCCGATGCTGATGCGGTCGCCCGGCTTCACATGAATCTTGGAGACGACCCCCGCGCCCGTGGAAGGAATCGAGGCCACGGCCTTTTCATTTTCCAGTTCCAGAATGGCCTGGTCCTTGGC
>Ga0181525_10004002_pt1 | contig 11472 bp, 11 predicted proteins | sample PEATcosm2014_Bin_48_FD_121100 | JGI IMG/M metagenome (GOLD analysis project Ga0181525, IMG submission 121100) | Peatland microbial communities from MTU Mesocosm Facility, Houghton, MI, USA - PEATcosm2014_Bin06_10_metaG | ecosystem: Environmental > Terrestrial > Soil > Wetlands > Peat | place... | reverse complement strand
TCCATGGAGACGCGGCCTACCAGGGGGAGGGTCGTGCCGTCAAAGCGGGCGGTGGCGCGGTTGGACAGGGTGCGGTGGTAGCCGTCGGCGTAACCCACGCCGAGCGTGGCGATGCGGCTGGGGCGCTGGGCGGTCCAGGCGCCGGAATAGCCGACGGTCTCGCCCGGGGCGACGTGGTGGATTTGCAGGATGGGGGCGGTGAGGCGGACGGTCTCGCGCATGGGGTTGGGGGCGCTGGCGGTGGGGTTCAGGCCGTAGAGCGCGGCGCCGGGGCGGGCGAGGTTGGAGGCGAATTCGGGGCCGAGGAAGAGGCCGGAGGAGTTGGCGAAGCTGGTTTGCGCGCCGGGGAATTGGCGGGCGGCGGTGAAGAATTTCTCGGCCTGGCGGAGACTGAGGGTGGTGTCGGGCAGGTCGGCGCTGACCAGGTGGGTCATGACGTAGATGATGTTCAGGCCGGTGAGCAGGGCGGGGTCTTCGCGCAGGGCGGCGAGTTCGGCGGCGGAGAGGCCGAGGCGGGCCATGCCGGTGTCGATATGGAGGATGGTGGGGAGCGGGCGGGCGAGGCGGGCGGCATGCGCGCGCCAGAGGGCGAGTTCGTGCAGGGAGCCGAGGACCGGGGTGATGATGTGGGCGGAGAAATCCTGTTCCGCGCCGGGTTCCAGGCCGTTCAGGACGGCCAGGAGGGTTCCGGGGATGAGGGGGCGGACAGCCAGGGCCTCGGACAGGTGGGCGGTGAAGAAGTGGCGGCAGCCTGCGGCCAGGAGTTTTGGCGCGACCTGGGCGGCGCCCAGGCCGTAGGCGTTGGCTTTGATGACGCCTGCGGTGGGGGCACCGTGCTGGGCGGCGAGCATGCGCCAGTTATCGGCGATGGCGTCGAGATTGATTTCAAGGAGGGCTGGCATCAGGCTACGGAAGCACTTCTTTTTGTGAACAAAAAGAAGCAAAAAAACTTTATTAATCTGGGACATGGGTCGTGAAGGCGCCAGCGCCCCCAGTTAACAGAAGTTTTTTGGTTCTTTTTTTTAAAAAAGAACTGCTTCACCTCAATCATGCGTATTGTCCAGATCGCCAAAGCGGGTGAATTCGCCTTCGAAGAACAGGTCGATTTTGCCGGTGGGGCCGTGGCGCTGTTTGGCCAGGATGAGTTCGGCCTTTTGGTAGACATTGTGCATGTCGGCCTTCCATTTTTCCATGGCTTCCTGGAATTTGTCCTCACGTTCGAAGGCGACAATTTTCGGCTCCTTCTGCTGGAGGTAATATTCGTCGCGGTAGATGAACATGACCGCGTCGGCATCCTGCTCGATGGTGCCTGATTCGCGCAAATCGGAGAGCTGGGGGCGTTTGTCGTCGCGGGCTTCCACGGCGCGGGAGAGCTGGGAGAGGGCGAGGACGGGGACGGCCAGCTCCTTGGCGATGGCTTTCAGGCCCTGGGTGATCTGGCTGATTTCCAGCACACGGCTCTCGGGCTTGGTGCCGGCGGCGGGGCGCATGAGCTGGAGGTAGTCGATGACGATGAGGCCCAGGCCCTGGGTGCGCTTGAGGCGGCGGCAGCGGGTGCGCAGGGCCGAGAGGGTGAGGGCGGGCGTGTCGTCGATGACCAGGGGGATGTCGGAGATTTCGCGGCTGACTTTGACGAAATTGTCGAAATCGCGGGAGGAAATTTCACCACGGCGGATGCGGTCGGCGGAGACGCGGGCTTCTTCGGCGAGGAGACGGGTGGCGAGCTGGTCGGCGCTCATTTCCAGGGAGAAGATGGCGACGCATTGTTTGGCCATCGCGTTGGGGTTGTCGATGCGGGCGTTGGCGAGGAGGGCTTTGGCGGCGCCGAAGGCGATTTTGGTGGCCAGTGCGGTTTTGCCCATGCCAGGACGGCCGGCGAGGATGAGAAGATCGGACGGGTGGAGGCCGCCCATTTTTTTGTTGAGGTCGCGTAAGCCCGTGTCCAGGCCGGAGACGGAACCTTGGTTCTGGAAGGCTTTGGAGGCGACTTCGATGGCTTCGGTGAGGGCCTCGCGGAAGGTCATGCCCTTGCCGTCGGCGCCGCCGTTGCTGGCGAGGTTGAAGAGGGTTTGTTCGGCGGCTTCGATCTGTTTGACGCCGTCCAGCTCCGGCTCGGAGCCGAAGGCGCGGTTGACCACGACTTCACCGACATCAATGAGCTGGCGGCGCAGCCAGGCGTCGCGGATGACTTTGCCGTAGTCGCCGGCGTTGATGATGCCGACCATGGCGGAGAGGAGCTGGGCCAGGTAGGCGGTGCCGCCGACGTCGTTCAGTACGCCGCTGTGTTCGAACTCGCCGCGTAATGTTACCGGGTCGGCGATTTGCCCGGCCTCGCAACGGCGGGCGATGGCTTCATAGACGCGGGCGTGGGCGGGGTTGGCGAAATGTTCGGGGCTAAGGAACTCGGAGACGCGCTCGTAGGCTTTGTTGTTGGCCAGGAGGGCGCCGAGGAGCGCCTGCTCGGCCTGCACGTTGCTCGGCGGCAGGCGTTGGGAAAGGCCCAGAAGTGGGGTATCAGTGGAATCCATACCGATCTCTCCTAGACCAAGATTTGAGCTACGTCATTGCATGGGTCTGTGGAGAACCGCTGTATAACTTGCAGGGCAGACTTTCCCATGGGGGGACACATAAAATGAATGGCGCGGAGAGTCTGGTTCATACGCTGCTGAAGGCGGGGGTTGATACGGTTTTCGCCAATCCGGGGACGAGCGAGATGCATTTTGTCGCGGCGCTGGACCGGATACCGGGGATGCGCTGCGTGCTGTGCCTGGATGAGACCGTGGTGACGGGGGCGGCGGATGCGTATTATCGCATGACCGGGAAACCGGCGGCGACGCTGCTGCATTGCGGGCCGGGCCTGGCCAATGGGCTGGCCAATTTGCACAATGCGAAGCGCGGACGCTCCGGGATTGTGAATATTGTGGGCGATCAGGCGACGTATCACCGGAAGCTGGATGCGCCGTTGACGTCCGATACCGAGGGGCTGGCCGGGACGATGAGCGCGTTTGTGCGGCGCTGCGTGGATGCGCGCGACGTGGGCGCGGATGCGGCGGCGGCGATCGAGGCGGCGCGGGTGTTTCCGGGGCGAGTCGCGACGCTGATTTTGCCGGCGGATACGGCCTGGGGCGAGGGCGGGGTGGTGGCGGCGGCGGCGGCCCCTGCCCTGCCCGAGGCAGCGGCGGAGGATGCGGTGGCGGCGGCGGCGGTGTGGCTGGGGAATGGCAAGGCGACGATGCTGCTGCTGGGCGGGGCGGCGATGGGCGAGGCCGGGCTGCGCGCGGCTTGGAGCATTACGCGCCATACCGGGGCGCAACTGCGGCTGGAGCGCTCGCCCGCGAGGCTGGCGCGCGGGCGCGGGCGGGTGCAGGCGGAGCGGATTCCGTTTCCGGTGGAGCAGGCGCTGGCCGCCTTTGCCGGGGTGGAGCAGGTGATTCTGGTGAATGCCGTGGCGCCGGTGGCGTTTTTTGCCTATCCGGGCAAGCCGGGGGTGCTGGTGCCGGAAGGGTGCGAGACGCTGGTGCTGAGTTCGCCCGAGCAGGATGGGGCGGCGGCGCTGGCGGCGTTGGCGGCACGGGTTGGGGCGGCGGATGTGGCGCCGGGGGATCCGGGGCCGAGGCCTGCACCGCCGTCCGGCGCGGTGACGCCGGAGGGGGTGGCGCAGTGTATTGCCGCGCTGATGCCTGAGCAGGCGATTATTATTGATGAGGCGATTTCCTTCGGGCGGGGGTTTTTCCCTGGGACGCATGCGGCGCCGCCGCATGATTGGGTGACGCTGAGCGGCGGGGCGATTGGCGATGGGATTCCGATGGCGGTGGGCGCCGCCGTGGGCGCACCGGGGCGGCGGGTGATTGCGCTGCAGGCGGATGGGTCGGCGATGTATTGCCTGGCCGGGCTGTGGACGCAGGCGCGCGAGCGGCTGGATGTGACCACGATCATTCTCGCCAACCGGAAATATGCTATTCTGCTGGGCGAGCTGGCCGGGGTGGGTGCTAATCCGGGCCGGACCGCGATGGAGTTGATGGACCTGACCAACCCCGCGCTGGACTGGTGCCAGCTGGCCGGAGGCATGGGCGTGCCCGCCGCGCGCGCCACCTGCCTCGGCGAGTTGAACGAGCTTTTGAGTACTAGCCTGAAAAATCCTGGACCCTTTTTGATTGAGTTGGTGATTTAAGATGAAAAGAAAATGGCGTTTCGACCCTAGCCATGTGTTTCACCCCAACTCGGTGAGCCTGAGCGGCAGCCATACGGCGCTGGGCCAGAAGGTGCTGGAGAATTTGCGGGCGGCGAATTTTACCGGGACGATCGCCATTGATGGCGAGAAGATCGAGGATGCGGATGTCGCCATTGTCGCCGATGACGGGCCGGATATTGCCGCCGCGCTGGTGCGCCATGCCGAGCAGGGGGCGCGCGGGGCGTTTGTGCTCTCCGACACGCAGGGGCTGGCGGCGCAGGCCAAGGCGGCGAAGATCCGCGTGCTGGGGCCGCACTCGTTTGGCATTGTGCTGCCAAGTCTGGGGCTGAATGCCTCGGTGTTCAACAGTATTCCGCCGCGCGGGCGGGTGGCGCTGGTGGGGCAGTCGGCCTCTATCGCGCGCACGGTGATCGATTGGGCGGTGCCCAATAGCGTGGGGTTCAGCCATCTGATCGGCATCGGCGGCAATACGGATATCGGGTTTGGCCTGGTGCTGGACCATCTCTCGCGCGACCCCGGCACCGCCGCCATTATGGTGGAGATCGACCGGCTGCGGGATCCCAGGCAGTTTATTTCGGCGGCGCGGGCGGCCTCGCGGTTGCGCCCGGTGGTGGCGATTGCGCCCGGCGCGCGGGTGCGCGATGCGCTGGGTGGGTCTTATACCGCGCTGGAGGCGGCGTTCTCCCGCGCGGGCGTGTTGCTGACCGGGACGATCAGTGAGTTTTTGGCGGCTGCCGAGACGCTGACGCGGGTGAAGCCGGCGCGCGGGGAGAGTTTGGCGATTGTCACCAACTCCGTGGCCATCGGCCGGCTGGCGGGGGATTATGCGCTGAGCCTGGGGTTGAAACTGACGCAATTGCGGCCCGAGACGGCGCAGGTGCTGGCGCTCAGCCTGGGGGCGCCGCCGCCGCCGGGGCCGATTTTTGTGGGGGAGCCGCCGAACCATCTGGCCGACACCGCCGCGATGCTTTCCTCCGCGCCGGAAGTGGGGGCGATTTTGGTGATCCATGCGCCGACCGGCGGGGATGATAATGCCGCGATCGAGGCGCTGATTGCCTGCGCCAAGACGGTGAAGGTGCCGCTGCTGATTACCGCCATGGGCGAGGCGCATGGGCTGGAGCATCGGCACCGGCTCTCACAGGCGCGGATTGCGTGTTTTGATACGCCGGAGAGCGCCATCGGCGGGTTTAAACATCTGCTGCAAAACCGGCGCAACCGGGCGGCGGCGCGCGAATTGCCGGCCGCCGAGGTGCTCCAGGTGAAACCCGATACCGAGAGCGTGGCCAAGCGGATTGCCGCCGCGCGGGCGGGTGGGCACGAGATTCTGGTGCAGGATGAGGCGCTGGCGATTGTCGGCGACTACCGGGTGCCGGTGATTGGCAGCCGCCATGCCGCAACGCCGGAGGAAGCCGCCGAGGCCGCCGAGACGCTGGGTTTCCCCGCCGTGGTGAAACTGTATCACCCGGATATGCCGACGAACCGGCTGGAAGGTTCGGTGGCGCTGGATCTGCCGAGCAAGGACGCGGTGCGCGATGCGGCGCGGATTATTCAGGCACGGCTGGCGCAGCATGGGATGCCGCTCAGCGGGGCGGGGTTTATTGTGCAGAACCAGGCGCCGCGCGGCACGCAGCTGCGCATCCGGGTGAGCGATCATCCGATGATGGGGCCGATTATCAGCTTCGGCGCGGGCGGCGGGGACCGGGAGGATGTCTCTAACCTGGCCGCCGACATGCCGCCGCTGAATCTGGCGCTGGCGCATGCGCTGATCCGGCGGGCGCCGGTGGCGCCGGTGCTGACGGCGCATCGCGGGCAGGCGGCGGCGAATGAGGACGCGATTGCCGCGACGCTGGTGCGGGTGAGCCAGTTGATTATCGATACGCCCGAGATTCTGATGCTCGATCTCGACCCGATTTTTGCCACCGAAACCGGAGTGGTGGCGGCGAGCGCGCGGATTCAACTGCGCCCGGTGGGGGTGAAGCGCGCGCCGTTGGTGATCTCGCCCTACCCCAATGAGCTGGCCAAGAAGTTTGAGGTGAAGGGGCAGAGCTATATGATACGGCCAATCCGCCCGGAAGACGCCGACGCGCACGCCGCCATGCTGAGCCGCTTTACGCCGGAGGATATGCGCTACCGGTTTTTCTCGGCCATCCGCAATATGCCGACCGAGCAGATTACGCGCCTGACCGATGTGGATTATGCGCGGGAGATGGCGATTATCGCGGTGCGCGAAGAGACCGGGGAGACGGTGGGCGTGGCGCGGCTGGTGCGTAACGATACCGATGGCGCGAGTGCGGAGTTTGCCGTGGCGGTGGAACCCTCGGCTAAAGGGCTGGGGCTGGCCTCGGCGCTGATGCGGGCAATTATCGGCTGGGGGAAAGAGCAGGGCGTGGTGGAGATCGATGGGCAGATCCTGGCAGATAACGCGCCGATGCTGTCGTTTATCAAGCGGCTGGGATTTACGATCGAGCGCATCCCTGGGGAGACGGATGTGCTGGAGGCGAAGTTGATCCCGTAACGGGGGCGGCTTAGTCTGACGCCATGACCGAAATTAGCCCCGCCGGACTCGCCCGCCAGATTGACCCCGAAACCGGAGAGGTGGCGCAGGTGGCGCTGACGCTGCTGGCGCATGAGGGGGTGCAGCGGGCGGTGCCCGTGCTGGGGGGCGGGTTTCAGCCGGCGGAGTATTGGCTGGGGGTTTATCAGCCGCGCTATGCGTTTATCTCCGGCACCGGACGCGAGACGTTTGGGTTTGACGCGCTGCTGGAGCTTTTGGCGGCGGCGCCGGAGCGGATGTTGCGGATTGAGGGGTTCCACGCCGCGCAGAAGATCGGGCTTTTCTGGCTGGGCGAGGATGAGAAGCTGGTTGGGTTTGCCGTGATGTCGATGTTTGGGCGGAGTGAGGCTGAGTAAGGGAAGCAAGCAGCGCTTTTTTGAAAAAAAGCGCGCAAAAAAACGCTTGTTAATCTGGGGCGTGGGCTGTGACCGCGTCTCAGCCCATGTCCCAGATTCACAGAAGTTTTTTGGTTCTTTTTTTCAAAAAAGAACCGCTCCATTTCATAGCCGTGCCGCTGCCTTTACGGGCGGTGTGCCTGCGCGCGGGTGAAGCAGCCAGGTCATGAGGGCGAGGGCGCAGAGGGCGCCAAGTATTTCGGCGAGGATGAAGGCGGGGACGTCGGCCGGGCGGATGCCGGAGAAGCTGTTGGTGAGGCTGCGGGCGATGGCGACGGCGGGGTTGGCGAAAGAGGTGGAGGCGGTGAACCAGTAGGCGGCGGTGATGTAGAGGCCGACGAGCCAGGGGATTGCGGTGCGCTCGAAACGGATGCCGGCGAGGATGGTGGCGAGGAGGCCGAAGGTGGCGAGAAATTCGGCGAACCATTGGGCGGGGCCGGTGCGGATGTGCTGGGAGAGTTGGAGCAGGGGCTGGGTGAACATGAGGTGGGCGCAGAGGGTGCCCAGGATGCCGCCGGTGATTTGGGCGGCGGTGTAGAGGGCGGCGTCTTGTGCGGGGAGGGCTCGCTGGAGGGCGAAGACCAGGGAGACGGCGGGGTTGAAGTGGGCGCCGGAGATGGGGCCCAGGCTGGTGATGAGGACGACGAGGATGGCGCCGGTGGCCAGGGTGTTGGCGAGGAGGGCCAGGGCGGCGTCGGACGTGTGGGTTTGGGCCATGATGCCGGAGCCGACGACGGTGGCGACGAGGAGGGCGGTGCCGAGGAATTCGGCGGCCAGGCGCTGGGGGCGGGTGTAGCCCATTATTTTGCGCCGGACGTGGCGCCGGCGGATTTGCCGATGTCGCGCAGGCGGGCGGAGAGGGCCAGTTGGTCGATGCTGGCGAGGGGCAGGCTGAGGAAGAGGTCGATGCGGTTCTTCAGGTATTTGAAGGCCTGGACGAAGGCGGCTTCCTTCTGGATGTCCGTGCCGGTGACGGCGGCGGGGTCGTCGATGCCCCAATGGGCGGTCATGGGGTGGCCGGGCCAGATGGGGCAGACTTCGCCTGCGGCGTTGTCGCAGACGGTGAAGACGAAATCCATTTGCGGGGCGGTGGGGGGGGAGAATTCGTCCCAGTTTTTGGAGCGGGCACCCTCGGTGGGGTAGCCGTAGCTTTCCAGCACTTTCAGGGCGAAGGGGTTGACGGTGCCGGAGGGGTGGCTGCCGGCGGAGTAGGTGTGGAAATGCCCAGCGCCGTCTTTGCGCAGGATGGCTTCGGCCAGGATGGAGCGGGCGGAATTGCCGGTGCAGAGGAACATGACGTTGTAGGTGCGGTCAGGCATTTTGGGACTCCGATGGGGGGCAGCAGGGGGTGAGGCTGGCGACGATGGGGGCGCAGAGGCCGGAATCGCCGCCGCAGCAGTCTTTGAGGAGGTAGAGGGTTGTGTCTCGCAGGCGGGCGAGGTTGGCACGGTAGATGATGGAGCGGCTTTGGCGCTCACGGGTGACGAGGTCCGCGCGCGACAGGATGGCGAGGTGGGCGGAGAGGGTGTTTTGCGGGATGGCGAGCAGGCGGGCGAGGTCTCCGGCGGGCAGGCCTGTTGGCTCATAGCCGACGAGCAGGCGGAAGGCTTCCAGCCGCGTGGGCTGGGCAAGGGCGGAGAGCGTGAGGATGGCGGCTTCGGATTCCATATATCCAGAATAGTGGATATTTATGCGGCGCGCAACTATGGCCCGCTCCCGCGAGGCGCAAAATTTTTCATGGAATTACTTCCCCATTCCGTTGCGAACTTTACCTGGAGCTGCGAGCCTCGCCGGATGTTCCCTGATTCATTGACCACCCCTCGCTTGTTGCTGCGCCCGATTGTTCTGGCGGATGCCGGGGAAATTTTTGCCGGCTATGGCCAGGACCCCGAGGTGACGCGGTTTTTGCTGTGGACGCCGCATGAGAGCCTTGCCGATGCGGAGGGGTTTGTGCGGCAGTGCCTGGTGGACCCGCCTGAGCGCAAGCGGACTTACGTGGTGTGCGGGCGGGACGATGGCGCGGTGCGGGGCGGGTTCGAATTAAGGCGGGATAGGGCGCATCATGTGGAGTTTGGCTATGTGCTGGCGCGCGCGTGGTGGGGGCAGGGCTTGATGAGCGAGGCGCTAAACGCGGTGGTGGACTGGGCGATGGCGGAGCCGGGGTGCTTCCGGCTGAGCGGCTGGTGCGATGCGGAGAACGCGGGCTCGGCACGGGTGATGGAGAAAGCCGGGCTGGCGCGCGAGGGGCTGATGCGGCGCTGGGTAGTGGCGCCGAATATCAGCGCGGAGCCTCGGGATTGTTTGGTTTTTGCGAAGGTGCGGTGAGGGCGGCCGGCTCGGCGCGGGGCGGAATGAACGAGACGAGCAGGCCGATGGCGGCGCCGAGGGCGACTTCCATGATGCGGTCCAGGGCGGAGGCGCCGGGGGTGGCGTGGGTCATGCTGGGGAGCAGGACGACGATGGCGGCGGTGGCGGGGGCGATGGCGAAGCTGGGCAGGAAGGCGGCGAGGAAGGCCAGGGGTGCTACCGCGAGGGCGAGCACGGTGGCGAGGATGACGGTGTTTTCGGGCGGGATGGCCATGGTGGCGAGGACGCCGAAGAGCGCACCGGTGATGGTGCCGACGAGGTAGTCCAGCGTTGCTTTGAGTGATTTTCCGCCGCTGATCTGGGTGACGAAAAGGGCGGTGAGGACGGACCAGAGCGGCAAGGTGAGGTGTAAGGCTTCCGCCGCGATGAGGGAGAGGATGGCCGCAGCGGCCACCCGGCAGGCCTGGGCCAGCGCCGCCCGGTTGCGGGTAAACAATTGTATTAAGTGGTTCAGCGTCAGCCTCATGTGGTTTCCCTTTTTGGCGGGTATATCCTGCATTTGGGACTAAAAGATGCCCGCACCCGCACGGGGCGGAAGATTTTTTCAAAAAAGCACCGCTGTTCCTTGCTTTGCCTGGGGGGGTGTGCGAAAGGCTCGCCTTCCCCTGCTGGGTGCGTGGCATCGCGCCCGGCTAATGCTCGCCCCAATTTTGGGTGGTCCAGACCCGGACCGGAGCTGAAACCAAACCGAAGGGAGCAAAAATGCCGTTATATGAAACCGTGGTTATTGCACGGAGCGAAATTACACAGGCGCAGGCTGAAGCCGTCGCCGATATGATGACCACCCTGCTGGAAGCCGATGGCGGCGCTGTTAAGAAGCGCGAATATTGGGGTCTGCGTAGCCTGGCTTATCGGATTAAGAAAAACCGCAAGGGCCATTACATGCTGCTGGGTCTTGATGCCCCCTCCCCCGCCGTGGTGGAGATGGAGCGTCAGCTGACGCTGAATGAAGATGTCCTGCGCTTTATGACCGTGCGGATTGAAGAAATCTCCGAGGAACCCTCGGTGATTCTGTCGCGCAAGTCTGACGAGCGTGAGCGTGGCTTCCGTGGGCCCAAGCCCGCCGGACGTTTTGAGACCGGGCGCAAGCGCGGTGCTGACGACCGTGAAGAATTCCGTGCGCGCGACGAGTTCCGCGCCGACCGTGACGATTACGGCATCGAGGAGGAAATCTGATGTCTGAAGAAATTGGTGATCTGAACCCCGGCCTGCGCCGCCCCGCTGTTGGCGCCCGCCGCCCGTTCTTCCGCCGGAAGAAATCCTGCCCGTTCTCCGGCGCAGGCGCTCCGGTGATCGACTATAAGGACGTGCGTCTGCTGTCGCGCTTCCTCTCCGAACGCGGCAAGATTGTGCCTTCGCGCATTACCGCCGTTTCCGGCAAGAAGCAGCGCGAGCTGGCGAAAGCCATTAAGCGTGCCCGCTTCCTGGCCCTCCTCCCCTACGTTCTGTCCTAAGGGAGAACCAGAAATATGGCACAAGTTGAACTGATTCTGCTCCAGCGCGTCGAGAAACTCGGCCAGATGGGCGAAGTTGTTAAGGTTAAGCCCGGCTATGCGCGCAACTTTTTGCTGCCGCAGTCCAAGGCCGTGCGTGCGACCAAAGCCAACCGTGAGCGCTTTGAGCGTGAGCGGTCGCAGTTGGAAGCGCAGAACATCAAGCGCCGCGACGAGGCCGAGCGTGTGGCCGAGCGCGTGCAGGGCTTGAGCGTTATCCTGATCCGTCAGGCCTCCGAATCCGGGGCGCTTTATGGGTCGGTTTCCAGCCGTGACATCTCCGACGCCAGCACCGCTGCCGGGCTGGGGATTGAGCGTAGCCAGGTGCTGCTGGTGCATCCCATCAAGTCCTTGGGGGTTTCGGTTGTGCGCGTGGCACTGCATCCGGAAGTTTCCATCGAAGTGAAGGTGAATGTCGCCCGTAGCCCCGAGGAAGCCGAGAAGCAGGCACGTGGCGAAGCCGTGGCCGCC
>Ga0181525_10004001_pt1 | contig 11474 bp, 12 predicted proteins | sample PEATcosm2014_Bin_48_FD_121100 | JGI IMG/M metagenome (GOLD analysis project Ga0181525, IMG submission 121100) | Peatland microbial communities from MTU Mesocosm Facility, Houghton, MI, USA - PEATcosm2014_Bin06_10_metaG | ecosystem: Environmental > Terrestrial > Soil > Wetlands > Peat | place... | reverse complement strand
TCAGCGCCGCCGCGCTCGCCGGCCTAGGGGCTTCGGCAAGCGGATCGGCAATGGCCGACCCCGTTCAGGGGTATTACCGAGCGCCCGCTTCGTACGTGGCGTTTGAATCGCCCGAAGTCGGACGCTACCGCGTGCGCGGCTGGGTCGACGGCTTCGACCGCTTTAACCTTACGCTGCGCGCCGCCGGGCGCGAGGTACCCGTGCGCTTGCACCAGGGTACGATCATCCTACCGACCGGACTCACGCTCCAGCGGGGCATGTTTGTCAGCGTGGACGGCTATTGGAACGACTACGGTTTCCATGCCGATCGCATCGTCCTCGACCGCTAGCTCCACAAATTCTCATACGACTCTCATGGAATCATCCACCCCCGGACGTACGTTACTGTTAATGAGCTTCGCAGTCGCAACATCTGGAACGGAGTGCACATGAGGCACAACACTTTTCCGCGCGCGGGGCGCGCGTTCACGGTACTCGCGGCTGCGCTTACCCTCGCCGCCGGCTCGGCCGTCGCGGCGCGCGCCGACGACAACGGGCCTCCGCCCGCCGTCGCCCGCATTAGCGTCGCTACCGGCGACGTTGGCGTGAAGCACGGCGATGCCGACCAAGTCGCCGGAGCGGTCAACGCGCCTCTCGAGGCGGGAGATTACGTAACGACGGGCGGCGACGGGCGCGTCGAGATTCAACTCGATCCAAGCAACGTCGTGCGTGCCGCATCGGGTACGCAACTGCGATTCACCCAGCTCGATGGTTCGAGCGACACGGTGCAACTCGCGCAAGGTACGGTCGAACTGCGGGTTCTTCAAGAAGACGAAGATCATGTTTCGTTGCAGACGCCCTCGGTCGACGTCGTTCCCGATCAAGCCGGAGCCTATCTCGTGACCGTCGATAGCGACGGGCAGACGTTCGTGACGGCGCGCAGCGGAAGCCTCGACGTCAATACGCCGCAGGGTTCGCAAACGCTCGACCCCGGCAAGACGATGCAAATTAACGGCAACGCGAACGATCCGCAATATCAATTCGTCGACGAGGTTGCCGCTACCGATTTCGATCAGTGGACCGACAGCCGCGACCAGCAACTCACCGTCGCGGATGCCTCGCAAAACGTGAACCCGGACATGCTCGGCGCTCCCGATCTCGATCAGTACGGCCAGTGGACCAACGTTTCCGGATATGGTCCGGTCTGGCAACCGACCGACGTGTCGGCGAACTGGACTCCGTATAGCGACGGGAACTGGACGTATCAAAACTACTACGGCTGGACGTGGGTCTCGGCCGAGCCCTGGGGCTGGGCCCCGTATCACTACGGCAGCTGGGCGTTCATCGGCGGAAGCTGGGGATGGGTCCCCGGGCCGCGCTACGTGACGCCGGTATATGCTCCCGCGCGAGTCGCGTTCTTCGGATTCGGCAGCGGCGTGGGCGTCGGCCTGAGCCTCGGATTCGGTTTTGGCAACGTCGGCTGGGTTCCGCTCGCACCGGGCGATCCGTTCCACCCGTGGTGGGGTCCCAATCGCGTCGCGATCGCAAGCAACAACTACTACAACTACCGCAACCTTAATCACGGTCTCGTTGGTTTGCCCGTGACGGGATGGCAGCACGGAAACTTCAACCAGATCGCGCGCGTGCAGCCGGGACAGGTCGGCAGCTTACATTCCTTCGCGGGACGTCTGCCGCTCAATCCGACCAGCGAAAACTACCGCTTCACGAACCGTAGCGTCGGCGCCGGCGTGCAAAAGCCCGTATACTCGCGCTTCAGCGACATCCATCCGATCGGTGCGCCGTCACGCCAGGCGGCTTCCACGACGAACGGTTGGCAACACTTCTCAAGCGCGAGCCCGCGGGCCAACGCACCCAGCTATGCACGCGGCTACGCGCCGGGCGGCGCGTCGCAGGGCGCGGCGTGGCAACACTTCGGCAGCGCACCGCGTCAACAGTACCAGTCTTTGTCTCAGCGGCCATACCAACAAGGCGCATATCAACAGCGTCAGCAGTATCAACCTGCCTATCAGCAACGGCAGCAGTATCAGTCCACCTACCAGCGGCAGTATCAACAGGGCGCCTATCAGCAGCGTGCGTACCAGCAGCGTGCGTATCAGCAGCGCGCGTATCAGCAGAGCGCGTCCTATCAGCGGCCGCAAGCGAGTTACCAACGGTCGAGCTATCCGAGCTACCAGCGCCAAAGCTATCCGAGCTACCAGCGCCAAAGCTACGGGCAGCGGCCGTCGGGAAATGCCCCAGCGCGTACGTCATCCCGCGGCGGATCGGGAAGCCCGCATCCGCACCACGGACCCGGAACCATGTAACCCGTAACACCACACGATAGGGGGCGCCATCTTATGATGGCGCCCCCACTTGCATACCACAACCGCGACGGAACGGAATCCGCCGCTTCATGAAAAGAGGGCCTATCCATGCGATTGACGCTTGGCTTATTAGCCATTCTCTTCTGTGCTATCGCGCCGGCGGGCGCGCTCGCTCAAACCTCGTCGGGCCCGGCGCCGGCGGACGAGTACTTCGGTCCCCACCACCAGAGCATTCTCGAGATTCGCAATCGACTCGACCGTTTCGATCGCAAGAGCGACCGCGAGATGCTTGACGGCAGCGCCGTCACGGAAATAGACGACCTCAATACCTCGATTGCCGACTGGCAACACCAGTATCCGAACGATCCGTGGCTGCCTCATGCCATGGCTCGTTTAATGCGCTGCTACCACCGTGCGGGCGCCGCTTCGACGCCCCGCGCCGTTGCGGCACTCGATCTCATGCGAAGCGCGTACCCCGACAGCGACGAAACCACGGCGACGGTTGCGATGATCTTCGGCGGAAGCGATCTACCGGCGCAGACACCGCTGGTCATGGATGCCTGGGCCCGCTTCGATTCGATGCGAAGCGGCACGACCACGACCGCAGCGAGCGGTCCGTAAGGGTCGCGGAGGCGGGCCGGGATATCAACCGGCTCGCCTCTCACCCGGGGCATCTTTTGGGTCGGGCATCAAACGCATCGACGCACGCTCAAGCGACGCGACCTTATGCGGATCTCGTAATCGTATCGAGAAAGACGCGAAACATCATATTGCCGCGTGTTTGGGATTTCAAGCGGCCAGGCTCCTTCAGGCGCCCGGCCGAAGTGGGACGCCGTGCAAGCCCTCGACCCACGGACGATGTTCTACGTTCTTGGGGCCGGGAGCCTGATCATGGCGGTCGCGCTCACGGTAGCCAACGTTCGCGGAGCACATCTGCGAGCGATGACCCTGTGGGCGATCGGGAGCTACTGTCAATTCGTTGCGTGGATGTTTTATGCTCTGCGCGGTGAGGGCGTTCCCGAGCTCGCGAGTGCCCTGGTTGGATTCTCAGCCCTAAGCGCCGGGTATGCGCTGCAGTTTGCTGCGGTCGTCGAGTTTTCGGGCCGGCGCATGCGTTACTGGATTCTCGGGGCTTGCTTCGTCCTCGGCGTGCTGATGCACGCGTCGATCTTTTTCGTCGAGCCCGACGACCAGCGGTTGCGCATTATTGCCGCATCGTTTGACGTGTCTGCGTGGCTAACGGTCAGCTGCGTGGCGTTGCTACTTTATGCCAACGACCGTGAGCGCGTGTCCTATTGGCTGACCGGCGCGTTTTTCGGTGCCGCCGCAATGGTCAACGCCTATCGCGGGCTCGATACGATGTTCGGGGCCGCTCCAACCCAAAATCTGTTTACGGTCAACCTCACCCAGACGGTGGCGTTCGGCTCGGCATATGTGGCGATGCTCGGCACGTCGCTCGGGTTTATCCTTATGACGAAGGAGCGCGCCGACGCCGAAATCCTGCGCATTGCATCGACCGATGCCCTCACCGGGTTGCTCAACCGGCGCACGTTTGAAGAGGCGGCACGACGAGAGCTCGCGCGAATGGCGCGCACCAACGCCGATATCTGTGCGCTGATGTGTGACCTCGATCTCTTCAAGGGCGTGAACGACACCTACGGCCATCCGGTCGGCGATTTGGTGCTCGCGAATTTTGCGCGCGTGCTCCGCGATGGTCTGCGCCCCTTCGATATTGTGGGCCGCTACGGCGGTGAGGAGTTCTTGGTTTTGCTACCGGGGACGAATATTGCCGATGCTCTTACGATCGCCGAGCGCATCCGTGTGGCAACCGGTCAATCGAGTGTCCGCACCGGACGTGCTTTGGTGACGTGCTCGGTAAGCATCGGCGTCACCTATGCGCAAGCCCCCGATGCAACGCTCGAAACGATCGTCAAGCGAGCCGACGACGCGCTCTACGCCGCGAAGGCGGCCGGCCGAAACTGCGTACGCACGATGTAGGTACGAGGTAACGGGAAGCCGCGCAATGTCCCGTCGGGGACTTGCACGGGGCACGTTGAGTGTCGGGCCGCGAGGCTGGATGGAGCAACAACGTGCGGACGAGCGAACGAGGATTTACCCTTATTGAGATGATGATCGTCGTTGCGATCATCGCTATTCTGGTTGCGATTTTGGTGCCGAATTTCATGCGTGCCCGGGCGCAGGCGCAAACGGCGGCCTGCGAGGCGAACCTGAAGGAAATCGCAACGGCTCTCGAGCTGTATCAAACGGACCACGAAGCCTATCCGGACGTCACGTCCTTGACGAACGTTACGAACACGGAGCCAAACATTGGGTCGTATCTTCAGCAGACGCCGATCGACCCGGTTGCTCCGACGAGTAACTATCAGTACGACGTCACCGGGTATGACACGGGCGACGCCACGTATCTCATCGTTTGTCCTGGGAGTCACGATCCCGCGACGCTGACCGCGATCGGCGGATCGGCGGCTAAAGTTCACATCACGTATTCCTCGAACAACGGGTTTGCGGCGCAATGACGTCCTCGAGTCTGGCAATGGCGTTCGGGGCGGGCCTCGCCGGAAGCATCGGTCCGTGTGCCGCTCCGCGCTACCTCGCGGTCGCCGGTCTTGCGGGAGGCGCTGACGGCATCGCGCGAGCGCGGACGCTCGCCACCTTCATCGCGGGCGTCATGACCGGATCGGTGGCTGCGGTGTTCTCGAGCGGGCTATTGGCTCGCGCGTTGGCGCTGGAAAGCCAGCTCTACCTCATGTTGAGCGTGGTTTTTTGCGGCTTTGGAGCGTGGATGCTTTTCGTATCGGAGCAACATCGGTGTGAAAAGCGTCACACGGCCGTAACGGTTACGGGGGGCGCGTTCGCTGCGGGCGCGATGTGCGCGCTGGTGCCCTCGCCGTGCTGCACGCCGGTGCTGCTAGGACTTGGGGCGTTGGCCGCCTCGTCGCTTTCGTGGTGGAGCGCGCTTCTTGCCGTTTGTTTTGCGGCTGGACATCTGTTGCCGTTGGGTGTCGTCGCACTCGGTGCGGAGCCCCTTGCGCGCACGCTCGTTTCCGACTCGACTCGTAGCGCCGCACGCTACGTGGGCGCCGGTCTCGCCCTCGCGCTCGGCGCGTTTTACGGGGTGCTCGCTTGAGCGCGGCGCGCGAGCTCGTGCGTCGCCTGGCAGTCGTGATTATTGGGATCGTCGCGGCTGCGGTTATCGTGCGGCCCGCCGTCTCGTCGGCCCTGGTGACGCGAGGCGACGAGCTTGCATTTCGGGGAGACGTCGAACGGGCACGCGAGATGTATCGGAGAGCGCTGCTTGCAGACGCGAATAACGTCGTGGCTGCGGATCGCTACGTGTTTTCCGCGATGATGTCACACCGGGTTCCCCTTTTGGAGGCTGGAATAGCCGTAGCGAGCGCGTCTTTGACACGAAGTCCGAGAGACATCGCGATGCACATGGATCGCGCGCTGTGCGAGCAAGCGCTCCACCGTCTATCTAGCGCCGCTGTGGATTTCGAGTTTGCCGGAACCCACGCGCGGGATCCACGCGCGATGACCTTCGCTGCCCTAGACGTGGCGAATGAACATAAGGCCCGTGCACTGCAACTGTTGCGAATCGCGCTCGGGTTCGATCCGAAGTTTCTACCCGCGCGTCGCGATCTGAACGTTCTCTCGCGAGAGAAGCCATGAGTGCGATATTCGCGATGGGCTGCGCCGCCGGGTTAATCGTCGCGTTTTTCACGATTGCGCAACGGCGGGCGCTGCGCAACGGCCAACGCATGACGGTATGCGATCCCGTTTCGTGGGTGATCGCCGGGTGCTGCGTTGGGGTCGCCGGGTACGCGGGAACCGCGGCGGCTGCGATCGTCCTCGCCGCCTGCGCCGTAGGCGCTGCGAGCGATCGTCAGACGGGATACCTGTTCGACGCCGTTGCTGCCGGCGCGGGCGGTTTGCTTTGCATCGGTGCCGTGGTCGGCGGTGAATTGCCAACGCTCGCGCTTGGCGCCGGAAGTTGTGGTGGCGTTTTGTGGGTACTTCACCTGACGACGCGAGGGCGCGGAGTGGGTCTTGGCGACGTCAAGCTCGCAGCGCTCATCGGTGGGGGACTTGGCGTTCGGATCGGCGCGATCGCCGTTGGCGCGGCATTTGTAGCAGGCGCGATTGTCGCGGTGGGCGGTTTGGTGAGTGGTCGCGTATCGCGAGGCGACTCCGTCGATTTCGGACCGTATCTCGCGATCGGGTCGATGCTTGGCGTCGCGTTGGCGGGTGGGATATGATCGCACGCGCACGGACGCTGCCGCTCGGTCTCGATCTTGGAGCCTCGCGCATCCGCATCGCGCTCGCACGTGCGGAGGCCGATGGATCGGCGCGCGTGACCGCGGTGGCATCGCGCGACGTAGCGGGAGACCCCGCGCTGCTACCCGCTTTGCTCGAGGAGATGGTGGCAGAGCTCGGCACGCGGGAACGACGCTGCGTTACATCGGTCGGTGTTCCCCGCGCGACGCTTCGCATTATGAAGCTGCCGAAGATGACCTGGGCCGAGCGAGTTCGCACCGCGCGCTTCGAAGCCGAACAGTTTGCGGAGTGGGACGTGCACGGTGCGCCGACGGGCGTGCGCATTCACGAGTTCGATCGATCGCAAGGGTTATATGCCATAGGGGCCACACGAACCGGCGAGCTTGAGGCGCTCGGGCGCCTACTGCGAAGTTCGGGCCTGCGAAGCGTTGCGGTCGACCACGACGCTTTCGCTCTGCGGCGCGTTCTGCCGCTGTGCGACGCCATCGTCGATGTGGGTTTGGAACGGTCGACCTTGCACGTGTATGAGGCTGCGAGCGTGCGCTCGATTCATATTCCTCTAGGGGGCGCTTGCGTGACTCGTGGGATCGCGCAGGACCTCTCGATCGATGCGCTCAGTGCGGAGCGTCGGAAGCGGATTCTCGGGTCGGCCGGGGCCGGAAACGATGCGCGAGACGAATTGGTGCGTGCGATCGCGACGGCGGTCGAGCGTAGCCGCGCGCGATCTCCAATTACGCGGCTAGCGCTAACCGGCAATGGAGCGCGCCTGCCCGGTATCGGGCCATCGCTGGAAACAAGCACCGGCGCGATCGTCGAGATCCCGGTCGCGCAAAGTGCTCCGTACGACGCGTATCCGCACGACGTCATTCGCTCCGCCGCGCCGGATTGGGCTCTCGCGATCGCGCTTTCGACGTGGGGTTGCGCGTCGTGATGCGTTTCAACTACTTGGGCGAATCCGTGCCTTCGCTCGTCGATCGCCTTCTTGCGATCCGCATCCCCGAGCGCCTTCGATCCCCATTCCTAGGCGTTGCAACAGCCGTTTTTGTGGTTGCGGCATGGTGGGCTCTCGAGCAGCACGCACTTGCAGTGGCCACGGCAGAAGAGCGCGCGGCGCAAGTGAGGCTGGACCAGAGTCGCAGCGCGGTCGCCGTTGCGCGAATTCAACGAACCGGCATCGACCGGATGCTCTCGTTGGATCGTCGGCTTCGAGACGTCCGTCTGAGCGGATCCTCGGTCGGCGTGCACTTGGCCGATATCGCCAATCACGTGCCCGCTCACGCATGGCTAACGTCGCTGTCGCAAGAGCGCGGGGCCATTGAGATCGTCGGACAAGTCGCGGGAATGGAGCGCCTCAGTGCGACCCTTGCCGCCTTGACGACGATGAAAAGCTTGACCGATCCGCTGCTCGTTCGCGCGACCAAGGAAGATCGCCCGGGTGCCGCGCCGCTCGTAGGTTTCGAGGTGCGCGTCGATGAGTGAAGAGGTGACGGCGCGAGTTGCATGGTGGCTGGCCGGGTGCGTGTTGTTCGGCGTAGGCGTGGGCGGCGTCTGGTGGCCCGCCTCGCAGCGCATCGCGGAAATCCGGGCGCACTCGCGTGATATGTACGATGAGGCCAATCGAAACCAGGCCGAAGTGCGGCAAGCGGACGATCTTCGGCGCGTGCAGGTTCGCGTTGCAGCCGACGTTGCGCGGTTGTCGGGACAGTCGTCGGTCGGGGCGGCGATGGCATCTGCGTTGAGGTTACTGGGCGACGAATCAAAGCGCTTCAATGTCGAGTTACGCTCGATCGCGCCGGAAGAGACGTCGGGCACGACTGACGGCGCGAAGGCGAACGATGCTCTCCTGGGAACGGACGTGACCCTCGGCTTACGCGGAAGCTTTCGGAACATGGTTGTGATGCTCGCCGACCTGCCACGCCACGACGTGCTCTTGGCCGTTCACGACGTGGCGCTTCAGGGTACCGATAAAATCCATGCGGGTGTGCCCACGCTAACCGCCACCGTTCACGCGACGCTGTACCGCGTTCGCAGGGAACGTTCGAGGGAGGATAACCATGTTGCCAGCCCTTCTTGATGGTCAACGTCGCACGTTGCTACGTCTCGGGGTCGCAGCAAGCGTTGCCAGTCTTATTATTCTACCGCTGACCGACATGTCGCCGGTAACCGCCAGTGCCGGAATGCAGATAGCGGATGGCGTGAAACGCTTGCCAAACGCACCGCTACCCTTGTCTTTTCCGCCCATACCGCTCGATCGCGATCCATTTGTCGCGGACGCGGACGCCCAAATGCCGTTGCAAGGCGACCGCGGGCGCATAGACGAGGCCGGTACAGCGGCGGTTCTTCGAGCGGTCGTTACTGGAACGGAGCCGCGCGCTCTGGTCGAACTCGGATCGACCGTGCGAGTCGTCGGGATCGGAGATCGGCTTGGAGGTGCGACGGTTACCGCGATCACGCGTACGGGCCTTCTACTCTCCAGTGGAATAGAGTTGCCGCTCGTATCGGGGAACGTATGAAAGTCGCTTTGAAACTACTCCTCACATTTTGCCTGTGCTTTGGTCCCGCTTGGGCGCAGTCGCTCATTACGATCGACGTCCACGATGCGGACATTTCGGATGTTATCGCGCTGCTCGCCGCGGAATCGGGCACCAATGTCGTGGCCGACGCCTCGATCAAGCCGCAGCGTGTGACCCTGCATTTACACGACGTGACCTTTGACGATGCGCTCGGCGTCGTCGTTAGCTCGCACGGCCTGCAGGTGCGCCGCCAGGGAGACGTGCTCATCGTCGGCGAGGGCGAGGCCATGAACCGGCGCTACGCCGGTGCGAATACGGATCTCGGCGCGCAGACGGTCGTGCTGACATTGTCGCGCGCGAAGCCGGACGACGTCGCAAAGGAGATCGCCGACGCATTGCCTCCTGGGACGGTTATTGTTGCGGACCGCCGTACCGGCTCGGTGGTCGTTACCGGGGACGCGGATACGGTGTCTCGCGCGCGTCATCTCGCATTCGCACTCGACGCACCCGCCGCAGGTTCGGCCGGCGGCGTCATTACGCAGGTCTATCATTTGCGCTACTTGCGCGCCGATGACGCCGTCAAGCAGCTGAAACTTCTGCGTGCCGACGGAATCTTCGTATCCGACGCCGCTCACAACGCCATCGTTGCGAGCGGAAATGGCGACCTTCAAGGGTCCGTTTCAGGTTTTGTGGCCTCGGTTGACCGCGCGAGCCCGCAGGTGCTCTTCGAGGTGAAGGTTGCGGATATTACACCCGAGACCAAAGACAGTAACGTCGGTTTCGAGTGGGGCGGCGAGAGCTTGCAAGGGCAACCGACGACGGGTTCGACGGCGTATGCGTTTACAAGCGGTTCGATACCGGTGAACGTTACGCTCAACGCGTTGCTCAGCGTGGGCCGCGCGCAGATCCTGGCTACGCCGAAATTAGTTGCTACGAACAATACCGAGGCGGATCTACTGATCGGTGAGACCTATCCTATCGTGTTCGATACGTCGGTATTGGGCGGCCAGAACGTGCAGTTCGTGGACATCGGGGTAAAGCTGCGTCTAACGCCGACGATCGGACCGGACGGCGTGGTGACCGCCGACCTGCATCCGGAGTACAGCGAACTGCTGGGAACGACCGTTGGCGGTTATCCGATCATCGCCAATCGCAAAATTGACTCGACGTTGCGCGTCAACGACGGCCAGACTATCGTCCTCGGCGGTTTGATGCGTGACGTCGACACCTCGACGATTTCAAAAGTCCCAGGCCTCGCCGACATCCCCATCTTGGGCGGGTTCTTCAAAAACAAGCAGACTCATCACGAACGCGACGAGATCGTCTTTCTGATTACGCCGCACGTGATTTTTCCCGATCGAGTGCCCCCATCTCAATGAATACATTGGTTGAGGTGCGCAACGGCTGGCAATTATCAAGGCGAAAGTTTCTCAGCGAGATGGGGCTCGCATGGCGATTGAGCGTGTGATCGCGTGTATTCACAGATATGCAATATCCTCGTTAAATCGGTTCGAGGATGAAGATCTAGATGCGTATGTCAATTCCGCGTCAAGCCCTCGCACCACTCAGGCTGCCGCCTCGCGCGGCGACATCGTAGTTGCCTGGAACTCGACTGTTCCAAACCCTCATTTAGGAATCGTTCAATCGTAATCTTTTCGACTTAGTCCATTGGTCCCGGTGTTGGCTAGGCTCTAGAGGCGCAGGAGCAAGCGACGATGAACGACGGTTTCAGGGTGTGGGCAGATTATGCCATTTTTGCCCTGCCTTCTATTGCTGTCGCAAGAAAAGGAGACTAAATGGAAAACCAATTCAGCGTGAGGAGTTCTTGCAGCGCCTATCGGTCTTAGCATTCGCCGCAGTCGCCGGATGCGCGGGAGGCGGGAGCGTCCCAACCGCGGTAAAATCCAGTGGCGACGACGGGGCTTCGCTCCTCCCGCGTGGGATGACCAAGCATGTCGATACTGCGTCCGGAACCACGACCTACACGTCTGGCTCTGGCAGTTTGCAGATCACGACGAGTGGAAATACCGTGTCCATGGCTGGCTACCTCAATGGTGTTGAGCAGAGCAACTTAACGGCGACCATGAACGGAACCATGCTCCAATTCAGTGGCACGAACATTGCGCCGTATAGTCTGGACGTAACAAACGCCGCTGGTGCAACGTTCGTGTCAGTCGCGGGTACAACGGTATCGTCTGTCTCATCGACCCAAGCTTCGATTAGCGGACCGGGATTTAGTGGTTGCAGCGTGTCGGCATACGAAGGCACGAACAATGAGCTCACAGTTGGGACAAAATACAATGGTGGCTCATATTCCGAAACTACCAGCACGGGTGGCGGCATTGGCTCCTGCCACGCGTGT
>Ga0181525_10004000_pt1 | contig 11476 bp, 8 predicted proteins | sample PEATcosm2014_Bin_48_FD_121100 | JGI IMG/M metagenome (GOLD analysis project Ga0181525, IMG submission 121100) | Peatland microbial communities from MTU Mesocosm Facility, Houghton, MI, USA - PEATcosm2014_Bin06_10_metaG | ecosystem: Environmental > Terrestrial > Soil > Wetlands > Peat | place... | reverse complement strand
TTCCTCATGGAGCCCATCGCTGGCCTGTCGAACGTGGTGGAAGCCACCGTGCTTCGTGGTCCCACGGTTTACACCGGTACCGGCACGGGCGCGGTTCTCGGCTTGAGCCAGGAAGCCAACGTGAACGGAGCCGTCAACAACCCACTGACGGGGCAGTCAGGAACTTGCCTGGCCGGCGCCGGCTTCCGCTATCGTGCGATTGGTTCCAGCGAATTAATCAAGGCGGTGCAAAACTCTTCCGCAAAGTTCGGCGGCCGGGATGGCATCACTTACGGACTCTTCGGGTACGGGCCCGTAAGCAGCATCGCCAACAACACCGCCTACGGATACATTCAGTTAAACGGGGTCGATCCGATTTTCGCCTCCTACGCCGGGGGCGATCCCGGACAGCCCGGCAGCGGTACCATACCGGGAGCGGCCAACCTGCCTGCGGCTTGCAGCGGGACGTTCCCCTGCCCGGAAAAAGATATCTGGACGGGCGGACTCTCTTTCCCCAATCTCCGCAACGGCACGTATAGCTCTTGGTCGCTCTACCGCCTGGTTTCGAACGGAACCGGGCTCACCGCGGCGAAGGCTCTGCTCGGCAAATCGCAGCCCTTCGTGGTTACATCCGTGCCAGATTATGTTCCGGCTAAGGCGACTGCTGTCGCGGGGTATCCCACCGACCCCGGTCTCACCTACCTTCATTCACACTACCAACAGTATGACGGAGCCGGCACCTTGATCGGCGCTGCTCCGGTTAACTCCGGTGCCGGAGAAGCCGGCGGTGAGGTCGGCGGCTTTATTCTCGCGACAAAAGGCAAGACGGACGGCCACACCAGCAAAACAACCCAACTGGTGAATAACACTGGAAGTACGCAGGTTCCAGTTCCGCCTGTGACCAGACCTAACCCGTAACTGGATCCGATCCGTTTCACCGAACACGAAGGGCGGGCTATTTCATCGGCTCGCCCTTCTCATTGAATCGCGTTGATCGAGTACACGACAAAATTCGAAATCTTCTGAGGAATAGGATGTCCGGTCTTCTGTCTTCCAACTTCATAAGAGCACTCACCCTCGGAATCGGCCTTCTGTTCTTGGTGCCCACCGGCTCTGCTCAACTCAGTTCGGAACTTCTACGTGCGGCCAAGCCAGCGGACGACCGCTTTGTGGCGGTTCACGAGAACTGGACCTCGCCCGCGCTAGCCGGCAGCCATCTGGTACCCGTCCGTCCGATCAGCTTTCTTACGGACAATCCTCGCTATACCGTGGAACTGCTGCAGGTGCAGTGGCGGCAGGGGGATCCGATCGACCTGTATGTAATGAAGCCGAAGGGAGTCAAAAGGCCGCCAGTCATCTTGTATCTTTACGGTTATCCCACCGAAACAGAACTCTTCAGGCGAAATGACTATCAGGAGCTCGTGACCCGGGACGGCTGCGCCGCCGTGGGCTTCGTGTCCGCGCTCACGGGGCACCGCTACCATGACCGTCCGATGAAGCAGTGGTTCCTGAGCGAATTGCAGGAGAGCCTCGCCACCTCGGCGCACGATGTGCAGATGGTGCTGGATTATCTCGCTTCTCGCGACGATCTCGACCTGAGCCGGGTGGGGATGTTCGCGCAAGGCTCGGGAGCGAGCATCGCAATCCTGAGCTCAGCCGTCGATCCCCGAATCAAGGTTCTCGAAGCGCTCGATCCTTGGGGAGATTGGCCAATATGGATGGCAACTTCCCCCTTCGTGCCTGCGGACGAACGGGCCGACTACGTGAAGCCGGAATTCCTCGGCAGAATATCGGCGCTTGAGCCCCTGGAGTGGCTGCCAAAGATTCAGGCTAAGAAGTTTCGACTCGATGACGAAATTTTCGATGCCGTTACACCCCGAGCCGCGAAAGAACAACTGCGCGCTGCCACCCCCGCTGGCACCACCGTGATGCTCTACAAGAATATGGAAGAATTCAAAGCGGCGTTCGAAGATGGCAAGAACCTGCAATGGATTCAGCACGAGCTTCAGCCTCTTCCTTGATCTGAGAGCACGCCACGGGGAGTACGCCGACCAGAGGTTGAACCTTTCTTGACGCGGCGCCGCAAACTCATTACTCAGGCAGCACTTTTCCGCGAGTTTCCACCGCGAAGGGAATGATCAGCAAACCGATGCCAAAAGCAATCGCAGTAAACGCAACCGGCTTGCCGAGGGTTCCCATCCGGCTGACCAGGGCTCCCAACCCGAAGTTCACTCCTGCGGCAATGAATCGTCCGAACGAAGTGGTAAAGGCAAACGCAGTCGCACGCACCGTAGTGCCGTACTGTTCCGGCAGCCAAAGGCTGAAGATGGCGAAGTTACCGCCAAAGAATCCCAAGAAAAACAGCACCACGATGAACGGATGAAGTCCGCGGGGCAGGTAGAACGCCCATCTAAAGCTGAGCAGGATGCAGATCGCCATGCCGAGGAAGTAAAAGGCCAGAGTTCGCTTTCGGCCGATCCTTTCGGCCAGCGGAGGGACCGCCACGCAACCCAGGATGGTTCCCAGCGAGAGCAAGCCCATACCGAAGGAAGACATGCGCACAGCTTGCGGCTGCATCAGGCCTTCGCGTTTCGCCAAGCTGATGATCGCCGTCGGTGCATACACGGTTGCAGCCCACAGACCGCAGATGGCCGACGCCAGCAGGACCGTATTGACCAGCGTGCGTTGTGTATAGGGAGGACTGAAGATCCGGCGCAGAGAAGAAAGTCCACCTTCCGCTTTGACTCTGGCCTTTTGTTGCCAGCGCTCGGGCTCCTTCACTCGGAGCAGCACCAAGACGGCAACGAGGACGGGCGTCAGGCCGCACCAGAACATCGCACGCCAGCCATAGCGTGCTGCCACCTTGTAGTTGAGGGCCGAAGCCAGAAAAAAGCCCGTGTAATAGCCGGTCTGCAAATATCCGGCACCCATCTTGCGGCGGTCTTCCGGCCAGGCTTCGGCGACGTAGGTTCCCGCCAGCGCCCACTCGCCGCCGATTCCAATGCCCGCCAGCAACCGGAACAATCCCAGTTGCCATACTGTCTGCGACATTGCGGCAGCTCCGGTGAAGATCGCATAAACGAAGATGGTGGCGGCGAGCACGCGGCTGCGGCCAAGCCTGTCGGCAATCGGCCCCCAAACCAGCGACAGTCCCCATCCCACGAGGAAGAGTGCAAACAGTGTCGAGCCCGCGAACCCAACATTGGCAGGAGTGGCCTTGTACCCCGATTTCGGAAGCAGTTCCGTGAGCGCCGGGCTGAGAACGAGTGCATAGATCACCGAATCCATGCCATCCAGCGTCCAGCCTGCCCAAGCGCCCCAGAATCCAGTGATTTGCTGGCGTGAGAGTTTGGTATGGATTGGGCGATTCGGTGCTTGCTCGGACACAGAATCCTCAATTCTTTGCGGACAGGAGGATAACACGAAGTGTCAACCAACGGGTCCAGTGTCAGGATCGCTCTACGTGATGCTGCAGTCTTCACAACTCACTTCGTTTGGGATATTGATTCTCCCCTTGACGGGAGCTGCGGTCTCCGTATCTGCTGTGTTCCGAGTTGACCTTTCCCGAAACACCAGGCCCGCCATCACCCAGGCGCAGATTTGCTACTACCAAAATGCTTTTGACCTCCTCCCACCACGCAGTGCCCGGCCAGCTTGGGCTATGCGCCCGCCGCGGTGCCCGGCCTCGGCTCCTGCTCCAGCCGGCAACACTTTGTGCATGCCGACGTCATCTGGAAGCCCATAAAGCGAGTTACAGTCGGAATCGGATACGCCGGAACCTTTGTTGGCGGGAACACGCTCGCCATCGATCCCCTTCAGGTGCCCGGGACACTCGCTTTGAATTATCAGAAACCCTATGCGAGGGCGATCGTCGACTTAGGCAGGGGTTTCAGTTATCGAATGACCTGGAACTACTACGGTTACGACGGCGAGGGGCAGGCATCCAACGCCATCCCAGGTCTCGCGCCGATTGTCACACGGGATTTCAACGGCAGCACAGTCGAATTCGCGCTCCGCTACGCTTTCTGAAACCTCCGTAACAACTGTCAACCCCACGCCCCCTGTTCGTGACCGCTGGTCACGCGATTCTTAATTTGCGCTTTTATCAGCCATCGCTCGGCGACTTTACCCAGACCCTCACGCACCCGCGAGTGATGCAATTTGGGTTGCGCTATAGTTTCTAGCGGTCATCTTATCGGGTAACCCGTGAGGTCATCATCATGGGCTGGCAGCTCCGTGGGGGTGATAGCTCCGAGCAACGCTGAGCAGTTCGTTTCGATGTAGGAATGCTGAATCCGTATCTAATCTCAGGGACGACGCTGGGAGACTTTAATCAAACGCTGACCAATCCGCGCGTCATGCAGTTTGGTTTACGCTACAGCTTCTGAAACGGAGGAGGATTGAAGGGCAAGCTGCGCTTTTTGGTGGTGCTGAGTGTGTCGCTTAGTTTTGCGGTCCAGACAGCCTGGTCACAGCTGAAGACTCGGAATGTTGTTCTCATCGTAAGCGATGGTCTGCGGTGGCAGGAAGTTTTTACCGGCGCTGATCCGGATTTGCTGGACGAAAAGCACGGCGGTATCTGGGCAAGCCCCGAGCGATTGCGGCGCGAGTTTTGGAATGACGATCCGACAAAACGGCGGGAGATGCTGTTCCCATTTCTGTGGGGAGTCGTTGCCAAACAAGGCCAGTTTTTTGGCAATCAGAATAAGGGAAGCATCGCGCGGGTTGCCAACGGCCTGGCGTTTTCCTATCCGGGATACAACGAGATGCTGACCGGCCGGCCCGACCCGCGCATCAACAGCAACGAGTTTGGGCTCAATCCCAACACCACTGTTTTTGAGTGGATGAACCATTTCCCCGAGTTCCACGGTAAGGTCGCCGTGTACGCCACGTGGGATGTGTTCAAGAATATTTTCAACGAGCCACGCAGCCAGCTGGTGATGCAGGTGGGATGGGATTTGCCGGGAAAAAATAACCTGACACCCAGGGACGAGTTGCTCGATGAGTTATACCGGACGACGACGCGGCTCGATGACGAAGATGTTTGGGATTCGTTCCTGCAGGTGCCGTTGCTCGACTACGTGAAGTCCTCCCATCCACGTCTGCTTTTCGTTGGTTATGGCGAAACCGACAATTGGGCTCATTCGGGACGTTATGATCTGGTGCTTGAAAGCGCGCATCAGTTCGACGACTTCGTGCGACAACTGTGGGAGACGATGCAGGCAATGCCGGAGTACCGGGATCAAACCACGTTCATCGTCACGACCGATCACGGCCGCGGCAGCGGGCTGGAAGAATGGAAAGAACACGGCGTCGACCAGAAGGGATCGGAAAACATTTGGATTGCGGTGATGGGCCCAGACACAAACGTTGTCGGTGAGCGTTCAAACGCTACGCCAGTCAGCCAGTCGCAGATCGCTGCGACGGTAGCGCAGCTCCTCGGCAAGGATTTTCATCAAGGCTCGCCCAACGCTGCCGCGCCGCTGCCCGGCATCGTCTCAGAAGGTGCGGGAAGAGTGAAATAGAACCGGGATCGGGTGCGCCGACAAGGTGCGAGGCGGAGTCGGCGATTCTGGTGCTCATATGGCGAGATGCCCCTTGATTTCGTTTTCTACTTTGCTCCGGCATCCGGTTGGAACCCCTTGACTCCAAACTGCCAGAACAGGAAGGCTGCTTCGTCGGCCAATTCTGAATCGCGTTGCGATTTGGTTGAACCCATCCCGTGACCGGCGTCATAATCCACTCGTAGCAGTACTGGCTTGCCGCTGTTGGTGGAGGCCTGCAGCCGCGCCGTCATCTTTGCCGCCTGCCATGGCGCCACCCGCGGATCATTTACTCCCGTGGTCAACAGCACTGCGGGATACGCGGTCTTCGGATTCACATGTTGGTAGGCGTCCATTGCGTAGAGGGCTTTGAAGCCGTCTGGTTCTTTCACAGTGCCGAATTCTGGAATATTGGCCGGCCCGCTGGCCATGAGTTCGGAGCGCATGGAGTCCGAATCGCCGACTCGGATCAGCGCCGCACCGAACAAGTCCGGACGTTGAGTGATGGCTCCGCCAATTGTGATTCCGCCTGCGCTTGTGCCCTCACCCGCGAGGTGAGCGGGGGAAGTGTAGTTGTGCTCGATCAAGAATTGCGCCGCCGCGAGGAAGTCATCGATCGTATGCTGCTTGGTGAGCTTTTGACCGCCCAGATGCCAGTCTTCTCCATACTCGCCGCCACCGCGAACGTGCGCAGCGGCGTATACGCCGCCACGCTCGAAAAACGCGAGCAGTGTCGGCCGAAAAGTGGGATCAATCGTGATTCCGTAGGCGCCATAGCCATCGAGCAGGGTGGGATTCGTGCCATCGAGGGCTAATCCTTTCTTATGCACAATCGACAGCGGCACCATCGTTCCATCGGCGCTCTTCGCCTTCACCTCCTCGGATTCCACCCCTGAATAGTCGACTGGGGAGGCAGGAACCAGCGCCGTATCGCTCAGCTTGTCGGATCTTGCATCGAGTTCATACCACAATGGGGATTTTGTCCACGAGGTCAACTCCAGCCATGCCCCTGGTGCGACCGGGTTGGCGAAGAGCGCCTGGATCGTGCCCTGCATCGGCAGCTTCAGCGACTGAACGGTTGCCCCGTAAGGGAACCGGCGCAGAGTGCCAATGCCTCCATCCAGACTTTGAATGTAAAGAGCATCGCCGGCAGCGGTGATATTCGTGACGACGACTTGGCTCGCCGGCACGATCTCGGTGGCATTCGCCAGGTTAGGATTGACGAGGCTTGTAGCCAATACTTTGAAGCGGGATGCTCCGTTGTGCGAAAGCAAAAAGACTTGATCCGCATGCACGTCAAAGGCTGTGATGGCATCCGATTGGTCGACGGCCTTCTTCCAAGCGGTGTTCGCGCCGGGAGTGTTTTCAAACGGAACCACATAAATGTCGAGCTCTCGCTTTACACCGTGGATGACCAGACCCAGAAGATATTTTGGAGCGCCGGGCGAATACGCCAGCACAGAAAAGTCATCTTCGGTTACTTTCACCTTGGGAGATACGTCGTACCCGAAGACCAAAGGATCGGACTCGGGGTCGGAGCCCAGGGTGTGCCGGTATACACGGAGCTTTTGGTATTGGGCGGTGGGCGGCGAGCTGGCAGCCAACTTCTGAGTGCGCGTGAAGAAAAAAGAACGGCCGTCGGGTAGCCAACTGGGCGAACCGAATTGAGCGCGATCGATCGTATCGGGCAATATCTTGCCGCTGGCGCTTTCCAGAATATGCAACACACTCTCCTCGGACCCCCCCGGAGAAAGCCCGTAGGCAACGTAGACGCCGTCGATCGACGGCTGGAAATAATCAATGGAGAAATGTCTTCCGTCCGGGGTTGTCATCTTTTCCGGATCGACCAGCAGGCGCTCCGAAGCCTGCAAACTTTCTTTTAAATAGAGCTTGCGATTATCCGAACCGGGTTCGGTTTTGTAATAGAAGTAATGTCCTCCCCATACCTGTAAGTCAGAGACGACTGCTCCGGCGTTGTCCAGCGACTTGATCCGTTCAAGTAGTTGGTCTCGTCCCGGAATTCGCGCCAGGACGGCGCGAGTGTAGTCGTTCTGGCTTTTCATCCAGGCTACGACTTGTGGGTCTGACGTGTTCTCGAGCCAACGATACGGGTCTGACACCCTTACGCCAAAGTAATCTTCCGTGACTTCGTGCACTGGCGTTTCTGGCAGCGCGAGCTGGGCGGCGGCCACGGTAGAAACCGACAGGCAAATGGCAACGAGGAAACGCGGCAGAAATTTCATTTCAAGTTTTCTCCATGAATTTTACCGCGAGCATTCTACATCTAACTTGCGGTCAGGGACGGCATTGAGCAAGGAGCACACGGAGATGCTCGACTTCTTAAGATCGTTTTGAAAACAGTGGTGTTGGCAGGGTTTGTAGCGGAGCGTTGTCAAAGGCGGCCGGACGCGGCCTGGATCTCACCCGCGGCTCGTTTGGCTTAGCAGCTTCCGGCCAGGTGGACTTTAATCTGCGCGAACAGGACCGACATGTCGGTTAGCGGCTCCGAATCGGCTTGCGACAGCGCAGGTATGGTGGTCTTGTATTTCTTGTATCCGCGAGCGGTAAGTCGAATCACGCCGCGCGTCTGTTCTTCCACGAGCCCTTCATTTCTCAACTCCGCAACCGCGATGCGAGCCAAAGAGGAATCGAGAGTCTGCCTGGTCAAGGTCACGAATTGATTTGGGTCTTCTTCGTAACGAAGGACAAGCGCAACCAGCAGTTTGTCCAGGATGTCTTGGCAAGCCATGATGTGATGCTAGACTCACTGGCGATAACTCGAAATGGCTCTTCGGTGCCAGATTGAGGTTACGTACGTTCAATGTTCCGCTGTCCAAAGTTCAACTCGGCGGCCGCGTGATCGCGCCCTGGGAAGCGGAGGAAACCAGCGCGGCATATTTGGCGAATACACCTGAGGGGTAGCGCGGCTGAGGAGGCTTCCACGCCGCCATTCGCTGCCGGAGGATTTCGTCGCTGATTTCAACTTCCAATACCCGTTGGCTGACGTCGAAGCGGATCGTGTCTCCGTCGCGTACAGCGGCGATCGGCCCGCCCAGCGCGGATTCGGGCGAGACGTGGCCGGCCATGAGTCCGTGGGTCGCGCCACTGAAGCGGCCATCGGTCAACAGCGCGACCGAAGCTCCCAATCCTTCGCCCACGATTGCCGCTGTCACGCCCAGCATTTCGCGCATGCCCGGTCCGCCCTTGGGACCTTCGTTGCGAATCACGACGACATCGCCGGATCGAATTTTCTTGCTGGTGACCGCAGTCATAGCGTCTTCTTCGGATTCGAAGACGCGCGCCGGCCCGCGATGCTCCAGGCGCTCATGTCCACTGATCTTGGCTACGCATCCTTCGGGCGCGAGATTCCCTTTTAGGATGACCAATCCCCCGGTCTTCTTCAGCGGCTTTTCCAGCGGCGCAATCACTTCCTGCCCGGGAGTTTCGACGGCACCATCGCTCTCGGCCTCGAGCGAAAGGCCAGTCACGGTCTTCGCTCCCGCGTGAAGATGGTTTCCCTTGAGCAGTCGCCGGGCAAGCAAACGCACGCCGCCAGCACGGTGCATGTCAGCGGCAACAAAGCGCCCGGAGGGTTTCAGATCGGCCAGCAACGGCGTGCGTTCGCTCACCCTCTGAAAATCGTCAATCTGCAAGTTCACTTCAGCTTCTCGCGCGATGGCGAGGAGATGCAGGACCGCGTTGGTCGATCCCCCAGAAGCCGCCACGGAGGCGATGGCATTTTCAAAGGCATCGCGAGTCAGGATACTGCGCGGACGAATTCCCTGATGCAGAAGATTCATCACCACTTTGCCGCAATCGAAGCACACCTGATCCTTCTTTGCATCCATGGCGGGCACGCTGTTAAAGCCCATGGGAGAAAGCCCAATCATCTCCATGACCGTGGACATGGTGTTCGCCGTGTACTGTCCGCCACAGGCGCCGGCGCCTGGGCAGGCGACGTTTTCCAGATCGTGCAATTCCTGATCGGTGATTTTGCCGGCGGCGTTGGCGCCCACCGCTTCGAAGACGTCCTGAATCGTGACATCCTTGCCGCGATAGCTGCCCGCCGCAATGGTGCCGCCGTAGAGCACCAGGCCGGGAAGATCCATGCGGGCCAGCGCCATGGCAGCGGCGGGAATCGTCTTGTCGCAGCCCACCACGCAGACTACGGCGTCGAATAGCTGGCCGCGGCAAACCAGCTCGATGGAATCGGCGATCAACTCGCGGCTCACGAGAGACGCGCGCATGCCTTCCGTGCCCATGGTTTCGCCGTCAGAAATCGCGATGGTATTGAACTCCATGGGAGTGCCGCCGGCGGCGCGAATGCCTTCTTTCACCTTGGCGGAGAGGCGCCGCAGGTGAAAGTTGCAAGGCATGGTTTCGATCCAGGTGTTGGCCACGCCGATCAGCGGCTTGCGCAGATCGGCGTCGGTGAAGCCAATGGCTTTGAACATGGAGCGCGCCGGAGCCCGGTCGCGTCCGTCGGTGATTCCGCGGCTGCGATGCTTAAGATCCATGAGGAAAGATTACAACAGAGGCGAGAATTTTCGATCTGGCACCCCGAGGAGAGACGAAAACAAGGTCCCTCGCTGCGTTCGGGATGACAAGCGCGATTGAGGATTGACCTGTGCAGCCTAGGCCAAAGCCGCGCGCGCCGATGGCTCCCCAACATTCGCCGAAGCCGGCGGATGCGGTCCCCACTGCGCGCCATGATCCTTCGTGGCATGATCCGCGTGATCATGCAAGGATGGACTGGAATGAACATCGATCACATCCACGATCGCATACCACTCGCGGCAAAGCTGACCGATCTGCTTGTGCGAAACCTCGAGCTGCAGCGTGACGACGTGATCCTCGGCAGCGGCCTCGGCGTGCACGGAGGGAAGGTCGAGCCCCCGGCGGGAAACCGCGTTAAGGATGCGCATCAGCGCGCCTTGCTGGTTGCGATAACGGATGTGAAAGATTTGCATGCGAGATCTCCCAAAACAATTTGGCAATGGAGCAATTTGAAACCATTGCGCCGCAATTTCTCAATTACAGAAGTAACCATCACCCAATTACTCAATTGCTGAATCAACCCCATTACTCAATTCTTCTTCACTTGTCTTCGAACACCATCTCCGAAAGCGCCGCACCCGCCGGCACCATGGGATAAACGTTGGCTTCGGGATGACAATCGAACACCAGCAACTCGGCCTCCGGCGAACGCAGGAAGTTCTCGATCAGATCTCCCGTTTCGGCCGACACCGGATATTCCGCCATGGCGATTTCATTGAGGCGCCAGCCATGAATCTTGTAGGCCTTGGCGATCTCAACGAAGTCGGGATTGTCGCTTAAATCGGTTTCGGCATAGTTGCGAGCGTAAAAGAGTTGCTGCCACTGCCGTACCATGCCCAGATATTTGTTGTCGACGATCACCATTTTTACGGGCAAGCCGAGCCGGTGGACGGTAGCCAGCTCTTGAATATTCATCTGGAAGCCGCCGTCGCCGGAGACGCAAAGCACGCAGGTTTCCGGCTTGGCGAGTTGCACTCCGATTGCGGCGGGAAGGGCGAAGCCCATTGCGCCCAAGCCGCCCGAGGTGATAAAGCCGCGCGGTGAGGAAGAACGGTAGCGCTGCGCCGCCCACATCTGATGCTGACCCACGTCGGCGACCACCACATTGTCTTGCGGAAGGCGGCTGAAAAGTTCATCGAGAAAACGAATCGTCGGCTGTGCCAGCCCCCGCGCATCAAGCTCAGCGCGCTCGGCCCCGCAAGCGGTCGCCCGCCAAGCGCTCCAGTCGGGCAGGGATGCATGGCGTAATTCCGCGTGGAATGCGGGAATCGTATCCGCGAGATTTCCAATCACCGGCAACTCACAGGCCCGCACCCGATCCAGCTGCGCCGGGTCGATTTCAAAGTGAACGATCTTGGCGTGGGGAGCAAAGCGCGTGGGATCTCCGGTCACGCGGT
>Ga0181525_10003998_pt1 | contig 11482 bp, 9 predicted proteins | sample PEATcosm2014_Bin_48_FD_121100 | JGI IMG/M metagenome (GOLD analysis project Ga0181525, IMG submission 121100) | Peatland microbial communities from MTU Mesocosm Facility, Houghton, MI, USA - PEATcosm2014_Bin06_10_metaG | ecosystem: Environmental > Terrestrial > Soil > Wetlands > Peat | place... | reverse complement strand
ATTGGTGGCGGCGCGTGGACTCGAACCACGGACCTACGGATTATGAGACCGTCGCTCTAGCCACCTGAGCTACGCCGCCATGTCGTTTATTTACAACAACTTAAATCGTAAACGGGGTGCCGCAAGGCTTTCCGGATATGCACCTGCGATTTTACACGACTGTGTACGCGATGGAAAGCTGGACCGCGCCATCCTGCTCGCCATCACTCAGTTCAGAGCTGAAGCTGTCCCGGTCGAGACGACGATTTGTTGTTCATCTCCCGTCCTCACCGCCTGAAAAAAACTCCGCAGGATTGGATACTTCCTGGCTTCCACCAGTCCTACGTTCAGCATGAGCTGACGTTTCACCTGCAAGCTACCATTCTTGTTTTCTACCGTCAGGCTGTATGCGGTCGCCTTGAGATCGACATTCTGCGCCTTCGGAACGTTGCCGACTTCCCAGCCCGACGGCAGAGAAATAGTTACATCGTCCTCGTCCTCGTAGGGGAACTTGAAAACTATGGGGTAGAGGCGGTCAGCATGTTCGAATGTGTGCTTCTCCACCCCGCCAAAAACACCGACAGCAAGAAGCGTGCGGTGCCCGGCCGCTGAAGCCCAGCCCGGCACCTTCAAATCGAACTCAGCAACCAGTGCAGGTGCGGAGCTGTTCCACTCGGGCTGATTTGTGAGTTCCACATCGACAGCGACTGGAATGTATTCCCGGACTTGGTCTTCGAGGTATTTTTTTCGTGCGGCCGCGTCTTCATCGCGTTCTTCCGTCCGCCGCCACAATGCTTCCAATCCCGTGTAGGTGATAGTCGCCTTGCCCTCCAGTGAGCCGGAGTCCGTTAGCTGCAGCGTTGCCTGGCGTTCGATGCGCGAGTCGGAAGGCTGCGGCCATGGCGTGGTGATCCAGCTTCCGCCATCCTTGTCGATTCGCAACCCTTTTACGCTGGTCTCGTCCCAGCGCAACATGCCGAACGGCGTGAACGCGCTTCCCGGATCCAGGTACAGGTCTTTCCCGTCGAGCTTCACCACCACCACATTCGCGTTGAGCTGGCCGGGGTTCATCAATTTGGGATCGAAAAAGTACACGTTGCGGCTGGAGACATCTACGGGGTCAGCCGGAAAGCCGGCGGCGCGGACTAGCGCCAGAAACAGCCAGTTAATGTCCAAACTGCTTCCGTAGCCCCGTTTCCAGACGTCCTCCACGTTGCCAATTGCTTTCAGCTTCTCCCGTTTCTCCTCTTGCTCGGATTTTTCCTGCTCGAACGAAAGATTGCGGACCTGCTGTGCCCGGGCGTAGATTTTGCGCAGCTTTACCTCCGGCGCATCGTTCGCCTCCACGATCTGCGCTACCGCCAGCTCCATCGCTTTGCGCTTGTCGACAAATGAGTTTGCTTCTCGATACCACTGCTGACCCACCTGCTTCCAGAATTTGTCGAAGTCTTTCTCCGGGTTAGGATTCGTAATGTAGACGAAATCTACCCGGTACTTCAGCTCGTTCTCCGGTGGCATGTAATCTTCGGTCTGAAAAGCCGGCACATCGTTGCTTTCCAGGCGAAACAGGCCGTGGTCGCTCTGCGGCGGATTCGTTCCCGGCGGCAGGCCCGGAGGCCAACTCAACCTCAGCGCAAACTGGGAATAAGGTTTGAGCGAGAATTTCGCGTGCTTGGTAAACAAATCTTCGCTCAATATCCAATGGGAATCGAAGACGTAGCCCGACTGCCAGTCCTCCTGATACCGGTACTCGATGATGCTGCCCACCTGAACATCGGGCATGGTGAAGGTCTTGGCCAGATACTTGATTCCCTTTGCCTTCACGATGGTTTTCTCGTAGACCTTGCCGCCGAAGTTAACCACGCTTCCATCCGGCCGGATGGTTCGTGCCTGAAGGCCGCGAATCTTCTCCGTGTCCTTGAGAAAGGGAATCTCTACGTCGGCGTACTTTCGTCCTTCTTCCGTCAGGATCTTGATGCGCGCATAATCGTACTCGGTGGGGCCATTATCGTTGCGGTCGACTTGCCGGTATAGGTAGATGGCAGATGCGCCCGGCGCCTTCGGTTCGCTGGTCATCTTCAGTTCTTCCTGCGTGATGGGAAGCCAGTCCTCGGCTTTCGCTGGAAAAACCGCTGCGCAGATGGCAAGAAGGTAGATGCAGAACGTGAGCGACGTTCGTTGAACGACGAGCATGAGGCGCCTCTTTTGTTTTGCAGCTCCAACTGTCGTGGCGACGTAGTTTAGCACCATAATTTCCGGTAATACTATACTTGGCAGGCAATTCCGGTTCGTTAGCAACCAACCCATGAAATCCGTCGCCATTATTCCGGCCCGCCTCGCCTCCACTCGACTGCCGCGCAAGATGCTGCGCGAGATTGCGGGTAAACCGCTGGTTGGTTGGGTGTACGAGGCAGTTCGTTCATCGCCATTTCTTGCCGACGTGATCGTCGCCACCGATTCTGAAGAGATACTGGAAGCCTGCCGCAAGCACGGCTGGAAGGCGCAGATGACCTCCGCCGCTCACCGCAGCGGAACCGAACGTGTGCACGAATTGTCGAACTCAATTGCGGCGGATGTCTATGTCAATGTCCAAGGGGACGAACCGCTGGTACGCCCGGAACAGATTGCCACCCTGCTGGACGTAATGGATGACGTGATGAAAGATCCGGCCGTTCAGGTGGGAACTGTGAAGACTCCGTGCGCGCCGGAGGAAATTAATAATCCCAACGCGGTCAAGGTGGTAACGGCGCCGGGAGGCCGCGCTCTTTATTTTTCCCGCGCCGCCATTCCCTTCGATCGCGACGGCATGAAGCCGCGCCTATTCAAACATCTCGGCCTCTATGCTTACCGGAAGCCTGCCCTTAATCTCTTTGTGAGCAAGCCGGAATCGGGCCTCGAAAAAATCGAACGACTGGAGCAACTGCGTTTCCTGGAGAACGGAATCGACATCTACGTGGGCGAAACCCCTTACGATTCGATCGGCGTTGACACGGAAGAGGATCTGCAGCGCGCGGCAGAGATTTTGCGCAAACGCTGATTTTTCGAGGTACTAGGTACTAGGTACTAGGTACTCGAGACTCGATACTACGCCGCCAAGCCTCGGCCGCCGCGACGCGCCTCGAGATCGCCGGATGCGAATGGAACAACACTTCGATCCAACGCGAAGGCGTGCGCTCCGCTAAATTCTGCTTGGCCAGTTTATTCATCGACGAGATAAACGGTTCCACGGTGGCGATCGATTCAAAAGCATAGCGGTCAGCCTGCCGCTCGTTATAGCGGGAGTAAGCGTTGAGCGCGGGCATGAGCAGGAGAGAAAGCGCGGTCGCGGTCAGGGCCAGCAAGGGCAAGTTGGCGAAATCGGAAAGCTCTTCGAGATTGAACATGTGATGATCGACGGTGTAGTGGAGCACCCAGTTCGCCACCCAGAAGCCGAGCAAAGTAATTCCGGCTTGCACAAAAATGCTCTTCAGAATGTGCCGGTGAACATGATGCCCGAGTTCATGGGCGAGCACCGCTTCGATTTCTTCGGGACCGTAGTTATCCAGCAGAGTGTCGGCGAGAATAATTCGCCGCGTGCTGCCGAGTCCGGTGAGAGCGGCGTTGGCTTTCTTGCTTTTTTCCGAAAGCTTCCAGCGATAGACCCCGCGCACGCGCGTGCCCGCGTGTTCGCTCAGCAGAACGAGCCGCCGCCGCAGGTCTTCATTTTCGAGCGGCTCGAATTTGTAGAAGATGGGGAACAGCACGACGGGAGCGATTTGAGCTAAGACGATGAAGAGCACCATGAACAGCGCCCAGGTGATGATCCACCAGTGCTGCGGGGATTGCCGAATCATGAAGTACAGCAACTCGACGACGATTCCGGCCAACACGAGTCCAACGAGAAAACCCTTGGCCTCATCCCAGAGCCACGAGCGAGCTTTTTGCGTGGAAAGTTGAAACTTGCGTTCGAGGCGAAACCCGTAGTAGTCGAGCCCCAGGCCCAACGCTTTGCTGATCAGGAGCAGGAAGAAAAGATAAACGAAGACGGCGAGCGTGTAGTTCTGGAATCCGCGGCGCAATGCAAGATCGCGCAACCAGCCTGTCCAGCCGGTGATCAACAGGATGACCATGAAAGCGGAGCCGATTACAAAGTCGGCGACCCCCAGCCAGCGCTGGATCCTGTTGTAGCGGCGCGCCTCAGGCGAGTCGACGGCGGCGGTCGGGGATGGGCTTGCGGCGAAAGTCATGCGCTGTTTAGAAGTATCGCACTACTGCCGCGCAAAATGTGGAGTTTCGGGCAGAACCAGCGCGCCTAGTTCCTGACAAAACTCTCCGCAGCTGTCAGGATTTCCTCGACCAACTCCGGTGACGAGGCCTCCGAGTAGGCGCGCAGCAGCGGTTCGGTTCCCGAGGCGCGGAACAGAATCCAGGCTTCAGCACCGTTGCCGTTGGTCGGAGCATCGAGAAAAAACTTGATGCCGTCAAGATTTTCCTTCTTCAGCACGCGATAACGCCCCAGGCTTTGGGTGCCTTCGGCGCGAGCCCGTTGGATTGCACCTTGCTTCATCTCTTCCGAAATGTGCAGATCGCGCCGGCCGTAATAGTGCGGTCCGAACTCGCGCTGCAAGTCCGCAACCAACTGGCCGAGAGGCTTGCCTTCCTCCGCCATCACATTGGCGAGCAGCAGGCAATTCAGCACTCCGTCGCGTTCGGGCAGAAAACGCGAGTAGCCAATGCCGCCGGATTCCTCGCCCCCGATCAAGATGTCGTGCTCCATCATCAGGTCGGCGATGTACTTGAATCCGATCTTCGTTTCGTAAAGCATGCGACCGTACTTGGCGGCAATGCGGTCGAGCATGCGTGTGGTGTTGAAGGCACGCACCACGTCTCCCGGCCACTTCTTGCGCTCGAGCAGCCAGTGCAGTAGCACGCAGAAGATTTTGTGCGAGTCAACGAAGCTGCCATCTTCCGCGACCGCTCCGATGCGGTCGGCATCGCCGTCGGTGGCCAGCCCTGCATCGCACTTCTCACGGACGACTGTTTCCTGCAGCATCGCGATGTGCGGCTGAATCGGTTCGGGATTGATACCGGGAAACAGCGGGTTCACTTCCTGGCGGATCGCGATGTGTTGCACGCCGCGCTCGCTGAAGATTCCGGCAAGAATTCCGCGCCCGGAACCGTACATCGAATCGATCGCGACTTTGAATTTGGCTTTGCCGATCAAGTCCATGCCGGCGAAGCCGCAAACTGCGGCAATGTAGGGCGTCTTGAGATCGGATTCCTCAATGGCCGCCTTCGTGCCTTGCGGCATTGCCCCCGCGCTCATCTCTTCTTCAATCCGTTTCATGATGGCGGGCGTGGCGGAGCCGCCAAACTTTCCTTTGAACTTCACTCCATTCCAGTTCCACGGATTGTGGCTGGAGGTGACCATCACTCCGCCTGCAGCGCTGTTTTGTTTCACCGCGTAAGACACGGCCGGCGTGGGTGTGTAATCGTTGGCTAGCTTCACCGGAATACCAGCAGCGGCAATCACTTCTGAGACGATCTGTGCCGCTCGCTGTGAGGCGAAACGCGTGTCATAACCGACGATCACACCGCGCTGGGCGTTTTCGTATTTCAATACGTAGGAAGCAATCGCACTGGCGACGCGGCGGACGTTGTCAAAGGTGAAATCGTCAGCGATGATGCCGCGCCAGCCGTCGGTGCCGAATTTGATTTCTTGAGCCATCGAAAGTCAGTGATCGGTGATCAGTGGCCAGTGATCAGAAGACCGTTTTTGCTGGCCACTGACCACTGGACACTGACCACTTTCTTAAGTCAGCCCGTGCAGCTTCTTTTCGTCCAGATGTTTCACCACTTTACCAACGTCCTGAGCGTTCTGCCGGGTGGTGATCAGCAGAGCGTCTTCGGTTTCCACAACCACCAGATCGTCGACGCCCACGATCGCGACGAACTTGCCGGGAGCGTGAACGTAGTTGCCACGAGCATTCAGAACACAGACGCCCGCGCTGGCCACCAGGTTACCCTCGGGCGGATTGCTCTTTGCGGTGTGATGCTCGTGCAGCGCGGTCCAAGAGCCGAGATCGTTCCAACCGAAATCGGCAGGGAGACAAAAAATATTTCCCGCCCTTTCGCCTTTGGCCGAGCGCGGCTCAAGCACGGCATAGTCTACGCTGATGTTTTCGCACTTGGGATACAGCCTGCGGAAAGTGGCGGAAAACTTGGCGGTGCCGAAAGCAGCGGCGATTTCTTCCAGCAAGGGAGCGGTCTTCGGAAGATGCTCGCGTAGGGCATTAGCCAGGGTGCGTGCGCTCCACAAAAACATCCCGCTGTTCCAGAAGTAATTTCCAGCGGCAACAAAGGTGGCGGCTTTTTCCGCGTCGGGCTTCTCGGTAAAACGCCGTACGCGAAGTGCATCGCCCTTGAACAGACTGCCAGCCTCAATGTATCCGTAACCTGTCTCCGCGCGGTTCGGCCGGATGCCGAGCACAACAATATTTTCGCCCGTGGCGGCGATCTCTACGCCACGTTCAATGGTCGTACGATAACTCTTCTCATCGGCAATCACGTGGTCGGAGGGAAACATTCCAATCACGGCCTCGGGATTTTCCCGTAGCAAAAGAAAGGCGGCGAGGCCGATGGCGGGCGCGGTGTTGCGTCCCAGAGGCTCGGCGAGCACCTGCGGCTTGGACAACTTTGGCAGCTGCTTCAAAATGGCGGGACGCAGATCCTCGTTGGTGACAATCCAAAATTGCTTCGGTGAAGCCAGCGGTAGCAGACGCGAAACCGTTTGCTGGATCATGGTCTGCTTGCCATCGAGCGCCAGCAACTGCTTGGCGCGCTTCTTCCGGCTCAAGGGCCAGAAGCGCGTGCCCCTGCCGCCGGCAAGAATTACAGGATAGAAGTTTGCGTTCTTTGCCAAAGTTTTTGATTCCACCCGTTACATTCGCGTTTCGGGTTCAGGCAGCGCCGCTCCGGGGACGCGCGCTCTCAGAAATTCCAGCATCCACTGCGGTCGCACGGTAAAATTCTCCACTGACGCAGGAACCACCACCGCGTCGCCCTTCGCAAAAGTCACAGATTCCGCTCCCGCCGCTTCCATTACTCCGCATCCTTCGACGGCCACCAGGATCTGTGCCGAACTCTTCCCGGACTCGTCGCGCGTGCTCAGTTTCTGCGCGTCTTTCATCTCAAACATATCCACCACAAAATAAGGCGCGGCCACCAGCGGAGCCTGCCGGTTGCGGCTGCCCGGAATTTGTGCCGGAGCAGGTCTCACAACTTTGCCAGAGTTGGCGTCCAACTTCACCGAGGCAAGTCCCTCTTTTAAGTGCAACTCCCGCGGCCGTCCGTAATCATACAAACGATACGTCGTGTCCGACTGCTGTTGCGTCTCAACGATCACCGAACCCGGCCCCAGCGTGTGGACAGTTCCGCCGGAAACATAAATCATGTCGCCGGTGTAGACGTTGAGCCAGTTCAGGAATTCTTCGGCGCGTTTCTGGTGGATCGCATCTTCCAACTGCGCGATGGTGACGCCGGGCTTCAAACCTAAAGCAATCTGTGAGCCTGGCTTCGCATGCGCCACATACCAGCACTCGGTCTTGCCCCAGGGCTGGTGGACACGGCGGGCTTGCGCGTCATCGGGATGAACCTGCACTGAGAGCTTCTCGTGCGGGAAGAGAAACTTCAGCAGCAACGGAAACCGCCGCGCATCGCGTGCGGCATCGCCCACCAGTTCTCGCTGATATTTTTCGCTTACCTGTGCGAGGGTTTGCCCGGTCAGCGGCCCATTGGCAATTTTGCAGTCGTCGCCGGTGAGCCACGCTTCGCCAATCTTTTCCTCGAACTTGCGATTGGGATAAATCGGCGCCAAATCGAGCGTGCCCCACGGACGCGGATCGAATGCAGGCAACATTAAGAATGGGTAAAGCGTTCCCATAAAAATAACTTACATGAAAAAAGGCCGTTCGCTAACGGACGGCCGTCATCCGATCCTAAGCGTCAGTCGCTGAACCGCGGCGCTACAACGCGGCAAAGAATTTCCGCATGCGTTCCAACCCGCGATCCAGTTCCGCTTTCGAAGTTGCGTAGGAGACGCGGATGTGGTCGCCGGTGCCGAAGCCTTCTCCTGGCACGGTGGCCACGTGCGCCTCTCTCAGCAACCTTCCTGCCACGTCTGACGCGGATTTGACACCACCGCGTCCCAGGAACGCCGAAATATTCGGATAGGCATAGAACGCGCCTTCCGGCAGCGTGCAGGTCACGCCCGGAATCGAGCGCAAGCCCTTCACTACGTGGTCGCGAAGCGTGATGTATTCGCGCCGCATTTGCTCGACACATTCCTGCGGCCCGTTGAGCGCCGCTACTGCAGCTTTCTGCACAATCGACGTAGGATTCGAAGTGGACTGGCTCTGCAACTTTGACATCGCGCTAACCACCGCCACCGGACCGAGCGCATAACCCAGGCGCCAGCCCGTCATGGCATAAGTTTTCGAGAGCGAACCTAGCACCACGATGCGCTCCTTAAATTCGCGCAGCGAGCCCACCGAGAAATTCTTACCCGTGTAATTCAAGTAGACGTAACACTCGTCAGAGAGCACCCAGATTCCGCGCTCATGCGCCAGGCGGACAACTTTCGTAAGATCTTCTGCGCTCATCACTGTGCCGGAAGGATTCGATGGCGAATTCAGAATGATCACTTTGGTTCGCGGCGTGATCAGTTCCGCTACCATCTCCGCGGTAACACGGAAGCCTTGCGATTCGTCCGAATGCAGCAGAACGCACTCGCCGCCGGCGTAGCGCACGATATCCTTGAACGAAACCCAATAAGGCACCGGCAGGATCACCTCGTCGCCGTGATCGACCAACACCTGAATCGCGTTGAATAGCGCATTCTTGCCGCCGGTCGAGGCGATCACTTCTTCGCGGCGGTAATCGGAATCGAAATCCACTGCGTGGCGGTGCACAATCGCATCGCGCAACTCGGGCGTGCCCGGGACGGCCGTGTACTTGGTAAAGTTGCCTTGAATGGCCGCGATGGCCGCGTCTTTGATGTGTTGCGGCGTGGAGAAATGCGGCTCGCCTGCGCCGAAATCGACCACGTCGATGCCTTGCGCGCGCAGCTTGTCGGCCTCGGCCACCACCGCCATGGTGGCGGAGGGTTCAATGCGGTTGATGCGGTCGGTGAGTTTCAAGGCTTCGGTGGTCGCAGTGGTCATGCTCTCTTTTTCCTTTTCTTTTCTCTTCCGCCCACGATTGCAGGCGTGACTTCGAGCAACTTGTCATGGAACCGGTACGCCGGCTCGATCTTTTCGCGCAGCTTCTGCTCCACGATTTCCGGAACCAGTCCCTTCACCGGGCCGCCGGCCTGCGCCACTTCGCGAACCAGGCGCGAGCTGACGTAGGAATATTTGTCGGCGGGCATCATGAACACGGTTTCGAGCGTGGGCTCGAGCTTGCGGTTCATCAGCGCCATTTGCAGTTCATATTCATAGTCGCTGATGGCGCGTATGCCACGCAGGATGCACACCGCTTCCATGGATTTCGCGTACTCAACCATCAACCCGTCAAACGTATCGATGCGGACATTTTTCAGATGCCCGGTCAGAGCCTTCAGCATCTCCAGCCGCTCGGCCACGCTGAACATCGGAGTCTTCTCCGAGTTGCGCAGAATGGCGACCACGAGTTCCTCAAAAATCTTGGCCCCCCGCTCCATAAGGTCAAGGTGCCCATTGGTGGGCGGATCAAACGAGCCGGGATAGATTGCGATGCCTTGGTTCAATGGTCCTCGCAGCGCGGGCGGGCTGAATAGAAGATTCTATGCGGGCGGGAGTGAGAATGGCAATTGGGGGGTGCTTCTGAGGAATGTATATTTCTGAGCATTGTCATCCCGAGCGAAGCGAGGGACCTTGGTTCTAGTTTGCGGCGGATCTGTGCTGGCGGGTCGCCACGGGTTGTGCCTTATGCGATCTTGGGCATAAAGCGAAATGTCTGCGGCTGATCCCACCCGCGCGACAGGTCATCCCATTTAGGGTTCGTAGACTCGATCAGCGCGAGTCGTTTAGCGCGGGTCCAAGCCTTGATTTGCTTCTCGCGTTCAATCGCATTACGAACGTCTTCGAAAGTCTCAAAGTAGACGAGTCGAGTGATGTTGTACGTGGCTGCGAAACCTTGCGTCAGTTTCAGTTTGCGCTCCCGAACGCGGCGGCGAATGCTGTTCGTCATGCCGGTGTAGAACCTCTTCGAAGCATTGGCCATGATGTAGACGAAGTAGCGGCGTTCTTCAGTCATCTCAGACTCACTTTGTCATCCCGAGCGAGGCGAGGGACCTTTGTTTCTGCTTGCACCACAAAGCAATGGCGGCGCACGCAAACACCAAGGTCCCTCGCTTCGCTCGGGATGACAAACCTAAGAAATACGCGCCTTAGCGTTTCGCCGCTACGGGCACCCTGACTGGCTCAGGAGGAGCACTTGGCATCGTCGTGACGCGTGCACTTTGTGTTTGCGGTGGAGTCTGCCCGGGCGCGGCTACCGGCTGCGCCGCCGCAGGAGCCCCCACTAATCCCAGAGCCTTGCGCACTTCGGCGTCGAGCTTGGCCATGGTGTCCTTATTGTCCTTGAGGAACTGCCGGGCATTCTCGCGGCCCTGCCCGATGCGCTCGCCTTTGTAGCTGAACCACGATCCGGATTTTTCCAGAAGGTTGTTGGTTACCGCGATGTCGATCAGGTCGCCTTCGCGGGAGATGCCTTCGCCGTAAAGAATGTCGAACTCGGCCTCGCGGAACGGCGCCGCCACTTTGTTCTTCACCACTTTCACGCGGGTGCGCGAGCCGGTGACTACGTCTCCATCTTTGATGGCCCCGATCCTCCGTATGTCGATGCGCACCGAAGAGTAAAACTTGAGCGCCTTGCCTCCGGTGGTGGTTTCCGGGTTGCCGAACATCACGCCGATTTTCTCGCGGATCTGGTTGATAAAGATCAGACAGGTGCGCGACTTGGAAACCGTTCCCGTCAGCTTGCGCAGCGCTTGCGACATCAGCCGCGCCTGCAGGCCCATGTGGCTGTCTCCCATTTCGCCGTCGAGTTCGGCCTTGGGCACCAGCGCCGCTACGGAATCGACCACCAGCACGTCAATGGCGTTCGAACGCACCAGGGCTTCCGTGATTTCGAGCGCCTGCTCGCCATAGTCCGGCTGCGAGACTAGCAAATTGTCCACGTCGACGCCGAGTTTCTTGGCATAGCCGGGATCAAGCGCATGCTCGGCATCGACGAATGCCGCCATGCCGCCATATTTCTGCGCCTCGGCAATTACCTGCAAGGTAATCGTGGTCTTGCCGGAGGACTCCGGCCCAAACACTTCCACCACGCGCCCGCGCGGAAAGCCCCCCACGCCGAGCGCAGCGTCAAAGGAGATGGACCCGGTTGAAATCACCGAGATGGGAACGATCGCTTCCTTCGACCCCAACCGCATGATCGACCCTTTGCCAAACTGCTTTTCAATCTGCGCAAACGCCAACTCAAT
>Ga0181525_10003996_pt1 | contig 11486 bp, 6 predicted proteins | sample PEATcosm2014_Bin_48_FD_121100 | JGI IMG/M metagenome (GOLD analysis project Ga0181525, IMG submission 121100) | Peatland microbial communities from MTU Mesocosm Facility, Houghton, MI, USA - PEATcosm2014_Bin06_10_metaG | ecosystem: Environmental > Terrestrial > Soil > Wetlands > Peat | place... | reverse complement strand
CGAAAGAGCGAAAGTACTTGGCATTTTTAGAAGCCCCCACATTAGAAATGACGCGTGATTTTGTTTTAGAAAATCTGCGCGATGGGTGGCCGCACATTGTCGCAGTTATTGAAGATCAAGTAATTGGCTGGTGTGATATTACTTCCCTGCATCGTCCTGTCTTTGCTCATTCAGGTGTGTTAGGGATTGGTGTTCTAGCTGAATTTCGTGGTCAAGGTATAGGTGAAGCATTGATGCGTGCGGCAATTGAAAAAGCGCGAGCACGCGGGCTTACCAGGATTGAGCTGACTGTTCGTGAGCATAATAAACCCGCGATTGCTTTGTATGAAAAGCTTGGCTTTCAGGTGGAAGGGCTACATCGTAATGCTGTTTGTATCGACAGTAAGTATGAGAGTCATATCAGTATGGCGCTATTGTTTGAGTGAAAGGCAAGGTGTTTAGCGAAAAAGCAAAAGGATCTACCCACCAAAAAAGCACGAAAAGCCGTGTCAGATGAGTATAGTTAATTAGGGCGTGTCATCAATTAAATTTTTATGTTTAAAAAGCGGTAGAATCGGCTAAAATCTGAAAATTTTCGTTACATAGAATAACTATCTAGGTAGATGATAATTTTTAACTTGTTACAAAGCTAATCAGTATCATGTGAGATGTAGAGTATACAGACGAGTTTGCTGGTTGGTGGAAAACGTTAACAGTGGAAGAGCAAACAGATATTGCCGCGAGTGTTGGGTTGTTGGGGGAGCGTGTGACCTAGTCTCAGGCATCCATATTCATCTGGTATCAACGGTTCTGGATACACCCATATGCGAGAGTTAAGAATACAGCATAAAGGGCAGAACGGAGTTTGACTATTTTGGTTTCTGCAGCAGTTATTGGATATTTTATTCTGTCTTTATTGTCCTATCTGCAGAAGTGTACTTAATAAATAATTCTAATTAATAATTTGTAGAGTAAAGCATGTTTACAGAGCAAACGTTGTTTATTCTTGGGGCAGGAGCGAGTTGGTATTATGGCTATCCTCTTGGTAAGGATTTAATTCGTGAGATAATCAATATAATTTCTTCTGAGCAAATATATGTACCCCTAACAAGAGAGCAGGAAGCTAGAATTTCGTCTAATACAAGCTTATTGGATGGGATGCGGTTTTCGCTGCATTATATAACTGAGCAATTAAAAAATATCGAAGTAAAAAAACTTCCTGATAGCGGTGATCAATTTTTCCATATTAATTCAAATCATGTTCTGCAAAATATGAGTCAAACAGGAATTTTTCCTACTTCATCAATTCTGGCTTCGGTAAAAATGAGCCAAATTGAAGAATTCGCAGCACTAAAAGATGCTTTAAAGCAATTCGATCCGATATCGATAGATGCTTTTTTAAATCATCATCAATCACATGCGCTTGCTGGAAAAGCTATGATTGTGTATGCGTTATTAAGATGCGAAAACCCTTCAGCATTTGATATGGGTTATAAAAGAGAGCCAGAATCTTGGAGGCAATCACAGTCATTTATTGCGGAAGATGATAATTGGTATAGCTATCTTCTATCGGACATAATGTCTGCTTGTGTGAATGCAGATGATATAGTGAATAATAATTTAGACATTATCACTTTTAATTACGACATGAGCCTAGATTACATCTTGCATAGAAAATTATCTAATGTTGAAATGTTCAAAGATAACGATATCGCTAAGAATTATATTGATGATTTGGTTTTAAATCGAATTCACCATGTTTATGGAAAGCTATATAAAGAAGCTTCTCAGGATATTTATGGCCTTCATCAATCAACGCCGTCTAATCAGGATGCAAAAACAAATATAATCAGGTTGGTGCAAGCTATTAATTCAAGCGAACAGATCAAATTGATAAATGAAAGGCTTTCGTCACACAAAGATGGCTTATATAAGTCGTTAATAGAAAAAGCCAGAAAAATTATCATTATTGGTTTTGGATTTGATAGAGATAATTTGAATGTGCTGGGCTTCCCCTCTCATCCTGAAAAATATAATGAGATGTTCAAGGGCAAGGAATTGCTGTATATGGACTTTGAAGGTCGCATGAGAAGTTTGGCGGAGCAATTTGGATATCTCACTAAAAGGTTTTCATTTTCGGCGACAAGATCTGTGGCAACAAGAATAACAGATGCATATCAAAACGATTTTAAAATAAGGTTGTATCAAGATTGATTGTTGATAAAGATATAGCAATTTTTTCAGCAAAAAACGACATCTGCAGACATCTGTGTCAGATGAGCATAGTTAATTAGGTAAATAATAATTTTCAACTTGTTACAAAGCCAATCTATCCATATTCGATATGGATAATGCAATGCTTTTTGGCGTAATCGTTCAGTAATGTCCATTACTGAACGATTACGATGAGGCTGAGAGGTTGACGAATCTGATTAACGGTTTTGGAGCAAAAAGTTCATCCCCAACTTCTGTTGTCCTCAAAAACTGTGATCCTGTGGAGGCTGCAAGAATATATCAACAGATTATGATGCAGTAATAATGCTGTTTACCTTTGGGGTAACAGAAGACAAAAGTTCACACAGAATTATAATCAAATAATAACCAAAATATATCTCTAATTTTTTGATAATCATATTTCACAAGTTATGGCTTGTCTTATCATGCTTTATCTTTGATAATCACATCATTTTTATAATACCAATAAATGAGACCTAATATGGCTATGACAGAAAGATGGATGTCGGTGAGTGAGATTGCTGAGCATTTGGGGGTGGCAGCTATAACAATTTATCGCTGGCTTGAAAAAGGGCAAATTCCTGCCCATCGAGTTGGCAAGCAATGGCGATTTAACCAAAGTGAAGTTGACGCATGGGTTAAGTCTGGCGATGCGTCTGAAGATGCTGCATCGCGGGCAAGTGCAAATAGCTAACCCAATTATTGCATAATCAAGAACAGGAAATTTTCAATGTTAGATGATATTAAGAAAATGCTTTGGGCAACAGCCGACAAACTGCGTGCAAATATGGATGCGGCTGAATACAAACATATTGTGCTGGGTTTGATTTTTTTAAAATACATTTCAGATACATTTCAAACTCGCCGTGATGAACTCACGCATCGCTTTACTGATAAAAAAGATACTTATTATATTGCTGAAGAAAGCGCAGTTTATATTATCTCTCAAGAATTAGAAGACCGAGATTATTACAGAGAGGTTAATGCTTTTTGGGTGCCTGAAGCCGCTCGGTGGGAAACGCTACGTGCACGAGCAAAGCAACCTGATATTGGCAAGCTTATTGATGACGCTCTATCACTGATTGAAACAGAAAATCCTAAGCTTAAAGGCATACTCGACAAACGTTATGCGCGTGCACAATTGCCAGATGGCAAGCTTGGAGAGTTAGTCGATTTGATTTCGTCTATTGGCTTTGGCGCCGCTGGTCAGAATGCGAAAGATTTACTGGGTCAGGTTTACGAATATTTTCTCGGACAATTTGCGAATGCTGAAGGCAAGAAAGGTGGTCAGTTCTACACTCCTGCAAGCATCGTACGAACATTGGTTGCTGTATTAGCTCCCCATCACGGCAAAGTATATGATCCTTGCTGTGGTTCGGGCGGCATGTTTGTGCAATCTGAGAAATTTATTGAAGCACACGGCGGCAAATTAGGTGACGTTTCTATTTATGGGCAGGAATCTAATCCGACAACGTGGCGCTTAGCTGCGATGAACCTTGCTATTCGTGGGATCGATTTTAATCTAGGCAAAGAACCAGCTGACACATTTACTAAAAACCAACATCCAGATTTACGCGCAGATTTTGTATTAGCAAATCCGCCTTTTAATATTTCAGATTGGTGGCATGGCAGTTTAGAGGGCGATCCACGCTGGGTTTACGGAACACCACCACAAGGTAATGCTAACTATGCATGGCTACAGCACATGTTGTATCACCTCAAGTCGAATGGACGAGCTGGTATTGTTTTAGCAAATGGCTCGATGAGCTCTAATCAAAACAACGAAGGCGAGATTCGCAAAAAAATGGTGGAAGCTGATGTAGTCGAATGCATGATTGCTTTGCCTGGGCAATTGTTTTTTAACACACAGATACCCGCATGTTTATGGTTTCTCACTAAGCAAAAACACAAACGAAAAGGTGAGGTGTTATTTATCGATGCTCGAAAACTTGGCACGATGATTAGCCGTGTGCAGATTGAATTTTCAGATGCCGATATACAAAAAATTGCAGATAAAGTTCACGCGTGGCGTGGCGATAATGAGGTTGAGTCAACTTATGCAGATGTCGCTGGATTTTGTCGCTCTGTTACCTTAAATGAAATTGCTGGACACGGTTATGTTCTTACCCCTGGGAGATATGTTGGTGCAGAAGATGTTGAGGATGATAATGAACTCTTCACAGATAAGATGCAAAGCCTAACGAAAATATTGGGTGTGCAGATGAACAAAGGCGCAGAGCTTGATAAGTTAATTCAAGAGAAATTGGGAGGGTTGGGATATGAGTTCTGAGGTAGTTTCCACTCCCTATGGCCTGCTTCCAGAAAATTTAAAATGCGAATCATTAGTAAATTTATGTGTGAAATCTGGCATACAGACGGGTCCATTTGGTAGTCAACTACATAAAAAAGACTATGTGATTGATGGTACGCCAATTATTACCGTTGAGCATCTTGGTGAAAACAGAATAACTCATGAAAATTTACCTCGTGTGTCTGACAAGGACAAGCAGCGCTTGTCAAAGTATCACGTACAAGTGGGTGACATTGTGTTTAGTCGAGTTGGCTCTGTGGATCGAAGAGCGTTAGTTCAGCCAAAAGAAGATGGTTGGCTCTTTTCAGGCCGTTGCCTGAGAGTTCGCCCTAAGCCAGAGCTGATTGATAGTCGGTGGTTATCATATTTCTTTGGCATGTCGACGTTTAAGACCTACATTCGTGGTATTGCTGTTGGGGCAACAATGCCTTCGTTAAATACAAAAATACTCAGCGATGTTCCTATATATTTTCCATCACTAGATTGTCAGCGAGAAGCTGCTGATTTTTTGGTTTTACTAGACGATCGAATCACTCTTCTTCGAGAAACCAACGTTACTCTCGAAGCTGTGGCACAAGCACTTTTCAAGTCATGGTTTGTTGATTTCGATCCAGTTCGTGCAAAAGCAGAAGGACGCGCGCCAGAGGGAATTGATGTTGAAACAGCGAGGCTTTTCCCTGATTCTTTTGAAGAAACCGAACTCGGTTTGGTGCCGCAAGGGTGGTGTATCACAACATTGGATAACGCATATGAGATCAACCCAACTAGAAGACTAAAAAAAGGGGAGTGGTCACCTTATTTGGATATGGCAAGTGTGCCAACAAGAGGTCACCACCCTGAAATTATTATTTATAGAGAAATGGGATCGGGTTCAAAATTTATTAATGGCGATACCCTTTTAGCAAGAATCACTCCGTGCTTGCAAAATGGTAAAACAGCTTACGTCGATTTTTTGAGCGACGATAATCAAGTAGGTTGGGGATCTACTGAATTTGTTGTGTTGCGCCCTAGATTACCTCTTCCTCTTTATCATGGATATTTATTGTCACGCCATAATCCTTTCCGTGACTTTGCTATTAAAAGTATGTCTGGGACTAGTGGGCGACAGCGAATACAGAATGATGTTCTTGGTCGTTATCCAGTCACCATTCCGTCGCAGAATATAGCTGAAGCATTTGGAGCTATTGTTACTCCTATTCAGAAAAAAATTACTGCCAATTCAAATCAGGCTAAAATTCTTGCTGATCTACGTGACGCACTGTTGCCACGTTTAATTTCAGGCCAATTGCAAATTCCAATGGATGCTACAAGTTCGGAGCTTGTTAAATGATCACATTAGAAACGTTAGAAGTTTGGCTGGCTGCTTCACACGAAAATGAGCATCTAGATTTTAAAGAGGCAAAGCAGCAATACGACTTCACCAAGTTACTGCGCTATTGTGTTGCCTTTGCCAACGAGCTTGGCGGTCATTTAGTCTTGGGAGTGAGTGACAAATTACCACGCACAGTGGTTGGCACTAACGCCTTTCTCAACGTTGGTGAAGTCAAATCTCAAATATTAAATAAACTGCATTTTCGGGTAGAAATTTATGAATTCTCTCACCCAGATGGTCGGGTGCTGGTGTTTGAAATTCCATCTAGGCCTATTGCGCAGCCGCAACATTTAGATGGTGCTTACCTGATGCGCTCTGGTGAAGAGCTAGTACCAATGACAGCTGATCAATTGCGTCGTATTATTTTAGAAGAAAAATCTAATTGGTTTATGCAACCAGCTAAAGTAAGTGTCAGTGCAGATGAGATTATTTCGTTACTGGATACTCAAATTTATTTTGATTTGCTGAAGTTGCCATATCCAACTAATCGCGATGGTGTATTAGAGCGTCTTACCAAAGATGGATTGATCAAGACACAAAATAGTAATTGGACGATTACAAATTTGGCAGCCATCTTGCTGGCCAAACACCTCGATGCTTTTTCTCCAGCGCTTGCTCGCAAAGCACCTCGTGTTGTTATTTATAAAGATGTAGATAAGCTTAATACTCAGCATGACAAACCTGGTACAAAGGGTTATGCCCTAGCTTTTGATAGTCTACTTGAGTTTGTGCATTCTGCGGCACCGAAAAATCATTTTGTAGAGCAGGTGGTTCGCGAAGAAATTAAAATGTTTCCTAAACAAGCTTTGCGCGAATTAATTGCAAATGCATTAGTCCACCAGGATTTTTTGATAACAGGCGCATCGGTAATGATCGAGATGTTTTCTGATCGTGTGGAAATATCAAACCCTGGCATCCCACCTATTAGCGTTGATCGCTTCATTGATGAGTATCGTTCACGTAATGAGCTTTTAGCTGATTTCATGCGGCGACTTGGATTTTGCGAAGAGAAGGGAAGTGGTATTGATAAGGTTGTAAAATTAGCTGAAATTTTTCAATTACCAGCGCCTGATTTTAGGGTTGGTGAATCTCGCACCACAGCAGTGTTATTTGCACATCAAGAATTTTCAGACATGAGCAAGGGCGACAGAATACGTGCTTGCTACCAGCACTGTTGTTTGTTGTATGTAAGCAATCAACGGATGTCCAACCAAACCCTTAGAGATCGGTTTAAGTTGCCGGAATCGGCGGCGGCGACTGTATCATTGGTTATCGGTGCCGGCAAGGACGCTGGATTAATCAAGCCAGATGATGCGGAGACGAATTCAACGCGCTATGCGAGGTACCTGCCATTTTGGGCATAAAGTGCTTTAATGCAAATCGTCATAGAGGGCGTTAAATCATATAAATGTATACAAATCAATAAGTTAAGTGTTTTAATGCAAACCTGAGGCTTAAGAGATGACTGAAGATCAACTTGAACAAGAAATGCTTGGGTGGCTATCTGAAATAGGATATACACATATCTATGGCCCGGACATTGCTTGTGATGGAGGTAATCCTGAGCGCAGCAATTACCAAGAGGTATTATTGGTTGAGCGATTACGGGCAGCAATTGACCGATTGAACCCAGGCATTCCTTTGGTAGCTCGCGAAGATGCTTTGCAACAAGTGCGAGATCTAAACACCCCAGTTGTATTGTCTGCTAATCGCCGCTTGCATAGTTTCTTGGTTAATGGTGTACCTGTGGAATATCAGAAAGACGGAGAAACCAGAGGTGATTTTGTTCGTATTATAGATTTTGAAGCGCCTTCTGCAAACGAATGGGTAGCGGTTAATCAGTTTTCAATTAAAGGCGAAAAGTATACACGTCGTCCTGATATCATTCTTTTCATTAATGGATTGCCATTGGTCTTAATCGAATTAAAAAATCCAGCAGATGAGGGTGCTGATATTTGGAAAGCATTCAATCAAGTTCAAACTTACAAAGAACAGATACCAGATATTTTTCAATATAATGAGATGTTGATTATTTCAGATGGTAGTGAGGCTCTCATAGGTTCACTGTCAGCCAATGCAGAGCGTTTTATGTCATGGCGTACAATTGATGGCGTTACTCTTGACCCGCTCGGGCAATTTCGTGAACTTGAAACTTTGACACGTGGAGTTCTTTCTCCTGAATATTTATTAGATTACTTACGGTTTTACATTTTATTTGAAGATGATGATGGGATGCTCATTAAAAAAATTGCTGGATATCACCAATTTCATGCAGTGCGAGCAGCTATTCAGCAAGTGATTATTGCTTCACGCCCAGATGGAAATAAAAAAGGCGGTGTAGTGTGGCACACGCAAGGCAGTGGTAAAAGCATCACTATGGCATGTTTTGCAGCGCGAGTGATGCGCGATGCTGCAATGGAAAATCCGACTATTGTTGTTATTACAGATCGCAACGATTTAGACGGACAATTATTCGGTGTCTTTTCTCTGGCGCAAGATTTATTGCGCGAACAACCCGTACAAGTGGAAACACGGCAAGATTTACGTGCCAAATTAAATAATCGTCCTTCAGGTGGGATTGTATTCGCTACTATTCAGAAATTCATGCCTGGAGAAGATGAAGATGTTTTTCCTGTTTTATCGGATCGACGTAACATCGTTGTGATTGCTGATGAGGCGCATCGCACGCAATACGGTTTTACATCAGAATTGAAAGGCAAATCAGGGCAGGAAAAATATAGTGTAGGTTATGCGCAGCATTTGCGTGACGCATTACCAAACGCAACATTTGTTGCATTTACAGGGACACCAGTTTCAACGGAAGATCGTGATACGCGAGCTGTATTTGGTGACTACATTCATATTTATGATATGCAACAAGCAAAAGATGATGGCGCAACGGTTGCAATTTATTATGAGTCTCGACTTGCCAAATTGTCGCTGGATGAAAATGAAATCCTTACGCTTGATGAAGACGTTGATGAGCTAGCGGAAAACGAAGAAGACAGTGAGCAAGCTAAGCTTAAATCGCGCTGGGCAGCATTAGAGAAGATAGTGGGTGCTGAGCCTCGAATTAAACAGGTGGCTGCGGACATAGTTTCGCATTTTGAAGAGCGTAGTAAGGCGCAATCTGGTAAGGCAATGGTCGTAGGTATGAGCAGAGATATTTGCGTACACTTATATGATCAAATCATTGCACTACGTCCCCACTGGCACAGCGAAGATCCCACAAAGGGGGTGGTGAAGGTTGTGATGACAGGTTCTGCTAGCGATAAACCGTTGCTTCGTTCGCACATCTACTCCAAACAAGTACGTAAGAATTTAGAAAAGCGATTCAAAAAATCAGACGATGATTTGCGTTTGGTAATTGTCCGCGATATGTGGTTAACAGGTTTTGATGTTCCATGTGCGCACACGCTGTATGTAGATAAACCAATGAAAAGCCATAACCTCATGCAGGCTATTGCACGCGTTAATCGTGTGTTTAAAGATAAGCAAGGCGGATTAGTAGTAGATTATATTGGTATTGCTAATGATCTTAAAAAAGCACTAAAAGATTATACAGCAAGCCAAGGCCGAGGTAGACCTACGGTTGATGCCCATGAAGCATATGCGCTACTAGAAGAAAAGCTAGATATATTGCGTGGAATGCTACATGGGTTTGATTACAGCAATTTTCTTACTAGCGGCCACAGTTTATTAGCTAAAGCTGCTGATTATGTGCTGGGTTTAAATGAGGGTAAGAAACGTTTCGCCGATACAGCGCTTGCCATATCAAAAGCATTTACATTGTGTTGTACCTTGGATGAAGCAAAAGCAGTGCGCGAAGAAGTTGCATTCATGCAAGCAATAAAGGTAATTCTAACTAAGCGTGATATCAGTGCTAAAAAACGAACAAATGAAGAACGAGAGCTAGCTATTCGTCAGATAATAAGTTCTGCTGTGGTGTCTGATCAGGTAGTCGATATTTTTGATGCTGTAGGTTTGGAGAAGCCAAACATCCGAATTCTTGATGAAGAATTTCTTGCGGAGGTACGAAGTTTACCCGAGAAAAATTTAGCAGTTGAATTGCTTGAGCGTTTGTTAGAGGGTGAAATAAAAACTCGCTTTGCAATTAATGTTATTCAGGAGAAGAAATTCTCTGAATTGTTAGTTAATACAATTAAACGTTATCAAAATCGTGCAATTGAAACAGCTCAGGTGATGGAAGAGTTGTGTGAGATGGCAAAGAAATTTAAAGAGGCTGCACAACGTGGCGAGTCTGTAGGGCTCAATGAAGATGAATTAGCTTTTTATGATGCGTTAGCGAATAACGAGGCATCTGTTAAAGAGTTGGGTGATGATACTCTCAAAAAGATTGCTCATGAGCTTACAGAAAATCTTCGAAAGAATATAAGTGTAGATTGGTCGGTGCGTGAGAGTGTGCGTGCAAAATTAAGGCTGATGGTTAAAAGAATTTTGCGAAAATATAAATATCCTCCAGACATGCAAGAAGAGGCTACGGAATTAATATTAAGACAAGCTGAGACATTAAGCGCTGCGTGGGCCTAAAACCCATAGCTGGGTTGATGTGTGCGTTTAGTAAAAATAAATGCATCAGGCATGAAAAATAAATTAATAATATGAACAATGAGTATTCGAGCAGAACACTATGACTAGTCCATTTTCAAATAATTTAATAACTGATCCAGTGCATCCATTCAAGAATGATTACACAGGTAATTTAGAAAAAATCTCTCAAGGTCTTACAAAACTATTTGAAATAGAAGCAAAAGGTAAATCGTTAACTGTTACAGTAGATGCGCCTTGGGGTGTTGGAAAAACTAGTTTTGTTGATATGTGGGGCCAGTCATTATTAAATCAGAAAAAAATCGCAATAAAATTTGATGCGTGGAAAGCTGATTACTCGGACTTTCCTCTATTGGCTATTATCTCGCAACTTACAAACCAATTCAGGAAACAAAATCTTGAGTCGGGATTAATTGAAGACTTTGTTGATTCTGGCAAAAAACTTTGTTCTGCACTTCTTCCTGGGCTTATTAAATTTGGAGCGAACTGGGCACTTGGAGCTATTAGGGCAGAACAAGCAATGAAAGATTTAATGAATGATTTAACTGAAAGTTTATCTGATAATATCGACCAGCAAATAAGCGATCAGATTGAAAAATATGATGAAACAATCATTACTATGGAATCATTTAAGAATAAATTAAAAGCTATCGCAAAAGACGAAATTATATTTTTATTTACGGATGAATTAGACAGGTGCAAGCCTTCTTTTGCAATAAATACATTGGAAGTTTTAAAGCATATTTTTAATGTCGATAATCTATGCTGCATTGTATCAACTAATGTGAAGAGTTTGTCGCAAGTGATTAGCAAAAATTATGGATATGATCCCGAAAGTGCAATGGATTATCTCGAAAGGTTTTTTGACATACCAGTGAAATTGCCCGCCCATGACAAAGAGAAATATTTAGATCATAAAATAAAAAACATTGATATCATATGTGATGCTGTAAAGAATTCGCATTTCTTTATGGAGGTAATGAAAATTTGCTGTAGCTCCGGAAATTTTAGCCTCAGAGT
>Ga0181525_10003994_pt1 | contig 11494 bp, 8 predicted proteins | sample PEATcosm2014_Bin_48_FD_121100 | JGI IMG/M metagenome (GOLD analysis project Ga0181525, IMG submission 121100) | Peatland microbial communities from MTU Mesocosm Facility, Houghton, MI, USA - PEATcosm2014_Bin06_10_metaG | ecosystem: Environmental > Terrestrial > Soil > Wetlands > Peat | place... | reverse complement strand
CTCGCACCCGTCCGGCATGATCGGTCTCGGCGTTCAACCACTTGCCCGCGGGGGAGGGAGCTACGCCCGCCGTCCAAATAACGGTTTTGCTTGCGATCCGCTCGCCGGCCACAATGACGCCGTCTTCATCGATGTGATCTACGCCGCTTTCCAGCCGCACCTCCACCCCCAAGCTCTCCAGTTGTTCCTTAGCTCCTTTCGAGAGATTTTCGGCAAAAGTGGCCAGCACCCTTTTTCCCCGGTCGATCAAAACAATCCGGGCGGAGGTAGGATCGATGCGTCGAAATTGAGCCCGCAAGCTGCTGCGCACCAAAACGGCAATCGCCCCGGCCATTTCCACGCCCGCCGGTCCGGCGCCTACCAGCACGAACGTCAGCAGGTCGCGATGCGCCCGGGTGTCTTCCTCGGCTTCGGCCTGCTCAAAAGCCTGAAGAATCTTATTTCGAATGCTCACGGCATCCCCAAGACCTTTTAGCCCCGGAGCATGAGCCGCAAATTCGTCGTGCCCGAAGTAACTGTGCGTGGCCCCCGTGGCCAGGATCAGATAATCGTAAGGGATCGGCACCTGCTTGCGGTCGGCGCTGTTCGCATATACCAGCTTCTTGTCCTTATCCACACCGCTCACCTCGCCCAAAAGGACGGTGGTGTTCGCTTGGCCGCTCAAGATATCGCGTATCGGCGATGCGATCTGAGCGGGCCCGAGCACCGACGTCGCCACCTGGTAAAGCAGCGGTTGAAACAGGTGGTGGTTGGTGCGATCGATTAACGTCACATGCACCGGCGTCCGGCGCAACGCTTGGGCCGCGGCCAGACCGCCGAAGCCACCGCCGACGATTAATACAATAGGTCTGTCGTGCATAACACTCACGTGAGATAAGCGTAGCCGCAATCTGTTTCGGCCGCTACCCCAAAAAGAGGTAATTTGGCAGCTACAGGATTGGGTAGGAGCCGACTAACGCGTTTGGGGATTCTAGCCCGGCAGGGTGCTGAAAAAGTCGAAAATCCGCTGGCTGACGCGCGCGGCTCATTACAGTGACCGCGTGTTTGCAGGTGTTTACCAAGCCGCGACCGTAAGGGAGCCGGTCCCCGGCCCAGGCTAGCGCAGGCGCGGCTGTCTACCGCCGCTACCGCCGCTGTCTACCGCCAGAGAAGCCGCCTCACCTTCGCGAGCAGAGACCGCTCCTCCGTCTTCGTGCGCTGGTACCCCAGATTGCCGGGCACCACCAGCTCGACTTCGGTCCCGGGGTTGGTCGAGTGCAGGTTGGTAGCGCGGATGCTGAGCTTGCCGCCGGCCCGGTCGGCGCGTTCCTGCATGCCCCTGAGTCCAAAGTGCCCCTGCTTGCCGTTGCTGAGAATGTCCGGGTGGATGCCTTTGCCGTTGTCGCGCACTCTCAGGATCAGATCGCGCGCGTATTTGAGATCCACTTCCACTTGGGTACCGCCGGAATGCCAGCAGGCGTTACGAATGGCTTCGTAGCCGATCCTGTAAATGTCGTCGCGAACAATGGGATGCATGTCTCTGGAGGAGCCGTCCACGGTGAGCCGGAATGTCAGCGGTCTCTTCAGGCTGCAATCCTCGCCGGCGCGTTGCAGCGCCTCGGCTAGATCGTTCTGCCGGGTGGCGGATCGCCGCAGAGAAGTGAGCGCCGCCCGCCCCTCCTCGGTGGCCTGATAAAGCCAGATCGAAAGCCGCTGCAGAGCCTGCCGCGTCAACGCGGAGTCGTTTGCGTTGTCCAGCGCGTCATCCACAATCAGTTTGCTCCCCTGGATGGTCTGAAGCAGAGTGTCGTGCAGTTCGCGTGCGATGCGGGTGCGTTCCTCCAGGCGCTCATCGAACCGGGCGCTGATCCCCGCGGCGATCTGCCGCACCCGGAACCGGTATAACATCCAGCACAGCAAGATTGCTATCCCAGCCAGCAGGCAGCGAAACCAGGCCTTCTGGTAATAGGCGGGTGCGACGCTGAAGCTCCAGGCCGCGCCCTCATTGTTCCAGACGCCGTCGTTATTCGCGGCGATCACTCGGAAGGTGTAAGGCCCGGGCGGCAGATCGTTGTAAAAAGCCTGGCGTTGTTTTCCGGGATCCCGCCACTCGCGGTCGCGGCCTTCCAGCCGGTAGCGGAACTGGACCTTCTGCGGCACCGAGAGGCTCAGGGCGGTGTAATCGATTTCGATATCGCGCGTCAGAGCGGGCAGCCGCAGATTCTGTTGCGGCCCATTAGCTTTGCGATCGGCAATCACGGTTTCGATTTGCACCGGCGGCCTGGTTTCATTGAGGTGCAAGTGCGCCGGATCCACCACCTGCAGCACGCGTTCATTGACGAACCACAAACGCCCGTCGGTGGATTTCACGGCTTTGGGGCTAAACGGAACCTGCCCGCCCGGCAAGGCTCCATCGAGAATGCCGAAATTACGAACGCTTATGTGAACTCCCGGATTTTCCTCCCACCTGGCCAATTCCGCGGCCGCGATAGAATCCAGCCCGCAGGGGCTCTGCAGCCAGAGTGAACCACGATCGTCTCTGACGATCGAGTTAATGTTGTCGCAACTGAGCCCGTTTTGTGAATCCAGGGTCTCCGGCCGGCCATTCTTGACATGCACCGCCCCTTGCGAAGTCGCCCACCAGATGGCGCCGTCCGCGTCTACAAAGGAAGCGCGGGAAGTACCCAACGTGCTTACCGCTGCGTCCGTCCGGAGTTCGCCGTTCTGAAGGGGTGTGATACTTCCTACCGACGAAAGCCAGATTCCATACTTGGGGCTGCTGGCAATCACCATTTGTGCACGAGGAATGGGGGGAAGCTTTATTTCGGCCACCTTCTTGCTTTCGAGCACTTTGAATAGATGTGGAACCCTCAGCGCGCCGGGAGCAGTGAGAGCCCAGACCGCGCCCTGATTATCCTGCGTAATCCCAATGATTACTCCTAGCGGCTCTTTGCCCGGCGGCAAGAGGGCGCTGAACCGGCCTTGATCGTAGAGGTCAAGTCCGTCGTCTACTCCGATCCACACCCGGCCGGACCGATCCTGGAACATCGAGGTGACGCGCGTTCCCGGGAATCCATTTTCGGATCGGATTCCAGACACGGCATTTCCGCGAATAATGTCGATCCCGCCTCGATTTCCCACCCAGACCGAACCGTCGCTAAGCGTGAGAACGGAATTGGCCGAATCCGCCATCAGTCCTTCCTTCTTGCTGAAGGTCGTAACCGGGAGATCGTGAAACTGGTCGATCCCTCCGGAAGCGGTCACCCAAAGGTTCCCCTCCCGATCCTGGTAGAAGCCTTCGATGGAATCGCTCGAAAGGCCGTCCGAGGTGTCGAAGTGATCCACCTGCCCATCTTCTACTCTGTAAATTCCCTTGGAGTTCGTTCCAATCCAAAGCGCCTGGTTGCGGTCCACCAACCAGGCGGTGGGCTGGATACGGGACCAATCCATATGCCCGGCGGAAAAATCGTGCCAAACGCCATTCCGCAGTTCTTTAACCCCTGTGCGCTGTTCCGACCCCGCAAAGCTGACGAGCAGCCGTCCATCCGGCAAGACCGTCATGCCCTCGATCCCCGTAGTTACGTGCTCCAATCCTGGCAGCACAAAGCAGGTGGCAGCTCCCGAGATCCAGCGGCAGACTCCCGTGAGACTTCCGACCCATACATTATTCTGGCCGTCGATCGCTAACGCCGATCCCACCGAGTACGAAGGCTGGCCGGGCACGTTGAAGCATTTCGGCGTAGCGCCGCTTATCCGGCATAGGCCGCCTTCCGAATCGGTGGGGCGGGAACGGACCGCCCATAGATTGCCCGTCCGATCCTTGGCGATAGCGAGAATTCGGCCCCCCGGTTTGGGATATGCAGTCAGGCGGCCGTTCCACCACCGCTCAATTCCAATTCCATTTCCGATCCAGAGACCGCCATCGCCGTCGCCAAAAACGCTGTACGTGTTGGCAGCCCTTAAGGGCGGGCGTCCTAGCTGGGCCCAGGTTACAAAGCGAACCCCATCGAAACGTACCGGTCCGGCATCCGTCGCGAGCCAGAGATAGCCGTCCGCCGTCTGGGTAATGCTATGAGGAATTCCCGCGAACGCGCCGTCCCGCAATCGCCAACTGCTGTGCCCGTACTGCGATAAGTGGAGCCCCGGATTGAGCGCCAGCGCGGGGAATACCGCAAGAAAGAGGGCCGGAAACCAAAGCGCCTTCATGGGAATCGCACGGCCCTGGCGGTCTGCTGAAAAAGGTCATAAACCGCTCCCTCACGGTCACGGCTCGGAAGGGTGTTCGTCCATTCGGAAGAGCTTATGGAGCCGCGCGCGTCGGCAAGCGGTGTTCGAAATGGTTTTCGCATCGGTCTGCTAAGGGGTCACCGCGTGAGTGCGGTCGTTGGTTTCTGGTTTTCCCATCATGTTCTTGATGTGAAAGCTGACCGTGTTCTCGGCAAATGCGAGTTCCGAGGCGATCTCTTTATTCCGATGCGCGTCGCGAATTAACCGCAGGATTTCGATTTCGCGCGTGGTCAAAAATTCCTCGCCCGGGTGTTCGGCCAGGGAAGCGGAAACCTCGGGGGAGATATACCGCCGCCCGGAGTGTACCGCTCGAATCGCGATTAAAGCATCCGTGCCGCTCTTGCCAGGCATTGGGAGGTCCATCGATGCCACGTCGGCTCGGTGAACGCGGAATTCAGCGACGGCCTCTTCCGCGGTACTGGCGTCAGCAACCAGGACCATATCCTCCTGCGAACCGATAACGATATGCAACCCGTCGCGAAAGACGGGATGGTCTTCCACGCTCATCAAGCGAATCTTCGTGTCAGTCTGCAACTGCGGCCCCGGCTCAATCTGCTGTGCTCGCTTATCAGGTTCCATGACTATTCTAGGACCTTCCCGGAGCGCGCCATTGGGGCGGCCTGAGAGCGTAGCTGGACGGCAATCGGCGGATTGGGACGCGTCGCAGCTCCGCGCGGCGGAAGCCGTTAGCCGCCAGCTTCGCCCGCTTCGAGCAACCGCCCCGCCATTTCCGGCAGCTCCGGCCGCACCTGCTCGAACCAGGCTTCGAACTCGGGCGCTGCACGCAGGCCGAACACATTGCGCAAATACATCGCGTCGTGAAAAGATGTGCTCTGATAGTTCAGCATTACGTCGTCGGCCCCCGGCACGCCCATGATGTAGTTCACTCCGGCCGCGCCCAGCATGGTGAGCAGCGCATCCATGTCGTCCTGATCTGCCTCGGCGTGATTGGTGTAGCAGATGTCGCAGCCCATGGGAAGCCCCAGCAATTTGCCGCAAAAATGATCTTCCAGGCCCGCGCGTAGAATCTGCTTGCCATCGTACAGATATTCGGGCCCGATGAATCCTACCACGGTATTCACCAGCAGCGGTTGAAAATGCCGCGCCAGGCCGTAAGCGCGCGCTTCACAGGTCTGTTGATCCACGCCGTTATGCGCGTTGGCTGAAAGCGCGCTGCCTTGTCCGGTTTCAAAGTACATCACGTTGTCGCCCAGCGTGCCGCGCTTCAGCTCGAGCGCCTGATCCCGCGCTTCATTCAACAATGCGATATTCACTCCAAAAGACGCGTTCGCCGCTTCGGTGCCAGCGATGGATTGAAACACCAGGTCCACCGGAGCGCCGCGCCGCATTGCCTCCATCGTGGTGGTGACGTGCGAGAGCACGCAGGACTGAGCGGGAATCCGGTACACCTCGCGCACACGATCCACCAATCGGAGCAGCGTTTCGACGGTTTCCAGGTTGTCAGAGACCGGGTTGATCCCGATTACAGCATCCCCGCTGCCATAGGAGAGGCCGTCGATAATACTGGCCGCGATGCCCTTGGGATCGTCCGTGGGATGGTTGGGCTGGAGACGTGTCGAGAGCCGCCCGGGGAGCCCAAGCGTGTTGCGGAAATGTGTCACTACCCGAATTTTCGCCGCCACCGTGACCAAATCCTGCAGCCGCATGATCTTCGAGACCGCCGCGGCCATTTCGGGCGTAAGTCCTGGCGCCAGCGCCGCCAAAATCTGGCCGGTAGCCTGTTCGCTGAGCAGCCAGTCGCGAAAATCTCCCACCGTAAGATGGGATACGGACGAGAAGGCGCGGGGATCGTGCTGGTCGGCAATCAGGCGCGTAACTTCATCCGATTCATAGGGAACTACGGGCTCATTGAGAAACGTCTTTAGGGGAATATCACTCAGGGCTATCTGGGCCGCAACCCGCTCCTCCGCACTGGCTGCCGAAATCCCGGCTAGATCGTCGCCCGAACGAGCTGGCGAAGCCTTGGCCAGCAACTCTCGAACGTCATCGAAGTGATAGACAACATTACCGATTGTGCTCCTGTACTGGCTCACGGCTGCTTGCATCCAGTCTAAACTGGATTGGCCGGGCGATTGCAACCGTGCGATTTGCAAAACGACGGATGAAAAAACGAACCCAATTCGTCATATAGCTCTGCGGTGCAGCTTCATGTGGTGAATAGGGACGTTATACTATAGTCTCGGGAGCGGATCATGAATACGTACTGGAAATTTGGCGCCATCGTGGTGGTCATCATTGGCGTGCTGGCGTGGCTCGCGTTGGGCGGAGTCACCGAAAGCAAGACCTACTATAAGGAAATCAAGGAAGTGAACGCGATGGGCGATCATGCCCAGCGTGAAAAGCTGCGGGTGAACGGTTATGTGGAACAAGGTTCCATCGTGCGCAACGGCGCACAGGTGAGTTTCGTTTTGCATCAGACGCCCGGCATGCTGCAGAAGGATCCGGTGCGGCTGGCGGTTGTGTATAGCGGGATAGATCCTCTGCCCGATACGTTCAAAGACAACGCACAGGCTCTCGCGGACGGAAGATTAGGTCAGGACGGCGTGTTTCACGCCAGCAAAGTGCAAGCCAAATGCGCGTCCAAGTACGAAGCCAAGCCTCAGATGAAGTCGCCACATCAGATGAAGTCGCCACAAATGATGAAGTCGCCCCAAATGAAGACAGAAGCCAAACCTGCCTTGAACCAGGCTCGCAGCTAGGCAGGCTCACGCTCGCGTCCCATAGGCCCGGCGGCCCAGGCTGCCAGGAGGACTGAAAAGCTCGCAATGGAAAATATCGGTGCTCTCTCGATTCTGCTCGCCTTCTGTTTTGCCGTTTACGCCGTGGTTGCGTCGGTAACCGGCAAGCTTAAGAAAAACTCCTTCCTCATCGTCAGCGGACAGCGCGCGGTTTATTCCGTCTGGCTGCTGCTTACCGTAGCGGCGGGGCTGCTCATCTACTCGCTCCTCACCGGCGATTTCCGTCTGGCCTACGTGGCTGCCCATACCGACTCGTCGATGAAGAAGATCTACAAGTTCACGGCGTGGTGGGGCGGGCAGGAAGGCTCGCTGCTGTTATGGTCGTGGCTGCTGGCCACCTATTCGGCCGTCGTGGTGTTTATGAACCGGCGCAAGTTCCGCGACATGATGCCCTGGGTGACCTCGGTGCTAATGACCACCGAGACGTTTTTCCTCGTTTTGATTTCGTTCGTGCTCAGCCCCTTCGGCGTGTTGGAAGCCGGGCGCGGCAATGTGGTGGAGGGCGTGGGGCAAGGTCTGAATCCGCTGCTGCAGTATTGGACCATGGTGATCCATCCTCCCATGCTGTATCTGGGCTACGTGGGATTCACCGTGCCGTTCGCGTTCGCAATGGGTTCGTTGATTACCAAGCAGCCGGGCGATGCCTGGATACACACCACCAGGCGTTGGACTATCGTGACGTGGTTGTTCCAAAGCGCGGGAATTTTATTGGGACAAGGTTGGGCCTACGCGGTGCTCGGATGGGGCGGTTACTGGGCCTGGGATCCGGTGGAGAATGCATCTCTGCTGCCCTGGATCACCGCCACTGCGTTCCTGCACTCCGTGATGATGCAGGAAAAGAAGGGCATGATGAAGGTGTGGAACATGGTCCTGATTTCCGGGACTTTTTTCCTGTGCATCTTCGGGACGTTTCTGACGCGCTCGGGCGTAGTCAGCTCGGTACACGCCTTCGCACAGTCGCCCATCGGCAAGTATTTTGTGATTTTCCTGGCCTTAGGGATCGCCGCCACCGTGATCCTGATCTTAGAGCGCTTGAAATACCTGAAGAGCGAAGCTCGCCTGGAAAGCGTGGTATCGCGCGAATCCAGTTTCATGTTCAACAACCTGATCCTGGTGGCGAGTTGCTTCGCGGTGCTGTGGGGCACCATGTTCCCGGTGATCTCCGAAGCCGTGACGGGCGAGAAGATCAGCGTGGACGCGCCGTTTTTCAATCGCATTAATATTCCGATCGGGCTCGCATTGATTTTTCTTACCGGCATCGGCCCGCTGATCGCCTGGCGCAGAAGCTCGCTCGAAAGCCTGAAGCGCGCGTTCCTGGTTCCGGCGATTGCCGCGGTTGTACTTATGATTGGGCTGAGCTTGCTGGGGGTTTATGAACATCCCTTCGCGCTGGTCTCTTTCGGGCTGTGCATGTTTGTTACCGCTACCATCATCAGCGAGTTCTGGAAAGGCGCTTCGGCCATTCGGGCCAAGAATGGCGTGGGGCTCATCCCGGCCGCTATCGAGCTGACGCACCGCAATACGCGCCGCTACGGCGGGTACCTGGTCCACATGGGGATCGTGTTCATGTTTATCGGATACTCGGGCTCGGCGTTCAATCAGGATGTCACTAAAGAAGTGGCGCCGGGCGGCAACTTCGCGATAGGCCACTACGATGTCCGCGTGGCCAACATCGAGCAGGGCGAAAACGACACCTACGCCTGGCAGAGGCTGGCGGCGGACGTTTCCCGCGGCGGAAAATCTTTAGGCACGCTGTATCCCGAAAGGCGTCTCTACAAGGCCAGCCAGCAGCCCACTTCGGAAGTTTCTATCCGGAGGCGGCTGAACGAGGATTTCTACATCAATTTCGCGGGGCTTTCGGCTGACAATAAACGCGCGGTAATCCAAGCCTATGTTTTCCCCTTGGTTTCGTGGATCTGGATCGGATTCTGGGTGCTTGCGTTCGGCACCATCGTTTGTCTGATCCCCAATAAGGTTCGTTTGTCTTACGCCCGGACGCAAGTAGTAGGAGTTTCTGAGAAACATGCGACGGTTGAAAACTAGCAGGCTAGCCATTGGCCTTTTGGCTTTTGGCTGGTGGGCCGGGCTCTGCGCGGCCCAGTCGGCCGAGGAGCTCGAAAGCCCGGCGGTGAATCGCATCGCCGACCGGTTAAATTGCCCGTGCGGTTGCAAGACCAACATGGCTTGCCGCATGGACCCGTACCCCTGCCGCACCTGCTGGGAGAACAAAAAGAAAATCCTCAAAATGGAGCAGGCCGGACTGTCGGACCAGGCTATCCTGGCCGCGTTCGCGCAGGACATGGGCCCGGATGTGGTAGCGGTAAGGCCGGGTATCATCGGCTCGCTTTTGTCTTATACGGCCGCCGCGCTGGGTCTGTTGCTGGTGGTGTTCGTGATTCGCAAATATCGCGGCAAAGAAACCGCTGTCGCCGGCGCGCCGCCGCACGATCCGCTCCTGGATCGCTATCACGATCAAATCGAGAAGGAAGTGGAAAAGCTCGATTGATGCTGCTTTCCGTTGCCGTTGTGCTGGTGGTGGGAACCCTTCTGTTCACCCTCTTCGTGCGTTCCCAGGACGTCCCCGAGATGCCGGCCGTCTCGCCCACCGCGCACCTGGAAGAACGCAAGGCGCAGATCTACGAGAATCTGCGCGACCTTCAATTTGAGTTTCGATTGGGTAAGTTATCGGACGCCGATTACCAGAAGACCAAAGTGGATCTGCAGCGCGAGTTGGCCAAGGTGCTGGCGGAGATCGATGCACTGCAGCCCGCGGCGCCTTTGCAGCCAGCTCGCGCCAGGGCCGCGAAAGCCTCCGCCGAAACTACGGTCAAAGTTTCCGACAAGTGTCCTCACTGCGGCGCCAAATTTGCGGAACCTTTGAGATTTTGCGGCGCGTGTGGAAAGGCCATGGCATAATGCGCGGCCCACTTTGCCTCTTGCTTGCCATCGCGCCGGCCTTCGCCGCTGTCGACGGCGTGATCGTGAACGGAACTACCGGCAAGCCGGAGCCCAACACGCAAGTGATGCTGATCCAGCCCACCCAGGCCGGTATGCAGACCCTGGGGACCACGAAAACCGACGCGCAGGGCAAATTCAATTTCGACAGTAACGATGCTTCCGGGCCGCGCTTGATCCAGGCCATTTTCCAGGGCGTGCAGTACAACAAAATGATCCCGCCGGGCATGCCGTCCACCGGCGTCCAGATTCCGGTGTACGCCTCCACCAACAAAGCCGGCACAGCCAAGGAGACGCAGCACTTCATCGTGCTCCAGCCGGGCGACAAGGACATGACGGTGAGCGAGGGTTTGCTGTACCAGGGCGATCCAAACGTCACCTATTACGACCCAGTCAATGGTTCGGTTCGTTTCTACGTGCCGCCGGAGGCGAAGGGGCCCATCGGCGTTACGGTGAATCCTGCGGGCGGGATGCCCATCCCACGCCCGGCTTTGAAGACTAAAGATCCCAACGTTTACAAAATCGATTATCCGGTTCGCCCCGGCGAAACACGCTTCGATCTCAACTACACAGTGCCCATGGCCAGCCCCATGATTTTCGCCGATAAAGAGCTTCATCCCGAGGCTTCGTCCAACCTGGTGGTGCCGAACGGAGTCACCGCCAAAAGCGACGATCTGGCACTCGTGGGTACCGAGCCAAAGACGCAGGCCAGTATTTATCGCATCAAGAACGCCGATTTCAAAGTGGAAGTGGATGGCACGGGAATTTTGCAACAGTCCGAAGGCTCGGGCGACGACAATGGCCAGCCGCAACTGCAGGAAGTGAAGCCTCGCATCTACGAAAACATGTACTGGATTTTGGGGATGGCGTTCGCGATCCTGGGTCTGGGATCGGTGCTGCTCGCGCGAAACACCGCGAAGGCGAAATAGAGCGGACCGCTCCCTGACGTTACCGAGCCGCGACCGTGAGGGAGCGGGTAAACACAGCCTGCTAGCGCTGGAGAGCGCTTTCGTCCGTGTGGTTGGCTTCGGCCGTGGCGCTGGTTCCCAACTTGGATTCGGTCTGCTGGGCCATGTGCAGATGCTCCTGCAAAGTGGGTAATGTACTCGAAGCGAACGAACGGATGTCCTGATCGTGACCTGAGTTGGACTCCTTTTGAAACTCTGCTATGTCCGTCTTATGATCCTTCAGCATCGCTCGCATGTAAGCTTTATCGAATGCCGGTCCCGATAATCCGGACAACCGGTCGTAGAGCGCCTGATCTTTAGCATCCAGCGAGGTCGGTATCGCTATGCCCTTGCTGGAGGCTATACCTTTCAGCTTGTCGTTAGCCTGGCTGTGATCGGTCACCATGCGCTGCCCGAAGTCCTTGACAGCCTGGGATGAGCCTTTTTGCCCCGCAAGCTGGCCCAACTGCACCTCAGCCATTCCGCCCTGCGCTGCTTTATTTACAAACATGCGGTCGGCGCTGCTTAGAGCTGAATCCGATTGAGCGCAAGCCAGAGATCCGCACG